>Ga0116227_10004835_pt1 | contig 28948 bp, 24 predicted proteins | sample S1TSphgellanicum_FD_89693 | JGI IMG/M metagenome (GOLD analysis project Ga0116227, IMG submission 89693) | Host-associated microbial communities from peat moss isolated from Minnesota, USA - S1T2_Fb - Sphagnum magellanicum MG | ecosystem: Host-associated > Plants > Peat moss > Unclassified...
ATTTTATCAAGAGTTAAACTTTGAACTAGAAACCACTTTGCTTAGATTGAAGGAAAAAACAGACAATTCGACCCCTTCTACTCCCAACAAGTGTAGTTCCCTTACAACAATTCTAATGAGGCAAAAATTTTGGGAGAACCTTCTACACCTTCCAAACTAAAACTAATTTAATTTTGACACAAATCCAATGGTGGATTTGGGAGGAAAAATTAATTGAAATAAAAATCTAGAGGCCTTGTCATGGAAATCCTTCCATGGACTCCACCACAACACCCTCTACTTCCAACCAATATAGCTCCCTGACAGCAACTCCGATGATGTTGAAATTTTGGGATAACCTTCTACACCTTCCAAACTAAAACTAATTTCATTTTGACACAAATCCAACGGTGGATTTGAGAGGAAAAACTAATTGAACCAAAATTCCAGAGGCTTTGCTACAAATACTTGTTACACACAACTTCCTTCCATGTTTGATTCTTGCACACTCCTTTTCCATGAACACCTCTCCACACATAAGGACTAAACATTTTTCCTCACACTTCCTCCTCCTCTTTCTTTATTTCCCACATACACACAATACCCTTTCCTTTGGTAAGCCTCCATGACCTTCCTTGAGCTTGTTTCCCTTGTCCAATGAAAGCTTTGAAATCCTTTGTTCCAATCAATGGACTCCTCATCCTTCTAGAGCCAATGAGAATTGAGAATAAATTGCCATCTAATTGAGTTTAGGATGAGAATTCTTGGGCCCAATGAGACGCAAGAAATATTCCATCCTCCAATCAAATAGGATGACAATCCTCATGACTAATGGGATTAGAGGATTCATCCTTTCTTTTATCTTGGATATCTTGATGGGGTCTCTTAAGTTTGATCTTTATCCTTTTCGTCCGTTAACCTTCACATCCTATTTCTTCATCCTAATTACTTCATGTAACTAACTACTAGGATAGTTCATCGGTAGTAACTAATAACATCCTTGAATTTTTACTTGACTAATTCAATGGTTGAACTAACATTCCCTTGTACCATTTACTCTTTTGGTATACCCTACCTATTTATTTTATCATGCACTAGTTAATGTAGTACATAGTAAATTAGAAATAAAATTTGCACCAAAAAAACCCCCCACATACTTCTAGATCCACTGTCGAAATTAAGGTTTGATGAATCCATTAGATCTAGGATGTTCGAGTTTTCATGAGGTTCCGCCAGCACTTCCACACCTTATGCCTACCCTAATTTCTTAAATAAAAAGGCTTCGACCCCTTCTGAACGCAAGTACCACTTGTTTGTACTACCTTCTTGGTTTTTGTTGATGCAGGTGAGAACTAATCATGGCGGATGATGTCGCTACGCCTTCGAATCCTCCAGTTGCACTAATAGAACAGGAAGAGTTTGAAGAAACACCATTCGACGTGATTGTTTCTCAACAGCCGCGCAAAGAAAAACCGCCCAGGCAAGTGGTGCGCACTCGAATCGATCGTTCGGCATGGGATCGTCGATTGTCTCCTAACCCACATGCTTTAGCAATCTATTTAGAATTCATTCCTGTTTGTGAAACCACGCCAGAAAGGTTTGAAGAGTGTTAATGCGAAGATGATGATGTCCGTCTCCATTGTCGAACGTGGGTTCCCGGTGATGGCCATTATCATTGGTTACGAGGGCTAATCAACCCCCTTCCCATGGAACACCGAGCCGAGTACCTTGCTTGCACCATTCGTCGCATTCTAGATTTTTTGCAATTGTGATCTATCCTTTAAGTCAATTATAAAGTTGTAATTTCACCTAAGGTTACTCAGGCGGAAATGTTAATACTTAAGTTTGATTTGATTCTATTTAAAAGTCTGATAGAAGTGAAACTAAATAAAGACGTATTAGGATTACATCCTAAAAATCTTACAAGTACATCATTAGTGCTTGAAGATTCTCTACATAGTAACTTAACCTTCTCATAGCGAAATGTTATTGTTAATTATGGGCTTGAATTCCCTATATATCAATAAATCACATCTAATTCTACATCCCCTTACACTTCTTTACAACATAAAAGGGATAATGTACTTTGAAAGGTTTACTAGGTGTTTAACTGATTAAGCGCTACATCAACTGAAATAAAAAAGTATTATATGCCTAGAAATATCACAAAAACTGATTCAACTATTAATAATCACTACTTGGAAGCTTATAAACATTCAAATCATTAGTACTAAGGAAAATTATGGAACTAAAGCTTAATTAATTGTTGAGCTATAATCCATGGCTCATAGCCACCATGATTAAATTTTAAAGAAAACTTCTTTTGTGAACCACAAAATGTTTACACACCTAGGAACTAATTAACTTTTTTCCAATGAACTCATGCATTAAAAAAGATGAAAAAAACACAACTACCAATGCCTACAAATGCACAAATTTCCAATGTCAAAAGTGTAGGGGTTTGATTTAGGCATGTAACAAATGTTAAATTGCTTTTAATGTCAAGGAGGGCTTACAAATGCCTCTAACAAGAAGTACATTGCACTTCTTTTATAAAAAAAATATCACTTGAAGATTTGGAATTCTTCATGTTCAACTACATTTTCAAATTTAACATCTAGTTCTTTGTTAGTTCTAATTTTTTCTTGCATGCACCTACAAGGTTAAAAGGTTAAAAACACTTGACCCATGGATTGCATGTTAATTTTTTGCTAATAGAGATCAATTTGTCAAGGTGTTTGATTCATAACCAATACTTATAAAATGTAATGAAGATTTTAGCAATTGGAATTCCTTGTTCCATTACAATTTGGTTGATGGTAGATACAAAATTCCTATTCTATATTTTGGTCAAAATCTAGATTAAATCATATCATGAAACTAATACTTATAAATTATGCTCAATCAAATTATAAAAATTATGAGAAAAACATCAAACAACAAAAATTAGTTATGGAGTTGAAGCTTTTCTAGAAAAAAAAATATTTTTCTTCCATATTCTCCAAAAAATTAATGTTCCACAATGATCTTTTATCTTGCCAAAAATGATCACCTTAAAACAATCCTATGATCAATTCAAATCCAAATGGTGATGAAAACTATGTAAACTAGCTAGTAAATCCTAGAAAAGTAAGTAAGTATTTACTAACTAACTATTTACAATAAGTAATTACTCCCTTAAAATTACCCCACCCATACTCTAAATTATATCCCGAAATTCTAGATCAAAGTATGTTAAAGAACCTAAATCAGTCTACTGTTTTTAATCATGTGGGTCAAAAATCTAATGTTGATCTTACTGTACTATAGTCTGATCTATATGTACTACAGTCTTATCTATCTTTGTTGTGTTCAAAATGTGTTATTTTACTTCTTGTACCTTTGTTTGCAATTGTGTACTTATTTACTAATTTGTTGTTGTTTAATCATGTGACTATAATTGTAATGCCTTGTATCTGCTATTGTGATGGTAGATTTGATGTTGTTTGAGTCTATTATTGTGACTACAAAAATGATGTGTTTTGAGTCTAATCTTGTTGTTGTAGCTCTAATGTTGGATCAATATGATCATCTTGTAGTTCCTCAATTCTAAATTCCTCAGTTTGTAATTTGCTTTGTTATTCCTATAACAATAGATCCATACTCTTGGGAACTAACCTCCTGTGGAATAGATCTAATGGTTTTAGACTCTATTCTAATACATATTTCATACCTCCAACTTTGTACTCAATGCATCTTCACAAAATTTCAGCCTCATCAAACTTTCTATTGGAGAAATATAATTGTTGGAAATAAAGGGGGTCTATTATGAATCCATCTTAGATGTAATCTTTGTTTTAAATTCAAGATCTCTTGACTATAGGAATTGATTTGTTTAAGAATTGAAACAATGTTATATTAGTATTTAAAGCATCTTCACACAAATTTTTTGCTTCATCAACTTTTTTGTTGGAGAGATATAATTGCTGGAAGTAGAAGGGGTCTGTTGTCATTTTTTCCCAATGTTGACAAATTAGCTCTTGGGTTTTGCAACATGTCTCCTGATTATAGAAATACAAGTATATGGGATTTTGTATGAATGTTACCTTTAAGATTAACTTTTCAACAACTTTATGCATACTAGATTTGAAGGTTGTATGAATACATTATGGCAATTAAAGTGAGGGGGGGTCAAACTATCAAAAAAGGTGAACTTCCAACTAGAACACGACACGACATTTTGTCACATCTTATCATGGTACCAATTAGAACACAACACTTTGTCACATCTTGTCATGGTAAATACATTGATTTTTTCAACATCTTGTGGTACTAACTAAATGGACACACAATGCCATAATTTTTAAAGTTGATTCATTACCTTCCATTGAACCACATTTTAACTTGTTAGAATATGATTACATAATAGTTCCATCTTTGAATGAATTTTGTGAGTTGCATATCTTGAAATCAAAAGGTGTGCAAAGAATCCTCATAGTTTCAAACATTGGGATGTTAAGAACCTCCATGTTGGGTACATCATCTTTTATAATAGTCAAAACAATGACAATTAGTGGTGATGCATCCCCTGAATTTTGAAATAATGCAAGGATCCAAACACCTCCACCCTCAATATCAGCAAATTTGTGCAAGACCTCATTCACAACTACCATGCCAATTGGATCCTTAACCATCTCTTTAGTTATATGCCCAACTATCTCAAGCTAACAAACTTCTGAATGGTGTCCCTAGCCATATCTTTGACCACATCCAAAGCCATTTCCTTGGTTATCTTTTCTTCAATTATTTCAACAACTATTTCCTTAACCATTTTTTTGGCCATATCAACATCCATTTCAAAGACCATCTCTTTAGTTCTTTCCGTGGTCATATTTAATGCCATCTTTTTGGTTGTCTTTTAAGCTTTATCCTTGGCTAGCTCCCCAAACATCTTTCCTTGGGGAACTATGGGCAACTTCCCTATTGGCCTTCTTGGTGACCTATTTGAAAATGTCCCTAGCGACTATTTCATTCTTGGCCAACTTCCTAGTCATAAAATCTTTGTTTGAATGGATGAGCATTCTCCCTGAGCATTGGCTATAATGTCCTACTAGATGGAATTGTTCCAATGATTTGACCTTCTTGTGCATTTGGTTTCATGACCTTCCTTCTTTTTATCTACTATTACTATGGATGTCAATAATGTTCATGCTAAATAGCTTTGAATGCACCTAGGTCCATGCATTTGCGATGTAAATGATTTTCAAACCCATTACATCATGAAGGGGGCCAAATATTTCCTACAACCTTAAATGTCGTATTCTTTCCAACTAGAACCACAACTACCATGACACCATCATTGACATTATCTCAAAGACAACATCAACTAGACCCTCATTGGTGTCCACCATGACCACATTTCCTAATGTGGGCAAAACAAGACAATCCATTTCAACCTCCCTTCCACCATTTATGTTGATGCCAATAAACATGTCTTCCCCTTTGCCACCTTCCTTGATGGGAACAATGTCAAAAAGATCCACTTCCATGAGGGAAATTCATGCCAACCTATTAGGTTGAACATCTTGAATTTTGATGACCTAGGGATGTACATGCTCTTCCTTGGGGATGTGAAAGTTTTTCTCGAAAGGAAATAATGGACATGATGCAACATCCTTAATTTCCCGACCTTGCATATCAATTGCCATTGCATCATTGTTAGCTTCAACATACTAACCCTAATCATTTGCCAAAAAATCGTCATTGATGTAAGGACCAATTTCATGGTTTAGGTGCATCGAGTAAAACAATGTACAAATTAGGAATTTCTTGGGTTTTAAACAATTTACATTGCAAATATTATAGCAAAAGGCATGGTGATTGAAGTGGGGTCTTGGATACATTTACATTTACATCCATTTCCATAAGATGATTAGAAATCATGGTCATGTTAGCCACAAAGAACATTCATTCATTCCCATAACATAGTGTTGTGAAATACATCAAATTTAATTAACACATTATAAATCCTCACATCATTATAATGCAAATGTATTTTAAAGGTCAAAATTTTAAATAATGAACATGGACAACTTACGGTAGATTGCAAACAAGTGGGGCAAATCCAAATTCTCTTTTTCAACCATGAACTCCCTCAAGGATTTTGTGACCATTCTTCAAATGGTTCCCTTGACCATAGCACCACATCTCCTTGGGTTGCTACACCCATTGCCAAAGTGTTCGTAATTGGATTGAATGAAAAAATAAAAACTCATTAGCTCCAACTTTTTGCTTTTCACATATGTGTCTTATTTGATCATTGTGACAAACTATTACAAGTCAATGAAGAAGTTTGCATGACTTGTAACAATTCAAATGTAATTAAAGTCATTATACTAAAACATTCAATGCCCAAACTATTGAATCCATCCTAAGGTTCGTTAGTAATTTATGAATCAATTATTCTAGAATTTTTACCATCATAGGTTGAATTTCAAGTTGAATCATTGAAGGGAATGATTCCAATTGACAATCATGCATGAAGTCATTTGTTGAGGTCTTCATGATTTTTTGAAATTCCCAAAATTCATTTTCATGGAATAAATTAAGTTCACCCTCTAGTCATTTTTGGCTTGTATATTGTGAAAAATCCCATATTCTTGAAATTGAAGGAAGCGAGGTGTACGGGAGTAGCATGAATGTCCCATTCAAGTAGCATTTTAACCAACATAACCTCAGTTAGGTTAAACATTTATCCATCTCTTTTTGCAATTCAACAAAAGCAAACCATGTGTTTCATGCTTGGTAAACAAATGTGATATCTTCAATACTATGGTCCAGCTTCTTTTACATCTTGTATTGTGGGAATAAACAACATCACATACATTACAGATAATAGGTCCAAGGTCTTCTTTAGGAAAATACTAATCCCTAATAATACTAAGAGAAAATACCATTATAATTACTGATGCCCAAGGAATTGACATTTTCCCAAGGAAAGACATTGAATTCCAATACAAAATGTCATACAATGGTTCCCAAGGTAATTTTAAAAAGGAAAAAAATCCCCTAAGGCATCACAGTAAATGTTTCCCTAAGGAATGTTAGGGAGATCCTTATAGCTATATATGATTTTCTCCCCAACATCTTTTAGGGAAAAGAAACCCTAATAGCCTTGAATGCCTAAAACCCACAACAATAGCATTCTCCCCGATATCTCTTGGGGGGGTCCAAATTTTTTAAGGTGTACTAAAATCTTGTCACAATGTCACCCTTTTGTCTTTTACACCTAGTCCTTTTTAACCATGTAAAGACACATTTATGGATGATTATGATGGAATCTATAATTCTAACGGTTTAGGGTGAAAATCCTTTAAGGTGCACCACATAGGATGAAAAAGACCTAATCCTTACTACAATCCTTTTTTACTTTATATTTTGATCCCCATAAAAAATAATGAATCAAAAGTTGTCAAAATTTTCAAAAGGATTATATTTTAAACCATTACAATTATAGATTCCATCATAATCATCCATGAATGTGTCTTTACATGGTAAAAAAGAACTAGGTAAAAAACACAAAAAAGGGTGACACTATGACAAGATTTTGATACACCTTAAAAAATTTACACCCTCTAAAATATAGTCCTTCTAAAAATTTTAACAACTTTTGACTCATTATTTTTTATGGGGATCAAAATATAGAGTAAAAAAAGATTGTAGTAAGGACTAGGCCCTTTTCATCTTGTGTGGTACACCTTAAAGGATTTCCACCCAAGGTAATTTAGTAACACTTAGTTTCTTGGTGGAAATGCCAATTTTTTTGGGAATTACATGAGGAATCCAACTTAGAATTAAAAAATGGAAATTTACCAACCAATTGTTAACAACTTGATCAAATCCAACACGATCGACTTTTAAAATGGGCAAGTTTTTGAATGTCTACACTCATTGGGGTTCGAGTGCACTATAGGCCCCAAGATATTATTGTAGTTATTTCTAACTGTATCCCATGTTTACCATGACAATGAAAGTCCTAGGTTGCAATCTTGTCCGCCCAATTTAATAAAGCTAAACTAAAGAAAGATTGTACTAGAATTCCTTTTTGTGTATGAAACAAATAATAGCCCTATGATCCTTAATGTCCTCAATTTACCACATGTGTTGAAGAGGATGATACTTGAGTTTTGAATCATTGATACTTTTCGTGTCAAAATTCTATTGCAAGTGCCTTATTTCTACTAGCAAGTTATTTGACATTGGAACAACAACCCAATTAACATGTCTAGGGGGTTGCACAAATGGAAAATATTTTGTAACATGCACTTGCATTTATGTGTTATCTTCCAACAATTAAACAATGTTTGGACAAAGTGGAGTTCTACATGTGGCAAACATTGTTCCAATGTTGAAGTTGAAATTGCTTTTTAGATGTCACATGTGCAAATTGAATGAACCTTGCATGGTCACAATTGATGGGGACAAGGTTTGACCACTTTGTTCTTGATTTGAAGACCCAAACCATGTGTTTCATCGAGGCTTGGTGGGTATAAGTGTTCAACTACTTATCACCCCAAGCATACTTGTAATTTGCAATGTCCCCTTCATAATAGTTTTTTCAATGGGCCACAACTTGTGATTAGCAATGGCCTTCACCATTAGGCATGGTGTTGTAAAAAAATGTCGATTGAGTTTTTTACTTCCCCACAATTTCTCACAACATGGACATATGTACTTGGGTTGGCACTTGCCTTTTCAAAATGTAAATTGCACCCTCAACAACCTATTGATCTCAACAATTTTACATGCCCACTCCTTTGGAGTATGCCAAAACAAAAACCATGAAAATGACAACATTATTTTTCCCTTTTCGCCTTTTCGCACCTCATGCCACCATCACAATGTTCATAGCTTTAATGGTGGTGAAATCAAATCTTGAGCACCATGGACATCAAAGACTCACCCCCATCATTGTTTAGTGATTTCAAGCAACAAGAGGTGTCCTTGTATGCCAAGTGATTTCACTAAATTTTGAATGAATTTATTGGTCATTGTGAACATGACCTAATGGGGATTGATCACTAATTTAGTGAACATGGACTAGTGAATTGCACCCACATTTTGTAGTAATGTGAATTCCTCTTCAAACATAACTGTGAGTAATGGAAAAGGATGATGAAATTGAACAAAATAAAAGAAGACATGCTAAAAACCAAAAAGATGACAAAACATACATTTAAAAGATTATGTTGTAGAGGAGAAAATATGCAAGGTTGATTTTTGCCAAGAATAATTACAAACACATAATGCGGTTGCAAATTAAAAAAACTAGAGCAATAAAGAATACAACTAAAACATAAAAAATGCAAATGCAAATACTCTCCATTAGGGAACAACAAGATACGTCCTTGGGCATCAATAACATAACCTCCCCAAGCATGAACAAAAAAACATTCCTAGGCATTTGAGATTCGTTTAGGAAGATGAATAGTCATGCCTTTGTTAACCTTGAATTGTTCGAATCCTTGGGCAGCAATAGAAAGAAATTGAGACTATGGAAGGTTTTTTGGATGAATATTGGCCATGGATTGTAAAAACCCTAAATGAAATGGGCAAAAAAAAAGTTGGGTGGCTCTGCCCCTATTATTTAATCATTGTTGTTATTATTAAAGTAATGTGTTGTTGAATTTATTGATTATGGACTAATGACAAACTTTTTTTGCAACCATTGTTGATTTGATTTAAATCAATGACGAAAAATGATAACTTAAGTTTTTATTAAAAACAAATATTAAATTTTTAAAGAAAATTTTAAAATCATGAAAATTTGTGAATTAATAATGCCACCAAACCCCCAAGGAAAATAATGTTCCTTGAGGAGGGAAGGCTCCTATGTGGCATGGTTTTTGGGAAAAAGTTGCATGGGGAAACTAGTTGCTCCAAGGAGATGATTGGCCCATATGAAAGTTTGAGGAAAAGATGGTTCCATGGGAGGAAATGGGGTTGAGGAGAAAATGTGGTTCAGGGAGAAAATGAATCTTTGGGGAGAGGATGAGGCCTAGGAAAGGATGGGCTTGGATACAAATGTGTTCTTGGGGATGGATAGTGGTCGGGGAAAAGGTGCATTCAAAAGAAAAGACAATTCCCGTAGGTAAAAATGAGGTTGAGGAAAGGTGTGGCTTGGGTGTGAAAATCGGCTTGTAAAGGAGGCGATTCCAAGTAGAGAGGAGATGAGGCCAAGGAGAGGATGTGGCTCGTAGAGAAGACATTCCTTGAGGAGAAGATGCAACCAAAAAAAAGATGTATCTCTAGGGATGGATAATGCATGGTAAAAAAATGTTGCCCCAAGGTGAAGATGGGCATGGGGAGAAAACAATTCCTTAAGGAAAGGATGGGGTCAAGAAGAAGATGTTATTGCAAGGTGAAAATGGGTGCATGGGTTTTGCCCAAAAAAGGATGGGCCCATCAAGAAAATAGGGTTCAAAGAGAAGGTGATTTCAGTGGGACATTGTCATCCACTGGGGATCACTTTATTATTTGTCCCAAGGGAGGTCAAGGGATGTGAATGTTGTTGAAAAGGGGTTGGGAGCCGAGGAGAGGGATTTGGAAAGGTGGGCAAGTGTGGAGAAAAATTGATTTTGGGGGAATGGGGGTGAGGTTGGGGTTTTGGGAAGCAAAGCAAAAGAGGCAATGGGTGGGGCTTAGGGGGGGATTCAACTAGGTTTAGTTAATTAAACCATCACTTTAGGTCAAGTCATCAAGGTCCATAACCTTGACTTCCATGGTGTGTTGCAAATTGGGCCATATTTAATTCAATGCTCTTATTTCAAATTTTCCAAATTAAAATAATTTATTAAAAAAATTACTTTCAAATATAATATTTTGTGATAGGTAATAAATAAGTTTAAATGGGTTTAAAATTTTCAAAAAAAAAGAGTTGATGGTAACTTAATTTATTTACTACTTAGTCTTGAAGAAAGAGACCTCTTAAGTTCTTGTCATAAATATTATCGTTAGACATAGTGATGATGATATTTATAATGTACCTTGTCCATTTCATAGCTCTTGTGTGCCCTAGTTTCTACACACCCAAGCTCCAGTCCATTCCAACTCTTGTGTTGCTTAAGGTTTGGGTAGTTGAAAGGTGAATGCTAGGAAGGAAAATGTTTTTTTCTAAAACTAGTGAGCCACTTGACATCATTTTCAATAAATAATCTAGTGGTGTGGTGTTGAACTAGCTTAGCAAGTTTTGGCAATTGATGGTGATGGGTGGAAGCGTTGCAAATGGTTCTTGTTGTTTTGTTTGTTTCAAGTTATTGTATGATGACTTGATTTGTGATAAGACGCCGCTCGATGTTTGATGTTGGCTGGTTACTCTTCATTGTGGCAAAAGCTAAGTATCAAACTCTTTGATTTTCTATGATAGAATGTTTGGTAGATGAAGAAAGAATTGGGTATTTCTGGAAATGCCTTGTTGGAAGGCAATGCCTCAATGTAGAAACTTAACTCCACTTCTGGGCATATACTTTCAAATGCACATGTGGTTCAATGGGAGGGGGGCATGAATAGAAGTAGTTCATAGGGGTCACTTAAGGGAGATGATGAGAATCTCTAGGGATTTTGAAAACAGTTCTTATGGCAAGTCAATGTGATGTTGTTGGTTTCCTCTATTTGTTATAATGTTGTTTGATTTTGTGGATGGGGAGAGAGTACCCATGGAATTGGGAGCTCCGAAGTGAAACTCTGTGCTACAAAGGTTTGATTATGGGGAAGAATTGTTGAGTGATATCTCAAGGACCTTGTCTTGTCTTTGTTTAACCTCTAAATCATTTGGGTAGTGTTGTTTTCCACCTATGTCATTTGTTGTTGAAGGATGACAGTTATGTTATGTATTAGAAATCCAAAAATCTGCCATGATTTGTCACTGGTTGAGTAATTGTGTAAAGGGGTTTAGTGTGGTCTGTGAGAATAAGTTCATTAGAGTTGAGATTCATGTTCCATCACAACTAAGAATGCCATAAAAAGGGACCAATTGTGCTTGTGAGAGTGAGACCGGCGTGGTCTGATCCCTGAAGTTCCATAGATTAGATTATAGCAATTAAACTTCTAGACAGAAATTTTGTATCACACTTCTTATTGCCAAGAATCATTGTCATGAATCTGTGTGCTTCCTTCTCACCATTGAGTATCCTATTGAGTTGGGGAAATCGTGGATCCTGTCATTTTGTTACACCAACATCATGTGATATATGTATCGCAGAAATCATTAAGGTATGCCTATTGGGTTTGGGTGTTACACCACCTAACCCACAACTTTTTACTTATTTAGAATAAATAGTGTTTCTCTTTTTGTGGCGGGAGGGGGTAAAGGTTTTTGCTTCATGTTGTGCTTGGAGAAACAAAGAAAAGAACCAAAGATGTTGGAAACTGCTAAATATCTGACAGCTTTCATTTGTCTTTTGGAGCAGCAAACAAAAGAAAAGTTGGGGAATCCCACAAGTGTTCATCACTTGGGATACCCAATTTAGTGGTCGGTGGTTGATACCCATACGTATCAGAAGCTTTTCGCCACATCCAGACAAATAACCTAAATTCTGGAGATCTTTGAGTTAGAAGATGAGGATCCAATTTTTTGTTTTGACAATGTCTAAAGCCCTGCACCTGTTGTTTTAACTGATCTAAATTTAAAACATGGGCAACTTTGGAAACAAAAGTTCTGTTTGGAAGTTGAACCTTCTCATCCCAATTATGACATGAGCAAAATAATTGTTTAGCAATGAGGACCATGCAAGGCTGGTTGGTTTGGTGACCATGCACCCAACACAATATGAAGAGAATAGTTGAGGATCAAGTGAGGGCTGAATTGATTTGTTGACCGTATACTGAACTGAATACCCCAAAAAACAAAAGAAAACCACTTTTTATAGCAAACAGACAAAGTCATCCCCTTCACTCCCTTTTTTTTGGGGGGAAGCGACTGTCTGAGGCTGGTTCTTTTGTTGACTGTGTTCTGAAAGCAATACCGAAAGAAGCACAAACCTACAAAATATGTGACAGAGTGCTCAATAGTGCACCATCCACTGAAAACCTGTTTCAAATCAGTCGTGGGTGAACTCCAATCAGATTGTAACCTCTCTTGTAAACCCTCTTCCTCCAACCTCACAATACATAGGTAACTTTGCCTGCATACGTGGGTGAGTACATAGGTAAGTAGGTATGGACTTTAAGTGGGTAACTAGGTAATGAACATGGGGATTTACCAGATAGATAAGTACATGTGTTGTGCAGTTTTTTTAAAAAGAGAACCTTTGGTCTTGGTCCCAACATTTTATATATTTTGAAGGTTCTTTGGGGATAGGTTTAAGCCTGGTTCTTTTAAACTTAAAAACTTTCAATTCCAGTTTTCAAATAATTTTTTAAATCCAAGAACTTTTAGGCTTGGTTCAAAAACTAAGTCTGGTTTCATGTATACGTTATATACCCCCAAAAGCTAGAGGGAGAGTATAGGTGTAGTAGGCTAATGCACCACTTTAATGAGTTTCAAAAGTTTGAATCTTTGTGATAGTGAAAGGGGTGAGAACCTACAAAGCATTGAAAGGATCCATTACCCTAAAAAAAGCATTTTGAAAAAAAAAATGTTTACCCCCTTTGCCAGCTTGGAGAGTGGGTTACACTTTGCAATCCCCTTCCCAAGCAGGTTTATAGCATTAAACCACTCCAAATGCAAATGGAATTTTTTGCAAAATTCTTGAGATATATATAATTTTATAATAAATTAAAATCAAATATTGTGTAGGTATGGAGTTCAATAACTAATTAAAATTAATATTTAATTAGAAAAGTTCAGTTCACTTGTCAACTTTTCAAAAAAATTCAATTTGCATACCTAAAGAAGTTGACTCTGTGTTCAAGAATGTTTTTTCATAGTTCTGAATCTAACAAGTTGTGTTGTACACAATGGCCCTGCCATTCATTTCATATAAAAATGGAAATTGTATGATAAATTGGTCATAGCTAGGTGGAAAATTATCTATATATATACCTCATCATGTTATTGTAAAGAAAAATTTGTCATGATTCTTTTTTTCAATATACCCAACCAAAACCAATAGGAAAATATTGCAACATGGTTTTCAATTTTTTGAAATTTAATGATTTGTTTTTATTTTAAAAAGTGATCAATTATTCCCTTTTCATATTTATATTTCACATTTGTGCAAAAATTCAAACAAAAAAAAAGACTTATCATGACATGTGTATTTGAATGTTTTCAATCACATTGTCAAATTTTGAAAGAATTACATGAATTTTTGTGTATGATGATGAGTGCCTTAAGCGTTTTTTGATGAAGATAGTTTCATATTTAATTTTGTGGGTTATGGATTGGTGACAAAGTCACTTGAGGCTGGGTGCACATTTGAAGAGGTGGGGGGAGAAAGCAAAATGCCAAAAGAGGAATGTGAATCCTTTTACAACCAAATTAGGATGAATCATCTCACCTAGATTCTAGTGAGCAAAATCCTTTGAAGCTACTATACTCTATAACGATTCTCAACACAATATCCTTGCCTTACAAGGCAGGGCCAACAAAAGTCTAGTCTCACGATCCAGTTCTTGTGTCAGTTCCAACAAAAGGGTACTAATTCGATTTAGGACCACAAGAACCCAACCCTGAAACCCCAAATTTAACACTGCAAATCAGATACCCTCACAACATAGTAAGTACATAGCTAACCACCATGGTTGGCTTGGAGACATGGATACAATGAAAAAATGCTTCCTGTCCACACACCATCCATCTTGTATGGTTCAGTCTGGCCCAAGACCACTAATGGGCAATTGGGTTTCAAACACAAACCAATTTCCTAATACTTCATGTTGCTAAATTGTTTTATACAGCATGGATCTAAAACTAGTTGTCTGAATTAAGTAGACAATGAAACCTGTCACATAAGTTGGATTAAGTGTCAGAATTTTGTGTTTTAGGTTACTCTGTTTCCTTGAGATTAAGGTGGAGAAGCCAAACACAAGACAAGGATGTTCCATTGTTAGGCGGTTGTCTGATTTTTAGATAACCCCTGGTTCCAGTTTTTAAAAAAATTGGGAATCAAAGAATCTCTGATTCAGGTTTTTTGAAAAAAACTTGAAAGCAAAGAATCTCTGATTTCAGTTTTTTAAAAAGCCTCAAAGAACCGGCAGTTTTTACAAAATAATCAGCAAAGGACTGGAAGTTTCATGTAGGGTTATTTGACTGGTTCTTAAGTGTTTTTGAGACTGCGATTAAAAATCAGAATTGGTTCTCATATTTTGAGAACCATGGTTCTATCTCAGAACCAGTTCTTTGACTATTTGAAAATTGTGAGTATACGACTTTGAGAACCATTGAGTATAAGTTTCCAATTTTGATAACCGCCAACATTCCAAGATGTTCTCAATGGTTTATGTACAAAAGTATGGCAAACTCAACTCAGTATAGTTCACATGGGTGCCCTCGAGTACCATCTGATAAAACCGATCTTACAGTTAGTATAATGAGGGGGGCAGCAGCAGTATTCTGACCAAAGAGAAAGCCTTTCTCTCCTTTCAAGCACATGTATACGACAATCATAGCTGGAATACAGAAGGATTTCAAAATCAGCCAACAACTACACCAAAAGAGCCTATGATTCCCAAACCCCCTTTAAGTTTTGAGCTGACATTACACAAGGTGAAGGTCATGGTGTCCTGTAGACTAGGGTCAGCTTCCACATTGGCACAAGCAAATAATTCAGTTTTTCAAAAATCAATTCGTTTAACATTTTTTAATCTTACTATTTTTCATAATTTATAGTTGTCTACTATGATATTGTCATATGAATAGTGAAATTATTCGAACGGTATCCTGCAATAACTATGATGATTTTTATTTTATTTTTGAAGCACAACAGCAGACTCAACCTGACAAACCGTTGGCACCCTCAAGTCAAGCTCACTGGCCCGTGCGCCAGCAGACCTTTCACCTGCACACCAGTGGGGTTTGGACCCAGAACCTTTTTGAGGTCTAAGAATCCTAGGCATAGCCATCACCCCTGGATGTAATAACTATGATGATTTTCAACACCTCAGTTTCATATTTTCACCCAATTTTTTTTTATAAATCTTTAAATGATTATTTAATCATGAAACTCACCTAAAGGTAATGTATTTTAATTTGAACCCCTCATCCCCCACACTTTCCCAGTGCCACTAAGTGCACAACAGTCTATTTTACAGCCACAACCTGACATTGTGAGGCGTGACCTGACTATGGCTCCCTAGATATGGCAAATTTTTTTACCAGGTATAGGAGCTAGGTGTGAGCCCCCAAAGCTATCACAATGTTCAAACCACAATGTTCTAATTGGTAGGTAGTATGATGATAATATGACACAATTGTGACATTTGGCTGTGTGTAAAGTGAAACCAGATAGGTTGCAAACCAGAAGTTTTCAAATTATTTTGGAAATCATTGGAACCATAGGATTAGTAAATTTAAAAACCTGCTTCAATACCACACCTGACGTTCCATTGACTAGAAAAATTAGCTAGATCCCTAACCAAAGGTTGTTTTAAAGTTTAAACACTAGTACTGGACAAAACTGGAGGGTTTTTTCAAAACTAAGAACTAGTAGGGAATGAAATGATAGTACTATCAGCCACCATTTTTCATTTCACCTACTATCCAATGCCCACCATTAGAGCATCTCCAGTGGTGATCACTATGTGTCATGTGACCCTGCAAAAATATTTGTCACATTCAAGTTTAGTTATTTACATTTTTCCAACCCAACTCATCAAACTAAAACTGGGACTGCAAATAGGTGGGAGACTACTTAATAACAAACCACGTGGACCAGAAACAGTGAATAGCAGTCAGATCATATTTGTTACACTCTTCTTTGGCAGGTGTTAGGATCTGCTTTGCCTCTTACCAGCCTCTGCAAATTGTGAAAAAATGCCAGCCAAATCAGGATACTTTGACCTTTCTTCATTCAATTTTAATTTGCAGGGTCAGTTCCTCTTCCACTTTTAGATTACAACCTTTTTCCCTTAAGGATTGCAAAATATATTAAATAATTATGATGCAATGTCATTTGTCCTTGTTTTTTTGCATTCAGCTTTTCAGACAACGTGTTAGTATTGTTTTTTAGCGTGCTTCAATTTTTGCTATAGAGAGAAAGATTGTGTTGGTGGGAGATGTTTGTTCTAGACCTCCTATTATTATTAGATCTCACAACATTAGAAGGGCTTTGGGTGAGATAACTTCCTACCACAAGATAGACTAGTTGTCTCCCTTCTTTGATTCTTGTGAGCTACATGTCTTTTGGTCTTTCTTTGGCCTTCCCTTTTGTCTTTTGTGTGATGGTTCTAATCATTAGTTTTTATTGATTTTTTTGCCCCATGTTAAGCAGATAGTAAATCACAGTCAATCCAAATGAAAACTATCTATTTAAAAACTATTGGGTCTAATCTCTCCTCCTTACATTAACATTTATTAGAGTTGAACTAAAACTGAACAAACTAAACAATTTCCCCATCTCCAAGCAAGTAACTCACAACAAACATCTTCACCTAACTCCTATGTATGACACTCCCATGGCCTCCCTCTTGTTTTTCATTTTCATTTTTTAAATTCAGATTTACAAGCCAAATGCAATTATGAGGCCCAAAACGAAGTTCTTTCTTCTCTTTTATTTCTTTCCCCACCTCTTTCCTTGACTTGTTTTTTCTTTTCCTTGTACTTTGTAACCAACATGTTGCCTCCTTATCACTCTTTCTTCACCTCTTTCCTTCCTTTTTTTCTTTTTTCCCCTTGTCCTTTGTAGCCACCATGTTACTGCAGCAAGCATATCATCTTTTGAGCTCTCCCTTGTCAATGAAAGTTCATCATGTTCACCTTTTTATGATGTTATTGTTTTTCCCAACCACCTCCAAACTCCTTCAAGTCCTCCAAAAGAAAAGAAAAAGAGAGAGCCCCTTTGCTCACTAAATTTAAATAGCTTCTTGTTGAACACACCCCAAATCCTAACATGTGTTCAAAAAAATCTAAAATAATTAATTAACACCTATCAAAATTTTAGCTACCTAGTCATAATTTGATAAAAAAACTTTATTATGCACCTCGACAAAAAAAATTAAAAATCTATTGTTTAATATAATTAACCAAGTTCTAAGTTATTTAGGAGATCAAAACCAAGAGATTCTTTGCTAGTACAAGAAAAATGACCATTACACAACCAACAGGCTAATAGCCAAATATGATTCACTTATGTATGATACCCATGTTTAACATGGATTGATGTAATGTGTTTGATTCATTTCACTTTTTAAAAATATATATTTTAAATTATAATTGCAACATAATGGTTACCTCTTATGTCATTGCATTTTTATCCATGTGAAGATTATTTCCACCTTTGTGTTTGTGTTGATAGTTGAAAGATGTGCATGTGAAAATTGTGTTTTAAGCTTCATAAGTTGAAAAAAAATTGTTCTAGCAGATGAAAACATATTAAAGGTGAATCACTTTTGTTCAAAAAGGTGATGTATAACAAGTATTATAATACACAGTAAGCTAAAATTTTGATGGCATCCTTTGGTTAACCTAAACACATGCAAAAAGCTTTAGAATTTGCATAACATTTTGGAACTCAAAGTTCATTTTGAATCAAAATTAATCTTGATCCAATGGTTAGATGAAGAGGATTGAATAAAATCAATGTACACATAATATATAACTTACATATTTTCAATGGCCATAGGGCCTCATGTTTGTGATTCATAAAACATTAGCAAACAAAAGGAAATTTAAAGAATAATGCAATGCCCATTTGTAAAATCCCCTTTCTCTTTGATATGGTAGTGGTTTTTTTTTTTAAAAGAAGATATTATTATGCATTCATTTGTAAAAAAATACGAAAAAACACATTTTTTGAATGGAATTTCATCCAAAAACTTTAAATTTCTAAATTTTCCTAGAATTAATTGATGTATATCAACCAAATACACCATAAAAAAATTCACCCAAAAATTCCATCGAAAACTTTAGTTTAGAAATATATAATCAAAATTTCAAACTTTGTGATGGGTATTATTTGGTCACAAATGTGCTCCATACGTTCAAATTTTTCAATGTTGGAATTTTCAAAATAATTGATTAGATTAAGTCTAAAGCTAGCCAAATATACTTAAAACAAATAAAAATAATCCAAGATGTGATCTCCATACATTACTAAAAATTTTAATTGCAAAAAGATTATACTTTTGATTACATTTTTGGGGGGCTTAGTGTGCTTTCACACTACCAATGAAATTGTCAATTTCCAAAACAATCATAACAAATTCGTAGGGGTAAGGAGGGGGGGGGGGAATTCTAAATAACAAATTTACTACCTAGAACCTAGCTAAAATGACCATCTACCTAGTTGAGATGCTAAAGATAATAATTAATGGCATGCTTCAACTTGTCATCAAGTAGAAGGTGACAAATACAATGTATGGTCAAGGTTGCTACAAAAGTTGGGTGTGTATATGATTTTACATATATCCCTCATGTAAGTGTAAATGATTTGCACTTACCCATGATGTAAATCCATGTAAATTTTTTCAAAAATAAAATAAAATCATCCAATAAATATCAACATGGGTATTAGTGAATTGAACATTACAAGTTTCCAAAAACATTTGGTAATGGGCCAATCAAAGTGACCAATTACCAAAAAAAGAAAAAAAAATTGAACTTTGGGATGCACCACAATTAATTAAACTATTTATCATGAATCATAATAACACCCAAGCTCTTGTAAAAGAAAAGGCCAAAAATGGTGATTAATAAAGTTAGGAATGGAAACTCTATTAAAACAATGATATGGGACAACATTCACCCACTATATGCAACCAAAATAGGGTATGCATGCCCATCACCAAACATTGACCAATATCTTACTCATTTTTTTTGTTTCTTTTGAACAAATTCATCACTATGGATGTGCTAAATGCAAGTTACAATACCTTTTTGAATTCCATAGGCAAAGGAAATATGAAGAAGAAGCACAAAAAGGATAGGTTGTCCACACACCAAAACGTTTGAAAGACAATTCACTAGACCCCCTTACTTTGAGACCCACATTTTCTTCATTTCTTGTCTTTTTTGGAGATCCAAAAGCTATGTGTGCACTAACTAAGGCTTTACAAAACATGTACAATGTTCAAGAATCTTAAACTCCAAATCACAAATTGTTTTAACATGTTTTTCACTGAACATTATCCCTTTTTATTTCAAAACCCCATATTTTCTTCATTTCTTGTTCATTTAAAGCAATTTGCATGGCTATGGGTGTGTTAAATGAAGTTTTACAATATTTTTTTGAATTCCAAACCCAACAAAAGAATGTCCAAGGATTATTATTTTTTGATACACTAAGTGTTTGGTCATTAATTTGCTTAAACTATTCTTCCATGACACCATAATTTGTTCCATATCCTTACCCAAAAGTGTGGGCTTGTATTGTATATATGTGAACTAAAGGGAAAAAACATCCACTACACTTTATTGATAGTAAAAACTTTTAATTGGGGAGCATTAAAATTATGAATTTTCTGTGAACGGCCAATAAAAATGGCCCATTAATTTATTTTTTAAAACGACCTTTGATATGCACCCACAACTAATTAATATGGATTGTAAATAAGTTTAATCATTGAGGGTATACATATGATACAGAGCTTACACTCCCCAAAACATTTACATAAGGCCTAGTGTTTCTTTTGGAATTTTTTTTGGTAACTAAAATGGTGATCATCTCGAAATTTTTTTTTTTTTGGCCTTAAATTAAAAATAAAATACAAATATAAATTGAAACCTAGATTTGGTGTTAATCATTTTTTTATATTTTTTTGTTACACAATGAAAACCACATATATGAATTTCACAATTTTTACTTTTTTTTTTCCTCATTTCTTACAACTAAAAACATTCAATATCATTTTTTTTCAAATTTTTAATTTTTAATTTTTCTTTTTTCTTTTTGGTGATATAAAACCAATAAAAAAAGGTTGATGGGGTTGTGTAAGTGTAAATGAATTTCTTTTACACTTCCCCATGTAAGTGTAAAAATCCTTCTTTACATGATAGGTAAATTCTTATACTTAGTTTTACACGGTGGGTAATATATGTGTATTTACACTTTTTGTACAATGTCAATTCCTACATGTTTTACAAGATATTTTAGATATTGATCAATTTAATTTTTGAAGGCAATAAGAATAAGCAAGGTAGTGCAATGTTTTATTATTATCAAAATTTTGTCAAATTTTCATCTGAAAAATATGATTTTTGTATATGCAAAAGACTTTTCATGGAAATAATGACCCAAATTCACCAAATTTTGACCAAAAAATCCAAATTACCATATTTATATGATAAGTTTCAATTAAGAGCCAAGAATCAAGAAGGATTCAATTTTTTTAATTTTCATATTGGTATGAAGCTTAAATTAATTTATGAATGATCACCACTTTGGCTACATCACAAAATTCCTTAAGAAAACATTTGACTAATGGGTATAGTTACCATGTTTAAAGCCATAATATGACTGCCATAAAAGAAAATTTGAACTCAAAATCTCAACCATGTCATGAGTAGGCTAAGTTAGATTGTTGTCTTAAAAACTGGAAAATGCACACATAAAAATAAAAATTTATATTTTGTGAGTTTACAAAATGTGGATTCAAGGTGAGTCCTAAGACATGGAGATAATTGTATTACAACATGATTGTTGCATAATAACAATTTCCATTGTTGAAAAAAAATTTGGGTCACCCATTTGTCATGGTCACTTGTTAAAAATCCTAAATAACCATGAATCATGATTCCAAACAAAAAAAACTACAAAGCCCTATGCCATTGTTGCAAAAGTGAAGGAATCCATTTATTTTCATACATGGAATCCCATGCACATGTACAAAGGCACAAAGAGGGCAAGTCAGTTGTGTGAAAAAAAACTTTAAAAAATGGCTTCTATCATTAACAAGATAATAAGGTTCAAATGAGTGTGCGTGGGTATGTTGTTATTGATATGTCCTCAAGTCCTTTCATGTATGCTTCATTATTAGGTTATATTGATTTTACATAAATAAGTTCAAATAAATAATATATCTTATCCATACCGAATGAATATATTTGGATAAAAGATATACCTTCACAACACTAGTTCAAACTAATGTTGTGTGGGCATATCCTATTAAGATATAGGTAAAGAATTGGTATAATTTATTTAGTGTATGTGGAGGGCACCTTACCCTCATTGACATTCCTACTTCAAAAGGGGCACCTTCCAAGTGAGGCGCCTCATTTGAAGCTTTTCAAACAAAATCACAACCATTAAATTTCTACTAAATCTTATGCTAGAAAAGAACCTTGAAGAGGGTTTTGAAAATTCAAGTCCCCATTTGCTCTCACCTTGCAGTGGGCCCTCATTTCCAAAGTAATTGTTGTTGTTGGTCCTTATGCAATACTTGTTAAGTAAGGGTGCTCTAAAAGTAGGGGCCATGCGATACTATCAGCAATGACATTGTAATAGGCATAATCTTGTAAAGGTTATTGGTGAAGAAAAACATTGGTTGCCTTTCTTGTTGATAGGGTAAACTAGTTCATTGTCGATTGTTTACTAGCTATGGTTGAACACTTTGGTAGATCTTTTTTCAAATTTTCTCCATTTTGAGTGATTTAATATGTTATAGGATTACCTTTCCAAGCTCTACAAATTATCTTGGAAATGCAAAGCCAAAAGACTAGCCATATATATATATATATACATTTTTTCAAATTGCAAACACATTTGTTTTCATTTTTCTTCATTTTGAACGACTTAAATTGCTATAGGGGTGTAACCTAAATTTCTACAAATCATCTTTGAACTTTAATAACAAGAACAACATATAACGAAGTATTTGGGTGTTCAAAAATTGGCCTTTGTAATGTTTGGTGGTTTGTTTTTGAGTTCTTTACCCTCCCTACTTTGGGGGGCCATAACTTTCTCAATCTTATTCTATTTTTCATTACTTTTAATGTGCAAGATGTGCCAATAGTAGCGATTCAAGTTTTGTTTGGACACCAAAAACAATAGAGCCCTCCCCTTGGATCTAGCCTGCCCTAAGCGTTTAAATGTTTGGTCATCAGCTAATTTACCCTCACACACTAATGTAAAGTGTGCGGGAAGTTCCTTTAAAGGAGCTAAGGTGGAGGGAACCCATGTTTGTAGGATTTCTTGGCAAAACATTGCAAAAAAATGTAGGTTTTCATTTTTATACCACTTGTGAGATTATTGGGTATTTTTGGAAAATAGATAAACTTGCACAAATATAGTTCAAAGTTCAAATTTCAAATTAATGTTGGTCAATTCTTTGATTTTGGAAGAATCATTAGGTTCAATTCTAAATTTTTTTGAGATTCAAGACCCAACTTTAGGTCTAATAAAAAAAATTCAAAAAGTAAAACCTAGTAGTCCTGGGGATGGGACACTTTTTCTAGACCTTCAATCCTCCAATTTAATCGTTCTAATTGTAATGTATCATGTCCTTTTACTTATCTTATTTGAATGAAATTTTAGTCAAAACAAACACCAGACAAATTTGAACTTAGTCAAATAAGATCACTCAATTATGATATGTAGTTATGAGTATGTCAATCATCTTTATGTGCCTAAAATGTGTCATGTCTATTTGATTAAAATCTATTGTATCCATTTTGATTGACTTGCTAATTTATGTGTTAATTAGTCAACTTCTTGAATTTGAAACTCCACTCAAATGAGAAATTTATGGTAACCTATGAATTGTATAAAAGAAAAAAATGGAAAAAAAAATTGGCCATACACATGAAAATTTCATTCAAGGTTTGTTGTTTTTTCATCAATGATCATTGTCCATCACCACTTTTGTCATGCCCGTACATGGCCTCATACATGATGGCCAGTTACGGGCATGCCCATGTGTGCTTTTAGGGTTAATGTACGGTTTTAGGCGATTATACATTATTAGGTACTTAAGGTTTTCAGTTTGTTGGCGACAGTATAAAAGGCCAAGCCCTTTTTTTCTCCCTTTAGTTTTTCTAGAATTCCTTTGTTAGAGAGTTTCCTCCATAATAAGCTAGGATTTCTAGATGCTCACGACGACCATTGCACGGCCACCGTCTACATACATTTCATTTTCTTCTTTATTTACAATTTAATTCTAGAAAAACTCCACTTTATGTTGCTTCATGTTGAAAGCCGCAAATTTCTTTTGCTTATGAGTTCTTGAGTTACTGTTGCTACTACTAGTGTTGCTACTGCTAGTGTTACTATTGCCGGAGGGTGTTAGTGTTGTTGTTGCCAAAGAGAGTTGGCATTTTTATAGGAAGGAGCTTGTGTTTTGCCAGCCAACAAAGTTGAGATCCTTGACAGGTTTCAAAGCTCCCCTTGTTTTTCTCTTTCTTTCTCTTTCTTTCATGCGTAGAAACTTGCCCTCCTTTGGCGACTATCGAATAAATTTTTTTAAAAAAAAAACAAAAATTTAGGCGGCGGTGTTCACCATCGCTACATAGCAGCGTAGCACCACTTGTTGCAAAGCAACGTCGTTGCAGCGATGTGAGCTTGCAACGTTCCTGCGACGCCAACTACAACGCCGTAACATTCCGAGTTGCAAGGTTGTAGTGTCGCAGTGTCGCGAGTTGCAACAGCAGTGCCATTGTTAAGTAACAACGCCCAGCAATAATAGTTCTGCAGCGCCATCACTGAGCAATAGCGCCACAACAACAACAACGTTGTAATGCCATCATGAGTAGTAGTGCCGTAGGAGTAACAGCGTGTAACACCATCGTTGACCAACAATGCCACAATAGCGTCGTAGTAACAATGCTGCAATGTTGCGAGCTGCAATGCCATCGCTAAGTAGCACCACCGTAGCAACAGCGCCGTAACATTGCGAGTTGTAACGCCATCATTGAGCAGTAGCGTCACAACGTTGCAAGTTGCAATGTCATCATTGAGTAACAGCAACAACGCCACAGCATTGCGAACTGTAGCACCATTGCTTTTGCAACGTTGCAAGTGACTATGCTGCCATTGTTGCGACCTTGGTCCATCCGACGTCTATCTGATTTTTGTTGGACTCTTGTTGGACGATTTGTTCAAGTTTCGTCCATCGAATTTCCATCCATCTAAGGACTTTCGTTTGATGTTCGTCGGACTTTCATCTTGCGCCCTGCGTCCGACCGTCCTGTTGTCCTGCGCCTTGTCATCTTATGCCCTGTCGTCCTACGTCCTACCGTTTCGCCGTCTTGTTTTTTCATCTGACATCTGTTTGAATTATGTCCATGTTTCATCTAACCTTCATTGGATGTTCGTTTGACCTTCGTACGACATCTGTCTAGTGCAGGTTATTCCCAACAACGCACTATATTCTTCAAATCGTACATTGTGTTTTTAGCTAATGTTATGTATTATCCCAAAATTTTAGGGCATGAGACAACACCATGTCCTCGGATGATGACAGCACTACCGTTCAACCAGAGCCAAGGTATCAACTACGAAGTAACACACAATCCTTTGAGCCGATTTCTTTAAGTTCACGATCTTCACGACGGTACCATCAAGCATCCATAACACCACCGTCATCTAATAAAACTCTTACCAAGAATTCAAGTTTAAGTTACACTACATCAACAATACATCAAAGTCCATTTGGAGGGGTTAATCAGTGGGGTACGCCTGTTGCCACACCTACTTTCACACCATCACCATATATTCCGTTGCAAGCTGTGACCTCAACACCCATATACACCATGGAGGTCAACAATTCCTTTGGGAGAATTGAGAAGTTTAGCGAAAGGCCAAGTACTATTTCTTTGAGGGAGTTCAAGGCAACTTTCTCAACTATGGTTTGTGAATTGGAGCTCAAGTATGGCAGTAATTACACCGAGGCGTTTGTATTCAAACAATTGGCTCATTATGTGCACTATGAGGCATTGGATGTCTACGAGCAACATTCTGCAAGGATTTTGGGCGTCACTTAGATTCCCAGTCCAGCTTACGCCACAGCCATCATCACCGCCTTTCAAGCTACATTGCAAGCTGCAATTGCACATCACGGGACCGTGCCCAATAATCCAAACCCAATACCTACCTCAATAAACCTTTTTCCTCAACAACTCATTGCTGCTATTGCAAACATTCCTCCCACTACTAATGTGCTAGCTTTTGCTGATCCAGTGGGAGAATTCTCTCGAATTCTTGAGCTAGAATTTCCAGTCAAAAGTTCTGAAAATTTTTGGAGCTCGCCACCTTCTCTCAGTAGAAGGATGAAACCCTCAAGATGCTCTACAGGAGGCTTCTCAAACTCAAAGAGGATACCCAAAGCATCACCGACCTAGAAGCTGCCCATCGGTATTTTCGTTCGTTGGAAGGTACTCTAACACTCCACGTGCAGGTTTTGCAACGAGTCTTTGCAAAATTTGGAGACTCGTACACTTTGCTAAATGTGTACAACATTTCCGAAAAGCTGGAACTAGCTCATGCACACTATGAGGCCAGTACTATGAGGCCTCCATCATGTTCAAGGCCTCAACCTACACCAGCTGCGCCAATTAGATCATCACATTCTTCTTCAAGGACTAAAGCGATGCACTCAGCTACACCCATCCTACCTTCTTGCAACTATTATGGCAATCTTGCCCACAAAGCTAGTGAAAGCAACATTCCTTCCGAAGATATCTTTTGTGATTATTGTGGGAAAAAGGGACATCAGGAATCTGTCTGTTTTGCCAAGTTCCCAGAACGGAAGCAACTCTAATTACAACAGCAAAATCTGCCAGTATCTTCCGCTATCCCTCAACCAAAAGCCAAGGCACCTCAGCCTTCCACTCAGGTTTTGCCCACCAAGGGTAATTCCAACAAGAATGCTAAGAAGAAGGAACATAATGCTGACAAGAGGGAGGTGCTTCAAGCCCATGCAATTCAAGTTCATACTTTACAAAATGAACTTGAATCATTAAGGGCCTAACTTGCTAATCTAAAAGGCAAGTCCTCCCAACCAGCTAATCATGCCCAACCTATACAAGGTTTAGGATCACGAAAGGGACCTCCTAGGTCGTTTTATGGCCTCCCACATGATGCCATGGTTGGGGAGTATGTTTTTTCCACTCCACACAATTCTAGTCTCACACCAAAATTTGCTACTTCTTTTTGCCCTTCCTATGTCGCGGCACAAGAAACTAGTGTGGCACCCAGAGTTTCTACCATTAGGTAGGTAATTCAGACTGATGGACTCGCATCTGGTTCAAGTCCTATTACCAAAGCTAGAGGAGCTTGAGCAATCATGCCACAATCTTTTCGTCCTCTCAACATGGAAGAAAAACGCACCTTGTTGGCAAGGGGGGAGGAGAATACTACACCACAAGCTGTCAAGGCATCAAATTCCCGTGTCCCAGGAGTACATGTACATAAGAAAACACACAATTTTTCATTAATCAGCTTATGGAATGCCAACTTCAAATGCATGAAGTGGTGCAAAAGCTTGTGAGTACACCAGTGTTTAGTTTTCAAGATTTGAAGCTAAACACCAGGGACATAATTACAGTATTAGAGGATACCCTGAACACTACATCAGGTCCTCTACCAATCCCTGATCCACATGCTACAGAGGTCCCATCTAACACCTTGGAAAGACATTTGATTAGTTCACGTGTTGCAGATGGTGTTCGTAATCTGGTCACTAGTTCTAGCATGGCTAAACTAGTGGGCTTTCCTACCTCTAATTCTACATTCACAAATCAGAAGGGAATTCAGAACACCTCACTTGTGAATTTGTTGCTCAACAAAGGTGTTGTGGATAGCCATTCTTTCCACAAAATCTCTCACTCATTTCTGAAGGTGGTGCCTAGTGAGAGAACTTCCATTGCCACCGAAGTTGCCATTATCAACAATACTGGGTCAGCAATCCAAGTGGGAGGACATACACCCAGAGTGGTACTTCTTAACACAGGTGCCCAACCAGTGATTCTTGGAGTTTAATTCGCCAAGAAGATGGGCATGCTTGATTTCAAACTATGAAAATCTATGTGGCAGATTCGCACCGCTAATGGGAACGTAGAGGAGGTACTTGGGGAAAGCTCGGATTTGATTGCACTTAACTTCAATGAAAGTATAGATCAGGAGCTTTGCTTACAGGTCAGATGTTTAGTCACCAATGCCACCAGTTATGATGTGCTCATTGGGCAAGAGGCCCTATTTCCACCAGGTTTCACAATTAACAACTGGTTCGAACATGCATACTACCAAGCGGATTGGGAGACTGATGGCCACCACCTAGGATACATACCCCTTGATTTACATGGGAACCATAGTCCTATGGCTCATTGTTATATGTTCAAGGAAGCACACACCATTTCCTACATCCAACAAGCTAGCCACGAGTGGATAGAGGGAGATGAGGAGGAGATAGCTTACGCTCAAGCTACTGAAAGTTTGAGGGTGGTTCCTACTGACATTCAACATGGACCAGAGGTTTTACAGAGGTTCAAAGTAGCCCACAAGCCCTTGGTCAAAGCTTTGTCTAATTTTGAGAGCATGGAGAGCCATGGCAAACTGATTAAGCCATTACTTCGTTAGCTAATCACCTCGACACCACCTAAGGAAGGGATTACATTACTAGAGCTCTTTAGTGGTATTGGTACAGGTCTCGAAGCCTTATTATAATTAGGGATGGTGGTTCGGAGGTATTTCTACGTAGACATTAATCCTGTTGTAAGGGAAGTGGCGACATTGAGAATGAGGGAGTTCACAACAAGATTTCCACAATAGTTTGCAACCACCGCATGGAAGGCTAGTTTCACATTTTTGCCCTTTGACATACAACTAATTCAGAAGAAGCATATGGAATTACTTGGCCCTGTTGACCTCATCATTTCAGGTTGGGAGTGTCAAGGATTTTCAGC
>Ga0116227_10004836_pt1 | contig 28948 bp, 24 predicted proteins | sample S1TSphgellanicum_FD_89693 | JGI IMG/M metagenome (GOLD analysis project Ga0116227, IMG submission 89693) | Host-associated microbial communities from peat moss isolated from Minnesota, USA - S1T2_Fb - Sphagnum magellanicum MG | ecosystem: Host-associated > Plants > Peat moss > Unclassified...
ATGTGGTTGATGTCCGACCGTGCGATTCCACGCTCGTACGCGATGATGGAAGGCTTCGGCATTCACACGTTCCGCCTGATCAATGCGCAAGGCGAAGCCCGCTACGTGAAGTTTCACTGGAAGCCGAAGCTGGGCGTGCACTCGCTCGTGTGGGACGAAGCCCAAAAGATTGCCGGCAAGGACCCCGATTTTCATCGCCGCGACCTCTTCGACCGCATCGAAGCCGGGCAATTTCCCGAATGGGAACTCGGCCTGCAGCTCTTCGGGGATAAGGAAGCCGACGCGTTCGGATTCGATATCCTCGATTCGACCAAGCTGATCCCCGAGGAACTCGTCCCGGTGCGGCGCATCGGAAAGATGGTGCTCGATCGCAATCCCGATAGCTATTTTGCCGAGACCGAGCAAGTCGCGTTCTGCACGTCGCATTTGGTGGCCGGCATCGGCTTCACGAACGACCCGCTGCTGCAGGGGCGAAACTTCTCGTACCTCGATACGCAGCTGTCTCGCCTCGGGGGGCCGAATTTTCACGAGATCCCGATCAACCGGCCGATCTGCCCGTTCAGCAACGGTCAACGCGACGGCCTGCATCGCATGACGATCGACGTCGGCAACGCGTCGTATTCGCCCAACTCGCTCGACGACAACTTGCCCGCGCCCCGGATGGTGGAAGACGGCGCGTTCGCAACGCATCCCGCGCGCGTCGACGGCGTCATGCGGCGCGTGCGCTCGGCTTCCTTCGCCGATCATTTCTCGCAAGCGACGATGTTCTGGAACAGCATGTCGGAGGTCGAGAAGCAGCACATCATCGATGCGTTCTCGTTCGAGCTGGCCAAAGTGAACCGGACGGAGATCCGCGAGCGCGTCGTGAGCGCGATGTTGACGCACATCGACCTCGGTCTCGCGCGCGCGGTGTCCGCCAATCTCGGCTTGGCCGAACCGGCGCCGGCTCCGAACGGGAAGCCGGCGGCCAAGACGACCCGCGGAAAGTCGAACGGCACCTCCAACGGGGCAGCGTCGCTTACGTCGCCGCTACTGAGCCAGCTCAACCCGAATACCGGCGTCATCGGCGACGTCACCGGACGTAAAGTTGCAATCCTCGTAGCCGACGGCTCGTCGGCGGACGACGTTGAAACGATCGCGGGCGCCTTACAAGATGCCGGCGCCCAGGCGCTCGTGGTCTCGGCGAAACTCGGCGAGGTCGAAGGTGAGGGCGGAACGATTGCCGTCGACCACCGCTTCGTCACCATGCCCGCGGTCGTGTTCGACGCGGTCTACCTCCCAGGCGGAGCCGACGCGGCAACGACGCTGGCCGCCTCGAGCGACGCGCGCAACTTCGTGGCGGAGGCATTCGCGCACGCGAAAGCCATTGCTTCCTCCGACGACGGCGCGTTGGTGTTGCGCGAAGCCGGGATCCCGCAAAGCGATGCGGACGAAGGTGTCGTGATCGGCGGCGCGGAGGCGATCGTGCCCGACTTCATCGACGCCATCGGCCGCCATCGGGCCTGGGGCCGCGCGCAGCTCGAGCCGATTCCCGCGTAGTTGCGCACGCTCGTGTCTCGACTCGTCATCAAGGTGCGAGTCGGGACGCGGGGGTGGTCACGCGTCAGTTTAACCGTGCGCGGGCGGGGGTAGTTTCGAGGTTAAGCTCTCTCCCGCGAAAGAAGGTCAGCTTGGCTAAACAAACCGGTCTCGGCAGCGTCGTCGACAACGTGCGGGACGCCGCCGGAAAGATGGTTTCCGGAGTTGTCGAGGCGATGAGCCCCGCACTGCTCGAACAACCGGGCAGCAGCCCGCGGAGCGCGGCGGAAGCCTCCGATGCGATCGCGTTACTCAAGAAAGATCACGACAAAGTAAAGGCGCTCTTCGCGCAGGCCGATGCGCTGAGCGACACCGCTCATGCCGCGCGGCTCAAACTGTTCAAGGAAATCGATGCGGAACTGACCTTACACACTGCGGTCGAAGAGAAGATCTTCTACCCGGCCTTCAAGGCAAAGACCAAACGCAACACCGACGAGCGGGACGAAGTTCTCGAAGCGTACGAGGAGCATGCGGGCGCAAAAGAGTTGATCGCCAAGTTAGAGCGGCTCGACGTGCGCGACGAGACCTATAAGGCGAAGCTGCAAGTCCTAGGTGAGATGATCCGGCACCACGTCGAAGAGGAAGAGTCGGTCATGTTCCCCGAGGCGCGCAGGCTGCTGGGCCACGACGAACTCGAGCGGCTCGGCGCGCAGATCACCGCGGCGAAGCGAAAAGCTAGCGGCAACGCGGCGGGCGCAAAGCCGCGGGCCAAAGGGTCACCGGCCAAGGGGTCTTCGGCCAAGGGGTCTTCGGCCAAGCCGGCGCGGGCGCGCGCGGCGCGATCCAGCAGCGCGCGCGGCAAACGAAGCTAGTCGGCTTCGCTCGCCACCTGTTCGCGCAGCTCAGGAGCGGTCGCGATCCGCCGGCGTTGTTGGCCTGAGCGCATGCGGCTTCGCGCGGGGACCCGCCGTGCGCCGGCGGTTTGCGCTGACCTCGATGCTCGCGCGGACAGTGGGTATAGGCAAGCAAACCGCTAGCGGGGGAGATGCTTTGCGCGAAGTATTCGGGTCGTTCGCCAGGTCCGTCAACCAGTTTTCCGCCAGCCCGCAGGCGACGGGCCTGGCATTCCTGATCGTCCTGGCGTGGGCGGCGTCCGGGCCGGTCTTCCACTTTTCCGACGGCTGGCAACTGGTTATCAACACCGGTACGACGATCGTTACCTTCCTCATGGTTTTCGTTTTAAACAACGCGCAGAGCCGCGATACCACTGCCATGAACGCGAAGCTCGACGCCATCATCTTTTCGATCGAGGCTGCGGACAATAGATTGATCGGGCTCGAGCGGAAGAGTGAAGCCGAGGCGTTCGAGTTGCAGTCGGGCATCGCGGACATGCTGCAAGACGACGCCCGGCCCGCGGAGCCGAAGCTCGACCGCAAGCGCTGACCCTGACGCGCTAAACGTCGCTCGAGACGCGACGGTCGATCAGCTCGTTCTGCGAAGCGGTCGCGCGGTGGGCGAGCGCGTCGACCGGAGATTTCGTCAGGGCCGACTCCGATTCGTGGCCGTAGCGATGTTCGGTCGAACCGCCGGAGTCCGGCAGCAATCGCGCGGACGCCGTGAGGAAGCCGATAACCAGTCGCGGGAAAAAGGAGTAGGCGGCAATCGCGGCTTTCGCCTGCCAAGAAATCACGCGTTCCGTTTCGCCGGCTTCGCACGCATCGAGGATTTCGCGCGCGGCTTGCTCCACCGAAACCGACGTGAACGGTAGGGCGTCGCTCGGCGCGAACATCGCGTATTCTTTCTTGGGCTGGCCGGCGAAGGTCGCTTGCGGAGCGCTCCCGGTGCGCATCAAACCAGGCACGATCGTGGTTACGAACACGCCGTAGCGCGCCAACTCCGTGCGCAGCCCTTCTGAGTATCCCACGAGTCCGAACTTACTGGCTGAGTACGGCAAGAGGTGCGGAATGGCGATCTTTCCGCCGAGCGACGTCACGTTCACGATAGCCCCGCGACCGCGTTCACACATCGAACGGCGTACGGCCTCGACGACCCGGATCGGGCCGAGCAGGTTGGTTTGGATTGCGTCATCATAATCGGCGATTCCGAGCGCATCGACGGGACCCACTTCGATAACGCCCGCGACGTTGATCGCAGCATCGACCGGGCCGAGGCGCCCCACGAAGTAGTCGATCGCCTGCCGCGTCGACGCGTCGTCGCGCACGTCGCAGACCCGCGTCTCGACGATCGTGCCGAGCGCTTCGAGTTCCGTCCGCGCCGCGGCCAATTCGCTTTCCGAACGGGAGCAGAGTGCGAGTCGCGCCCCGCGCCTCGCCGCCTCGCGCGCGATCTGCAGACCCAGGCCGCGTCCGCCCCCGGTCACGAGCACGTTCGCGCCCGTGATGTCGAAACGGCGGCGGCGCGCGAACAGCGCGCGGGCGGCGAGGGCCAGCGTGAGGGCGATTCCGAGGGCGCGAATGGCGAGTTTCATGCCCCCTGCTCTACCCAGAAATCGTCGCACGCCGGGGCGTTGCCGCTCGATCGCGCCGCGAACCAGAAACGCTGGTGCGGGGATTAAGCGCGCGCAGGCGTAAGGTGATGTCCCCGGGCGATCGCTCGCGGATCTCCCCCGGACGCGGCTCTAAGCGGGAGACTGGGAATTATGTTCCATCTCGGTCAATTCACGGATTGGGCTCTGCTGTTTCTGCGCGTGATGGCCGGCGCGACGTTTGCCGATAGCGGGTACGAAGACCTCAAGGATCCTGAAGCGCGCAGCAAGAGCATCGAGATGCCTAAGGGCTTTACGATATTCCTCGGCGTGGCCGAGGTCGCGGGCGGGGCGGCCGTCATCTTGGGAGTGCTCCAGCAGCTTGCCGCGATCGGCTTGATCCTCATCATGCTCGGGGCGGTGCAGAAGAAGATCCTCGTATGGAAAACCGGGTTCTGGGGGAAGAGCGGCCTCGGCTGGTCCTACGAGCTAACGTTGATTTCGATGCTGCTCGTCATCCTGTTCACGGACGGCGGCAGATTCGTCTTGATCGCGTGAGGCAAGCTCGCGGACGATGCGCGGGCTTCGACGCAGTTGGCCCTGGGGATCTTGCCGATCGCTTCGCTCAGATCGTTGCGGGCGCTCGAGCGTGAATCGGCCGGCGCCCGTCGAATCGGGCGACGGATGGCCATTGCGCTCAAGATGAAGTTCCCGATACCGAGCCGCGCCGGGATACCCGTCCGATTCGTCAAGGACGACGAGGGCATCATCGACGTCGGTTGGTGCGAGGGCGTGCTCTCCGACGGTCGCGCGTTTCGCGGCGAGATGTGGGCCCAGGATCAAGTGAGTGTCTTAACGTTCTTTTTCAGCGTCATCGATCTCGAGAATCTGGACGCCGTCGCGATCCGCAGCCTGCTCGAACGGGAGGCGCTGGTCTCCTTCCGGGAAGCCGGTCCCACATATTGCGATGCCGCCGTCTTCATCGACGGCGCCGGGCGCCGCCTCTGGTCGGTCAATGTCGTGGTCGGTGACGACGACGGTACGTTCATCGCCGGGTCGGTCGCGTTCTTTCCGTATTCACGAACCGGCCCGAACACGATGTTAATCCGGAGCCGCTCGCCACCGACCCAAAATAACGCCAACACTTTGCCCGCTCCGAACGTCTTCCCTGACCCTGCCGATCGTACGATGGAAGGATGGGCCGGTCGTGATGGACCTGCTAGCCTTGGGATTGCCGCGCGATCTTAGCGAGCGAATCGTTCGGGCAAACACGCGGTAGAGGCGCTCGGCTGCGCGACGCGCCTCACGTCGTGCCCTGGAGAAGAATGCCGTCGAGGACGCGCTCGAGGCCGTATTTGAACGCGCCATCGACGTCACCGCCGAGATGGAAGACGCCCGCCTGCGCCATCGTGATGTGCCCGTGGAGAAACGCGGTGAGGGTGCGTGCGGCGTCGAGCGCGCGCTCCGGACCCGCTGCTCGTCGCAGAATGGTGAGCGCGGGCGCGACAGAGGATGCTCTCGCTTCGGCCGTGGCGGCGTCGGAATCTTCATCGCTGCTGAAAAGCAAAGCGTAGAATCGGGGATGGTTCGCGGCGAATTTCCGGTAAGCGATCGCCATCGCCCGCAGTCGCGCGCGGTCGGTCGAACCCTTGGCCGCGGCCGAGAGTACGAGTCCCAGTTCGGCGTAGGCGTCGCGCCGAACCCGGGACACCAGCGCCCGGCGATCGGCGAAACGCTTGTAGAGCGATGGCGCGCGCACGCCCGTTGCCTCGGCAACGGCTGCCATTGAGAATTCGCCGCGCCCGCTTTCGAGGATCCGCCGCGCGGCCGCGGCGATCTCGTCGTCCGTGGTTTTCGCGACCGCCGGCAACTACTGTCCGATCCGGCCGAGGTGGGTGTAGCGAAAGCCCGCGTTGGACTTGAGACCGTAGCCAAGCGCGCGATCGAAGGCGATGTGCGCGGCCCAGATCAAGGCAAACGGCAGGGCGCAAGACGCGAACGAGAGACCAGCTAGGGCCAATACAGCCGGGCCCGCGTAGGAATGGGTCGCGTTGTACGCGGCGGCTCCCAGGCGACGATCGAACAGATAGCCGAGCATCGCCAGGTCCGGCGCGAGAAACGTAAGGGCAAAGATCCCCCAGGCGCCGGAAACGTGTGCATACAGCGTCACCGCGACCGCGAGTTCGAGCACGCCTTCAAAGCGTAGTGTCCACCGAAGACCGCCCGGCATCGAGATATCCATCAGCCACCAATCCTCTCTGCGTTGGATAATGAGCTTAGCCTTCATAGCTTATATCATTAGCCTTCATTCGGCGTCAAGGGTTCGGATCGAGACTTCCCGGGGGCGACCGGTCGCGGAAAGGTGAGCCGCGGCAGCGGAGCCTATCAAGGCCGGGAGCGGATGTTCGCTAGAGGTGGGATGAGCAAACGGCCGGTTCGGATCGCCAACTTCTCGGGGTACCTTGGCGACCGGTACAGCGCCTTCGACGAGGTGATGGGCGGCGATCCCGTCGACGTCTTGATGGGCGACTACCTCGCGGAAATCACGCTGGCGTCGTTCGCGGCCCGTTATCGCGCGAACGTGAGTACCGGCTACGCCGACTCTTTCATCGAGCAGCTCCGGCCGCACGCGGGGGCGATCGCGGCCCGCGGCTGCAAGGTCGTGACGAACGCGGGCGGCTTCAATCCCGCGGGTCTCGCCCGGGCCCTGAAAACGCTTTTCTCGGAAGCGGGCGTCGCGCTGCGGGTTGCCTACGTCGAAGGCGATAACGTGCTCGAACGTCTCGCCGAACTTCAGGCGGCCGGTCACGCGCTCGAGCACCTCGACTCCGGCGCCCCGCTGAGCTCCTGGGGCTTCGAGCCGATCGCCGCGAACGCGTATCTCGGCGGATGGGGCATCGCGGAGGCGTTGCGTGCGTCGGCGGACGTCGTCGTGTGCGGCCGGGTCACCGATGCGTCCCTGACCCTGGGCCCGGCCGCCTGGTGGCACGAGTGGCCGGTCGACGCATGGGACGAACTGGCCGGCGCGGTCGTCGCGGGCCACATCATCGAGTGCGGCCCGCACGCGGCCGGCGGCAATTTTTCCGGGTTTGCAACGATCCCGGGCGCGCTGCATCCCGGTTTCCCGATCGCCGAAATCGCGGCCGACGGCAGCAGCGTGATCACCAAACACGCCCGCGACGGCGGAGCGGTCACCGTCGATACCGTTACCGCGCAGCTCGTCTACGAAATTCAAGGTCCGTTGTATCTCAATCCCGACGTCATCGCCGACATCGGCAGCGTGCGGCTCGAAGCGATCGGGCCCGACCGGGTCCGCGTGCACGGCGTGAAGGGTTTGCCGCCGCCGCCGACCACGAAGGTCGCGATCTTCGCCCCGATCGGCTATCAGATCGTTTCGACGGTCTTCGTCACCGGGCTCGGCGTCGACGCGAAGATCGACATGCTGCGCGAACAGGTCCGCGGTATGCTCGCGGGCGGCGACATCGAGGAACTCACGATCACGCCGCTCGGGCGCGCGGCAGCCGATCCGGCCACGCAGTGGGAGGCGACGGTGCCCGTGCGCATCATGGCGACCAGCCGCGAACGCGAACCGCTCGAGCAGGCCAATTTCGCGAACAAACTCTCCAGCCTGTACCTGTGCAGCATTCCCGGTTTCTACCAGGACACCGGCGCGCAACGCATGGTCCACCCGCAGCCGCGCATCCAGTACTGGCCCGCGATCGTGCCGATGGACGTGCTCGCACATCGCGTCGTCCTCGACGACGGACGTGAGATCGCGATCGCCGTGGCGCCTGAAACGACCGCCGCGTTCACCCAACCCACGCACCCGGAGCCCGCCCCGCCGCTCCCGTCGTCGTTTCCCGCGCTGACGCGCCGCGTGCCGCTCGGCGCGGTGGCCTACGCGCGCAGCGGCGATAAGGGCGCGAACAGCAACGTCGGCATCTGGGTCCCGGACGCGCGCGCGTGGCCCTGGCTGCGCGAAGCGCTCAGCTCTCAGGCGATGCGAGAACTCGTTTCCGAGGCACGCGAGCTCGAGATCGTGCGCCACGAGTTTCCGCATCTGCGCGCCGTGCACTTCGTCTTTCGCGGCTTGCTCGGTTCGGGCGGTTCGAGTAACTTGCGTCCCGATCAAGTCGGCAAGGCCGTCGGCGAGTACATCCTGGCTAAGTACATCGACGTTCCCATCGAGCTGTTCGCCGGCGCGCATGCCCTCGTTGCTGACTGAGGCGATTCGAGCCGCGGTCGCCAAGCCCGCGACTGATGCAATCGGCTTCGACGTGCACGCCGCGCTCGCGGGCGTGCTCGCGGAAATCGGCGAGCGTCCCGAAGATTGCGGTGGGCGGATCAGCTTTCGCGGCGCGGACCCGATCGTCCCGAGCACGTTACGTTTGGGCACCGCGGCCGGCATCGCGCTGGTCGCGAAATCGGTTGCGATCGCGAAGCTGGGCCGCATGCGCGGCTTGCCCGCGCAGGACATCGCCGTCGATTTGCGTCAGGCGCCGCACCGCCTCTGCCCGTTCTACGATCGCAAGTGGGAACTGCTCAACGGTTATCCGGGCGGCGCGCCCGCGAACGCGAGTCCTGCGTTCGGTTTCCGTTTCTACCGGACGGCCGACGAGCGCCACGTGATGCCGCTGAACCTCTACCCGAAGCTGAAGATCGCGGCCCAAAAGCTCTTGGCCGTGCCGGACGACTCCGCGGCCGTGAGCGCGGCCGTCTCGCGCTGGAACGGCCGCGACCTCGAAGCGGCGGGCAACGCCGCGGGCGTCGTCATGCCGATGTTGCGTTCGCCCGAAGAGCTGTTCGCGGAGCCGCACTACCGCGACGTTTTAGCCGAGCTTCCGCTGATCTCGCTCGAGCGCATCGGCGATTCGCCGCCCGAACCGTTTCCGGCCGCCGCCGAACCGTTGGCCGGCGTCCGTGCCCTCGGCATGGGCCACGTGATCGCGGGCGCGGGCGCGGGTCGCGCGCTCGCGTTGCACGGCGCCGACGTCCTCAACCTCTGGCGTCCGGACGAGCTGGAGCACGACGCCACCTATATGACCGCCAACGTCGGGATGCGCTCGGCCACGCTCGACCCGTACGCGCCGCCGGGTCGCGAGCGTTTACGCGCCTTGCTCGCCTCCGCGGACGTGTTCTTCGCCAACCGCCGGCCCGGCTATCTCGAGCGGGTTGGGGCGTCGGCCCAGGATGCGGCCGCGCTGCGACCGGGCATCGTGCACGCGACTGCCTCGCTGCACGGCGAAACGGGACCGTGGTCCGGACACGTGGGCTTCGATCAATCGGCGGGCAGCCTCGTGGGCATGATGAATCTGGAAGGCGGCGGCAAGCCCGCGCTGCCACCGATCCTGGTCGTCAACGACTATATCGTTTCGTGGCTCCTGGCGGCCGGCATCGTCGAAGCGCTGTCCCGCCGCGCCGTGGCGGGCGGCAGCTATCGCGTCCACGTTTCGCTGACGCGGGCGGCACTGTGGATCCTGAGTCTGGGCATTTTCGAGCGGTCGTTCGCCCACGCCACGGCAGGTGGTGCCGGCGGAAACGAGGATCACCGGTATCTGGACCCCGAGCTGTTCACCGCGCAAACGCCACTTGGATTCTATCAAGGCGTGACCGACCAAGTGCGCCTGTCGGCAACGCCGGGAAGCTACCGTTTCGTGCTCTTGCCGCGTGGCTCGTCCCCTCCGGAGTGGCTATGATCAAGCACCCGTCTTACCACGCCACCGTGCGGCCCGAAAAGATCGCGTATCTGATGGCGGATACCGGTGAAGCGCTGACCTTTGCCGAGCTCGACGCGGCCTCCAATCGCTGCGCGCACTTCCTGCGATCCGCCGGCCTGCGTCCGGCCGATCACATTGCGCTCTTGATCGAAAACTCGCTGGACTTCTTCAAGGTCACCTGGGGCGCGCAGCGCAGCGGAATCTACTATACGCCGATCAGCACGCATCTCAAGGCTGCCGAGATCGTCTACATCCTGGCCGATTGCGGCGCGAGCGTCTTCTTTGTTTCGGCGAACCTCCTACCGCCGTTGCTCGATGCCGTCCGGGCGCTCGAGTCCGCGCCGCGCATCGTCACGGTGGGCGGCCGCGTATCCGAGTGCGAATCGCTCGACGACGTGCTCGCCGCGCAGCCGGCGACTCCGATTCCGGACGAGGTCGCAGGCTTGGATATGCTCTATTCGTCGGGCACGACCGGACGCCCGAAAGGCGTCATGCAACCGTTTCGCGGCGAACCGATCGGCACCGTCATGCCGCTGACCACGATCCTCGGCGAGCAGATGTGCGGCATGAACGCCGACAGCACGTATCTCTCGCCCGCGCCGCTCTATCACGCCGCGCCGCTGCGCTTCGGCATGATGTGCGGGGCGATCGGCGCGACGACGATCGTGATGCGCAAGTTCGACGCGAGCGCATTCTTGGATCTCGTCGCCACCTACCGCGTGACGCACTCACAAGTCGTGCCGACGATGCTCGTGCGGATCCTCAAACTGCCGGAGGAGGAGCGTAGAGGGGCCGACGTTTCGTCGCTCGTGGCGATCATCCACGCGGCGGCGCCGTGCCCGGAGGACGTCAAGGCCGCCATCATCGATTGGTGGGGGCCGATCTTGCTCGAATACTACGCGGGTACCGAGGCGAATGGGGTGACGATCATCGACTCGGCGCAATGGCTCGCACATCGAGGCAGCGTCGGCCGGGCCTACGTCGGGTCGATCAAAATCCTAGGCGAGGATCCCGAAGCCGAACCCCTGCCGGCGGGGCAGATCGGCCAGATCTACTTCGCCGACGGCCCGACGTTTAGTTACCATAACGATCCCGAGAAGACCGCGCAGGCACACAACCGCAAAGGCTGGTCCAGCCTCGGCGACGTGGGGTTTCTCGACGAGGAGGGATACCTGTACCTGACCGACCGCAAGTCGTACATGATCATTTCCGGCGGCGTGAACGTCTATCCGCAAGAAACGGAGGATCTGTTGATCGGCCATCCCGCCGTGCACGACGTGGCCGTGTTCGGCATCCCCGATCCGGAGATGGGCGAACAGGTCAAGGCCGTCGTGCAGCCGGCGCCTGGCGCGAGCGGCGATGCGAGCCTCGAAGCGACGTTGATCGCGTACTGCAAGGCACGTCTATCCTCGATCAAATGTCCGCGCAGCATCGACTTCGTCGACGAGATGCCGCGTACGCCCACGGGCAAACTGGTGAAACGGCTGCTTCGCGAGCGGTATTTGACGGCCAAGACCTAAGTCGTCGCCGCGGCGCCGAGGACTTGGAAGCTCCGGCGGATGGACGGAGCGGCGTCCGGGCGCTATGCTAGGGTACACCGGTTCCGGTCCGTCCGCAGCCGATTTTTCGTGCGGGCGGGCGCGCCGTGTCTCGCGAGGCTTCCAATCCGTGATCAAGCGTTCGACCTTTCTCGGAACCGCGGCGGCGACGGCGGCGACGTTCACCGCCGTGCGCGGTGAAGCCGTCCTGCTCTCGCCGCTTGGACCGGCCGAGCAGGCCTGGGCCGACGACGGCCGGACCGCCCTGGTCCCGTATCAGGCGTTCATCGGGCAGACGGCTTCGCAGTTCGTCTCCACGTTCAACACCCTCAAAGGCTCCTACGTGCCGATCTCGCTCGATGTCTACGGCGCCGTAGGCAACGAGCGGTACGTCACGGTCTGGGTGAAGCGGGTCGTCCCAGGCGGCTGGCTCTGCGAGATCGGCATGACCTTCAACGATCTGAACGCTCTCGTGAACACGTGGTCACCTCGGGGCTTCGTCCCGACGATCTTCGCGATCACCGGCGACTCGGCGAAGCAAACGTGCGCCGTCGTGATGCTCGCCACATTCGCTTATTGGGGTTATTACTACGGTCTGACCAGCGGCTCGGCCACCACCGCCGGAACGTTCCAGCATCAGGACGCCGTACTGCGGTCGCAGAACTACGAGTTGGCCACCGTTGCCGTGTACGGCGATGCCGGGCACCCGCTCTATCTGGCGGCGTGGTCCGGAAACGGCGCCGCCACCGCTTGGACCGACGCCGCGGCCGATACTAACGCGTCGCTAACGTCGCGGATTGCGGCGGAGGAGCGGGCCGGCTACCGTCCGGCCCTGGTCGCGCGGAACGCGCACGGCGTCTACGCGTCGATCTATCGCGACGACAGCGTGGGTCCGTGGGTCCAGCAGCACGAACTCAGCGCCGCCGCCTATTCGGCCTTAGCCGGGACGATGTACAAGAAGGGCTACTACCCGATCTCGCTGCGCGCGGGCGGTCCCGCGACGGCGCCCGTCTACGCGGTCGTCTTCGCCGAAACCGATCTGCCGATTCCGAAACCGCGAAAGCTCACGATCACGGGACACGCCGTGGCGGCGTACGAGGCGATCGAAAAAGAGATCGTCGCGTTCATGCAAGCCAATGGCGTGCGCGCGGGGCAATTGACGATCGCCAAGAACGGCGTGACCAAGTACGAGCGCGCCTTCACCTGGGCGGAAGCGGGCTATCCGATCACGCAGACCTCGAGCCTGTTCCGGCTGGCGAGTTGTAGCAAGGCGTTCGTCGAAGCCGCGATCCAGACGCTGTTCGATCAGAAGAAGCTGACGCCGGCGACCCTCGTGTTCAAGCGGCTCGGCTTCTCGAACCCCGCCGATCCGCGCAGCAACGAAATCACGGTGCAAGAACTGCTGGACCATACGGGCGGCTACGACGACACCGTCGTCCCGGATCCGCTCTTCTCGATGCGCGAGATCGCGCTCGAGCTGGGCTTGTCCGTCCCAATAACGGTGTCGCAGTTCGTCCGTTGGGTCTACGGTCAGCCGCTGCAATTCAATCCGGGCTCGAAGTACGTCTATTCAAATACGGGCTACGCGATTCTCAGCTACTTGATCACCGTCGTAACCGGCCTACCGTTCATCGAGTTCGTCCAGAAGGAAGTCATGGCGCCGCTCGGGGTCACGAGCGGCCTGGAATTGAGTCGCACGGAGAAATCGCTGCGGCTTGCCGGGGAAGTCTTCTACGACGACGACGAAGTCGGCCTCAGCGCGCTGTCGGTCAAGTCACCCGTGCTGCAGCCCGCCGCCTACGGCGGCGACGGCATGCTTTGTGAGGTGGCCCAGGGGGCGAGTTCGATCGCCACCACGGCGACCCACGTCACGGCGCTGATTCACACCTGGCTCGTGTGGGGGAACGGTAAACGCCCGGCGCCGGGCAACTGGTATTGGCAGCGCGACGGCAGCATGCCGGGCACGACGTCGACGGCCGGCTCGCGCGGAAACGACGGGGTCGACTTCGCTTTCATCTTCAACACGCGCAACTGGCTCGCGTCCGACGCTTCTCAAGATACGCTAGCCGAATCGATCAACAACTTGCTCGACGCCCTCGACCCGGCCGTCGAACCCTTCGCCGGACGGCGCGGCGCGCAGCCGCTGACCGACCGTGGCGGAGCGCTCGTGCGCCGGCGCCGTGGGCTACAAAATCATTCCTGACTTATTGCGAAATGACCATCTGCGATGCGCTGGTCATCGTCAGGGTGCGGTTGAATGACAACAAGAACTGAAACGGGTATGAGACGGTGACCTTCACGTTGCACTGCGGACCCTGAAACGCGGTGTTGGTGCAACCGGGCGCCGTCGACCAGACCGTCGTCACCGTGACCAGATTCGGCGTGACGCCGGTTAACTTCGAGCGGACGTAGGTTTGGATCGCGGCCGCGCTGACCGGGCAGATCGCGAGCGTGCACGACGAGCCGTGCACGATCGCATAGCGGCTGCCGATGCGCGCCGCGGTGCCCACGAGATCGAACGTGTACATGGCGCGCCCGAAGTCGCAAATTCCATAGATGAGGCAGAACACCACCGGCATCGCGAACGCGAACTCGATGACGCTTTGACCTCTCTCGTGATGCCTTCCCCGCGTTCGCCGCATCGTCTATTGCCCCACTTGCAGGATGGCGGTCTTCGTCCGCGCCGTCTGCAAGTTCGTGAAGAGGTGGAAGAGCGCGTGGAACGTGCCGGTCACGGTCACCTTGACGTACAGCATGCGGTGGGTCGTCGAGCACGCGGTCGCCGTACACGTCACGGCTGCGCCGCCGCCGGTGCAGGTGCAGAAGCTGGACGACACCACGGTAATCGGCGTCACGGTTGGAATATCGGCGATGGCGGCCGCGGTCATGCCCGCGACGTTGTCCGCGGTGATCAGGTTCAGCGATCCGTACTGCGCGCCGGCCCGCGCGCCGCTGGCCAACTGCGTGTCGAAAAGGGCGAGCCTCGCGATATCGACGGCGCCCGCCAGCAGGAGCAGCAGAAGCGGAGTGACGAGCGCGACCTCGACCATCGCTTGCCCGCGGACCGAGAGGGCACGCTGAGGGACCGCGCTCATTCCGAGAGCACGGCGTGGCCGGCGTAGCCCGGGAAGGCCGAACTGGAGACGTTGATGCCGCTGGTCCCGTTGAACAACAGGTCGTAGCCGATCAGGAGGAGCGAACTGGTTATCTGTCCTCCGTCGACGATGATCTCGCCCGCGGGGACATAGACCAGGCCGCCCCAATTTCCGCTGGCGGTGCCGTTGAGGATGAACTGACCCGAGTTGCTCGCGGGTTGATAGACGAGCACGGCCGCCGTGTTTCCCGACGTCGGCGCCGTGAGGTTGACGGCGGTGTTGGATCCGACGATGATCGAGCCGCCACCGATGTAAAACGTCACCCCGGAACCCGTCAACGACGGAGCGCTGTTGTTGGTGAAGCCCGACTGGAAGTTGTAGACGCCGGGGTTGAAGACGACGCCGCCGCCGCCCTCGAACAAGACTTGGCTGCAGTACGTGCCCGGCGAGAGCGTGATCGTCGTCGAACTGTTATACGTCGTTTGCGAAACGCACGAACCGGCGGGCGGCGGATTCGCCGTCAAGTACGCGCAGCCGGCGATCGTCGGACAGGGATCTACGGCGGGCACCGACGGCTCGGGCGAAGCATCGGGAAAGTTGGCGCCGTTGAGGGTGAGGCCCGAGCCGGCGTAACCGATCGACGCGGCCTTGACCGTGGCGCCCCCGTTGAAGAGAAGGCCGCCGTTGGAGATCAACCCGCAGGTCGGTATGGTGATCGTTCCACCATCGAGCGTGATCGAGGAACTGCTGCTCGCATCGAGCGCGAAAATGCAATTGCGTCCGGCCGTCGAGAGGCCGGCGACGGCACGCGCGCTGACCGACGTCGATCGCCCGAACATGGCGAAGTGAATCGGCAGCGGCTTGGCCACGACCACTTCGACGGAGCTCGTCACTCCGGCGTACGCGCCGGCGAGCGGCGGATCGTTGACGGTGACGGTGACGCCCGAGGAGCCCGCAGTGAATCCGTTTGAGGCCGCGTCCGTTTGCGCGGCGCTCGTGATCGCAGCGAGCGAGTTCGAGTACGTCGACTCCGTCGCGCCGGCGAGCGCCGCGCTGTCCGCGGCCGTTTGCTCGAGACGCTGCTCGTAGCGCCAGGTTCCGACGTCGATTGCCAAAGAGACGAGCACGAGCATCGGCAGAAGCGAGAAAACGACGAGCAACAGGACTTGGCCTCGCGCGCCATGCATCTGGGATCCTCCGAAAAATGCCCACTACTTCGGGCGTCGCAGCCTTCAGGCGTGTGATCGCTTGCTCTTAGGCTCGTTGGCCTTCGCTTGACGCTCTTTGGCATTCGCTATGTAAAGATATCGGCGCAACGAACGCCTGCCCCGTCATTGTGGCCTACGTGTGCGCGTAGGTTTCGTCGTGAAGTGCGGTCGGCGCGAATGGCGTCAAAATCTCATAACGTGCGGTCGCTCGCCGCGCGAGATCGTCGACGGCCGCGCGCGATGCGAGGAAGCGCCGCACGTGTAAGGTGTCGAGCACGCGCACCAGTCGCGCGTCGCGCGTGTCCGCGAGGCCCGGAACCATTTTGAGCGCGGCGGCGAGCGCCAGCTCGCGCGTGGGCATCACCATCGGCAGTCGCGAGTTCTCTGCGGCCGTGGTCGTCAACGCGTTGAGATACGTGGCCGACGGCACGTACGCTGCGGCGAGTTCGGCCGTGACGACGTCGGCCAATCCGATGCCGTTCCCGTTTCCCTCGCCTTCGGGCGTCAAGCTCATATAGACGAGTCGTCGCACGTCGATGTCGCCGCGCATGTGCCGGCCCGGGAACCGCCCGGTAACGTTGGGGTCGCCCCCGCCGCCGCTGACGTTCTTGCCGACGCGGTCGACGGCGAGTACGTCGAGTTCGCGAAACGGCAAGCGCGGAAAATTCGCGCGGACTTCCTCGAGTAACGCACGTTCGCGCGCGATCAGATCGCGCGGAGGCAAGACCACGATGCGGCAAGGCCGCTCGTCCGCGTTTTCGAGGATCGCCAGCGCGAAGCCGATTTTCCCCGTCGCCAGCACCGCTTGGGCCGCGGACGGCACGTGCTCGTGCATCGCCTCCCAGCCGTCGGCGTGGACCGACGCCGCGCCGGCGCGTTTCCCCAGACCAATAGCGAGCATCTTCGTTGGCCCGCTTTCGATGGGACCCCGAAACGAGGTATGGAGTTTGACACGATTGACCGCGACGATCGCGTCGGCCGCGAACGCGAGCTTGTCGACGAACACCTCGACCCCCGAAGTGGAGCGGCCGAGCGAGACCGTTTCCATCGTGGCTTCGATCGGGCAGCCCGCGCTCTCGGCCGTGATGCCGAGGTGAGCCAGAACGCGTCGCTGCCCCTCGGCGTTCGATGCGCCGTGCGAGCCCATCGCCGGCACGATGAACGGTTGCGCGCCCGCGGCTGATAGCGCGGCCACGAGCGCCCGGACGATCTCGTCGATCCGTGCGATGCCGCGGCTCCCGACCGCGACCGCCACCGAACCGCGCGGTAAGGGGAACTCCGCGAGCGCCGACGTGACGCTCGCGGCAACGTCCTCGATCGCGGGCTCGGACCGCATTTGTTGCTCGACGAGCGCGACGTCGGGGAAGGCGACGTCCGCGAGCATCGACCGCAATTCCGCCGAGACGCTCCGGAAATCGATCACGAAGGCGGTTGCCGCGCGCCTCCGGTCCGGTCCTGTCGCCGCCGTTCCGGCATGGGCCGGCTCGCCCGGCGGTGTTTGAACTTTCGTTCGAGCATCCGCTCGTCGGCTCGCAGCAGGAGGGTCTGGAAATCGACGCCGTCGCGCGGACACGAGCTGGTTCCGAAGCTCAAGCTTACGTCGACCGCAAGCTGCGGAACGCGGTGAGGTCTCGCGAGTTCTTCCGCTAGCCGCTCGGCCGCGCCCGCCGAGTCGTCGCCGGGGATGCCGCACAGCAGAACCGCGAACTCATCGCCGCCGAGCCTGGCCGCCACGTCGTCGCTGCGAATCGAGCCGGTCAGGCGCGCCGCGATCGACTGCAGCACTTCGTCGCCGACCAGGTGGGTGAACGCATCATTGATGCGCTTGAAATCATTCACGTCGAGATAGATCAACGCGAAGGGCGCGCCCTCGCGCGCGTGGCGCACGAGCGCGCCCTCGACTTTGGCTTGGAACAGGCGCCGGTTGGCGAGGCCGGTGAGTGCGTCCCGTTCGGCCAGCCGCTCGACGCGGCGCTCGGCGATCAGTTCCACGGCGATGAAATTCGAAGCCAGGGCCAGCAAGACGACGCCGGCTAGCCCGGCGGCTAAGGCCTTGCGAATCGCGGCATCGGCGTCGATTTCGACCCGGTCCAGTTCCGCCGCCACCGCGGCGCGAAGCGCCGCGTCCCGCTCTTCGAAGACGTCGAACTTGCGCTTCTCTTCTTTTAAGGATTCGAGCGCGAGGTCGCGCCGGCCAAGCTGGACATCGCGGATCGTCATTACGAACGACGTTTGAAGATCGTTGGCCGCTCGCTCGGCGCCCGCGATCCGTTCGGCGACGAGCGGGAAGCTCTTGGCCGACGCCGGATCGAACCCGGCGATGGCCGCTTGGAGTCTTACGCCGGCCCGGTACGACTGCAAGAACTGCGGGTCGCCCGTGGCGACGTAGCCACGCACGCCGCGCTCCTGATCCACGAGCGCGAGCACGGAGTCGCGCTGACGGTCAGCGATCTCGACGGCATGCCGCAAGGCGCGCAGATGTCCTTGGATCGCATACGTCTCGAGCGCGACGGCGGCGAACACGCACAGCGCGGTAACTAATGCGATGCCGAAGAGCACAGCAAGGCGGCTCGTCCCCAGCCGCAGCGCCACGCTCATCACCCCCTTCGAAAAACCTCTTGATAGGTTGGCAGCCGAACCGCCCGGCACCCGCACGACTGTGACGCGCGCACAGTCGCGCGGCGGTGAGCGCTCGGACGAAATGTGTTGCAAGCGCTTGCCGACATACTACACAGTACCGGCTCCGCGGTTCGCGCTGCCCCTCGAGGCAGACGTTAGCGGTGAGGTCTTTCTGGTCGTTCGCTGAGCCCCCGTTATGACAAGGGCTTGTTCGGCCGTGCCCCGAGCGCGTCGCAAACGGCGCGCCGCATACCATTCGTAATAACAGGGAGGTTCCCAATATGAAACGGCAATCGATGCCGCCGCTTTTGTCGGTTCTCGCCATCGTATGGGTAACCGGCCCCGCCTTGGCCTCGGCGGCCCCTCACGTGACCTTGAAGCTCGTCGGTTCGCACGTGACCGTCGTCGACGGTCACGTCAAGCGCGAACCCGTCGACGGCGTCGTCCTCAAAGCCGGCGACGACGTCGAGTACGAAATCGTCGCCAGCAACACGGGCACGCGTCCCGCGCTCAAACTCATTCCGATGGCGCGCGTGCCGGCCGGCACTGAGTACGTCCCGGGAAGCGCCAAGGGCGCCCGCGCGTCGGCTCAGTTCTCGGTCGACGGCGGTAAGACGTGGTCGGCGGCCCCAACGGTCGTGGAAAAGAGCGCCGGGGTCACGGTCGTGAAGCGGGCCGACACGTCGCTCTACAACGCGGTGCGCTTCGTTCAGGAGGGCGCGCTCGCGCCCGGTACCAAGGCAACGTATAGCTACGAGGTGCGCGTCAAGTAATGCGTACCTTAACGAAATCGCTGCCGGCGATCCTGCGCGCCGCTTCGGCGCCGGTCGCGTTTTGCGCGGCGGCGTTCGCGTTTGCGCACGGCTCCGCCGCACAAGCCGGTACGGCCGCGGGCACGGCCATCACGAACACCGCGACCGCCTCGTACTCCGACGGTACCAACACCTATAGCTCGCAATCCAACACGGTCACCGTTACCGTTCAGAACGCGCCGGCCTTGATCATCGCGCCGCCGCAAGCGACGCCGGGCACAAGCACGGTCAGCCCCGGGGCTCCGGGATCGGACGTCTACACGCTGACGAACGTCGGCAACAGCGCGGGCTACTTCCAACTCTCGGGAACCCTCGGCACCAACGACGGCGTGACCCAAGGTCAACCGTCCTTCGCGTCGTTCACGGTCACGGTTCCGGGCCAGAGCGCGCAGACGTTCACCACCGTGGCCCAGGTCAATAGCTACCTCGCGACCGGGAACGGCGGCTCGCCCTACACGGTGCCGCAAGTCGTCGGCACGGCCACCTCCGCCAATCAGATCACGATCTCCGTCAACTACACGACGAGCACGTCGTCCACGGGGACGTTCACGACGAACCTGACCGCCGCCATCACGCAGCCCGCCGCGGGTAGCGCGCCGGCGGCCACGTCGGGAACCGCGATCGGTCAGTATGGCGACACCCTCGTCGCCGATGCGCGCATGGACGCGCAGAAGATCGCGACCGTCGGCGGAACGTCGTCGGCGCCGACGGTGCAGTACGACGTTCGCTTCAACAACGGCGGCGGACGCGCGATGACGGCCGTCAACGCGGCCTCGCTGCCGAGCGGGATCAGCGGAGCCGGCATCATCGTCACGGACAAACTGCCGCAGTATCCGACCGGCACGCAACTAACGCTCAATGGCACGCCGACCTTCGTCAAACAGCCGGCCGGCGCGAGTTTCATCTACTCGAGCAACGGGACGTACTGGACGACCTCGGCGACGGGCGCCACCTACGTCGGCGTGTTCATCCCGGCCTCGGCGATCACGAGCAGCTTCGGTGCGTCGAACCCGGGGTCCAGCCAGGGCAGCGTGACCTCGGCCCAGGCGCAGCTGGAATTCACGTTCCTGATCAACGGCTCGACGGCGTCCGGCGCGGCGAACAGCACCGCGATCACCAACGTCGTCAACTCGATCTACGGCGATAGCTCGGGGTACATCGACGGTCCCGGCCTGACCCCTTATTCGTTGCTGAACAACGGGAATACTCCGGCTAGCGCGACGGCCCCGGCCATCGCTAACACGAACGGCACCCTGACCGGCTCCGCGCAAGCGACGTCGGCCGCCGCACCGGTTGCCGGATCCGTACTCAACGGTCCCAGCGGCTTCCCGGGCGCCACGGGTCCGGACGGTACGACCAATACCGACTACACGGCCCTCAGCTACACGGACGGCGGCAACGCGTGCTGTCTCTCCGCGACCAACGGCGGCAACGTCGAAACCGTCCCCGCCAGTGCCACGGCCGTGACGTTCACGAACTCGATCCAAGATACCGGAAACAAGTACGACGTCTACACGCTCTCGTCGGCGACGGGCTCCGGACTGTCCGCACTCCCCGCCGGCTGGACGGTGAAATACGAAAGCCCGGCCGCCGGCCTACCCGCAACGGCCAATTGCGCCAACGTGCCGGGCAACACGGTGATCACGACGCTCTGCGTGGAGTCCGGCGCAACGGTCAACTACCAGACGATCTACACGCCGCCGGCCACGGCGACGACGTTCACCGCCTACACGCCGTACGGTGATGCCATCACCGCAACGTCGGGCAACACGGCGACCGCGACCAACATCACGATCGACGAGTTCTTCGTGGGCGGGTTCGTCAAACTGACCAAGACGGTCGCGGATGCGGCCGGCACGGGATGCGCGAGCGCCACGACCTTCGTGGTTTCGACGACCGCGAATCCGGGCGACTGCGTGCAGTACACGATCACGTACCTCAACGTCGCACCCACCGGCGGCACGAACGACGTCACGCTCAACGCCACGTCGCTCGTGATCACGGAGAACGGCAGCGCCGCCGGCACGACTAACGGCACCGCCTACACCAACAGCTGGGCGACGAACAGCGGAGGCCTCTATGCGGCACCCGTCGACAGCCTCGGTAACACGCTGGGCGGTTACTCGGGCGGCACCGCCGTCGGGTCGACCACGTTCACGGACACCATCGCCTCGCTGGCAGCCGGCGCCTCCGGGAACGTGACGTTCAAGGTCCAGATCAAGTAGCCACGAGGTGCCCTCAGTGACCCGGCGCGTCGCGCGCACGATCGCCTTCATCGGTTCGTTCATCGCTCTGGCGGTGTCGACCGGTGAAGGCGCTCCGTCCGCGGGAACGCAGGTCGATAATACCGCGACCGCCACGTACCTGGATTCGGCCGGCGATCATCTCGGCGCCCAATCCAATACCGTCCTCATCGCGGTCAACCCGGTCGGTGCGATCGTCGTCAGTCCCAAGGAGAAGGCGGTCGACTCGGCCACGGAGAGCTATCCGGTCGGAACGCCGATCGTACGGACCTTTACGATTCTCAACGCGGGTAACGTCCCCGACGCGTACACGGTCATGTCGGTCACGGCGGCTCCCGCGCAGACGACCCGAGTCGCGTTCGTCACCAGCACCGGTCTGGTGACCGCCAAGGTCGGCGCCTCCGGGGCCACGGTTTCCCCGACGGTGCAACCCGGCGACACGATCGACGTCGTCGTCGACCTGACGACGGCGAAGATCCCGGCGAATGCGCCCTTCGCGATCGATCTGAAGGCGCGTTCGACCGCGAAAACGACTAACGGTCTGGTCTCCGATAGCGGGCGCGAGTGGGCCGTCGCGACCCCGCCCGCGAGCCTCGCGGGCCTCTCGGGCCCCGAGTCGGTCGTGGACAAACTCGTGAACGGTCGTCGTTCGATCGTCGCGGCGCCGGGAGCGACCGTTGTGTATTCGGTCGGTTTCGAAAACTACGGGGGTTCACCAGCCACGAACGCCACGCTTACCGACGAGGTGCCCGCCGGACTCGCGGTTCAGTCGCAGACGATCGCGCTCAACGGCAAGAACGTCTCGGCGGCGGCCAGCCTGAACGGACAGCGCCTGATCGTCAAAGTCGGTTCCGTGCCGGTTCGCGTGCCGGAAGTCTTGACGTTCGACGCGATCGTGACGACGGTTCCGCCGGGCCAATCGTTCATCAACGTAGCGACCCTCGCGGCCGACGGTATCGCGTCGATCGGAACCACGCCCGCGAGCGTCTTCACCGGCGCCGCGAACGTCGTTTTCGACGGCTATGCGGGAGCCGGTTCGCCGATCGCCGGGGCGGTCGTGACCTTGCGGGATGCCGCCGGCGCGCTCGTCGTGCTGCCGCAGAAGATCGGAGCGAGCAGCGTCGGCATCGCGCCCAACACGCAGAACCAGAATCCGTTCACGACCCCGTCGGACGGCGGTTATAGCTTCATCTTCGCGCAGAGCCAACTGGGCACGCCGGTCAAGCCCGGGCGTTACGAACTCGACGCCGTCGCCTCGGGCTATCAGAACCGGCGCATCGGCGTGACCTTGACGCCCGACGCGTCCGGCGTGCTCTACAGCGCGCAATTGCAATCGCTCGATTCGCAACCCTTGGCCATGGCCGGTACGTACGCGTTGACGAGCGCGACCGTGACCTTGCCCGACGTCTTCGGCTTGCTCGGCAACATTCCGATGTTCGAGCAGCATCCGTTATCGATTTCAAAAACGGTCGATCGCGAGGTCGCCTCCGCCGGCGATCGGCTTGCGTACGCCGTCGCGTTCGGCGTCAACGGCGCGACCTTCGCCACGGCGGAGCTCGTCGACACGTTGCCGCCGGGCGTCGCGTACGCGCCGGGCACGGCGCAGGTCGACGGCCGGCCGATGGAACCGGTCCGCACGGGTGCCGTGCTGCGCTGGACGTTCAAGAACCTCACCGGCCAACATTCGCTAACGTACGATTGCGTCATCCTCCCGACGGTCGTCGACGGTTCGACGTTGGTCAACGTGATACGCATCAACGCCGTCGCTCCCAGCGGCGCGCGCCTTTCCGGAACGGCCAGCGCCGAGACGCAAGTGATCGCCGGAGCGCTCGGACACCGCATCGTCATCACGGGCCGCGTCTTCGTCGACCTCGCGCATACCGGCCGCTTCCGCGAAGGCGACACGGGCGTGCCGGGCGTGACGGTCTACCTCGAGGACGGCGAGTACGTCGTCACCGACGCCTACGGCCGTTTCACGTTTCCCGCCGCCAAGCCCGGACAACACGTCTTGCGCGTCGACGAAACGACGTTGCCGCCGACGGTTCGCGCGTACGACGACCACCGCATCGACAGCCCGCGCAGCCTGCAACGCTTGCTCCACGGCATCTTCGATTCCGATTTGATGCAGGACGTGAACTTCGCGGTGGCGCCGGTCTGATGGTGCACCGTCGCGGCGTCTCGCGCTTCGCAGCGTTCGCGCTCGCTACGCTGCTGGCGGCCGAGTCCGGCCCCGCGTGCGCGCAGAGCACGGCGTTGATCGGTGCGCCGCGCCCGGCCGCGGCGCCCGACCTCTCGCACCCGACGTTCACCGCGACGGAGAATCTGAGCGCGTCGCTGATCTCGCCGAGCGACGGCGGGGTCGTGGCGATCTTGGCCGCGTCGATCGAAGTGGAAACCGTCGCGGGCGCCGGCGTCGAGCTCTCGGTCGACGGCGCGATCGTGCCGTTCTCGCGGATCGGCAAGCGTTCGATCGACACGAAGACCGGCGCGACGCGCTACACCTATTACGGCGTGCCGATGAAACCCGGTCGCAACGCCGTTCGCCTGACGCCGCTGGGCGCGGGGGATCTGCGCGGCCCGGCCAGCACGTACACGATCTTCGCCGCCGGGCCGCCGGCCTCGATCTCGGTAACGGCCGGCGGCCCGTTGCGCGCGGACGGTCACAGTGCCGACCAGCTCGTCATTCGCGCGCTCGACCTGTGGAAACATCCGGCGGCCACCGGTAACGTCGTGCGCGTCGTGCTCGTCTCGGGCGACGCGCGCCTTTCGCGCGGCGGCGATGCGGCCGCCGCCGCTGCGGCGCGCCCGGTGCCGTTCCCGACCGCGACCGCCGGCGTCGTGAGCAACGTCGTGTCGCAGGAAATCGACGTCCCGCTCGGCGAGGACGGCACCGCGATCGTGCAATTGGTGCCGGGCCTCAAACCGGGCGCCGTGGTCGTGCGGGTCGATTCGGCCGAGACGAGCACGGACGCGCGCTTCTTCCTGGCGCCCAACCTGCGCAAACCGTTCGTGACGGGCCTGGTCACGGGCGGCGTGGGCGCCGTGCCCGGCATTCCCAACTCGCCCGACGGCACGGCCAACGGCACCGCGTCGCGACGCGCGCGCGTCGCGCTCTTCGCCACGGGCGCGGTCGGTCATTCGCTTGCGACCCTGGCCTACGATTCGGCCGACACGCTGCAACGCACGGCCCAGAGCGGCACGATCTTCGGCTCCGATCCCGCGGACCGGCCGTATGCGATCACGGGCGACGCGAGCCTGCTGCGCGACGACGCCCTTTCGCGCGACCGGCTCTACGCGCGCTTCGATACGGGCCCGGCCAGCTTCACGTGGGGTGAATTCCGCGCGCGCACCGGCCCCGAAACGGGACTGGGCGGCTTCGACCAGCTCGTCGACGGTGCCAAAGCCGATTACGACGGCGCCGGCATCCGCGGTAGCGCCTTCAGCGCCAGCAACGACATCGGCTACGATCGCCGCGTGTTCCCGCCCACGGGGCTCGCCGGCGGGATCACGCTGCGGCCGAACATCGTCGTCGGTTCCGAGGTAATCGATCTGGCCTCCCTCGACCGGCGCACGGGCGCGATCTTATCGGAAACGCCGCTCTCGCTCGGCGTCGATTACGCGCTGCAATATGCCAGCGGTATCCTGACGTTCATCAACGTGCCGCTCCCCTTCGACGACGACTTCAATCCGCAAGTGATCGTCGTGACGTACGAGTACGACTCGCCCGGAAATGCCGCCCATACGGTCGGCGGCCGCGCCGAAGCATCGTTCGGCAGCGTGAACGCCGGCTTCGGCTACGTGAACGACTCGACGGGTTCCGGCGCGGTCAACTTAGCGACGGAAGACGTCTCGGGGAAGCTGCACGACGGCTCGTGGGCGATCGAACACGCCGCCAGCCGCGGCACGCTCTTGAACGACACGCTCGACGAGTCCGAACTCAGCGCCGGGTTCGCCGGAGCGACGATCGCGACGCCGAACGCGGGTTCGGCCTTCAGCGGCCGGCTGAGCGAAACGCTCGGCAGCAACAAGCTCGCCGCCGTATTCGATCAGACCACCGCCGGATATAACAATCCGTTCGGCGGCCTCTCGACGCCGGGACTTCTCAACGAACAAGTAACGCTCACGCATCAATTCTCGACGGTCGGCGAACTCGCGCTCGACGTTTCGCATCAATCGAACTCGGGGTTCGGCCCGACGAGCGCGCAGACGACCGCGGCGCTGCGGGTTCGCCACCAATTGGGGAAGCGTCTGACCGTCAATGCGGCGCTCGAACACAGCAACGCCTCCAACGTGGCGCAGTCGTCGGCGATCGATCAAGCGTCGCCGGCGCCGACCGCGTCTCCCACGACGGTCACGGCCACCGCTACGCTCCCGGTCGTGCCGTACCAGAGCTCGACGCAAGCCGAACTCGGCGTCGATTGGCGCGTGCTCGCGCCGCTCGATCTCAGCGTGCAGCACATCGCGACCCTGGCCGGTGAGAACGCGGTCCAGCCGACGCAAACCGACGCGCAGCTCAGCTACGACCTCGGAAAGGACGGCCGCGTGTACGCGCGTGATCGCTGGAGCTCCGCACCGATCGAAAGCTTCTCGACCGCGACGCAGGCCGTGACCGCGCCGACCAACGGCGATCACGCGATCGAACTCGGCGTGGAACGCAGCTTGGGTCCGGCCACGACCGTCGACACCTCGTACGACATCGATCAGACGGCCAACGGCAACGACGTCTTCGCGGTTCTCGGGATCCGCGAGCGCTTCAAGTTCGGCCGCGTCGCCGGCGACGGTTTCCTCCAGCACGGAACCGCGGCCGGTGCCGGCGCGGGCGACGGGTTCACGGTGTACGGCAGCTCGCTGAACTATGGCGACGCCGCCGGCCGTTTCCGCGCCAGCGGTCAAGCCGAGCTACGGACGGGCGACATGGCGGGCTTCTCGCTCTCGCTCGCGGCGGCGGGCGCGCTGTCGCGCGACTTCACGCTGTTCGCGAACGTGCTCGACTCGAGCGCGGACGGCCAGTCCCAGTACGACGACCGCGTCGGGCTCGCTTGGCGCCCCTCGCGCAGCGACGACGGCGTCACGTTGCTGCAATTCGACCGCAGCAGCGGGACTTCCGACGTCACGCAGACCCAGAGCGGCGTGCTCTCGCTCGAGCAAGTCTGGCGCACGAGCTCGCGCACGACCGTGGTCGGGCGCTTGGCTTACAAGCTCGACGGGGATTCGTTCTACGCCGCGCACAGCTCGCTCGAAGCCGTGCGCTTCGGGCAAGAGCTCGGGTCCCGGCTGGACATCGGCGTCGAGGCGCTGCACGCGGCCGTGCAGGGCATCGACGGCGCGACCTCGACCGCGTTCGCGCTCGAAGGCGGGTTCCGCGTGGGCGACCGCTCGCGCTTCGCGGTCGGTTACAACTTCAACGGCACCGCGGACCCTTCGCTCTCGACCACCCCCACGCACCGCGGCTTCTACACGACCTTCACCAGCGTCCTCAACCGCCTCCTCGGCTGGGGCCGCTAAGGCCGCCGGCGCACGCGAAGGTAGTCCGCCCGTGGAGAGCCGCGGGAGTCCGCGGCCGGAATGCCGGACGGCGAAGCCGTGCGCATTCCCGGGGGATCGGGGGACGTGTCCCCCCGTATAGGGCGAAGTCTCGCTCGCAAAGGACCGACTACTTAAGGGATGAGTCAGTTCAAGGAACGTCGCAGCGCGGCACCGCATCCCGGGCCGATCGTCAAGGAGCAGTTCCTCGATCCGCTGGGCGTTTCACCCGAGGCCCTGGCCGAGCAGATCGGCATGGATGCCGGCCGCCTTGCCTCCATGCTCGCGGGAGAGTCCTCGATCGACGTCGAGACGGCGGTTCGGCTCGCCCGCAGCCTGCAGCTCCCCGGCGAGCGGGTGATGCAGATGCAGAACCGCTTCGATTTCGCCGCCGTGCGGGCGCTGCCGGAGCTGACCGTGCTCCAAGTCCTGCGGCCGGTCGAGCCACCGCCCTTTCCGGAATCCGGCTTCTTGGTCGGCCACCTGGGCCACGCCGCCGACGAGTCGCCGAGCGAGGGATCGCTGTTCTTCCAGGAGATTTTGCCCGATCTCGTCGTCGGGGATGATTACGCGGGTCTCCATGCCCTCTTCCAAGGCGATCGGCTCCGGATCTATGGACCGGACGGCGAGGCGATCTGGACAGGCCCGATCCTCCGGAACCTCGACGGCCGGATGCTGCTGCCGTTTGCCCGGGTCAACGAGTGGCAGGTCTGGTTCGCAGGCGGCTACCGGGCCGACCTCGCGATCGGGCCCGAACACGCCGCCTTCTTCGAGCGCATGCGCAACGCCTGAGGTCCGGCCGGAGCAGGCCTGCCCCAGTCTTAGTCTTGCGTGGCGCTGCTGACGATCATCTCGCGCGGGGCCCGCATCCCATGATTGTCGTCGCCGTGAGCGTCGGCCGCTGTGACCAGCGCGTCCTCCGTATCGCCTGAAATCGTCGTTCCGCAAAGTGGACAGGTCACGTGGTAAGCCATCGAAAGGTCTCCTATCGGCAGGTGAGCGAGCCACCTGGTCGTGGGTGGCTTCCAGCCTTTGCGCGCGAGGGCATGCGTCCCCCGCTAGAGACGCGGCCGCCGCGCGAAGGCGTCGTTCGTGCAGACCCGCGGGGGGATCGGGGGACCTGTCCCCGAGTTAAAATTAAGACCCGATCTTGCGTCGTTTTCAACTTGACAAGCGTACCTTGCTTTACGACGATATCGCTCCCGCCAATCCGCCGCGGAGCGTTTTCTGCCCGAGGTCTCGGATGCGGTTCGTCGCGGGTTCGAAGGTACTCAGGGACTTGAGCGTTGCCGGAATGCAACTGTTGTGCCGTTAACTAACTTGACGTCGTCAAATACGATCGTGGTGCTCGGCTTATGAGGGCCGCGAGCGTGAACGTGTCGGCGCCGCGGTCGGTCTTGGAACTGAGCGTCGGCACGGAAGCGGCGGCCGGAATCGAGACGGCGAACGTGCCCGCGAGAACCATGAAGAGACCCGGAACTATGAAGAATTTCTTCATAGGCAACTCCTTAATGAAGAATAACATCGCGACCGAAGTTACTGCAGCGTATGATAGCATGGGGACATGAGAGACGGCGAAATTAGTGGTTCCGAAGACATCGTCGGCTGGCCCGACGAACACTTCGTCGGGCACCGAAAACGCTTTTCAGAATTCGACGCGGCAACCTTGCGCGCGCTCCTGGCGTTGCGCACGACGGCGCAGCGCGTCGAGAACGCGCTCGGTTCCTGGTTCCTCGACGCCGGTCTGACGCCGCAGAAGTTCGGCGTCCTCATCGTGCTCTCGGCGGAGGGCGAACCGATCTCGCTATCGGATCTGCGGCGCTATCTCGGCACGACGCAGGCCAACGTGACGGGACTCGTCGCGGGGCTCGAACGCGACGGCTACATCGACCGCAAGGCGAGCACCCAAGATCGCCGGGTCTCGTACATATCTCTCTCGCGCAGCGGCAAACGCATCGTGCAGCAGCTGCTGCCCGCTTACTTCTCGAGGAACAAGGTCGCGTTGCGCGGCCTCACGCAAAGCGAGAAGAAGACATTGGTCGACCTCTTGACAAAAGTAACGCGAGGCTTCGCCGCCGTCGAGGAGTGACCCGGACCCCCTTCGAACCCACCCCGGGTGCGGGTGTGATGTAATGGCAGCCTGCGACCTTCCCAAGGTTGACGCGCGGGTTCGATTCCCGCCACCCGCTC
>Ga0116227_10004837_pt1 | contig 28940 bp, 11 predicted proteins | sample S1TSphgellanicum_FD_89693 | JGI IMG/M metagenome (GOLD analysis project Ga0116227, IMG submission 89693) | Host-associated microbial communities from peat moss isolated from Minnesota, USA - S1T2_Fb - Sphagnum magellanicum MG | ecosystem: Host-associated > Plants > Peat moss > Unclassified...
AATTTTATGGATCAACCAGTGTAATTTGGTAAACATTCGCGGGTAAAGAATGTTATGACAAGGTGCTAAATGAAGAATTTTAAAGAATTTTAATGTGCAAAATGAAGAATGTCATCACTAGGACGTAAACATTGATCTTATTATAAAGTAAATGGCGACATCGAGAATGATAAAGCTCACACCTAGATTTCCACAATAATTTGCAACCACCGCATGGAAGGCCCGTTTCACTTTCTTGCCCTCTAACATACAACTAATTCAAAAGAAGCATATGGAATTACTTGGCCCCGTGAACCTCATCATTTCAAGTTGGGAGTGTCAAGGATTTTCAACAACTAGATTTGAAGAAAGCTTGAATGACACAACATCCGATCTTTTCTTGAACATGGTACGATTGATCACTTGAGTTCAATCCATTTCTCCTAAGCTTGGTTATGTAAGTGAGAACACCCCTTCTCAACTTGACCAAAGGGAGAAAGTCTAGGAGCACTACACATTTGTTAAGCATTACTTTGAATAATCGCTCCTACTTAATGCGGCACAATGCAATTCCTATGTGCATAGGCTACACAACTGGTGGACCAACCTTGCACCACTCTCAATTCTGCAATTGGCTCTGAGATACACCATTAGAGACCCCAACTTGTAGGTCTTTCACATATTGGATGATTAGAACTCTTGCAAACCAGTTACAAGGTAAGAAAAACCTCCTTGGTTTCCTATGAACGCAATAGGAAAACTAAAAGGTGTTTGGCCCACCTTAATCTCCTTCCCAAGAGCACACGCCTTTCAAGGATATGAACCAAGCTTAGTGTATTGTCATGTTTCAGCCACTTAGGATGAAGCAAACCTAGAAGAAAAAGAAAGGGCTATGGGGTTCCAAACTTACACTATTAGGCACACCAAGGTGATTAGATTAGAACATAACACTTTATTGGGGAAAGGCATGGACCTGAACTCCCTTACATGGTTGTTGGTAACCTATATACTTTTTCAAATGTACACAACACTAGCATTAATTCAATCAACTTATAGTTCTAGCGAGGTGACTACATGGCACCCCAACCACGTACACTTGCCTATCTTCAACATTTTACATTTCACTCTTAATGTTGGGGGTAGGAGGTACCATGTAATTTGATTCAAGTTATTTCTGATACACTTGGAGGTACATCAATCTCTAGAAAAATAATTACAACCTTCTATGAATTTATGTAGTTAGATAGTGGAAAACTCAATACACCAGGTTTTTCAAACACAGTTTCCAACTCCATTTTATGTGTTTCCAACTACCCTTTTGTTATAGGGAACCAACTCACCAAGAAGGAAAAAGACCAAGTCACATACTTGTTAATTAAGTATGAAAATGTGTTCGCATTCTCAATGAAAGACTTAGGTAGGTGTAAGACCATGTAGTTATCTATAGATCTTATGGATGAGACACCCATCTATTGGAGGAGGCATAAGTTGAGTAAACATGAATGGGAATTAGTAGATGAAAGATGCAAAAAGTTCCATGAGGTTGGTCTTATTCAGCCATTAAGTTATAATTTCACGGCCACTATAGTAATGTCGGCAAAGAAGGATTCATCTATATTATGGACTGTGAAAAAGATGTGCGAGGATTATAGGCCTTTGAACTTAGTTACACTTTAGGACATGTACCCATGCCCATCCCTGAAGAACTGTTTGATAGCATTGGAGACTTAAACATCTACACAATTATGGATCTAAGGCAAGGCTTTAACCAAATTATGTTCATTGCAAAGGATCGCAAGAAAATGACATTCCATGGAAGTAACAAGTTGTGGGAATGGCTTGTGATGCTTTTTGGATTAAATAATGCATTTGTCTTCTTTCAATGAATCATGGACTAGATTATTGAAAGGGAAATTTTTTTGAACTGCTACATAGATGACATCCTAGTGCATAACAAGGGACTCCTACAGCACTTGGCTCATTTTGAAGAATTATTCAAGAGGCTCCATGAAGTTAATATGAAGATCCATCCTAAAAAATGCGAATTTGCTATCACCTTAATAGTTTACCTTGGACATAAAATTTTGTTACATGGTATTATGGCTCATTGGGCCAAAATAGTAACCATTTTGGAGATGACCAATCCTACTGATGTTCAGACTTTGAGGAGTTTCATTGAACTATGTAATTATTAAAGGATTTATGTCCAAGACTTCATTACTATTGCTCATCTTCTCTATGCATCGTTAAAGAAGAATCTTCCTTGGACATGGAGTGAAGAGGTTCATGAAGCTTTCAACACATTCAAGGAAAAGCTTTCAGAATTTCCCATTTTGAGAAGACCTGATTTCATCAAAGTTTTCATTCTACACATTGACTGGAGTGCTCTTGGTATTGGTGTTATTCTTGGCCAACTTTGATGAGGATGGCAAGGAATATGTTATCACCTATACATCCCGAAATAATAATAAGGTTAAAAACAACTACTCTTCATATGAGGGGAAATGTTTGGCTATTATATGGGCCATTATACATTTTAGGCCCTATATTTATGGCACCAAGTTCACTTTGTATATTGACCACTAGCTTATCAAGTGGTTGATGACCAATGATAAACTTACTGGTGCTTGTTGGGTGCTTATATTTTAGGAATATGAGTTCAAGGTTATTCATCGACCTGGTATTACACATCAAAACGCGGATACCATGTTGCAAAGACCCTTCGTTACCTCTGAAGATTTATTAGAATCCAGGCAAAACTTCAACATATTCTAATAGTACATGTATCTTATGCAGCTAATTATCTTACACTATTATAATGTAACCTGGTTGAACATCCCATTGTGGATATATGGGAGGATTTGGACACTTTGAGGTTTCTTCAGCATGGAGAATACCTTCCCCAAGTTACATAAAGTCATCGAGATCGCATATAACAACGATCCAAATGTTACTCAGGGAGGGACAATCACCTCGTCTGATGCTTACCACAAGGCGATAGAATGGTTCCTCCACCACATGAACAATTGGGTTTTATTTCGAAGGTACACTCAGAGCTTGGACACTTTGGAGTTAAGCATATTTATAGCCTTTTCACTCTTCATTACCATTGGAAAGGTATGTATGTTCAAATCCAAAATGTCATTGTTAGGTGTGAACAATGTGATAGAATGAGAACTTCCTTCTCCTCTCAACATCTCATGCTTTTCCACTCCTTATTCAGGGCATGTTCTATCGCTGGTAATGTGATTTAGCTAAAAAGTTACCATAGACCTGAATGGGTAATGTCTACATCATGATTATGATTAAGCATTTTTCAAAGTGGGTTGAACTTGTTGCACTGCCGGACAAGTCATCACACAACACCAACCAACAGGTCTTAAATAGGTTTGGGGCTTGTGCTGAGTGCCTTATTGATCAAGGATCAAAATTCAAAGGAAAATTCCAAGACTTACTTGATCATGCTCTCATTGACCATCACCAGACTTCAAGGGATCATTCCCAAGTTGATGGCCTTGTAGAAAAAATGGTTCAAACCTACAAAAAGGGACTTTGGAAATTTTGCCTCATTGGGAACAAAGAAGATTGGGACCTAGCCCTACCTTACATCGTTATGGGTTACATGATGTCCAAACACATTTCTTTGTTTCATTTCGCTCCTTACTTTCTATTTTTTGGGAGACATCCCATTCCACCCTTTTCCATTGCTGCTCAAATGGACCAGGTTGATGACTTGAATTCCCTAGCCACTTCGGCTAAGGTCATTGTAGAAAGGGTAGCTATATTCAGGAAGGTTATGCCCATGGCCATGGAGAACTTGTCCATTGCACAACATTGAGACACTTTACGGTACGCACACACACCAGGTGGTAATTACAAACATAAGGTGAGACAATTTAATGTTGGTAATTTTGTGTATCTCCAACGGCAACGTAATGATACTCTAAACATTTCTTCCGGTTGCACTATTTTGAGGATTAAAGCAATCAAGCCTTCAGGTGTGTTGGAGTTGCAAGGAGCTAACGAACGCACAATTTAGGATCATTCCAAAAATTATGTGCCCTACCACTTGCCGAATTTGGATCCTACCATCATCACGTCGATTTGGATTCCTCCACTTGACTATCCATGTTAAGTATGTCAAAGGACATATGATGCTAATCAGATGCTGCTTTGCGATAATTGTGATGGTGGATACCATCTATTCTGCTTCAAACCGAAATTCACTCAAGTTCCTGCCGGCATTTGGTACTGTTTATCATGTCCTCCTGTAACACCTTGATTTATACTCAGACCATGCCACACTTTCCCAACTTAGGTTTGGGGGGGATACTTGAGAATTTCATCTCAACCTCCTCTTGTGCATTGTATATATATGTGCATGCATCTTTTTTTGGTTAATTAGTTTCTACCTTTGACTGGTTTTAATCTTTTTGTTTAGTAAAGTTTATTATGAATTTACACCCTTCATAGTTATGACATTCTTGGTGCGAGAATGTTATGGAAGCCCAAAGAAGCAAGAATTTTTTAAAAATTTATGGATCAACCAGTGTAATTTGGTAAACATTCGCGGGTAAAAAATGTTATGACAAGGTGCTAAATGAAGAATTTTAAAAAATTTTAATGTGCAAAATGAAGAATGTCATCACTAGGATACCCTTACAACACTGCATGTCACGACACTACATGTCACGACATTCTATGTTTCTAATGTTTGTGCCATCAACTTAAAAAGCTTAGCTCTTCCAAGCTTTCCTACCTTGTTCCTCTCCCCTACTCATTTACATGTAAAAGGCCTTTACCACTATTTTACAAAATCTTCACCTCCTTTACCTTCTTTCTCACATACCTTTTGAATTATTATTTTCAAAATGAGATTTAATATTTAAATATTTAAATAATTTCACAAAAGTTATATTTACAAAATAAATATTAAATTAATCATAAACCTCTCCACCTTCTTTACCATTGTTCTTACCTTTTTTTTTCTCACATATGCCTATGTAAATTTCTTTTAATGAAATTAAAATCAAACTTACATAATGCAAAGAAAGATATGGATGAAATTACATGAAAAATGTGAATATGGTTGAAATCAAATATTGAAATGTTTTAGATGTGCTTTGTGCAAGTCCATGTTCAACTCTTTTAGAATCTAATGAGGATAAATCTAGCTTAAACAAATCGAATATATAATAGAGTTATCAATAAAGTCATGCCCTGTTGGGTCTGAGTTGCACCCCTCATTTGATGCTTCACCCACTCCTGGCTGTTGTCCACAAAGTCATGAAATGTTATTAAATAAGTGTATGAAATACTGAGACTCAGGATTAAATGCACCAGGCTCGAGATCATTTATATCTACAGTACACATAGCAGCAGTGATTGGTGGAAAGCGTTGGAAAAGAAAGGACAGGGCAAACTCCATTTAGCACCAAATTTGCTGCTAAACTGAGTTTCATGCCCCCTTTCAGCCCAGTGTATCTTTTTTTTCCCCCTTTTTTTTTTGAAATCTTATCCCCCATGTGACCAAATACAGCGTTCCGGTGCCATCTTTGCCTGGCTTTACGGACAACTTTAATCTCAGAATTTCAATCAAAAATTGAACAAAATGCAGTCAAAATTAGTTCAAATTTTCATAATTAGAACTTTAGTGGGATCAACTTCCTTCAATCAAAATCCATTTGAAAATGGACCAAGATCTGACTAAGATTGACTTGGCTTTTAAGAATTGACATTGGATTAACCTCATTAAAATCAAATAGATCATTTCAAATTTTCAATCAAAATTGGATGAAGTTGAGCTGAAATTAGTCCAACATCCCCTAGAAATTGAAGCAGGTTTGGTTTTTAAAAAAAACAGAAATCCAACCAACATTAATATTTCACTACACAAGATCCATGGTTCGAAAATGTACCTGCAATTGACCTGGCTTAATTGAAATCCATCAACTTAAATCTAACCAAGATTAGTCCACAAATGGTCCAACATCTAATTGGGATGGATTTGGTTTAAACAAATTCAATAGATTGTAAACCTTCAATGGAAATTGCACAAAACTGAATCCAAGCTAGTCCACTATTAGACCAAAACTAATAAACAATAATATCATTTATATAATTATTTTCACGATTTATAAAAAAGGTTGATTATTTGATTACACCCCAACTCCCCCCTAATGTGAAAAACTATTCGAAAATGCCATCACCTAGGCCAAAAATTATTTTAACAGTTGAATTTGCCCTAAAGACCAAGCCTATCATGCAATGCACACAAATTAGTTGGAAAATAATCAACTAACACATATCAAAACATTGTGCTAAATTAATGATGCCTTTCTTCCAATCTAAAACAAGGCATCACAAAGAGGCTGGCCCTGCCAATAGATAAGATGTTGTACATCTAACTACTGTGTCCACAGTTCTGAACACCACAAAAATGTGTTCCAATCTAAACACTTTCACCAAAGAAACCGGTTCACCTAATGTGAAACCAGTTCTAATAAGGTAAAACTTTTAAAAGTTGGATCCAATGTGATAGTCCTTAGGGCCGGGGCCTAATAAAATATCCAAAATTGGGCCCTGTTTTCTGAAATGGCCTCTGGGTTCTTCCACTTTCTAAGCATGTGTGCACATACACTAAAAATCTGGGCAGAGGCTTCTATTTGTTAAATTGGTAACACTTTTTGTGTCAGAACGTGTCACTATGCTACATTTTGTTTCCTAGTCAATAGGCCGATGTCAATAGGTTGAGCTCTAGGAAGGAAAGGTTCATAAGTAGGTCTTAAACTAATCTAACGAAGTACTAAACAAGCATAGGTAGTATGTAGGAACTCTTTTGCCATTCAAAATCCGTGAAAACCGAACTAATTGGCAAGTACCAGCCTTTACAAATATGTAGTTTTGAATAAGGCCACTTGATAATTGGAATTCCAAAACATCATTCTCTTCCATTTGAGGTAGGGTTGGGTAAGGAAAATATATATTGTAACCTTTAACCATTTTGAAATAATTCTAGTGATATTTATTGATTTTTCAGTCTTTCACTTCAGCTCTACAATCACAATTTTTTTTAAAAAAATGAATATGATAAAAGTGAAAAATTAATAATTCAACATATTATTGCAAATATGTACTTATGACAATGAAGAAGGTATTGATAAGTAAGTTACATAAATACAGATCCCCACTGATTTTCATCTTCGTGATGTGTGAGAAACACCAAAACCAAAGTTTTTAAAAAGAAATCTGAGTGTAATAGGTGTGGCAAGAATCCAACGTCAAAATGCAACATAAATGGTGACAATGTAATGATTTGGCCATTCAAACTATCACCCACATGCAACCTTGTGGCAACACTCTCTCCCAAAAACTTTAAGATTCTCTTAGTTCAATGATGTATTTATCAAAAAAAGGTCATTTTTGTGATTTTCGCCTTTCAAACGTGGTTATCCATAATTTTGGTGTTTTAAAACACAAAAAAAAATTGCAAATAAATGACTAGATTAACGATTCATTTTTAATCATAATTATCACATGCAACTTGTTACAGAGTCTAATCACTTTGAACAAGTCACATAAAATTATAATAAAAGACAATAGTACATGGCACCAAGTTGCAATGGTAGTCGCATAAAGATGCAATTTACATGAACTTTTCATCCATCTAAATTAGCATACATGACATCCTCATTTTGTGATTGGTTTAACAATTCAACAATGTAGTCACATTATATATATATATATATATTCTATTTTTATATAATGTTAATTCATTAAGTTCAACTTGTAACATGTTGACATGTGTGATTTCATAAGTTAAGTTTAAAAAATTAATTTAAGTTGTTAAGTAGGCCAACTATAATGCTTAGTTAAAGCCTTCCTAATAGGTTCTTAACCTAAGTTAGTTGTGTATGTAAAAAATATTTGGTCAACATTCCAATTTTGACCACAACCTATGTCATTTGTGACAATTGATCTTTGAAACCTAAAGATGGAGATCAATTCCTTTATCACCAAGCCACCCCACTTGTTGTGACAAAAAAATCATATGCATTTTATTTAGTTTACTTCATTTAAAACATTACACAAAACATTATTTTTTTATCTTTAATATCTTATAATGATTTTGTCCAAATGATAAGATTAAAGTTTAAACTTAAACTTTTTTCCAATAATGTACAAAAATATTTTTTTCCTTTAAAAAATATAAATTGGTTGAAAAAATTTTAATTTCATTATTGAATATAATCGCAATGACCATTTCATGGGAAAAAAAAATTCAATCACATGATACACACACACACACAATTTTATGCCTTCATTTGATTCTAAAAATTAAACTATACAATTTTTTTGATATATCATAATTTTGTTAATAGAAATTTAATTTGAATGTGTGATATATAATTCTTTCATAAATAATATTTATAAATGGATCATAAGTAAATTCTAATAAAAGTATAATAAAATATCTTGTATTAACTATATTATTTTTGATATAAAAGATTAACTTAAATAATCAATTTTAATTTTAAGAATTTATTAATAACACATAATTATTTGATTTTATGGAACTATAAATTTTATTATGTTTACACATATAATGTCTTAATTTTCACTTTAAATAATTATTTTTAAAATGTGAAAAATTATCTGAAATGGTGAAGATTCCTTGTAGTAAAATTAGGTTTTTGGGAACTTTTGGCAAGGTGGTCAATTAGTAAGTTTTTTGAAATTTTGGGTATTAATATTATCATAATTATGGCTGAAATGGTAAAGGTACTATAGTAAATGACCATTTCAAAAACAACCTTTTCTTTTTAAAAGTGGGACCTTCTAGTACCTACCAATTACAAGCCCTAAAATGGGGGAATTTTCAAAATAAGGACCTAGGATGAAACAATAGCCATGTTTAACACTAAATTCTAGGAATGTCCTTCATTGATTACCAATTGTAAAACACAAAGTGAATAATATTGTGAACCAAAACATAAAGTACACCAAGCTTTTTATCTTTGTATTTTGAAAGCACCTCCCTACATGAAAGATTCCTTTGTTAGTTGAAATACCCTTCCATTAATGCAACACAAACCTTTTGTGACGCAAAACTAGGGTTGATGAAACCCTAGATGGATGAAACATAATCACATCAATCGTTGAAACCCAAAAAACAACAATTTTTTGGCAATTTATGGTGATGGGGAAAAGGCCTTTGTGGATTGTTAGCTTTGCATTTTTGTTTCTTTCTTTTCTTATAGGTTATGAGTGATGATGTTGTTATGGGGATTTGTCTTTTCAACAATGCTAGGCATTGGGTGTTGTCTTCTTATTTATGATGTTGAATGTGCACTTTATTTTTCAAATGGTGGACATGTCACCAAAAAGGAAGGGAAACAATTTGTTTCCAATTGCAAATATTCATCAATAAAAACAACTAAACATTAAACTATAGAACCCAACAAGTCTTGATATCATAAACATTCAAGGACATCATATAAAAATTAATTAAAAACCTAAATCTATATTATGGGCCATAAGGGATCACCACATTCTAATTTCACTCTCAATGAACCCAATTGGTCATCTATGTGACAATTACATAAATGATTTAACATCCCCAACTTCCTTAAACCACATCCCTAGAAGTCAAAATATAATGTTTCCCAATGCACATTTTAGCTTAGAAAGTTTGGACCAAAAAAAAACAATGATCCCATATGGACCATCAACATGAATTCCTTTCTCACACCTATATCACTCTTCAAAATTAATGCTTCTCCCTTGGAGCTCTCAGATTAGTAGGTAATCTCTGTCAATATCTCAAAATGATTCCTTTCTCCCACATATATTCCCACAATCACATTATCAAGTTTGAATTTGGATTGCGACTAATAGTATTCACAAAAATTCCTAGTGTGCTTCATCATCTCTTTTAATTTGACCCTTAATTTTATTTCAACACTTAAGTCCCTCCTCTAAACCTTATAGCATAGCAAAATTGCATAAATCCAAAGGCATAACAACATTTATTCACAACTAAACATTCTCCCCAAATTATGTATTTGAAGTTCACGAACCCATTCACTGATTTCTATGACAAAGAAAGCCCAATAATGAAACAAAGGAAAAAACATTTAGCTATGTCATTTGGTGCTTTAGACTAAAAAAAGGCCTATTTTGAAAAATGTCCCCTAATTTTTGAACCTACATTTTTGAGCTTTCACCCTTGACAAACTACAACCTCAAATTAAGGGATGTCTTCCTCTATATGTAATTGGACTTGTCATTTTGGATTAACAACAATTCTTTTATTTAAACCATATCAAAAAATTACAAATATAACATGCCTTCTTAGTTTTTTGTAATTTGATGCAAAATGCAAGAGTTTTGGAAGAAGATGATGCATTGGAAGACTTGTCATTTTGAAATTTGTACTAGGTAATAATTTTTGTTTTAAATGATAATGAAAATTTTAAAAATATGACATGATTTCTTAATTGAGTCATAAAGACAAGAATTTTAAATATTAGTGCAAAAAGACTTCTTTCATTAAATTTTTTTTTTAAGGGGGGGTTATGTACTTGAAATCTAGAAAGTTTTTTGGCCCCAAATGGAAAACCTTGGTCTTTAGACCTTAATCATCATAAATCATTTGATAAAGTTGATTTAGCCAAAGATGAAAGATGAGAAATGACATTAGGTACATTTTCAACATACAATATTAACCTCACAACACGTAAAACCCAGTGTCATTTTATAATGTAAATCCTCTCATTTCAATTAAGTTAAACAGTTAGATTAGGTTGGTTAGCCAACCATCAGTTTAGCTTTATTATTTCACCACACCACAAAGGTGGCATCCCATATAATAATAAAAATTTGAATAAAATGTTTATGACAATATCCACTATGCTAAAACTTGACATCTATGATTGTGACAAATATGATTAGTAACCATTTCTAGTCATATATGCCATGTTATTGTGTCTAGTTGTATTTTTGTAACCATGGATATGATGACTACGTGACTAAAAATTTTCATGGATAAGAATAATATGTAAGTAAAAATCTTCTTCCTAAACACCATATAATTATTTAATAATATTCAATTTCAAACATTAAAAACAAGTAAAAGGGAAAAAATAAAAGGTAGACATATGTACCTAGTAAGCATATTATAAACTTGTAAATGATTAAACACATAATTATTACACAAGTACATAACTAATACCTTATAAATTTTAAAACTTTTGTCTTAGAATCACTAATTATTTAATGTGAATTTCTAGATAGTGACTAAAACAAATTTTGGAGATTTTTTTTTTCATTTAAAAAGAAATTGCCAAAGTTGTTAAAACATATAATTAAATAAAAAATTGATGCTTGTAATATAATTAAATGATGTAAATTGAAACTTTTCTTCAGAGGTTTATTTAAATGAATATTATTGTATATATATTGATATTAAATAATGAAATATATTCTTATTAATGATATCCAAGGATTTTTTTTAAAAATCCACATGCATTGTTTTTCATGTTTCCATGTGGTGGGTAGCAAAGAATATATAATTTGATCTAAATTAATAATTTATCAAAATATTTGGTCATACAACTTGGATTTTTTAAATTATATATATATATAATATCACATTCAATGAATTGAAATTTTTAGAAATAAAATTAGATTTACTATTCATAATAAAATTTATGAAAATTAAAAAAAGTGTATAGATTAATAATTATGACATTTAAATGGTTTTTATAATTAAAAATGAATATATCAGATGGTAATAAATACAACATTTATACCATTTTTATTGATTCATTATATTTTTAAAAGGTGGGAAAATATTATATATATATATATACACACATTCATACCCTACTCATAACCTTACCTACCTATCATACTACTTACCCTACGTATTTATAGGTAGGTAGGCAGGACTCATATATATACATACCAAAAAAACCATGTTGATTTATAAGTTGTTTTATGAAATAAAAATAAAAATAAAAATCTTCAAGGTATCATTCTTGTTCAAATGTATGAAATAATGGATTCAAATGCATTTTCAATCAAATTATTTGATTTTTTGTTAAATTTTTTTCAAAGATGTGTAGATCTTGGAAAAACTTTAAGAATGAAATTTATTTCTTTTCATTTGGACAAAGTATGAAAAAAGAAATAATGGTCAAAGTTGAGTACTTTTGTATGTGACAAAGGATGATGTGAGATAATGTTGTAAATTTATCCCATATCCTTTGTCAACAAGTTCAACTTTGAAAACTATATACGTAGGTGAAAAACTATTGGTGTGTGCACAATATATGCACCAAACATATTCAAAATGAAAATATTAATTGTGATGAGCCAATAAAAAAGGCTTGTCACCAAAATAAAAAAGGATCCTACTTACCTACCTACTTACGCCTACCTACCAACCAAATGGCTAGATTAAATTGAAATATATATAATATTTGATGGCATTTACAACTACGAACCCAATCATGGGTGTAGTCATATTTGCCATGTTTTGGCATAGTGATCCAACAAAATGGGGTTCAAAGGGTTTGAACTTTGAAGGGTTGAAAAAAGAAGTTATCTTTGGCTAAAAGGTCGAAATAGATGTTGTAAAAAAAAGCTCACAAGTGTAAAAGATTAATAATTTATTTTTATTTTTTTTGACACAAATTGGAAGAATGCATTACGAGGCAAATATAAATACAAACTAACTAGGGGAACCAACCTCAATGAACAACACACCTCACAAACAACGAAAGTTTGATTTCCTAGGTATGTGGTAGGGCCATTTCATTTCCTACCATCTTTGGCACACAAAGTATGATGAGGGCATCATGATTTCTAAAGTGAAGAGTTCATATTTAGTGAAGGGCATTTTCACAATCTTGCAACATCTTTTCCCATTTTATTTTACCATAATCTTAAAGTCCCTCCCACACACATTAGCTACAAGCTTCATGTCCTCTCACATACAATTGTTAAAAATTATATCATTCCTTTCCAACCATATGCATCACAATGCGACCTCTTTGAGTAGGGTCTAAATTAAGTTGAATTTGTAAAAATTTCTTAAGCTACCTTTTGTTGAATAGGTAGTGTTCTATTTGCAACCCCTTCAATGGTCTTTCCACATTAATAGGGTACATCAATTGATGCATGAAGGTTCGTGTTTGTGACCATGCTTTTCACTCTTTTTCACACTCTTAGAATTTGTACATATGGTTTATGGTACATGTGTTTAGATTGCATGAATTGCATTTTAACTCAATTTCTACATTTGTTTTTGCCTTCCATTTGTTGAGTACTATTGTTTTGTGCCAAATGAACCTTGAATCTTTCTTCATTTTTGTCTTTAGCAACATAAAATACACATAAAAAAAAACATCTCCATTTAAACTATGTGTCACATATGTAACTACAAAGAAGTGACATTAAATTAGGTGAAAGTATATGTCGAGTAACATCCATTTGTTGTATTAAATTTATAAAAATATCATTCCCAGAACATTTCTAAAAAATGAACTTAAAAAGTAAATGAAAAGTAGATTTGAAACTGATTAGTTTATTAATTGTTCAAACCTACTTTTTCATTAAAAACTTTAATCAAATAGATGTGCACAAATTTATAGTATGAAGATCATCATCTATTTTAACAAGCCATCAATTTTTTTCTATTTTTAAATATTGAACCCTACTTGGCAATTACTTGAAACAAAAAGCCCACAATCAAAACTAGACATCAAAAGTTACTAATATTTTTAAAAAACTACTTGAAAGCTACTTTTACAAGTTGAAGTTTCAAAATTAATGCACATTAGTGTAAAAACATCTTATCTTTTATCAATCAAGCAAACAAATTAAATGTTTCCTAATTTTATGATGACTTTAATTGTTATTTAAAATTTGTTTGATGTAATTTTGACAAGGTCAAAAGGTTGTTCACTTTATCTTTGTTACACCCTCTTGCCTCTTTAGTTTGATATATCTAGGAAGTAATGGTTTTCATTTTTCAAGTATGGATCTTAATATAAATTGGCTATCACTTATGAGCTTCCTTCTTTTCTTGGGCAAATATTCCTTGAATGTCCCCTATAATTCTCATTTCCAACAATTTGGATCAAAATCTAGTTTGGTAAAAAGTTCATACAAAAGTAAAAAGGCAAGACTGTCTTTGACATCTACCACCCATATTTTTTGGACTTTTCCTTGGACCCTTTACAAGGGATGGGATGCGCTACAAAGCTTTCAATATTTTGCCAACCCTATATGCATGAATTTCATTGGGAATGTCTTGGGTTTATATACACTCTTCACAACCAAGTGCAAATTTTTGTGTGGTGCAAAAAATCATGTTTGGTTGTTTGTTGGAGTTTTTCCTCATACACCCTTATCCATTCATTAAGATCTATGGATGTTTGCGGTTGCTAAAGCTTTGTAGTCTAACATTCAAATATGTTTTCAATCAATCTTTTCCAAATGCATTTTTCATTGCCATTAAATCCAAATATGTTTTTTGTTATTTTCCAAATGAATAAACTTTCTAGCGTTCATCTTAATTCAAATGTTCCAAAGCTTGGTTTCATGTGTCAAAACACCAAGCGTTAACTAGGAGTGTTGGTCTTCTTTAAAGGTGTGTTATGGGCTCAAACTATTTTGAACAAGTCATGGCAAGGGCTAGTGGGATGGGGTTGCATCACATGTAAGGAATGCTTTCCAAAATGAACAAGTGAAACCATTGGATCTACAAAGTTATAAAATGTTGTAGATGTGTGCAAATTTTTGCAAGCAAGTATGGGCAAGACATCTTGTTTACCCTAGAGCTCAGTGGTAGGTAAAACAATACTTCCATAAAGTTAGGTTGGGGGATGCTGATTGCACTCATGGATATGAGGCACACAAAGTTAATGGTAGTAGATCAAAACGTGTAATTCAGTCTGTTTCTCATTTCAATAGGACCTTATTACATGTGCGTGAATTGTCCTACTTTTGTAAATTTTGTGTAGATGGCAAAAATGGACCTTGTGACAATTGTACCCATATATAACCTTGGGACCTAGTGGCATTAGAACCTTGTTCACCTTTGATGCCAAGTGTGATTTAAAAGTGGATGATATGCGGGAAGTCTTTCAAGATGGAGAATTATTGACAACTTGTTTGGAAATTGGTGATTATTTTGCTATTATAGATAATGACGACATAAAAACATCTAGTGTTGGGTTTTGGATTTTAATGTTCACAAAGAGGTTGCATGTGGTAACATTGGAGAGACATGTAGACGCTTATGGTTAGAAGTTTCTTTTATGGTAGTCAAGTTATTATTGGTAAATACTTCAAACAACAAGGTAAGAATCCGTACTCATATGTCCAATGTGACAAAGGCAAACTATACATTTATTGCCATTTGAGTAGGGTAGTGAAATTCCGAATGGTGCAAAATTTTCACAAACAAAAAGGTGGCAAACTTGTCTATCAACTTCCAAGACTACTTTATTTGAAATACAATCTATAATCCAAAATGTTGAAGATGAATGATCTTTATAGATCTATATGTAGTAGTTGGATTAAAATTAATAGTGATTTTGTGGAACAACTTTTGTGGCTATGCAGTTCATCAAATATTGTTCGATTATGGTTTTTGAAGGTTGGAAGGTAGTTGTCAAGGGTTTGAAGGTTGAAGGTTGGTTCTAATGGTATGAAGTACCCATCATTATTTAAGGTTAGGGTTTCAATTTCATGGTTTTGATTCAAAGAACTAAGAGGTGTTTCAGTTAAGGTTAATTTTTATCATGAAAAGGGGGTTAGGGTTGTTGTTTTTTTTGTACAACTTGGTGTTCAAATGATGCAGGTCATTGGAGTAGAATTGTGTTGCTGCACCAATTTAGGGCAATTCAACATCCACATGAGTTTTAAATGATGCTTGACATGTAAGTTATGGGTATTTGTTTTTCAAAATTGTAAACAACTTGAATTTAACTCATTAGAAATTCAATGAATCCACTATCACCATCATGAAAATAAGGTTAGGTTGTAATTTTGTTTTGAAAGCGGAACCTAGTTCTCATCATATTAATTGTCATGAGAGAGGGTATTACATAATCAAATACCTAAAGGAGAAGGCATGATCAAAGTTGCTTGTAAAGGTAAATTGTTGCATGAGCCTAGAACCTAAACCTAAAGCCTAAAGTTGGAACTTGAGATGGTAAAATGTTTTTCCCTTATACAATAAAACCCAAAAATTTAATCACAAAATGAAAGTTATACATGTAAACCTAGAAGTAAATATGAGGATGGATGTAAACATCATCCTCATTATGGATAAATATTTTTTTCATTCATCCAATGTATGGATGAAAACATTAATTGAATTTACATGTTTATAATATATAAAACTTCCATCAAAATTATGGATGAATGTTTTATTTTATCATTATATTCTTATCAATGAAACTTTCTTTCCCCTAGTTTTAATTAAGTAGAGCTTCATGAAGCACAATTTAATTCTATATGATATAACATTTGTTGAATAATATAATGTAAATTCCATTATAAATGTATTTAATGGCTATGGTTTTAAATGCCATAATTTTCAATAAGTCTTAATTATATTACTATTATCATGTTAACATCCATCCCATGGTTGTTTATTATTTTATTTTATTTTCTTTTCTTTTCTTTCTAGGCAAGCTAACCCAAAGTTGTTAACAACATTGGATTTTTTTTTCATCTCCAAAGGTGCCACAACTTCCTACAAACCTATTTATAAGCATCATGAATGACAATGGGGATTTTGTTTTCATTTTTCTTTGAGGGTGCCACAACTTCCATCAAATCTAACTAATGTTGTTAACAACAATGGGTTTTGAATGTTTTAGATATATTTAAACTATTTATTATTATTGATGACAATGGGTTTTTAAAATTCAGTTTCAAGCACGTTAATTGGTTTTTTTCAAACAACCTATTATCATAGATGACAATGGCGTTGTTTTTAATAATTGTTTATTTTCAAAATGCCCATATATAATGTTCTTGACAACAATTGGGGGAGGGGGTTCACATTCATCCCATGACAATATTTTTTTAATTACTTAACATTATTGATGAAAATAATCTTTTAAACAAAAATTTCAAGATTATTTTGATCCCATCATCATATTTTCCCCTATAATTACATTATCCATCATTATTAAATTACATTTAGTTTGAAATATTAATACTTAGACAACAAATGAAGATGGATATAAATCATTTTTAACTTATTTATTTTACAATCATGGATGAATTTCACCCAATGATTTATTTATTTAATCCAATTCATAGATGAAATTCATCCATGCAAAAATGATAGTCATCCATATGAAATCATTCATCTATGGACACATTCATCCATGTAGGTGGATTAAAATCAAATGGATTAAACTACAAGCTCTAACCTCATAAGCAAGCCATCTTCATTGGTTGTTACCTCTACCCAAACCAAACCCATGGTGTGATGTTGTGGAGTTTCAAAGATTTCAAAGTTTTTTGACGGTAACTTCCAATATCACTTTGAATCTCATTGTTGTGACATTCATTTTTAGAACTAAAAACCACATATAATATTAGGGCTTATGGTTTAACTTGTTAAGTGGTTAGATAATGACATTGATGACCTAAGCTAATTAGAATAAAATTTCATTTTGTTTATGTGCCTTTCTAGCCTAAGCGAACTTGGCTAAATTGGTTAGATTGTATATGTAAAAAAATATCATATTTTAGTATTGGGTTGCATTCCTTGTCATTGTTAAGTCTACATATGCAATATATGGTGATCCAAGATGGACCTAATGATGAAGTTACATGTTTATGTTGAACAACTTTTACAAAATGCAAAAGTGATGGAAACCTACCTTTGTCCAAGGTTAGTTAACATCCATTCTAAGCTTATTGTAATTGCCCCAAACAATTCCTAATCATCCATAAGCACCACAATTTAATCGAATATATAATAACCCTTGGTAAAACAAAATGGTGATCTTAACTTAGTTATAGTGGATATTTAAGTTGGAATTTTTCAAATGTTATCACTTTAGATGGATAGAAACTTCTACACATTATTCATCATCTTATTTGACAAACACTTACATAATATTTGGGATGGTAAAACAACTTGTGTTGGATGCCATTATAATTAAGGTGTTGATTACAGTCTTTGTGGCATTAGTGTAGTTATAGATTTTAACAAGGAATGAACATTATTTGACTATAAGTGCCCAAATGGTATGTATGGCATTCATACTTAATGGTGAGTATATGTTTGATTTTTTCCAATTGTTGCATGATCCTAACATGCTGCATGTAGAAGATGAAAATTGCTGGTGCAATTGCCCTTAAAGGTCAAAGGTTCAATTCCTTTTTTGGTATATTCTCAAAAAACACATAAATTGTAGTTGATTATTTTGTCATACAACAAATGTGTGTGGTTTGTGTTTCAAATCAACAAATGACCTTGGCAAACTATTGTATTTGTGCAAAAACACACTATGGTATACCAAAATGGGTAGTTTAAAGTCCATTTTCAAAGTCCATTTCCAATTTTTTTCACATATAAACATTTAAATCATGTTGAAGTTAACATTTTTTTCCAAATCCAAATTCATGTGCTTCTAATTTGAACCTTTCCAAAACATCTCTATAAATACCGGTCTTGGAAAATTCTATTTAAATATTTAAATGAACTTTGTGAGTTTTCACGTCTTCATTTTCATTCTTAAAAAAAGGAAAGAACTTTTTCTACTTGATTTTTTCATCTTAAGTATTATGAGCCTACAAAGTAGGAGCCCCCAAAAATTTTGAATGTCTTTCAAATCCACTAAAAGAAAAAAGTTCATAACAATTTTTTAAAAAAACTATGACATTAGATGTGGCCAACATTGTACAGTCCATTTTTCATAAAGTATTGATCTTTTTGGTGTATTTTTTTTCAAAGTTAGAATGATTGGAATATATGTTTTGATTTTTCAACTCATATTTTTAGGATTTTTTAAATGCATTTGAGTTATAAAAGCTAAGAGTTGACAAAGCCATAAAAACTACCGTTGTGACTTCCATAAAAGCATATTATAGTGTGTTTTTACCCATTATCACTAAATTAGTTACATGAAGTAACTTGGAATTTGAACACAATGTTAAATTCAAGTTTTGAAGATTGCACTTACTGATTCAACACAAGAAAATTTCAAGGAGCTTAAATCAACTTCACATTGCAAAATTCATGACCTTATTACATCATTGGAAGGAAATGTATAAATAAAGAAATTCAAAATTGGTCACAAAACCTTAACCCACCATCCATATGTGTAGCTCTCTTTTACTTTTTAGTTGTTCTTGATTTCTTAGGCTTTAGAGTTCCAACTATTAGTTCATCTATTTCAATTTTTCTAGGGGAGACAATGGCAATTACATGACAAACATTCCTTTTACCCTTCTTCCCTTCATCCATACCACCTTGAATTTGACTAAGGGAAAAATAGTTTGGGATGTCAAGCTCCTTTAAACCACTTTAGGTAAATAATATTACTTTTGAAAAGGAATTCAACTTCTCAGTATGAGTATCCAATTCATCAAGGGTAGCTTTTCTAGTCACCTTCTTGTCTACAGAAGGTTCATTAATTTCTTTCTCATCATCAGAATTATGAGTTGAATGACTCCAATATGTGTACTTTATATTCTTTACTTCCTTTGGTAACATTGTTAAAAAAAAATGAACCAATGCAAGTCTAGTGCCCTCACTTTTAGATAAGTTGGTTCAATTTTGAAATCAAAATTAACCTTTTTTTCCCATTTATTTCCATGCTTGTATTTGAAGACTTTTCAATTTTTACAACTACCAACTGTTTCTTGTGGTTAAATTCAAGCTTCAGCATGATTTTGTTGTCAAAAGCAATAGCCAAGTTCAAGTCCTTGAATGCTAGCCTTTCGAATCCTTCAATAGGATGATCATGGTGTTTGGAGTGTTTGAAGGGGCTTGTAATTTTGCCTTTTGGATCATAATGCATATGAGACCAATCTTGGACATCTGCTTCACATACTAGGCACTTTTTACATGGCTTGGATAACATGCAATTGTAGTAGCAAGTGCAATGTTGGAAATTCTAACACATTCAAGTTCAAAAACATATTTAGGGTTTTTGTATGTAGTTTTGGAAGGAGATGACTCATCTATATATTCAAAATAGAATTGTAAATTGAGTAAAAATGATGTTACATACTTGTAGCACAATTTTAGATTTGTTGATGTTGCACATCATGCAAATAGTTGCAACCATTGTGTCCATATTGCAAGTGTAGAATTTTGTGACTAAAGAAGCATTTATGTTATCTTTTTGTAGTTCAATACATTTTAATGTAAAGGCACCCATGGGCGTGACTTTTGATTCAGTCAAATCAATACCATAATAACCTGATCCCTTTGCTAGTTTATTATTCACAATGTTTGGTAAATGATCAAGAACAACTCCAAATGTTGAGCCTATACCCACCCCATCTTTTATTCCATAACCTCATGCACACAAACCATGATAGAAAATGAAAATATCATAACCTAAATATAACTTAGAGAACGTTGTCCAAGTATATGCAATATTGAAAAAAATCACTCTTCTCTTGCTTCATAACCCCATGCACATAAACAATATTTGGAAGGAAATGAATCCTAAGCAGAAGGAAATTTCAATCAATTCAAGACTTTATGGAACCACAAGAACATGTTCAAGGTCCTTGTATATGCATGACTATTCTTTAGTTAGAATAAATGGACATGAATTGTGATCTAGGACCTAAGGAGTTGGATAAGTCTAGATTGGACATGAAGTCATAGTTTAAATATGGATTCAATGACTTGTAAGACACTATGTCATTTGTAGATTGGACTCCTAATGGATTTGCTATGGACTTACTAAACACCATTCCTACGACCCATAATCAAGCTAGACTTCTGAGGCAACCAACAAAAACCTTAGGACTAACAATGGATTTACAATGGATTTATAGTATTCCATATTTACAACCCATAATAAAAAAGATTTCCATTGGACTTCTAAGGAAACCAACAAAAATCTGAAAATTCACATTGGATTTCTTGTGGATGTACAATAGTATTCCACTTTTGCAACCCATAATCAAAAGGATTTCCATTGGACTTCCAAGGAAACCAATAGAAATATAAGTCCACTAACATTGGATTCACTGTGGAATTACAATATTCCACTCATGTAACCTAGAATCAAAAATATTTCCATTTAATTTTCAAAGAAACCAACAACAATCTAATAATCTAAGGATTCACATTGAACTTGCCATGGCCTTATTCTTACATACTGGACTTCTAATGGACTCGCAAGTTAAGCTTATAAACATTGCGTTAAAATTTGTTTTTTCAATCCATACATCATCCATAAAATTGTAAGGTTGGACCTAAGAGGCATTGCATTAATAATTTACGATTTAAGGTTCCAATATTTAAATCAATTTGCTATCTCTTGGTTAGAATTATGACTATACAACCTTACACAATAAAGTTGACTCATGAAACAATTTCTTCATTCAGGCATGAAATAATCAACATGAAATTAACAAGAAAAGTCAATTTAGGGTTTTTAATTTGGAGCTTCAAGCAAAAATTCACATGCAACATACATCTCTTCCTTCAATTTTTGAAGCCATGACAAGTGCATCAGTGAATTAACTTTCAAGCAAGTCAATGCCTTTTCACTCAAAGGTTGAACACCAAAACATTATAACCAAGTAGGGTGAAATGCTCCCTTATAATTAGCAACTGTGTAAAATAAGTGAAAACCCACATAGTATTTAATATAAAACACATGATATGTATGGCCACAATTAACAACAATAATATCATTCTTAGGAAACCATCAAGTGCACAAACACGGTAGTTGTTGACAACAATGGTCAATTTATTTGGGCATTGTACAACATTGAAATCAAGTCTAAAATGAAAATCATGAAGCATGGTTTGGGAGTAAAGCATAAACCCACCACCTTCTTGCATTTTCTTCAACATTTCTTTAAACATTATCATTTGTACTTCAAGTTGACCTATCCTAGACTTTTTCTTCTTAGACATAGTAACAAAGTCTACTACCTTGGCATTTAAATTTGCCCATAACACCTTTTGTTCTTTCAATTTTGACAATTGAAACCTTTGGCTGTTGAGATACCACTCTTTATGCTCTCAATTTACTTTGAGAAACACTTGAAGGAACCATGTTCGATCCATGGTTTATTGCATTAGATTCAAGTTGAACCTCAATATTGTCAATCTTTTGGCATAACAAACCTTCCAATCCATTAAGGTTTTGTTGCATAGAAGAACTAACTATTGATTTTCGACTAACCTTTAGAGCTTTTTTTATTAACAAACAGTTGTTGAGTAGCCAGTGCGTGCACATTTTGAAAATCCTCAAGGGTAATGTTGCACCTCCTTTCAATAGTAATCGCCTCTTTGTTGTGTGCATCAACAACATTAATCATCGTCTTCACACCTCCCAACACCAACCTTTTAACCTGCAACAAATTAGCTTCACAACCTTGAATTTCTTCCACATGCCATTTAGGGCCAATTTCTAACCTTGATAGCTTAGTGCATGTTTCAAGCTCACCCAAAACCTGAGCACATTTGTTTTTCTAAGTCTGTGCATCAAAAAATTTAGACTCATTCTTCAAATGCTTCGCACTTAGCAGTCATGGAACTCGTTTCACTTCACAAACACCACTAGTTTCCACATGTGTAACCACATTGGTTGCCTTCATCTCCCTTAACTTTGAAATATACTTCCCACAATAAACTGCATACTTTACCCAATCAAGGTGATCCCCATGAAGCCAATGGATCACACCTCGTGTAAAACTTTTGTTCATATGCCCATTAATGACCTTGTGCTTCCTTGTGACCCTTGTGTACAGCTCAAGAATGACATTCTCTACATGAACATGAACTTTTTTATCCTACCTAAATCCATTTTTTGAAACTTTGGGCCTAGGCATGTCTTTGATTTGAGAAGATGGCATGTCTTTCTTTGTCAAATTCAGCACATCAACCCCTTATGTTGTTAAATCTCTATTATCAACATACCAGGTTATGTTAAGAGCCATGCTCTTTAACCTCCAACAAGCTTCTTGGTGAGTATTCTTGCAAATTTGCAAAACAAATGCAATAAGACAAACACAAATGTGGAAACCCCTCCCTTCATTAAACTTCCTATTGAAAATCTACACAATGTAGCTACAAAAAAGCCAAAAAAAAAAAACTCTAATAAAGCAAATAGGGTTTGATCGTGCTTTGAGGTGGAGCTTGATTTAAATTATAGAGTTTCAAAATGTAAAAGGAGGTCGACAAGTATAGGTTTTGACCAATTTGATTGTGTATGAGAGGCAAAAGGATATAGGTGAATGCAAAAGTCAAATGAAATTCATAAGAAAACAGGGAAAAAAGGCACTTGTTATGATTGAGCCCTTTAACATAATGTCAAAATTTTGAAAATCCCTCCAAAAACAAAGGACTCAAGGACATAAGTTTGACTTTGACTAGGTCCAAAACATGATCAAGACTATAATTCATAAGACCTAAAAGTTGTTCTTGGCATGTAAACCCGATCTTGAATATGGCCTTATGAAAGCAATCATGGGCCTAGAAGCAACATGGAAGGAAAAAAGGTACCAAAAATTAAGGAATTAATGAAGAAGAAAATGGTTGATTGGGAAGCCATGGTTGATCCCTAGATGGAGGCCATTACCCAATGATGGCATTACATGTACCACATTTTCACCTTTGTTCCATTTCTACATTATGTTTTGCCACCATTCCTGTATTGTAACAAAGAAGAGGCATCAACTATAATAGTAATGATTTGTAACATGCAAGTGGCAAATCCATTACAACCAACACCATACACTATACTACTTTTCAAAATGTTTTTATTTGCACAAGGTGATAAACAACCAATGTGTCACCCTACTAAGGGAGGGACTTGGGAAAACTTCTTGAGATGAATTGAATTAAGCTTTAATTATGAGCCATGGTGTCCAATCAAAAAATGTTATAGGAGGAAAGGTTGTTTTATTTGCATGTTGCACAAATGTTTTTTCATGCCAAAAATGGAAGTAATAGGTGGAACTAAGATCTGAAATAGTGAAAAGGGATATTGATGAATCGTGGGATGAATACATTGCTTGGATACAACATGTACAATTGTGAGTAATGTAAGTAATGGTTGTGGGAAATAGGGCCAAATTCTTTGAATTGTGGTAGCAAAAGGACATTCTCAATGAAAATAATCCATTATAATAATACATCATTAATTAATTGAAATATATAGAACACCATGACAATGGTTGGATTACTCATAATTATTAAAAATTGTCCATTAATTTGCTCAAAGATTTTGGAAAAAATGTGAGTTAAGTTGAAATAAAATGTGGGTTGCATTTAGAGAGAAGGTGGGTTATGTTTGGAGAAAAATTGTCTTCAAATTCCAAAAGAAATTATTATTAAGTTTTAAAAGAAGCTGGTTTCTATTTGGTTTATTTATTTTAACATTCGAACAATGTTGAAATTTGGGTTTTTGTAAGCATTTGAAAACCAATTGCTAAAGGTGAAGAAGACCAATGCAAGTTAATGTTACACAACAAACTCTAAGAGCATAATATGTCAATAAATGAAATTGTGACATAATTAACACAATCAAAGGAGACAATAGATTTAATTTAACCATATAAAATGACTTTGCACATGATGGTAATATTGGGGGTGCCCAATTTTGTTGACAAATGCACATAAGAAGTTTTTAAATAAGATGCAACAACGTTATTCAATGAGATATACCCTTGATGGATATGCCTATTGTGGCAAAACAATTTGTGGAGGAAACCAAAAGTGGTGAAATATAACCAATATTGCAAAATGAAAATGATGCATAAATTGTTGGAAACTTAAGAATTTGGAACCTACACACCTAAACATGAATGTGTTCACCATTAACTATAACTTTCTCCAAGGTTGTTTTTGCATCTGCATTAGTTTGGGTCTTCAAGTTTAGTTGAATAGAGGAGGCATCATTATTTTCAATAAATTCCATTTTAGTTCTTTCAAAAGTAGGGCATTAGACAAGTTGGGGAACACTAAAATAAAGATGGGTTTATTTATTATTGGGTTAATGGGAACATTTGGGCACCTTTTAAACTTATGGTAAACAAATTGTAACTTATTTAACCATTCCCCTCCACAATACACACACTAGAAGTCATGATGATCCTTGTCCCTATTTAATGAAGTCACATGCAGCAAAAACATCTCCGATATGAGTTCATTATAAGGTTCAAGAGTGTCTCATTGCTATATAAATCAATTAGGTGTCAACTTCCAATAATATTTTCATAATGGGGGTCCAAATTCTTTAAGGTGTACCAAAATTTTGTAACATCACCTTTTTTTTAAACTTTTTCATTGAATCTTATTTGACAGATTCAAGACATAAAATGGATAATATTGACAAAATCTAGAATTGTGATGGTTTAAAATATTGTATTGTAAAATATTTGACATTTTTATTCATTAATATTGATGGGGATCAAAATATAAAGAAAAAAAAATTCATTAAAAACTAGGTCCTTTTCATTATTAGCGGTACACCTTAAAGGATTTTCACCCATCCCTCAAACCCATTTGGCATTCCTGTCTTTTTCTTTACAACCATATTAAATAAAGTCTCAAAAACATCAAACTTTTGCCAAATTTTGATTTATGCTACTTCCTACAACAAGGTAAACCCACCACTACGTTAAAAAGAACTATTTAACAACTAATTGTACCCATAATCATGCCAAAAGAAAATGACTTTAATAAGACTTCAAGGTCATATATTGCAAGAATTTCAAGAAATTTGTTTTGCGGGTACTTTGTAATATGAATCTTACATTTTTTTTTGTTCGTTTGTAGGTTTTGAACCTTTGTCATGAATTCAAAGCTCATGAGTTCACAACACCAAATTTAGGGTTTGATATTGATGTCAACATGACTACACATCTCTTACCCATTACTGTTATAATATTAATCACCATGTTATATCGCAATGTGCATCAAATTTGGAAGAGGACAATTACATGATTAAAACTTGAAATTTTCCCATTTGGAATACTTGGATGCACACACTTGGATTGATTGATTTTGTGCACTTGAATGTGTGAACTATGATCAATGTATTTTGTGCAATGCACTTCAAAGATTGCGACCCCAACATAGCAAAACATTCAATAATTTTCAAGCATTTAGAAGAAAGAACACAAACTTTGATGCAAACTTGCAAGTTGCAACTCACTTAACATTCTTTTTGTTTTTTCATTGACATTCTACCAAATATTTTTGTTCTATGTGACTTGAGTAGTAAGGCTTTCACAATGTTAACAAATGTATTATTACCAAATTGCTAATAATGTATTTGCACATATTTGTGGAAGCACATCCATGGTAGAAGGCTCAATCTAAACAATTCCACAATAACCAAACTTGGATGGAGCTAAGAACAAAATTAAAAGTTTTGTGTTAATTTTGTGTTTTAAGAAAAAGGTCCAAAGAGGTAAATTAGATTGCAAATGTACATTGCAACATAAATGAAAAGTAATCATCGAGTATGCTTTGATATATTGAATTTAAAAATATTATTTAGTTCAAAGATTAATATGAACATTTTTTTCAACTTTGTTAAGACTTTAAATAAAAAATACATGTTTAAAGTAGGTTCAAATAAATTCATGGCAATTCAAACAAAGTTTATAGTCTACTTTATAACCTTTAAATAGGTTGTAAGTAAATGAAATATTACATTTAATTTTTTTTTGAATTAATGAGGTACTAAAATATATTTGTGATTTTTTCATTTTTTCACATTCTAGCAAATATATATTTAACTTGTAAAATAAAAATACGTTTGAAAAAAAAAATCAATAAATTTCAAATATAATTGTTACTTACTTTTATTACCCTAAATTTTTTAAAATTTCATACTCAACTTACCATAAACCCAATGAAAACATAGATATTTTAAAAATAAAAAATTCAAAAAATTTAAATCTATTTTTTTGTGTTTTTATAAAAAAAAATTTATCATAGTTTTAAAAAAAATTAGACAAACCTACTTTTTGATCTAATTTACCATGCTTGTACACACCAAATTTACAGTACTTGAAATTAAAAAAACTATTATAAGATCAAACTCACCAAGAGCATTGAAGTTCTACTCAAGGACTGGAAGGATCAGAGGTGCACAAGACAAAAAAAGTAATGAAAATGAACACGGCAAAACGTGCACATAAAAGGTGCCTGGAAACATAAACCCTAATGAGAGGAACATCCTATGTTGTTTGCATGCCTTTCACCAGTATAGGGATAGCATGGCAGGTTACAAATTCGTCATAACATGATGATGTGGGTTACACAGACAAAGCCGATGGGACTGTGAAGGAAAAGGGTAACGAGAATAGGAGGGGACGAAACATGCTCAGTCAGTAGGGTGGCAACAATATTCTCTTGCCACAATTAATTTCTTTTGCTTGTTTAACATTTTCTAAAGCTAATGGACACCCAAACCTCACCCCCCTTTCATTGATTAAGTCCTTGTAAACCTTGCCATTGACAAATTTTTGGGCACTTTCTCCTACGAATACAATTTTGGATGTATTTACAAATTTTTCTAGAATCCCAAATCCCCCCCCCTTCCGCCCCCGCACACACTCTTTTGAACAAAAACGTCCAATCCACTCTATCGTAGGCCTTACTCTATCATAGGCCTTAGAGAAGTCTAACTTAAAAGAGACCAAGAGCTGATTAGATTTCTTAGCCCAAGAAATAGTCTGGGGGGTGAGAAGAATGTTGCTCAAAATAAGCAACATTGTTTTGTTATAGTTTTTCTTGCTCCATTTTGAGTATGGGAAGGGGTGGGGGCCATCTGCTCACATTCTGAACATAAAAGCAAAACAGTTTTCAAACAGCACAACCAGAGGTTGGTCACAAATCAGAATTGGTTGTCGGTTTCTAGGCAATGGCCGTGAAATGAAATGTCTGCTCCAAATGGTATCGTAGCAGAAGACGGGTGGATTAATCAGGGGGTTTCCTTGCTAGTATCAATCAAATTCTTCCTTCAGTTAAAAAAAGCATAGATATCCAACAAATTGGGTCTCCCTAAGATTTTATACACCCTACAGACTTGCTATGTGTCATGTTCCCAATGGTGCAATTTCAGTAGCTGCCTTTACACCGTCCCATGAGGTTTAGAAAAAGGCAGGGAGGGAAGGGGGGGTGGGGGGTGGAGGTGGCTGTCAACAAATTCACCGGATCACCAAAGTCTCCTTTCCCGCCCCCCTATTGCCCCAACACAAACATGAGCATGTGCATGGTCTGATGGAAAACTGAAAAACATAAGGGGAAGATACTTAGTTTGCCAACAAACATGGAGTTGGCAAGAAGATCTTTGGGTGCTACATTACTTCTTCCACCATTCCCACATCACCACATATTCATCAAAATCCCACTTTTCAAGACCAAGGAGGAGTCTGCCATCCTTGGAGTATACAATACTTCCAAAATTCATAAAAAGCACAAGGCAAAGAAGAAGAAGATGGTGAAGAAAATGAAAAGGAATGGACACAACAAATACTAATCACTCCCCCAACCATGTCTATGGAGTTGGCCTTATGGATGGTTCAATTATTTAAAGTGTAGGGTATAGCCCCATGGTGGAGGCCATAGCCGAGTCCCGCCCCCCCTCCCCCCCCCCCCCCCCCCCCCAGCCCCTTCTCCCCCTCCCCTCACCACCACCTCCCCCACCACCCCCCCACACCATAATTCCATAATAACAAAAAAAAAAATATTCACAAACACA
>Ga0116227_10004839_pt1 | contig 28925 bp, 8 predicted proteins | sample S1TSphgellanicum_FD_89693 | JGI IMG/M metagenome (GOLD analysis project Ga0116227, IMG submission 89693) | Host-associated microbial communities from peat moss isolated from Minnesota, USA - S1T2_Fb - Sphagnum magellanicum MG | ecosystem: Host-associated > Plants > Peat moss > Unclassified...
CCCTTTTTAGGTCAGTGCGAGTCAATTACGACATATAATCACCCTTTTTAGGTCAGTGCGAGTCAATTACGACATATAATCACTCTTTTTAGGTCAGTGGGAGTCAATTACAACATATAATCACCCTTTTTAGGTCAGTGCAAGTCAATTACGACATATAATCACCCTTTTTAGGTCAGTGCAAGTCAATTATGATATATAATCACCCTTTTTAGGTCAGTGCAAGTCAATTACGACATATAATCACCCTTTTTAGGTCAGTGCAAGTCAGTTATGACATATAATCACCCTTTTTAGGTCAGTGCAAGTCAATTACGACATATAATCACCCTTTTTACGACCATAGGTGGGGCTGGGACGACAATTTCACACTCTCTCTTGGATGGGAGAAATGGTGATCGAGGTTCAAAGAGGGGATGTTGGTGGTCGACCACCTGCTCCGTTTATTAGTCAAGAGAAGATGAAATCTTTACTTTTGCAATTATGGCAACAATGTACATTGGCTCAGCTCAAGTGCATTTTCAAGTGCATGGGGGTAGGCTATGTGGGTGTTTGAATTTTATTGTAAGCCTATATATGCATATCAATGTTGGTTATTCAATATAACTAGTGATGAAAATAAGCTCTCAACATTATTCTTCTTACAACATTCTAAAATGGTATTCATTTTTATCAAAAAACAATGTTGTTGCGCTCACAAAACCATATCAAATTGAGCAACCAAATTGTTTCCATATAGCACGTGAAGTCTTTTTTAAATGTCATCACAACATCCATTGTCACAACATATATGAAACTTATAAATGGATTTATAACTTTCATTTTTGTTAATTATTTTTTTCTTCAAAAGTGGCACATGGTGATTAGCTTGCTAAAATAATGAATTGTGGTATAATAAGAAAAAAAAGAAATTTTTTTAACAATTTTTTTTAAACCCTATATTTGGGATTTTTTTAAAAGCCTTTTTGAAGAAAATTTATTTACAAATTTTCAACCTTGTCATTTCACTATGCATATATAATGTCTTATTTTGCTTTAAAGAACAAGTTTTTGGATAACTCAAATATGATGGTTGAAAGTTGATCTCCATGGGATATATGTTATTAATAATTATATTTGGATATTGTGGACCCTCCATGTGCCAAAAATGACTATAACCTACAAATACCCACGTATGCTTAGGTCCTAGGGAATAGCCATAAGTTTTCTTTTCTTTGGCAATAACATGCTTGCATCATATTCATTGTTCAACAACTAGGGTTTACAAAGCAAAAAAACACAAGTTGCAATATAGATTGACAACTTGTACCCAATGTATGTATTAACATCATTTTCTCACACATTCCCAATGCAAGAGGTAAAAATTGGCATAATATTTAGTGGGTGTACTAAATTGAATTTCAACTTGTTTATTATCACCTAATTGCATTTTTACTTTTTTCCAAATTATGGAAAAATAATAATTAAACTATATTTGCATGATTTGTATGATTTAATGCTTTCGGAACAACTCACAGAACAATGTCGATAGCAATATCATGAACTTATTGTGAGATGACTAAATCGGTGTTAGAAATAATAATTGTAATATGATTAGATAGGTATTGGAACCAAGACATAAATGTATTTATATTAACACATTAGCTTGGTAGAGTCCATGGTCAAAAAAAAATTTATGTCATTTGTTTGGAGTTATTAGAAAAATCAATGTTTAGTTGTTTACTTTCATTGGTTTATATATATTTCAAAATAGAGATTGAAAAAACATGTAAGCTAAAAAACCATGGTGGATCAAAATTCTTTTGAAATATCAATACAATTAGTATGAATGCCACAATGTTTTCCACCCACACACACACACACACACACACATAGAGAACTCAACACAACAACATGGGGTAAGCAAAGAACTTCCATGTGGTTTTGGAGTAAAATAATTTAAATAATCATTTGACAAATACTATGCATTAGGTAGCCCAAGGTAGTGTGTATGAAAAATTGTGGACCACTATCACAAAGGCTTCAAAGCGTAAGATAGAGAGTTCAATAGAGAATAACAAAAATAAATAAATTGTAATTTGGCAATTATGAACTTAAATAAACTTTTTTTTTGAAAAGCAAATGATGTTGGTCACGTTATAACTTAGGGACAATACAATTGTTGACATGGAAGGTTGCAAACATCAATTGCTATTATACCATCACACATGAAGATTTTTTTCCCCATATTTATTTACTTGATGCATATTAAAAAAATGTCAATATATATAACATTTTTTCATGTCATTTTATTGCTTCCAATAGGCACAATGTGATGGGTCAATGTTGTCAATTTGTACTATGTAGTTGCAACTAACCTCATGCAACCTTGATGTGCAAACAAAATTCCTTAGATGCATTAAAAGAAAACTTAGGCACAATCCCCCCCCCCCACAATGAAAAAAATAGTTAAAAGTTGTATTGTGACAACTAAGTGTTGTGGTGTTGCAAAAGGTGTAATGCATCCCTTCCAAAATGCAACCATTGTGGGGTACGATACAAACTTGCCAATTATGTTTTCTATAAATTATGAAATATGTTGCATTCTAAAAAACAAAAGTAATATAAGGTATCAAATATTTGATGATTGTAATCAAATTTTTTAAAAATACAATACATGTTAGATAATTTTGAATATTAAATAATTATAAGGTGGATGAAAATATTAATACTAAACCCATAAAAATATCTATTTATATTAGGTGCTTCATATAATATACAAGGAGTGGCTTCTCTAAACATGTTGCATGGATTGGCCATAAAAAATAATGTGTGTTGGTAGAATTCTACTATAGAAAGAAAACATATAATGTATAACATTGACAAGAAAACAAATGGTGTAGTTATGACATTTATCAAATGACATTAGTGTGGTACAAACTTGTCAAAAAAAATTCGTGGTGATTTTAATTAGAATGCCATTTAACTTTTGCCCAAGCTAGAAGACAATGGATGCACCAACCACATATGATAAGCAATCTTTAAAAATGATAATTCATAACCATGGGTACAATATCAATGACAATCGAATTGCAAATTAAACATTTTGACCAAGGTGTTCATTTTCAACAAGTTCAGTTGCTTTCGTTTCCCATGGCAACTCACAAAACTCATTGGACATTAATAATTCAAAAATTGCATTTATCATCCACTATCACAACAAGTGACAATGTTGCTTTTATGTTGAACACTTCATAGATGATTTGATGGCCAATAGCATTCATGAATATAAGTAATTGCATGTAGAATTAATCTTGTGACAACTTTTATGGTTTCTACAAACTTGGTCATCTCATTACTAACCTTTAAACATCAAGGAGGCCATTGTGGTTTAGTTACATTTCCCTTAAACAAGAAGGAGACCATTTTGGTTTAGCTACCTTTCAAATTACCCAACATCCATAGATTGAGAAAGAAATGTGTGTGGCTTGTAAATGCCACACACAATTGGTCTTTCATGCTTATGCAATGAAATTTTTGTGAAAAAAACTCAAACCCTCAAAACATTATCAGAGGTTGGAGCATGAGAAAATCACCAAGCTCTTTGCAACACACTTGAATAAACTAATATTGCAATCTACCTTGTATGTGTTTACAAAAAACTAAGCATGTCATTGCCAACCTTTCTTTCATTCTTGGAGTTGTTCATTAAGAAAATTAATTTTTTTTGTTGTGGAAAACATCAATTGTTTGGGCTAGCTTGATAGGTGAGTAGTAACTTAAGGATTGGAATAATCGTGGTTGAAATTTCAAACTTTGTTTTTAGAAAGTGTTATCACCCTAAGCTCCTTGCAAATTTGGAGCATTGGTTTAAAGATGACCAACAATAGTGCATTGATCATGCAACAAGTGTTGGTGCTTGTTGATGAGCTAAAATTGTTGAAAGTGGAAAAAACAATGAAAGTTTTTCGCTAATACAACCGAGTCCAAAAACAATTCACTTTTTGTTTGTTGTTTATTGCATGGTTGCTTGGGTTAGTAAAAAAGAAACACAAAGGGGAAAAAGGGAGTTCTTCGATAAACTCAATTGCATTCTTAAAGAAAAATGGTGATTAGACAAGCCAACTATAGAATCAACACATGGAGTTCAAAGGCTAATGCAAATTCACCACAAGCATTTTGAAGCAAAAGGGGTTGGTGAATTCTCTACATAGGAAGATGACAATGATTTTTAAAAAATAGTTAATGGTAAATGGCAAAAAAATTGAAGCAGAGGGCAATGGTGAAAATTTTCAAGCTTCAATCCTTGGTGGATTTGTAGTGATCAAGGTGATGGTAGATGTTTGCAAAAACAACTTGGCAATGGTGATTTTGGACAAGCAAAGGATGGCGATGGTTTGAATGAATTTTTTTCCCCAACCACTTCCTCAAGTTTTATTTCATAAAAGATTGCCATAAAATATTTTAGTGGTGGAACTGTTTTAAAAATCCATCAAAATATAAATACCCCTTTTTCATATTTTCCTTTCAACCCCCTTCCATGAGCTTTATTCACATACATCATAAGAAAGCATTTGTGATTTGAATGGTGATGGAGCCAATTCATAATAAACCCACTATTCAAAATTTCAAAAGACCTTTGCATTTATTTCTTCTTGACCCCATCCACCAACCCCTTTGCTCCCTTGGGCTTGTTTTCCGAGGATTGCAAGAAAATAACCATTACCTTCCTTGATTTTTCTCTTGACTTCAAGGTGCAACTCACAACCTTTAACCTTCCCTATTTTTCTCTTGACTCTAACCACATTAAAAAACAAGAACATCACTACAAAGCTTGCAATGATGCATGTTCAAGTTGCACCCTCATCACCCTTGTTATTTTACATGGCCCCCCTTCATTTAATTTGGTTTCACAAAAAAATCTATAAATATCAAAAAATGCAATGGAAGTCCAATTCACAACATGTGAATTTCATAGGTTTTCATAGGTTCTACCTCCAATGATGACCTAAGGCTTTTGATGATGGTGATGTGAACATGCATGAAAGTTTGTAGAAAGGAAAGCAAATCCTTCTAAGTTTTTCCCCAATGAAAAAATATAAGTAATTTATAATGAAATGTTTGTTTACATGATTTTGTTAGAATAAATTGCTAATCATCTTGCTTTGTTGTAAACAAGAGGAAGGAATCATCCCCCTACAAGGTATGAATCCCACATTCCAACATTTCTTGTAGGTGATAATTCTTGAATAAACCTTATATGCATTGAAAACTTTGTTAAGATGTTTTCCTATTTGAGAGTGGATGTGTAGCAAGAAGTGTTTATGATTCTATTAAAAATGATGTCTGATAATGCATTGTTTGCTTTGAATATTTGTGAAATTAGAGATTTAAACCTTGTTGATCAAACTAGTTTTCATGAATTTTGGATAAACAATGTGCCATTTGATAATAGACCACAAATATCACACTTTGATATATTTGAGAGGTTTCATGTTCTTCTTTTTAATTTACGGTTTTGATATGTAATTGGACCTTATAGTGAAATGCTCAAACATGTGATTGATGACTTATTTGAAATTGCAATACTAATTAGGTTTTGGGGGAAAAGTGATTACTAAATTTTATGACCCACATGAAGCCATTCATATGATTTCAACTTTTTTATTCCATCCATGGCCATGTTTTAATTGAAAGAATTCGTGTTTAAATACATAAATGAAGATGACATTCACTTTCAAGTTCCAGTTTGAGTTTGGGATTACAAACTTGTGTTTCCATCTCATGATTTATCCTACAAATCTATTGAAGATTTTAACTATGCTCTTGCCTTGTCTTCTAGAAATGTTGAACTCAATGGTAAAGTTGATAACATGTGGTTGGCTTTCACCTACATTGAAAAATGACATTTGGATTGGCATTTTGCAACCTAAGAAATGGGACTTGAATACATGTGATTGTAGGCAATGAAAAATTCGCCACATGAAAACTTGTTTGCACTAACCTTCATAAAGGACAATTTGCTACTTTGACCATTGATATAAAGAGAGGATGAAAAGGCTAATTCTAATACCACATGCATGCTTTAGGTGAAATTACTACATTTCCTAGTTTGACAATGTAAGCCAAATTGCATTTTATCCATTACTTTCATTATTATTAATCCTACACATTCCACATTTGTTATTGAATGGCATTTGACAAGTTTGACTGATATCCCAATAGTCCAATTTTAGTCCACTACCAAGAACATATATGTACAAAATCAATGTGTGATACCAACTTCATGGGTATTATACCTTGTTTGTTCAATTGACCATTGCCATATTTGATTGACCTTTTAGGTTCAACTCATGAGGCTAGGTGTTAGACTTATTTTGGTGGGTGTTTCTAACTTTGCTTATTTCATTTGCATGCAAGTTCATGTAATAGGTCATATTCATCTTTTTGTGCATTGCAAAAAATTATTTCATCCAATGATAACTTTGAAATACATTGCATTTGATAGGGTCAATTCATTTATTGAAATTCATTTCATACATGGAAGTCCATCTAGTGACGTCCCTACATCCATCAAAATTGAAATAATTGTATTGGGTATATATCACCAATGGAGGTGCATCATGTCTAATGGTAATTCAACTATTGGGTCCTTGTTTATCCCCAAATCCACCAATTTATTTGCACAAATATCATTCATTCATTTATGTTCAATGATGCAATGAATCACAATGTTCATAGATAGTATAAATTCAATGAATCACAATGTTCATAGATAGTATAAATTCAATGAATCACAATGTTCATAGATAGTATAAATTCATTCATTGAAGTGCAAACCATGCCATCAAATTCATCCATCAAAATTTCATTTGTCAAATACATTTATTGTTATATACATCCCACTTCTTTCCACAAAATTCATCGATCATATTAAAAAAAATTTAAGTAGATAAGTGGACCAAACATCCATTTCCATGACAATTCATTTGGAATTGTATTTATGATTCATCATATATTGAATTTCATTTGGTGAGTGAATATAACCATGTTGCATTAGGAATATCAAGAAAGATTGAGATTCATGTTGGGCAATACCTTTCATGATTACTTTTGGATCTTTGAATTTGTGAGTCTTTATATAATAAATTTTGATTTAATGGAATACATATTTGATGCATTTTTATGTTCATCAAAACTCATCTAAATGCATGAATACACAATTCATCCATGGAAGTTTTCTGTCTCATTTAGACATGAAATATTTTCATGTGAAAGGAGGTAATTCCAATTCTAACAATACAAAACAAGAAATGGGTTCTCATTCAAACTAGTCTTGCCTAGTCCTAGAATTTGTCTAAACTTTATTTGAATTAATGTTTATTGAAAATTTGCAATTTCAAAGAGAAAATGTCAAATGTCAGACTTTGATGTCTATGTATATGTGTATTTCATCATTTAATTGGGTTGTAAATTTTTGAAGGGACAATTTTTTTCACATGTTATTGTGAAACTCATAGTTTGTATCAAACACGACTTCCCAAATGATCATAGGACATTGTGATGTGTGCGATGATTCAAATAAGGAATATAATTAAATCATTTTTTATATTTAAAGATCAATTGAGATTTTCAAATTTTAAAGGGGTTTTAAAGTGTAAGGTAAGAGGCTTTCCCGATGTAATAAATAGAATTAAGATGGAAAAAAAATTGTATTCAATAGTTTCACCATGATTGAGAAAAATCCATCATGACCATGCATTACAAAATATGAAAATCCATATGCTTTTTTATTGTTCATTGAGAGAAATTAACAAAGATATACGAGCCTAAGTTTTTTGGAACCAAGTAAAGGTAAGGGTATATAGGTTATGCACAAAAATTCCAATGTAAATAAGAAATATATATATTTTAAAACAACAACCATATTCAACAATTAATCACCATAACTAGGATAAATCCATCATAACCACATTCATTGCATAATATGGGAAATACATACGTGCTATATGAAAATTTTGACATATATCCCTCAATTTAACTCTAGTCGAAACAATTACCCTTCCACGATTTCGTGTAAACCTTGACTATATACTAGCCTAGGTAAAATAAATTTAGGGTAAGTCCCAAGTATTTACAAGTTAAGTAGGCTAATAAAGAGGTAACCAATTTTGTTTGAAGAACTGGAACTAAGTCAATTGTAATTCGATTTGTTTGGAACCAGAACCCAAGGTTTTTGTTAAAAGTAAAGAAGCACCCCACATAAAAGAGAGAAGCCCCTTCCCCTGCCATCCACCCAAAATGAAGAACAAATCTGTAGTGCTTTTGAGTTTGGTCAAGTGAACTTCGGTTTCATTGGGGAACATGGGAGGGCCTGGGAACATTAAAAAAACTTGTGGGAAAAAAAGTATGTAAAAAGAGTTGTCTTTCCTTGATTGTGTGTAAATACACATTAGATGTGCATTTTTTGAGCATTATTTCTCCCTCATCCCAAGTCCAAATGGAGCATTTTTTTTGGATTCATGAACCTCATATGGATGCTTTCTATCTATATTAGAAATCCTTATGGCTTCTAGCTATTCAATGGGAAGCTTTTTAGAGTTATTTGTAGCCAAAAATCTTTTTCAAGGATGGCTACTACTTGTGTTGATGACCTTGAAGGAGAATCTTCAAAATGGTTGAGCTAAGATACATCTTGAACATTAGGACCAAAGTTCACTAAGTTTTGAAAATGGGGAGAATTGTCTCCAAAACCCACTGGCATGCAATTACATCTTAAACAAGAGGATGAATAAATTGTTCAAATGTTTTTCTAGCATTGAGCTTTGTTATTTGATTAAGACATATTATTACTCTTACATGTCATAGAAAGACAAAAATACACTGAAAACAGCTCTCACAACCAAGGTTTTCTTTATTCAGTTTTTTGAGGTATTTTCAAGTGGTGACAGAAATAAATAAATAAATAAATAAATCGGTGTCCAAATTGCCAAGCTACTGCAATATCTGGACTAACTAAGAGCATCTCCAGCGGTGCTCAGAATGTGATCCTGCACGGTAAAATTGGATGAACCAAATTCAACATATGCCGGTTTGACTCAGGGAAATGGTTTTGGCTCAGCATAATTGCACATGTTGCCGTGGCAGGTAAAAGCCGCAGCAAAGCTGTGCACCTGCAGAAAAGAGTGTAAAAAATATGATCTAACTGCTGCCCAGTGTTTGTGATTGGCCCATCATAATGATTCGTCCAGGTGGTTTGCTATTAGTACTCCCCAACCTATTTGCTGTCCCGGTTTCAGTTTTATTGGTGGGGTTGCAAAAGAGTACATAACTAAACTTGGATGTGAAAAATATTTTCGCAGGGTCACATAATGAGCACCGCTGGAGATGCTCTAATCTCTCTAAGTTATGATACCTGCCCCACAATAGTTCAAACCTGTGCTCACTATTGTGATAAATATGTTTGAGCTTTTGGTGTAACAATTTCTTGATTGGTGCATGAAATTTGGTTTTCTTGTAATCCTTTCTCACAAGTGTGATAGAACTAGGAAAGAAGGGTGGGGCATTTTGTACCTTATACCAGGGTCAGTTTCGTCATTAAATAATCCTTAAAATAGTTAAATGATTTTTTGTGAAAATATGAAGCTAATTTGTGTGTTGAAAACAATCAATAATTATTGTAGGCTACAATCTGAATAATTTCACTGCTCATATGAGGATAAAATAGTAGATCATGAATATGTATTAAATTATAAAAATTATAAAAACCAATTAGTTTTTAAAATATATATATTATTCATTTTGTCAATGTGGAAGCTGACCCTAGGGTATGGTATTTTAGTGTTGTTGGAAATGGCCTAAATGACCAAATCCTCGTGACTACACCAGCTGGAATTTCCTTGCTTTGGGATAAAACCCCAACTCCAATAATAGTGGGGTGGTTGGGCTCACTTTTGGTCAAAGAAAAACAAACAAAATGGCAAAAAACATATTAAATGCCCTCATTTCCTTTTGGCTTAGCCACATCCCTCCTGGCACTCCTCCCCATTTTTTCTTTTGTTTTTTCTCTTAAAGCTTTCCAATATTCCACAAGCATATATATATATATATATATATATATATATATATAGCCTTGGTTTTTCTTCTTCTTTATTGTTTAAGCTACCATCACCATTGACAAAGTTAAAAATATGCCTTCATTTCTCTTCTTTGTTTATATCAAAAAAAATTTGTAGTGTTTCATGTCATAAATAAGATTTTCTTTCTTTCTTCTTGTTGTTCCTATCATAGAAGAATGCTTCTTACTATTGTTAAGGGAGTTTGAAGCTCCCTCCCTTGTTTTTTATATTATTTGTTGTTGTTTCTAGGGAAGATTCAACCCCTTCCTCCCCCTTTTTGATTGTTTGATGTTGGGAGAACTCAAAATTATGTTTTTTTTTAATGATGTGTTATTGGGGTAGTTGGCATTTGTTTTCCCTAACAACCTACCATGGATAATTAATGACAAAAAAATAATTTTTAAAAATGAACTAAAAAATTGTTTTTCAGGATGGCACCTTGGAAGAAATTTAGATTTCAAGGAAAAACCCCAATTAACTTTGATTAATAGTAGAACCACTATAACAAACAAGGAACAAACATATGTTCTAGGTGTTCCAAGTACTAATGCAAAATGAAAACAAATGAATATCACATACACATTCCCTCCTAAATGTACATTTCTTGTCACACATCCTTATGTGATGGATTGTGTTTCAAGCATTTAATTTTTTCACATTTGTTTCAAATGCTAGGGTTTAGAGATTGATCTAATTCCATCAACATTTCAAATAAAAATTCTTGAGTTGCCATTGGTGGCACCCCACCCCATTTTTACTCTCCATGTGAAAATGGGGGAGGGTTATTTTTTTAATGAATTTTTGTTGAACAATACTTGTATGTTTAAAAAGGATTTTCTTTCACATAATACAATACCCACATTCATAATATAGCATGGGTTTAGGGTTTAAGGTTTGTTTGCAATACTTACATCATGTTAACGATTTAATTATTAATCTATATGCAATAGCCTCATCTATTTCAATGCACATGTTTTGTATCCAATACTTACATTTTTTATTGTGATGTTGTGATTGTTTATAGACTTAGTTGTGAAACTTGAACTTTCACGTGAGGAAGCTTATGATGAAATTGAAGGTGATCATGAAAAAGTTTTGTTTAGAGATGCAATGGAGCATGTTACATGGGTTCACAAGGAATCAAGTCAATTTGCAATGTCAATGCATGCATCAATTCTTATGTGAGTAAGTGGTTGCTTCATCAACATTTAGACAAAACACATATTTCTCACATGGAGGTGGGTAGATTTGAGCATCCTTTTACTCATCCTAGGGGGTTGAGGTAACAAACTATCAATCCATGAATGTTCGTATTTTGAACAACCCCTAAAACAAGGCTAATGTGCAACAAGGAGGAAACAATGGATTGGGTGGAAGGGAAGTCGAAATTAAGTGGGATCAATTTCAAGTTGAAGCACAATGTTTAACAAGTTTGATGACCTTTAGTTGTATGGTTAACTTTTAACAAGTTGTTAAACTCATTGGCATTCCTACATGAGGTGTGGGGTTCATTCAATGTAATGTTTTTTCACAAAATGAAAAAAACAACATGCATTTTTAAACAATTTAGATGAACAAGGTTACCTGGGCAAAGCACTTCATGATTGCATGGGATGCCCAAAATTGGAAATTGGAATCCACCACGGGCAATAAAAAAAAAGGAGATGTAAGCAATATGCAAGTATCATGAGTAGAAAATGATTCATGGCCAATAAATTTGCAAACATTTAGTTTGTTAGTTTTTACATTATTTTTGTCCTCCAACTAAATCACAGCACTAATTGTTTTTTTTTTGGTTAAACTAAGTTTTGAAGCACAATGAAGGAGCTCTTTGTGGTAAATGCAATCCAGTTTGCATTTCAACACCACCCACTTTTCATCCATCACCATACTGCAAATACTATAGTAACAATGACAACCTACTTGAAGAACATGGCATCTTTGATGACTCATTTTCCTCAAATGTAGGTGCACATTTTTATATTCTCACTTGAACATTTTCATACATATTTATAACTTTCCATATCAGAAAAAGTCAATCCTATTTTGTGAACCTTGATTATCTTATGCCATATTGCACATATTTGGCATACCCCAACCACAACAAATGATTTATATTAATCGTAAAACCAAATGTAGCAATACCAAACGAACAAGAAGAAAACATTGACTATGGCCACAACAAAATGAACAATACCCTGATCGATGAAAGTTTATGGGTCATTGTTAGTATGATGCATGGCAAGGTCTAAATATGCATGTATTGCAAAATCTTACTCCTTCATCAATTAAATTATTTTGATTGCTTCTGGTCCAACAAATGGAATACCCACATTCATTCCCCTAAAATTATTGATACCTTTTTGTTCTTCACCAAACATGTGAGAATTGCAAGAACTTAATATTTCTTTTATCTAAGTTCCATTGTGGGTGCCCTATGTATCATGGCACCATACAAAGATATTGTGAAAAATTGATCCACTATCATTTAAGTCCGCATCACATCACAATTGGTCGATTCTATGCAATATCTCCATGAATGTTGTTTCACGTATTTTCCTACTAAAGGGATAAGAGGAAGACTTCACTAAATGAAGTTGGGCTAGATGAAGTTGGGGGAGGGTTACATAATGCATATGCAATACCCTCAACTCATCTGTTGCCAATGACATTGTGACCTTGGTGGGTAGGTATTAAGAGAAGCTCAAGCAAATATCAATCTCATGCATATTGCAATACTCTCATTGGTCACTGGTGGGATCACTATCTTGGTGGATCTTTTAAGTAGGTAGGTATGTCATCATTCAGGGAGGAATAGATCGACGCCTCATGCGCGTGTTAGTTTGTAGGTAGGTGGGTGTGGTTGGATTTGAAAAATTAAAAGAAGAAGGAAGGAAGGACAAGGTTGAGGCAAAAAAGAAAACAAAAATCAAACTATGCTATCCACCTGAGTGGGTAGCATTGGAATAGGAACCAAGGCAAGATCAGTGGCCATCCAACCACATACATCCCCAACTACTGCAGTCATGGGGGCTGCTTCACTCTGGCCCCCAATATCAGTTGGAACTGGCCTTCAATATCAGCCCTGATTTATTTGCCCCTGCCTCTCAGGTTGTTCTTTGCAATATAGAAAACCGCCCAACACTGGTAAGCACTAAGAACTAGAACAAAGAACGTGGTGCCAAGATTGTGATGCACGCAGCAAGCAGGCCAGTTCCAGTAACAGCCAGATTTAATCCACTTCCAATTTGGTTTCAGCTTCAGCTTCTAGACAAATACTTTTACACAGAGAATATTACCCCAGTGAAACTTGTGAGTTGTCAGGAGGAATACAAAGTTCTTAGTTAGTTCTCAATTATGATCCTCAAGTACTTGACAGGGAAGAGAAATAAGGAGCTGCCTGGCCATTACCAGTCTTGTTGAGCATCTTTGAAAAAAGTTGAGTGCATGTATGTCTTTTTGGGCTGCCATTATAAACAGGCTATTGTGAGATACTGCATGCAAAAAAATGGTTGCAAACATATTCATCGAGTAATCTCAGATCCTTCCCCTTACTGGGAATAGCAAAGACCTCTTTGTTCTGATCCGAGGATGTGATTTGTTCCTTTGCCCCTTAGTCGCTCTCTTTGGGTTTAGCTCTCCTGGCTGGGACATGGGTTCTCTCTCTCTTTGTTCCTTCTTTTACCCTTTTGTTGGATGCTTTGTTTAATGAAGGTTGTCAGGGTTTTATCATCTTTCTCCCTTACTGTCCTATTTTCAACCCATAGAGGATATTGCCAAAAAAATCGCCCTAATTTTCCAGAAACTTGAATAACATTGCCAACTTTCTAGGATAGGTTCCAGCAAAGTAGCCAAAATATGAAAGGACTATTAAAATGTTCTATGGTGAGATGCAACATCGAAAAGAATGATTGATTATTATGTTTCTTCTTGAGTATGTGTTGGTCTGATGCTGTGTCCCAAATTTCTCGCTAGGGATAAAATTTGGGCATGAGACCGAAAAGCTTGGAAAGATTTGAACTTTGAACTTCTTGTATTTCCCAATGGTGTAGTGTATCTGGACTAAGTAATCAACATCCTTAATATCAGATCTACACACTTATTTATCAGGAAACCATTTGATCATGGAGTAACATAATTATTTAATAGAGGGGAGTTTAATGCCCATCTTCTGTGAAATAGTATTGGAATTTGGAAGGCCTTGAGTGACAAGAAAGGAGGATGTTAAATTAGCAATGGGTCCTTATTGCAGACAGCACAAAAGTACTGCTTTTTTATTTAAAAATTGTTTGCCCTTAGCCTGATCCATCTTTTTGAGAAATAGATGAATGATGCCCAGCCACGAATTTTGGGTCCTATTATGCACACTTGGAGTGTTTTATAGACATTATTACATGCCTCAAAGTGTGTATAATAAAACACAAAATTTGTGTATGGGCAGCACCAAGATGTGTCTGCTCATCACCAGACACATCTTGGTCCTGCAGTTAGGGAGAAGAAGAAGCAGAGAGTACAAAATGAGGACCCATTGCTGATTTAACCCTGATTTGGTTTCGTTTAAACATTACAAATTTAAAGGTTCATGTCCCTGCAAAGAGTACATCTGGGTATCACAATTCAAATTAACAAATTCCTGGGTTGAATATAAGGTAAACCAGCTGGTGAGCAAACACTTAAGCGCCTAGGGCAGGCTGAATCCAAGGGGAGGGCTTCATTGTTTTTGGTATCCAAATAAAACTTGAACCCCGTCTATTGACGCATTGGACACTCTAAAAACCCATAAAAAATGGAATAGAATTGAGAAATTTACAGCCCCCCAAAGTACAGGGGGTCAAGAACTCAAAAAAAAACAAACCATTGAACACTACAAAGGCTGGTTCCCAAACACTCAAAAAAAATCCTTGTGTGTTGCTTTGTTGCTATTAAAGTTTAAAGATGATTTGTAGAAATTGATGTGGTGTTCCTATAGCACTTTAAATCGTTTAAAATGAATAAGAAACAAGAAAGTTATGAGGTTTGAAAGTAAGAGGGGTCAATGAAGAAAAATGAAAAAAATGCATTTTATAATTTGAAAAAATGTTTTTTTTACTACTCTTTTTTGATTGGTCCTTTGGTTTTGCCTTTGAAAGAAGATTTGTAAAGCTTGAAAACATGTTCCTACAACATTTTAAATCACTCAAATGGAAAAAAATTGAGAAAATCCTATTAAAATGTTCAATCATAGGCAAGCGACCGATGATGGGTGGTTTACCCTAGTCATTTGGAGGCCTAACTCAAGAAGGTGAAAATACCCATAAGGTAAACATGCCCTCCACCAAACCTAGGTGAATAACATAAAATCTTCATATCTTTATTGTTTCTTGTTTGTTTTGTACAATGTAAAGAGTTATGGGAATGCCAAGTTAAGTTCTACATTAGTTCTTCAATTCCAAAGACAAAGGAATAGCATAAAAGAAACACAAATGTGATGAAAACTTGCCAATTATCAACAAAACACTTAACCAAGAGAAAAAGGTACAACAAGGAAGGATGCTAGTTTTGGCAAATGAAAAATCCTCCCAAAAAAATAGATCGTTAAAAAACATGAACAAATTAAATACTCAAAGCCCCCCAATTGTGAGAAGCATGTCAAATAAGGAGAAGAAAGGAACACCTTAAAAAACATATAGTTTAGAAAAACTTTCACCTACAATAATAACACATTTCAAATAGAGGTTGTTTCTGCTTGTTGTAACACCCCTAACACCCTCTACCTATAAAATGAACACAAGACCAAAAAAGGAAGGCCTATAGTGCCCTTTGCTCTTCACATTATGTGAGCACATTGATGAAGAAAATTGTCAACCTACTAATGCAAACACCCAAAGACCTTTATGGTTAAAGGGAGAAACATGTTCAATGAGTATTGATTGCGAAAAAAACCATTCATAGCCTAAGTCACAATTGTTGCCACAACCTTCCAAGATAGAATTGCGCAAGGTATGTGATAATCTTTTAGTGTATTTTTCTAATAAAAACGATTTTTTATTTATAAACCTCATATTTTCGTTGTTTCTTGTCTATTTTGAGTGATTTTAAAAACCACAGATGTGCCAAATTAAAATCTCTATTATTTTTTTCAGCTCAAAAGGTAAAGGAATGACACCAAAAGGCCATAAAAAGATGAATGTGCTATATTTTAAATCATTTTAATCTGATAATTAAACATTGATTCGACTTGCTTCTAATAACCATATATTTTTAATATTTTGTTCATTTTGAATGATGTAAATAGTTGTGAATGCGCCAAATATGAAATTAAAAAAAAGCTTTCGAACTTGAGAAGCAAAGGGACAATGTGTATAGATAATACTTCACCTTGGGAATGAAGGTTTTAAATTTGAGGGTACCTATTACTAGTTGAAGTATTAAATTGTGAAGGTGCATTGGCAAAGGATATTAGATAAAATATGATGTTATAATTGGGAACAATTTGAAAACACATCAAAACACATTAGGAGCATAATTAACAACCTCGTGGGAACACCAAAATCCTAAAAAAGCCTCGCAAGCCCCTCCAAAAAGAAAAAATGTTGGGTCCCCAAATGCATGTTGAGTTATTTCATTAATTGCATGGAAGTTTCATTTTAAATCTATTCATTGCCATTTTTGGTGAAGGCTTGTGAACCTTACCAACACAACCATGTGTGGTAGTTTCAATTTTCAAAAATTGCATCAAAGATCTTGGGGTGTGATAAGACTATTAGGGGTTTTTAGCGATTTCATGTTAAAATGAGGAATGATGGGTGTGCATGGTTGCATGGGGGGTTGTCTTTGTTGCGAAATTCAATTATTTTCTTCAACACAAGTTGGTAATCATAGTTTTAAGACTTCAATCATGTGATTAGGGGTGAGAAATCTTTAGAGGGTTCGGGTTAGAAACAAACAACAAAATTTGTAACGTTTGGCATAATGTTGGTTTCGTTCTGATATTTAGTGGATAACCACACAATCAAAGATGATTTGAAATTCTTAAAGTAATTAAGGGGGTCAATGAAAGGTCCATTGGAGATAAAGTAATCTTTAAACATTATAAGCACGTGGGATTAATTCAAGACAACATAACAATTAAAGTGAGTAGGGTGATAGGGTGGCAATTGCAACATGGATTTTTCGATGAATGAATGTTTTATTCAAGTTATGGAAAAACTCAAGGAAGAATTGCAAGTACATGTTAAGTCCTAGGCTATGCCATAGTGGTAATTCATAATTATAGGAAATTTAGGATGTGTCGGATGATGAGAATTAAGTAATTCGCTTTGTTGTCAAGAAATAGTTGATGAATCAAACTGCACAACCAATGATAATGTCCAACGCCAAGAATTGAAAACCATAGAAAATCGAAATGTTTTTAATTTCGTAAAAACTTTCGTAGATAGTTTCATGTTCGTCACCAGAAACGAGAAGTTGATTTGTAACAAAATCACTAAGGTACGAGAATTCAGAGAATTTGATAATACTAAATTTGAGGGGGTTCAAGTTCAAGACGAAGGCGCACCTCTCTCCTTTTCCTTCCAAAGGCAACCAAACATGGAACATTCCAAGGGCCACCAAGCTTGGAACCTTCCATTGGCCAACAAGTTGGGGTTTTCTTTCACCTCCTTCCTTCCTTTTTTTCTAAAGACAAGAATTTAAATCATTTTTCTCTTTTTGGATGTGATTTTCAATTTGAATATTTAAAAACTTGTTCTTAAAACTTTCCTTGGGAGGAGAGTAATGATTAATCCTAATAGATGGTGGAAAGAGGGATAATATATTAGATGATAGTAATACCTTTGAAAAAATGGAAATGAGTAGGGGTAGATTTGGAGCTTGGATTTTAAAGGAATTTCACAAGATTTATCAAGTTTTGTAACATAACTTTTTCTTGATTTAAGTGCATAGTTTGAAATTTGGCAAGTAGGTGTGCCCTATAATTAGCTTTCTAATGAACTAATGCAAATTAAATGTGAATAAAATATGTGATGGCAACAATGTTTTAAGTGACTATAGGTCTACTGTTAAGTTGAGTTTTTTGTTTTCGTAATAACCTTTTGGGTTTTATTACACAACTTTTTATTGATTTAGGTGTAGGTTTGAGATTCGGTAGGTAGGTGCGCCTTGTAACTAATTTTTCAATGAACTAATGTGAGCTAGATTTAAATAACGTACGTGATGGCAACAATGTTTTGATTAAAGGTCTACTATTAAATTAAACATTATGTTGACTCCTCAAAAGTTAGTTTAAGTGGGTGATAATTTAACATAAAATTATAGGATTTGGAGAGTTTGAAATTTGAAAATATATTTATCAATTCCAAATCATAAATAATGCATAGGAGGCAAATTATTTGTTTTCAACTATAAACACAATTTAATATCTAGATATACACTTTACATTTTTCCTTCACCAATAAAATATGTACCTTTGAGTATAATCACATCGTAAAACTAAAAATAAAAGGACAGAAAGTCACCTCACATGGTTAATTTGCTTTCCTACAAACATGGACACCGATTGAAGATTATTATAATAATTTTAAAAATAAATTTCCAAAATTAAAATAGGAAAATTCCTCATGTTTCCATATTGAAAAAAATTCTGTGAGAATTTTTTTTCACTTTGTGGTAATGTACCTAAACTAAACTTTAATTTTGGCAATGTGTTCCAAGTTTTCTTCAATTAAAGTGAACTAATAACCACCATTACACCATGAAGGATGGATGGTAAATGGTCAAGAAATAATTTTCAATTAATTTCAGTTCCCTACTTAATCATGGTGGTTTGGTAAATTGTTTTTTCTTATTTATTTATTAGTAACCCATAAGGTGTTAGTAAACATGTAGTTTTAAAAAAAACTCTTACATATTTATAAACCCTTTACTTAATTAATAATTTCACCTATTTTCCTACTCTTAAAGTATTTTCTCATGTTCTTGCACTCATGTTCCTAGTCTCATGTTTTGTCCTTTGCATGTACTCTCCCTTCCTCTTGCCTTGTGCAAGTTCAAAGCTTTTCAACTCTTGGTTGTAGTCAAGAAGGCTTTGAATATAGGTTAAATCTTATTCATCTTCCTTCTTTTCTCTTGTTTTGTTTTTTTGTTTGTTTCATCTTGTTTGTGTTCTTTGTTTTTTTAGTTTTAAATTAAATTTATTATTACTATTTCTTTTTTATTTATTTATATATGTTCTATCATGTACATGGTTATATATATATGTTAAAACATGTATGTAAAGTAAAATGTATTGTAATACGTACACAAGAATAAAAAGGTATTTTTTGCAATTCCATTTTCACTTGAATTTTGTAATTGAAAATGTCATGTGCAATTAAATTACAATTGAAATGTATTTTTTACATGTTTCTACCAACAAAGTTTATGACATCAAGTTGTAAATGACATTTGCATGGCATGGGCGAATGAATTTCATTTGCTTATGTGTCATATAATTTGTCCATTTTTTGTAGCATTTAACCATCATAATTAGGATAATCTAATGATTCACAATTTATCACATTATCAAATCATAGAAAAATGAAATTAGTTATTGTTTAAAAATATTTTGAGCTCGTCAAGTTGGATGGTGCAAGTGGTAATGATGCATGCATGCACATGTTGCGAATGTTTACATGTATATCACTAAAGTCAAGGGATCAATTCAAATGTGGTCAACATGAGTTGAAATAAAAGTTAATTTATATTTGATCTAAAATTGATTTTTTTTTTTTCATCTTTAGAGTTCAACATTTAATTGTACAAGTGCATATGTTGTAATCATGTGTAACCATGTGATGATGTAATTGCAATTAAACAAGTTTAGAATAAACCAACTACAAAAGTTTAAAATAAACAAAAATTGATTATAAAATGGGTGGTACACTTTAAAGTACAATTGAGTTAATTATTGTTTAATCATAAAAAAGTTAACAATTTTTTAAAAACACATAATAACAAATTTCATTCTGATTTTAAACTCATCGAACACATCTTCCATTAGTACTATCAATTAACACCTTGCCCAATAATAATGTATTCATGGTCTCACAATGTGGTGGTTCCTAATACAACTCAAAAGCATTCTTCGAACATATCATTCACTTCATTTTTAACAAATAGACATATGTTCCCATTTGCGACTTCCTTAACATTTATTGAATAATAGTTTTCATCAATTTTAATGCCATAAAAAAGATGAATGTTTACAAGTTTTTCAATTTGACCATGATTACATAGGAGTTATTTTCATTGGTTTGTCAATCTTACTTCACATGCACCCTTCTTGGGTGGCCCACAAGTGGGTTTGATGATGAGAAGTGCACCTTCACATATATTCAACACACCTTGTTGATTAGGTAATTTTGCATTAGTTAATTCAACATCATTCACTCCACCTATAATACATAATTGAACAAATGAAACAAACATTTTATTTAAGGTGCACAAATGCCAAAATAATCACAAAATAGATTACTAAGAATTGATCATTATCAAAAACAATTTATGGTGGTGGGGAAGGCATAAAAAGGTCAACTAGTATGTTACAATTGCTTAAACATCCCAATTGTCAACACATGTGAATACACTATGTTAACTTGAAAAAAATAGAAATAAAATTTGAAGAAACAAACTTACAACTTGAAAAATCAAACTTGAAACTTTAAATTTTAAACTTAAAGCTTAAAAAATCCAACTTGAAACTTTTAAAACATACTTGAAATTTGAGAAACAAACTTATAACTTGAAAAATAAATATGCACAACTTGAAACTTGAAACCGTACCTAAAATTTGAAAAATTAGACAAATTTTAGGTTTGTTTCTCAATCAAACATGTTTTTCTATAGAACAATATGGTTCAAACATGGTTTGAACAAATGTTTTTCAATGGAACATGATTTCAGAATTAGTTTGAAATTTTTAAAATGGATTTGCAACTTGAAAAATAAAAACTAAAACTTTTTTAATAGATTTGAAACTTGGAAAAACAAACCTTATACTCAAAAAATTAGAATTCAAACTTGAACCAAAAAATTACAACATGCAAATTCTTTAAGGTGTACCAAAATCTTGTCACAATGTCACATTTTTTGGGTCTTTTTTACCTAGTCCTTTTTTACCATGTAAAAACACATTTATGGATGATTATGATGGAATCTAGAATTGTAATAATCTAAAATATAGTCCTTTAAATTTTTTTGACAACTTTTGATTCATTATTTTTTATTGGGATCAAAATATAAGGTAAAAAAAGATTGCAATAAGGACTAGGCCCTTTTCATCATGTGTGGTACACCTTAAAAGATTTTCACCCTACCCCTTGTCACAATAATGAAGTTTTAAAAAAAGTTGAATAGTTGAACATGGTGCATTTATAACCATGACTTGTGTGCTTTACATATGATTAGGTTTGATAGATCTTCATCATTACTTGTAATTTTTTGCATGGAAAACCAAATACTGAAATAGTAACAAGGAAGTTTGAAGAATGGATTCTGTTAAAAAGAAATTACAAAAAATAAAAATAAAATTGAACACATAGGTGGAGAATGAACATAAGGAAAATGAATTCAAATATGTCAAAGGTTTATATAGTTTTAAAATGGGCTTACCACCTATCCCACGTCATTGGATGTTGAAAAGTGGACTAATTTGCAACTACACAAGTTCAAAAGGTCACAATTAGATTTCAACCTCAATGAATGTAATTCAAAAATTGAATTTATTGTCAACACATTCCAACCACTATTTCTTTCATTCAATTTGGAAACCACATCTTTGAAGATGGATGGATGTTACCATAATAGTTGAACATTTGATTTACCTACATAGGCAATAATAACCCACTTAGGTAGCCTCGCTTATGTATTTATTGACTAAGTTATTGACCTAGAAACCTTACCAACTTAACTACTTAGTTTACCTACCTACCTTGTTACTTACCTAGCCTATTTAGTTGACTTAGGAAACCTTAATATGTAGTTAGGTAGTTAAGTAAATTACTTATTAGGTACCTAGGTTAGGGCTAAGTATCTAATAAGTAGCCTATTTAACCACTGTTCAAAATCCACATGCTTATTGAATAAGGTGCAAGCAAGATATTTTGTACATATTTGTTACATTGTTTTCTACTTGAAAACAAAAAAAAAACAAAATTTTAAAACTATTAACCTTCCTCTAACATTTCAAAATGAATGAAACCTTTGATTCTTTCATGGGCATCTTTAACCTCCCTCTAGCTTTTCAAAATAATTTGTCATATGATTTGGACTTTGCAAAGTACCCCAATCTATGTATCCCCAACAATTACATCATTTTTCAAAGGGTTGGGGATGATTTTAGTTATGGAAAGAAAAATCATTAACCAAAAAAAAATATTAGTATGTTCATCACATCAATATTGAAATTGTTGAAAAAAAATCAATATTTGCAAAAATATTTCACCTACTTTCAAGTATTTGAGCTTTATTTTTCAAATTGCCACAAATTATAGGTCCAATTCAAGTACTTGCAAGTGCTTTAAAAAACATGGCAATTTAACTTTTGAAGTTCATGTGAAGAAGAGTAGTTAAGAAATAATGTACTAAAAAAATAGTATTATTTTCTCCATAAAATCATCTACTTGTTAATCCTTGAATTAATGTTACATATGTGAAACATGAATGGTCAATGAATGTTACATTAAAATACATTGTGATTTGTGAAACTTTGGGCTTGGAAGAAAGTTTTGAAGTGAATTGTTTTTAGCATGTTTGTAAAAAGCCAATAGATACATCTACATGGTGAGTTACAAGAAAGCTTTTATTAAAACATATTTCAACATGTAGTGAAACCCTTTTCAAAGTTACTTAAAAAATTAATCTAATTTTGTTGTAGACTAAGTACCATTAATTGTGAGTGATGATCAAATAGATCTAAACATCTTTGCAATTGCATTCAAAGATTGAAATAAAACAACAAATGTTGAAACGAAAATAAATTGTAGGTTGTATTTTAAATGGATGAAACTACAAAATAGAAACACATTTAATCATCTCAAGTGATGATTTCACTCTAAGAAAATTTTACAATGTGAAAAGAAGAAGAATTTATCTAAGAATTTAAACCTTAAATACTAAGTGAAGGTTGGCGTTGTGCCTTAAAAAAAATGTCAAAACAATCATTGGCCTTTCAATGGAGATAGTGCTAACTACAAGGCTAGTCAACACCCTTACCAAACATCAAATGTTTCTTCAAAAGTTAATCACCATTCGAAAATCACTAAATTAACATCCCTCCAAAGCAGTAAGGTCATCTTGCTAAGTCACTATTGAATAATAAATTGGTTTAGCTAAAATACTTTGAAACCTTATAAGTTCCATAAAAAAACTCCAAATTGAACATTTTGAATATTTAATTTATATCCTTCAAAATCTTTTTTCCAATGTAGTATCAAGCATCTCATCAAAGTTTATTTTACTTTTGAAATTGTTAATAATTAAAATTTTGTGAAATGATTTTGATAAATTTTAATTACATTCAATAGCTATTTTAAATAAATTTTTCAATATATATTTTTCGTATAATTAAAAATATTTTAAAAAGGTATTTTAGAAATGTTTTAAAAGTGATTTTCAAGAGGTGTTTTGATATTTTAAAAATCATTTTTGGCAGGTATTTTTCATTTATTTTGAACTAAATTTTTTATGTAGCCATTTTGTTACCTACTCAAAAAATCACTAAAGCATTAATAAAAGCTATCCATTTAATTTGATTTTTTCCAAAGTTTGTCAATGTCCCACCATGGACAAGAAAAATTGTAAAGGTTTTAGATATGTACTTATTAAGTTTTCACATATAAATATGCAAAAATGCATCATATGGCTAAAGAAAATTAGTAGAGGCAAACATGGGTGGATTAGAACTTGTGTTGATTTTCAGTATTTGCTTAAGAAAACCAAATAATTTAGTGAAAACAAGGTATTTTTTAAAACTATAACTTTTTTCAAATTGATTTTTTTTTTGGTTTGTAAATGGATTTTTTTTGTTGTCGTAATAGCTTATGTGTTGAACCAATTTTGTGGGCATCTAATACTCAATGATGCATTGCATTATGCCATAACAATGTGCTTAAAACTTATGGAATAAGTTGAAATTCCACCTTGATAAACAATTTGATGGAAGATGATTCTAAAGTTATTGTTGAATTGACCTTGACTGCATTTAACATTTTAAAAAAAAACATATTTTCTTGGATAATTTCTTTTCATTCTTAAAGGAATATGATATATAAAAAATGAAAAATCCATAATATGTTATCTTTGATGTTGGACATTATATTAAAAAGTGTTTGTCTAATCTTTTCATCCATTAGTTATGACCAAGGTATGGGTATTGTCAAGGAGTAGAATAGGATTTTTTTTAATGATTTTGAAATATTATAATTTATTATATCCTTTGGTAGAATTTAAATATTTGGTGGATCAAGAAAATGATGAAGATTGTAATCTAGATATTTTCAAAATGACTACCAACACAAATAAATTTGCTAAGGAACTTGTCAAAAGAGAGTTCTTGATTTTTAGATGATACCAAATGGATTTGAAGGATATGAAGTGTTGTTTACAATGATGGGGAAACATGAGTAATGTTTCCTATTATTGGTTTTCTACCTATGAAGTTCTAAAAATTGTGGGATCATATATTAAAACATTTTTTTTTTCAATAATTGTAATACTTAAACATTGGCTTAATGAACCTAAATTAATTTGGTAGAGTTAATTAATATGGATGTAGATTTAGATGAAGAGTTTGAAGACTGATTTGAATAGGATGAAGTTATGGAAAAATGATATTTTAATAATCCCTAGTCAATAACTTTCAAATCCTTTATGATATAAAAAAATAAAAATTTCCACATTTTATTTTCATGGATTGGGTTGTGGAAACCACTATGTGAAAGCAAACTATAATTAATGTTTTGAGAATTGCTTCAAAATCTTTTGTGAAAAATTGATCCTTAACTAATTAATTAAAACTCGATTAAAAAAATTACATTAAAAATCAAATTGGTAATTTTCACCAAAAAAATGAAAGCTGCACCCCACAAAAAGGGGAAAATTAATGAAGCACAATTAGTTTTATATAAAGTTATTGCTTTTTAGAATTTTGAGAACCATGTTATTCCATGTTAAGGGAACTCCCATTATCAACTTTAAGAACTGACTTATATTGATCGAAGGTTTGTATTTTATAGCCATTCAACATTAGTAAGTATCAAGATTATACATTCATTCAACATCATCACTTTGCATTAACACAACATTCACCAATTATGACTGGGGCAACTAACTTATTGTGATCGCATTTCTAAACAATTTTCAAAGTCATTTGATTTTGAGAGGAGCTTGTAATCCTGAAGGGTGATCATTCAGTACAAATTTATTTTGTTGGCAATGTTTAGTAGGCAAATTTTATGCTAGGCTTTTATCTCAAGGTTATTTTAAAATGAAAACTATTATTATATATTTAAGGGGTGATGAATATAAGTTTTTGTGTTCATGTTTATAAAGATGTACACATAAATTTAAGAGCTTAGGGCATCTCCAATGTGGGTTTGACAAAGTCCTCTCATTGTTAATTTGAAGGCCTAGATAGAGGTGACTTATATAGGCATAGCCTTAACCCTAGAATTAAACCCACCATTCAACCATGACTTGTTGCTTTTATGCCATCTCTTCCATTTTGCTCCCATTTCTTTCTTCTTTTCCTTTCCCTTGCTTTTACATTATGAGCTTTTGTGATTGTGGTTATGGCTAAGTTTTGGCATGTTAGGTTGTTGAGTTGGTTACACACAACTCTTGACAATAACAAAGAAGGTGATCAATTTCTTGCCATCACACTATAACACAAATTTGTAGATAACATGCTGATATGATGATGAAAGACTTTGGGAGGAGAATATTAAGGTCTTACACAATCAATTCACAATTGTTCAAATTGCCTAGAATTGATCGATTCGCAATTGTTCAAATTTGCTTAGAATTGATTGATTCACAATTTGTTATTCAATCATTTGTGTTTATGAAGGAGGATAGGAAATAATTACTATTCTATGGTAAAAATGAGTATAAGTAAAATATTGAAGTCCAAAATTTAGACCCTATATTTATTCTCATAATTTGAGGTAATGGACAGAAGAACAAAATACACTCTTAAATTGGACCAGTGTTTTGAAATCAGTAGTTAGATTCTTCATTTATATCATTGAGTCTTGTGAGAATATGATCTGCAAATCTGTTTGATTGATATCCAGTTTTATGAAATTGTACCCAATTTCCCTCATTTTTCAAATACACTCAAATTGGGGATGAAACAGGGTTTAGATCAAACAATGGGTAGATTTAAAATGTACCTATTGGTACAGAAATCACAACCTAAGTTAATACTAGAAACTCAGTTGCTAATGACAATTCTCTTATACAAAAAAAATTTGCATCTATCTTGATGGATGATATTAAAATCAAATGAACTTTGAAACATGTAAATCATCCAATTGCATTTTCCCATGATAGTTCCAAAAGAGCACCCACTTTCAATTGGGTCACCCTTCTTTTACCCACGTTTGAAGTAACAGAAATCTATGGATGAAATCTTTAGATATATTTTCTAAGAATTTGAAAAGCTCCATGTCAAGCCAATTTACACACCATATATGCACGTTAGGCACATTTAAGGGAAAAAAACAATGGGTCGTTTGTCAAATAAGTTAAATCAACCTAAAAATTTAGATGGTTAGTAGTTGGATCTATCAAGATTCAAGATTAGAAAGCTAAACTTTTCATATCATTTTTTAATATGAAAAAATGGTCCTCCCCACATCATTTTAAATGCAAATTTCAGATTTGTAGGGGGTGGACTCTTTCCATGAAGAAATTAGGTGTGGGAGAATATTAATGTCTTCAACTCATCTAGGATTTTTTGAATAAAATTTTGTTCAATCTTTAAGACTATTTAAAGGAAATCCATTGAACTATTTTCATCATCCCAATGACAAAAATTGGATTGGCAAAGTGGACTTGGCAAAAAGGAAAAGTCAACTTGGGCAATGTAAGGCCTATATTGAGCAAAACTATATTCAATATACAAATAGAGCTTGATCCTGGTGGTTCCTCCTGAATGCTGATGGTAAAGATGGTCAGGCCTTATTACAGCCCAAAGCTGCTAACTTAATGGGCCTTCAATTCCCACTGGTTTTGGTTGCCATGAAAAGAGCATATTTTTTTTGGCAATTAAAAAAGTTTGATCATCACAGGGTTTGAACTAAGTGAGCTTAGGGTTTAGGGTTTGAACTTTGTGGGTTTAGGGTTAGAACTTTGTGGGTTTAGGGTTTGAACTTGGTGAGTTTAGGGCTTGAACTTTATGGGTTTAGGGTTTAGTGTGTTTACTTTGTGAGTTTAGGGTTTGTGGGTTTAGTGTTTGAACTTTGTGAGTTTAGGGTTTAGGATTTGAGCTTTGTGGGTTTAGGGTTTAAGGTTTGAAACCCCAAGATTACAAGATTTGAGGGGCAAATAGTTTTCTCTAGGGGCAAAAGAATTGAAGAGGGATTCTAAATGTGGCCTACTTTATGCTGGCCTATATTTGGCTGGTCGGCTTGCTGTCGGTTGTCTCCCCCTTCCTTTCTCCCATTTAAGTTAAGTAGTAGGCCCAGGGGATCAGAGAAGGGCACTGGTCTGGCTGACCCGGTCAGATGTCTGCTGAGCCAAATAAAAAAGATTTTTTTGTTGTGGGCAGGTCAAAGGCTTTGGTACATCCAAGTTTTTGTTTGGTTGTGATGGTGTTATTGATTGAGCTCTCCTCCCCCCCCCACCCCATTTAGGCGGCTTTTTCATTCACTTATTCTACTTCACAATGGAGATCTCAAAACCCTAAACCCTAAACCCTAAGCCCTAAGCCAACCCACTTGCAATTTAGGGCCATGTATGTCACCCTACAGGCAATTGGCATTGAGTGACATTAAAGCCTATTTGGGGGTGTAGATGGGGTTTTTTTTGTAACCCTATAATCCACCTCTATTCCACCTCAACAAACTTCCCACACAATCTTGCTCTAGTGTGGCCATGCACAATGGCAACAAAGAATTGGTTCTTTGATTGTTTTTTTTGCTGAAGGTGCCATTTTTAATACCCACTCAACACTCATCAAAATGGGGTGTGTGACATGTTTGGAGGTTGGGAAGCTTTTTGAATGTCACATAGTCCTCTTGCTATGGCCATAGTGCGCATTGTATCAATGTTACTTGTAGAGAGACTTGGAACACAAGGATATCACATTCAAGTTTAATGTTGAGTGTTTACCCCCTCTCCTTCTAATAACAACAATGGGTGTGTCACATTGTGGCCTTGCTATTTGCATTAAAAATTATCTTAAGGCAAAAGGAGAACTCAAATATTTCACCATGCAAAAGTATAATCTTCCAAAAATCCTCTAAAAGAAACCAAAATCCTTCAAGATATTATTATAACTCTATAACTAATCTCAAGTTTCAACACAAGCAAAAATATCATCTTTCAAGAGTCCTCATATAAAAATAGACCTATTACCTAGGGGCCAAAATCCCTTAAGCTTCTACACTCTATAATGAATCTAAACACAATGTCCCTAGGGGCCTTGGTAGGCAAGGCCAATGAAATTTTTAAAATATACATTTAAAATGTTACATGCGGGCCAATCACTATGATTAGCCAATCATTGTGTGAGGATTTTTTGGTTTTTTTTTTTTTTTGGGGGGGAGAGGAAGAATTTAATTTACAAACAAGTTCTTTAGGGGAGAA
>Ga0116227_10004840_pt1 | contig 28923 bp, 16 predicted proteins | sample S1TSphgellanicum_FD_89693 | JGI IMG/M metagenome (GOLD analysis project Ga0116227, IMG submission 89693) | Host-associated microbial communities from peat moss isolated from Minnesota, USA - S1T2_Fb - Sphagnum magellanicum MG | ecosystem: Host-associated > Plants > Peat moss > Unclassified...
CCCCCCCCCCCCCTCCTCTTCTTGGGGTTTTTTTTTGGGTGGTTTCTTCCAAAAAATTTTATTTAAAAAAGTCTATGGGGGGGTTTTTTTTTTTTTTTTTTTTTTTTTTTTCCCCCTCACTTGGATGGTCTAAAGACTCCCATATATTTTATATTATTTCCAAGAATTCAAGTAACTCAATTGCATCGGGTAATTATCTTTATTCCTCCCCTCTACTCTAGTCGAACGAACCATAGTTAAATGGGTTGCAAGAATTGATGGTGGTGGTTGTGATGATGGGTTTCCTCATGATACAAAAGAAGGTGAAAACCCAAACACCCCACTATACCCTTCCATCACCCTAAACCCATCCCCCCAAAAAAAACATTTAAAATAAAATAAAAATTTGTAAAAATAAAAATAAAAATAAAATCCAATTTGAAGCCTAATACTCTTTTTATTTTCTTTCTTTCTTTTTTCTTTTCTATATATATTGATACCTACCAGAAAACCGTGTGTTGCAAGTGTCCACATTCATCATCTAATTTTAGAAGCCATGCAAGTCCAATTAGGAGCAATAACAAATTTTTCTTCAATTTCACAAAGGGTTAGAGCTATGGTGTTGACAACTTGTAGTTGTGTGTGACTTTTGCCTCCAAGCTAATAAGTATATGCATTACCAAAACCCATTGTTCACAAATCACTTAAGTTGCAGTGGTCTCTATCTCATAGTTATGTTGAAGTAGCACTTGAAGTAGTAGTAGTAGTAGTAGTAGCTTGGTTGCTAAGGGATGGATTGCCACCTCTCTTAGTTTTTACTTGTACCCCAACTCAAAACTGCATGACTACTTATCATCCAACTATTTTCATTCCGACGTGATTTCAACAACATTTTTTTTATAAAATTTTTTTTTTTTTTTTCATTCATTCACTCATCATTCATCCATTGAATTTTTCTTACTTTGTTTGGTGGGTCTTTTACTCATATCTGTATCCATTCATCTTCCCAAGATGCAAAAAAGGATTGTGTTTGTGTCTTCAAAGATATGAAGACCCCAAAAAAGAATTTTACCCTCCTTCCTCCCTCTCCTCCCCCTCAAAGAGGAAAGTCAAGTGGCATAAAATAATCGACAAAAACAAAAAAAAAGTTGTGAGATAATTTTTTATTTTTTTAATGCCCACTTCCTTAGAATATTGTTGCATGGACATACCTATTTTGTTCTAAGGATGGGTAAAAGTTTTTTTACAATGATCTCAAAAAATATATAAATATTCAAACAATGAGTATTTTTATAAATTATCTCAACAATATCCAAAGAAAGGATTTTCTAAAGATATAAATCGCACCACCATTTCCACCACACCCAACAAACAAAACAAACAAACAATATCACATATATATTGAGCATGGTAGTTGATGACCTTGTTGTTGTTGTTGATGGTGTTGTAGAGATGGGAAGGCAACATGTAGCCGGAGGAGGACGAGGTTAGGTTTTATTGTTAGAGGTGGCAAAGAAGAAGAAGAAGAGAAGATGTGGTGTGGGTGTGGTGGTGTTTTTAAGTACCAAGAAGATTCATAATAATTTGTCACAAAAATCAAAAAAAATTATTTAAAAATTATTTTTAAAAAAATATTAAAATTAAATATTTAAAAAATTATTAAAATTATTTTTAAAAACCCAGACATGTAAGTGGAAAAGTACCACATCTTTTTGGGTTCTTTACAATACTTGTGTCAGTACACCTTTTTCTTCCTACTTTGCCAACAAGGACTGATGACTTCCCAGGAAAGAGGGGGAAAGGGGAGGAGAGAGGAGAGGAGAGGAGAGGAGTCATGTGGTTTTTAGCCACATGGAAGGAAAGATTTGGTAAAAGGGTCTTCCATTGGGGCAAATGTTGACACCTAACAACAAAAGCCAACTAACTGCTCGGCAACTTCGCCTCTTTGGTATGTTTGTGTTGTGTGTGTGTGTGTGTGTGTGCATGTGTGTGAAGGGAAGGAGAGAGAGAGAGAGAGAGAGAGTGTGTGTGTGTGTGTGTGTGTGTGTGTTTTGAGTAGGTCTATGGAGATTTGTGATATAATAACATTTGCTTGGTGGATGATGTCTTCTAACAAAAGTGTTGACGATAACTTACACGTGGAGGGAAAAAAAAAAAAAAAAAAAACTTGTCATCATAATCTCTTTGCTCAGTTTATTATTCCCTCAAGTTTCTAGTGAGCAAGCAAAGATGTGTGTGTACGAATGGATTTGTGGACTCCATGAAATTGTTAGGTGTCAAATGAGCAAGCAAAGATGTGTGTATGGATGAATTTTGCAAGCTCCACAAATCTAGTGAGCAAGCAAAAGATATATGTATATATATGTATGGATGACTTTGTGAACTTCACAACAAAACGTTTAAGTTTCTAGTGAGCAAATAAAATTGTGTGTATGGATGGATTTGTGGACTCCATGAAAACATTAGGTGTCAAATGAGCAAGCAAAGATGTATGTATGTATGTATGTATATATATGTATGGATGAATTTGCGAACTTCACAACAAAACGTTTAAGTTTCTAGTGAGCAAGTAAAATTGTGTGTATGGATGGATTTGTGGGTTCCACATAGATGTTACGTTTCTAAGTGAGCAAGCAAAGATGTATGTATGTAGGTATGTATGAGTGAGTTTGTGAGCTTCACAACAAAGACATTTTAAGTTTCTAGTGAGCAAGTCAAGTTGTGTGTATGGATGGATTTGTGGGTTCCACAAACGATGATGATGTTACGTTTGTATAGTGAGCAAGCAAAGATGTGTGTGTGGATGGATTTGTGGGCTCCACAATGTTAAGTTTCTAGTGAGCAAGCAAAGACATGTGTGTGTGTGTGTGTGTGTCTGGCCGGGATATGTGGTGGGGGGGGAGGGCTCCACAAAAATTGTTGGGATTCTCTAGTGAAGATGCACTATGAATTTGTAAGGAAAATGCATTAACTGGCTTCTTTTGAAACTTTGTCTTATCAATTTTCATTCTTTAAAAAGTCAGGCATGCATTTTTCACTATGACCCCACAATTCTTGGCCTGATGCCCTTAACATGTTCCCAATAGCACCTCACTTTGAGAGACTCATATATGCTTTGCTCAACATTGTCCTCTTGGTGCCTCTATAGGTCAGCAAAAAAAATTATTGAGACGACTTATATATTTCTATGTTTGGAGTAAACACTTTCATATCCGGGAATCTCCAAAGTTTCACAACTTTTTTTTGTGTGATGGGCCAATGAAAGAAGCTCATTGCAAAAGGAAATTTGGAACTTGGAACACGTCCCCAGCTAATTAATAGGATCATACTATCTACCCTAAAACCTTGGGGCCAGGCCATCATTTGTTAAAATTCAAAGTAGGGTCATTTCTTTTGCCCAATGTGCCACAAGGCCAAAGTTGCGAAAAGAGACATGCACACTACACTTGGCACCTTTATATCAAGATTCAGGTCACCATTGTAAGGCCGTCAAGGAGGACCTCTCTTCCCCTAAAGGGGATCGAATTAGAGTGTGGAAAGCACTACAACTTTCGTCCTTTGGATCTTTGGTGGTAGAGTACTGCATAATCCGAGGGATGGGTGTGCTTGTAAATTGGGCAAAGTTACTTCCTAGAGATCTCAAGTGTCCTTTACCCAATGTTTAGGGTTTATTAAGCTCCGTGAGGAGTAAGGCAACATATCTTACCAATGTTGCCACCGGTTTGCATTTGAGAACTTTTCCAAATTCATTCCCAAAATAAGGCACCTACGCACAAGGCAATAGCCAAGTCTCCCCTCGCATTTTGGGAGTGTCCCCAACCCATGGGCTTTAGCCATTGTAAAGCATGAGCCAAACATTATCATGAACTTAAATTTAGGTGAATCACATGGCATAAGATGGGAGGGTTCTTATACCTATTCATTATTATGAGTGAGAGAGATCTTACACCTATAAGTACTAGGGGGCACAAATAGGCATAAGATCCTTCTCACTCTTAAGGAGTAGTAGACATAAGATCCTTCATCGACTTAAGGGGAGTAGTAGTAGTACCTGTAAGTTCTATAAGCAATATTCACATATATAAGGTGCCCTCCAAATACACTAGGAAGTTTTTCCTCCTCCTGGATGACAAAGTATTTTTCTTTTCTTTTTTAGGGGCATAAGTAATTGAGCTTCATTGTGAAGAGAATGCACTAAAAAGGAACAAGAAGAAAGGTGGGGAACCTGGGAACAACCATTTTCAGTCCTCCTCCCAAATTCATATGATCAAATGCCCAGTTTTGACCTTGTCTTTATTCTTTTTTTTCTTTTCATATTTTTCTGCTGACCCTCTTTCCCTTGCTGATGAGTGCCTTGTGTTGGAAGTTAATGAGATCTTTTCCACCAGAAGGAGATTCATTCAGAGCCTGCTTGCTACTTCTTGAATTACATATAGTAAAAGACATCGTGAAACATCATTTCATCCATTTGTCTCATCATCCATCCGTCCATCCGTCCAGTCATCCATCTGTCCTGTCATGGTCTGTTTACTCCAAAGGGGTGGAGAAAGAGTGGAATACAGACGCGGTGCGACAGAGAAAGCAATAGGAAGAGATGGCAAATGAGTTGCAATAAGTAGGCTAGTAGATATAAAAGAGATGGCATCCATCCATCAAGGATTGATGTAAATTGTGACATAAAAAAAAAAGGAAAAAACAAAAAAAAAGTTGGTACCTGCATCTTAACAACACCTGCAACCAAGGGGGATCCAATTCCCACCATTGAAATGTGACCAAAAACAATGTGAACAAATGATGTCTCTAATAGGTAAAACAACTTACAACTTGCCCCCTCACAAAACTCATCAAAAGATAACCTAACAAGGGGTGTGTGTCACACCACAGCCTTGCCATTTACATTAAAAAAGTATCTTAAGGGCAAAAGAAAAATTATGAAACTTTCAAATATTTCACCATGCAAAAATTATAATCTTCAAAAAAATCCTCTAAAAGAAACCAAAATCCTTCAAAGATATCAGAACTCTATAACTAATCACAAGTTTCAACACAAGCCAAAATATCATCTTTAAAAAATCCTCATATAAAAATAGACTTATTATTTATTATTACCTAGGGGCCAAAATCCCTTAAGCTACGATACTCTATAATAATGAATCTAAACACAATATCCTTGCCTTGGTAGGCAAGGCCAACAAATAAAGTGAGGAAAAATCATTCAGAAATTTTGCATGTGAATTTGGTGACAATCGACGACAATCTCTTTGGGGACAACAAAGGATTGACCGAGTGATATATTATGCTCATTTAGTAAAGGAGAATAGTCACTTAAGGTTTTGAATTTTGAATTGTGGATCTATGGAAAGGTTGGTTATTTGTTTTATAAGCCCAACAAAATGCTTATAAGTCGATAACAAGATGAAGAAACAATTGGGTATTCCTCCATACTAATTCAGACATCCTTCTCCATTTTAGACAACCAACCCTAATAAGAGAAAACATCCTTCTCAGCTTGTGATCACTCCCTTCAGGCCCTTGGAGAAATTTCCAAAGTGTGTTTAGAAGGCTAGCTTATATCCATGAATATGCCTAGGAGGGATCTTACACCTACTATTTAATACTCAAAGAATGCACTTATGGTACTTAGGAAAATGCATCTATAGGTAGCTTGGACCTTATGGTGAGAATAGATGATATTCAAGCATAACTATAAAAAATATATTTTATATAATTTACAATATATTATCCTACCTATTTTATTTCCATTTAATGTTAATTCCTTCTTGGGATGCTAGCCAACGACAAAACATCAAAAAATTGGGAAAAATAAAAAATAAAAAATCATTGGTCACAAATGATAGAAATGACAAAGAAAAATTTCAATACTTTTTGCACCAATTTGCATCCCATTTACCTTCAATTGAATTTGAATTAAATTACAACCAAACTGAAATTTCAATGGATTTTGAATTCCATTCAATGTATATTGATTTAATTCTTTTTTTGATAATTCAATATAAGATTTAGGTTACTTGCAATGGCATACAATATTTTCATTTGAATAGAACTTAATTTCCATTCTTTTTCATCGTTGCTAATAGATTGTAATAATACAAAGCCCGAGTAAATAGATTGATACAAATATCGTGGCATGGCCCTAAGGTATTTTACACCATTATTTCAAGTCCCACAATACTTCCTTTCATGATTTACACCGATTACATTACCATGTGGGCAATTTGTACCATTTTACATAAACCTACAAACAAATTGTACTCTATTTGAAGGAAAAAAAAAAAACTTCATATATTTGGAAACTACATTATATGCATCCTCTTATGAAGGAGGGATATTAACCGTATTCCTTTAGAGTGGGACGAATCTTACACCTACATCTTACACCAACTTAAACCTAGTCCTCAAGAGTGAGAAGCATTCATCTTACACTTATAATCTTACACCTCTAATAGCTAAGGATCTAACACTTAGGATATAGGTATAGGATCCTTCCCTTCTACAAAGGATCCTTAAGAATAGTTTAGGATCCTTAGAATAATCCTCCTCCTCCGCCCCCAATCAACATGTGTTTAGGTCTAGGATAACCTTCGCCTTGTACTTTAAGATGGGTAAAAGAAAGGCCATGCATGGGTGGAAGGACATTCCCAAAATGCGGAACCAGACTCAGCTAATCATCACCTCATGGTAAGGTCCTTTATTTTGAGGATGCCCCCACCCTGGGGCAGCTTTTGCTTTTTTTTTTAAAAAAAAAATTTGGGGCGGGGGGGAGAGGAAGGGCTTTGTGGAACAAAGAGGGAAATTATTACCCATTACCAAGAAAGACCCTGGGGGCAGCTTTATCCTGTTACGTATATGAGATGGATGGATGACCGGACGGATGAACGGATGGATGACGGGACAGATGGATGAAATGATGCTTCACGACGTCCTTTACTATATATAAAATGAGGCAGGTGGTGGGGGGAGGGGGGCAGGGGGGGAGACATGAATAATAATGGATGGATGGTTTATGTTCTCATCCATCATTTCACATTCATTGGGTTTCATGGTTTTTCTTCCTTTTTCATGGAACCGACATTCGGCTCTTACAACGAGGCAGTTATTGCACCAAGGTCAATGCACTAAATTTTTAATGTGGGAAGAAAAGAAGGGGCGTGGTAGGATGTGCTACTGAATCGCTTGCTTTATCCTATTACATATACGAGATGGATGGATGACCGGACGGATGAACGTATGGATGACGGGACAGATGGATGAAATGATGCTTCACGACGTCCTTTACTATATGTAATATGACCAGGATGGGGGGTTGGAAGTTTGGCACTTGGAAGTTTGTTTGGAACATCTCATCTCATCTCTTCTCTTCTCTTCTCTTCTCTTCTCATCTTCTTCAATTTTCCAATGCACACGCGCACACATAAATGTTCTTCCCCAGAATAGTGTTTTTAATAAGCAACCTGCCATCAAAACCAAAACCTGGTGATCATTTTTTTAATGCTTGGGTAGTCTGTTTTTGGTATGTAGTTTAATTATGACAACTTGCTCATGTTTCTTCTTCTTCTTCTCTGAGCTCTCTCTCATTCAGGATTCAAGAGTTGAACCAACCTTTCTTTTCTTTTTTCTGGCTATTGTACATATATACAATAGCCATAAAAAATTATATATCTGTGTGTTTGTGTGTGTGTGTGTGTGGGTTAAGGGTTTAGATTCCCTAAACCCTAAAAAAATTCAGATGTCTATATATGTTTCAAGTACGTAGCCAAATGGTCTAGAACAATTTTAAATTTTTTTTCATATTTAGCTTCTGGTCAAATTTGGCTAAATCTTTCTATGGATGGTTTTCACTTTGGCTACATCTCAACAGCATTTTTTTATTTTTTTGCTGGCTATATGTAACGAAAAAGTGAAAGCAAAAAAATTAAAAGTTGCCAAAATCAAGTGCTTTTTTTTTTAAAGATCTTCAATAGCCAGAAATTCGAGCAAAAATTTCAGAATTTTTTTTCCAAATTTCTATACATGGTTCAAGTAGGTAGCCAAAAAAAACCATAGAACAATTGTTTTTTTATTTTATCTTTTCATATGTAGCATGTAGCCAAAATTTGTCAAAATCTTCCTATGGATGACCACCCACTTGGGATATATATAGATATATATATATATATATATCATCACAGACTTTTTTTGGTTTCTTGGCTACATATAGCCAAGAAAAGTGAAATTAAAAATAAATAAAAAGTGCTAAAATCATGTACTTTTTTTTTTGAGGTTTTCAATACTCAAACATTATAACTAAAAACTTTAGAAAAAATTTCCAGCTTTTTTTTAATATACATGGTTCAAGTAGAGTAGCCAAAAATATTTTTAAAAGGATGTTGGAAGTTTTGCCACTTGGAAGTTGGAACACACAAAATGGACTCCCAAAAAAATGCGTTGATGAGATTCACAAATTAATTTCACTGACAGAGTTATGTACTTTAGCCAGCAATAAAAGCAAAAGCCATTAATCTAGTGTTATATTCTGTCGCCGACCGTAGTAGGTAATAAATATGATGATTAGAACCTACCAGGGAAGGAAGGACTCCCAGAGAGTACTTCCTGACAGGGTTTCTTTTAGCCAAAGTGGCGAGATCGTCTAAGAAAATATTTTAGCCATATTTGGCTACATCCTAGATATGAAAGTAGGGCGCAAAAAAAAAAACAAAAAAACTTAATCCTTTCTATATTCTTTTGCGGCTATCTCCTGAAACCTATCATAAAAAATCTGGCGATTAGAAAAAAAAAAATTCTTCAAAATCTGGCGAATTTGGGTTTTTCTTTTTCTTTTTCTTTTTTAGCCCACGAAAAATTCTTTGTATGGGTCAAAATCTTTTTTTTTTTCATGCCGAAATTTCGCAACAATTCGCCAGTAAAAGAAATACTGCCAGGAAGGACTCCAGAGTCTCAGTCCTTCAGGGGATTTTGTGAAGTAGCTAGCTAGCCAAAGTGGCGAGATCGTCCAGAAAATATTTTAGCCGTATTTGGCTACATCCTAGACATGAAAGTAGGGGGGGGGGGAAAAAAAAACTTAATGCTTTCTATATTCTTTTGTGGCTACCTCCTGAAACCTATCATCCAAAATCTGGCGATTCGAAAGAAAACATTCTTCAAAATCTGGCGAATTTTGGGTTTTCTTTTTCTTTTTCTTTTTCCCACGAAAAATTCTTTGTATGGGTCAAAATCATTTTTTTTTCATGCCGAAATTTGGCAACAATTCGCCAGTAAAAGAAATACTGCCAGGGAGGACTCCAGAGTCTCAGTCCCTCAGGGGGATTTTGTGATGTAGCCAAAGTGGCGAGATCATACAGAAAATAATTTAGCCAAATTTGGCTACACACTAGATATGAAAGTAGGGGGAAAAAAATCTTGGCTACCTACGAAGAACTTATCATCGAAATCTGAAGATTTTTTAATTTTAAATTTAAAAAATATATATATATATATGGCGAATTTGGGTCTTCTTCTTTTTCATGAAAAACCCTTTGTTTGGTTCGAAATCATATTTTTCAGGTCAAAATTTGGCGAAATTTTGCCAGTGAAAGAAACACTGCAAGTGCCAGACTGACTCATCTTGTTTGAAGAGTAAGCTTTGTGGGGCTTTAGGGTTTAAGGTTTAGGGTTTGCTGGCCTGTGGTGACATAAGGAGAATTGTTTTTCCTTTCCTGTAGAACCTCACAGGGTTTTGTTTTTTCAATTTTGTGATGTAGCTGAAGTGAGGATCATCCATAAGTTGATTTAGCCAGATTTGGCTACTAACTAGATATGAAAGTTTTTTTTTTAATTGAAACTTATCATAATAATCTGGCTATTGGTTTTTTTTTTTTTTTTCAAAATCTGGTGAATTTGGGCGACTTTTGCTTTGAAAAATCCTTTGTATAGGTTGAAATCATATTTTTCAGATGGTAAGATTTCACCCCAAAGAAAACATGTGTGTGTGTGTGTGTGAGAGAGAGAGAGAGAGAGAGAGAGAGAGCCTTTTTTTTAAATTGGCGAAATTGCACTTCTTCCACCAAAAAGCAAATTAAAACATTGAAAGTTCAAAAATGAAGGGATTTTGGAGGTTTTCGATCCTCAAGAAGTGAGGGGGAAAAAACAGTTTAAAATTTCCAAATTTCTATATTTTTGGTTTAGAGTGTGTAGCCGAAAATATAAAAGGGTGATTAAAGGTTGTGGAAATTTTTTGCTTCATATCTGGATTAAATCTGATTTTGCCAAACAAATGTAGTTAAATTTGATTTTGCCAAATGAATGCAATTAAATCTGGTTTTGCCAAATAAATCTAGTTAAATCTTCATGGGACAATCGTCACTTTTTCTACATCTTCCTATTTTTTGCTTTTTTTCCACAGCTTGTGCCCTTGCATTAATTAGTCCACAAAATAAACCATAAATCTAAGGGGTAAAGCCTCGGGTCTTAACATATGTAGATCCTAATGTTGAAGAGGGAGGGGGTTCTATGCCTACTCCTTAAGAGTGGAAGGAAAGTGAAGTTTACATGTATGTTTGTAGGTTTAAGATCCTTCTCACTTTTAAGGGATAGGTGTAAGATCCCTCTCCCTTATCAAGGAGTGATAGGGTTTAGGGCTTAGGGTTTAGAGAACCATTTGTTACTAAAGTAAGCTACATGAATGTTTCAATTCTCACCTATTGAAGGTAATTTGGAGACATATTTCTTTGACATTTATGTTGGCTTGTTAAGTGGTGTCAATGATTCTAGAGTTTTATGTCGGTTTATGTTGTGTCAGCATGCTCAATTTATTAGGGTTTGTTTAATCCTATGAAATTTGTAAATTGTGTTTTTTCATATTTGTTGGGTGACAAGGGTTATTTGCAATGAATCATGATGTCCTTCAAAGAGCTAAAAGGGCAACATTTAATATTGCAATTTTTTATAACATAAAACATAAAAAGGGAAATCAATAGTTGAGAATACTTTTAGTATTTGGAAACAAATTCAAAAAAAATTAGCAAATATTTGAATTGCACATTACGTTCCTACCTATCATTCTTGTTGTTTGCTCCATAACCCTTTTATGTTTGAAGATGAATGCAACATTGTTCAATTACTTCATATCATTGAGTTAAAGGTAGGCCCACAAGAAGGAAAACAAGAGCAAATTATAAGTAAAAAATATTGAATTATTCAAAAGTTGAAGGTGAGGAAAGATTCAGAGATGCAATTTGGAAGGAACAAACTCATTATTTTAATAAATAAAGAATATTGTATGATTCGGTATTTTGAACTTTCTTTTTTTTATATTTATTTTTTGTCAAAGTTGAAATTGAATCAAACCAAAATATCAATTTTTGCAAAGTATTTGAAAATTTTCCATTTCTACATTTGAATGTCCTTGGGTGTAAACATTCAATCATGAGTCAGACTTGCCCCATTTAAGCCATTATATATATATAACAGATGTTATTTATATTATTATGTTAAATTTTATATTAAAAATTTGCTAAAAAAAATAAGTAGACATGTATTCAAATTTGTCAAAAATAATTAAGTATGAATCCTTTTATGTTGTAAAAACAATGATTACAAATGTTTTGAAAGTCTTTTTTGGTTTTTTTATTCATTAAATCAATTTTTAAAAAATTTAATATGTATATCAATATATTGAAAATAACATTGCATAAAAACAACCCCATTTGTGATTTTTTTTCCATTTGTAAAATGTTAGATACAAAAGTTATGTAATGTTCTCAATTGTTTTGGTACATGTTTGCAAAACTTTACTCCCTTCAATTTTTTATTATACCTTTAGGATTTGTCAACTTGTGTCATGATAACATTTGTGGTCTTTATTATTGTTGGCAATAGTTGTGTTATATTGTTGTTGGTAGCAACTTGCATGTGTTACAACTTTCTTACATATTTTTGGTAGCCATATTCTTTTTTTGCAAGCCATTTATTATTTACACCATCTTCACAACATGATTAGTTTCATGGATCTTTCATTGATTTACCAAACCACATTTAATTTCAACCAAGTTTTTTGCTTCATGCCCAACTTATTAATACCTTGATCCTTAATTGGTAGGTTTTGTAGTGACGTTGGTTGTTTGTTCATTGTTATTGACAATAACACACATGAAGGCTTGGGTCATCACTTGTGTTAGATTGTTAAAGGCTTGAATCATGCCCATGCCCATGCCCATTTGTGTGCAACCATGCTCCATCTCTAGTTTTGAAAGCTAAATTTGTTTTTCAATAAATTTGTTTTGGGTTTCAGTTCATTTTTCCTCCAACAGTATGTGGCATTAATTTGATTTGTGAGCTTCATGAACATCTTATTCCCCTTTTCTATTGTTTTTTCCATGTTCTCATGAATAGAAAAATATCTTATTTTCACCCCTATGCTTCCAATAGATCGACCACCTTGTGTTTTTGGAAAAAAAAATCAGCAAACTTTAATGTTGGTGGGTTAGTACATAGCATGGATTCTAGTCAAGTGGACATTGGCAAAGTTGCATCCAACTGAATTGACATTTGCATAGTTGCAATTGCATCAAAATATGGAAACTATAGAACCATCACCAATCTCTTGCATTAGTTTTGTGAAATTGTTGGTTGTTGTAGTATTTGGTGGAAGAGGTGCAACTAGCAATGATCAAACATCCAAGCTTCATTCACATTGGCATTTTCTATTTTGTAAAGTTGCCTAGCTTGTGTTTGTTGAATCATCATTCAAATTGATGGAATTGTTTAGGTGTGACGTTAAATGGCTTATAAATGAAATTTGGACCATCTATTAGGTCCCACATACAAGACGGATTGAATATGGGCCTTGTGCCCCAAAAAATGTATCATTTTGTAGAATTTGAGTGCCCAAAGTTTTTCAACAATTCCCCAATATAGCTTTGTTCACAAAAATCATGGACCAATAATCTTGGTTGTTTCATATGCCTACCTTGTAATCATATATCTTCTTAAAGTTTCCTATGAGAAGACCCCACTTATTTTCAAGCAAGTTTCATCATTCCTCAATTGAGTTGAATAACCTGCATTCATCACTTATGTTAAAATTTTGTTTCATTCTATAATTTTAGTTTCAAATTTGTCTCACTCATTATCATGTCAAGGTTTACAATGTGTTCATTTCTTTTGGTTTCGACAAGTGCCAAACTTTCACCATATTCTTAATTTGATTGGTGTGTTTTCTTGGCATGGACTTATGTGTTGCAATTTGCTATTTGGTTCAAATGCACCTTTTTACCTTTTCCTTTCTTTCGTGTTGGAGCAACTACCTCATCAACAATTAAAAGTTCTAGACCTACACACAAATTAAGGATGAATTTTGTAACTTATTTTTGCATATATGTGCATAGAAATGTTTATTAAGGTGTGATGTATGCAATTTCTAACAAGTGTGTCTCTGTATTTATTTACATGTTTGCAAATGTTATTGTACCAGATTTTGTTGATCAAGGATTTATTATCCAAGATTTTTGATCTTCAAAACAAGTAGACAAAGATTTCTACTATGAACAAGTTTTGATGACAAATTGTGTTTTAGATTCATGGCAAGATAGAATGCAAGTTAGAAATAGATTGAATGCAAGTTTTGGATTCAAAATTCTTCACATTCTTCATTGTTTTCATCATTGTAGTTGGAGAATCTTGTCCCAAAAATCTATGAAATGACAATGAAAATTTGTTGTTGTTTTGTAGCAATCTTGATTAATAGAATTTGATGTTTTTTGTTTTTTTTTCTTAACAAGATGAGCAAGAAGATATTTCAATAGAGTAAAGGTAGAGCAAAGAAAGAAAGAAGGTAGAAGAAATGGTAGGGAGAGGGGAAATGAAAGTGAAGGGGAATGTGTAAGAATAATAACACTATTACAAAATCATATTTTTTTTCGCTAGCAACATTGTGATTAAAATAATTGACAATGTTGGTTTCACTAAAATCAAAATCATATGTGTTTGTTTTGATTGAAAAAAATTTAGTTATTTAATCACAATGGACACAATGTTGAACACATTGCAAAAGTGACACCCATGTGGAATTGTTTGACTTGATTAATGTCATTAATTTTGAGTAAAATTAGTCATCTAAATTTTATCAATCATGATTGTAATGTTGTTTTTAATGATGTGAAAATATTAATTTTTTTGAAAAGTATTATTCAATTATTCTTTGAGCTGAATTACCTAAAAAAGGAAAGTAAATTACAAATATCATGTTTTCATTTGTTGTTTTTAATCATTCACCTAAAAAAATAAAAATAGAACACAACATTTGAAATATAACAAAATGGGATGTAAAAACTGAAAGGTCAAACTGATTTTTTTTCATTTATTAAAAAAATCACTAATGCTAAATATACATGTGAAGGTTGAACTAATTTATTTTTTTAATTTGAATTTTAAAAATGAAAGCTTAACTTCTTTTGCACCAAAATGAAGATGTGAATTTTCATTATGTAATTTTGAAAGTGTAATTAATTTCATTGTAAAAAAAATTAAAAAATTTTATTATAATTATTCTACTTGAATTTTTGCCAAAATCAAAATATAGAAATTAATGTGATTTTTCAACATTTGAAAATTCTAAAAATATAAATTCCATTGAATGAAATTTGTAAAAATAATTTTGATTAAATTTAACTAAATTTAATGTAATAAAGTTTCCATTTTGAAATTAGAATGTATTATAAAATTCCATATAATTATCAAATTAAAAATGAATTAAATAAGATAATGGTATTAAATATGCACATGTGTAAAAAGTAGTATGAAATTATTTTAAATATATAATAGGTTTGTAATGTTTGATATGTGTGTTTATATATTTTGCGATAACAAAACTATTTAGTGAGGAGGTGGTAGTTAGATGGTAAAAGCTTTGAGTTGTGGCCAAGGAAATGGAGGTTCAAGCCCCATTTTGGACCCGTTGTATTTGTGAGATCATCATGATCACATATCATATGTTCATCAAAATTATGGTTTATTTTTTATAATGGAATCACATGTTTAAAATGATTTTGAATTCATTCATAGTGTAATTTGTAGGAAAAAATAAAATTATTTATACAAAAATAAAATACTGAAATTGTAATTAAATCAATATTGCCATATCAACTAGTAGTTTCTATCATTTCAAAGAGCCACAACAGCCTTACTTATCTGAATCATTTTAATGAATTTTAATAATCATTTGTAGTAAATAAAATGGTCAAATTTTTCATATAAATGATTAGTTAGATTTAATTGAACAAAATTTAGTCCCTTGTCTATTTTGACTGAAATTTCAATCATAAAAACCATCATAAAAACACACATTTATAGTAGCATAGGGAAGGGATTAAAAAGAAAAACCTAGAGAATGTTGCAAATGGTTTTTGTTAAATCGCCTTTACTTCAAGTCCCTTCTTAAAAATTGTTGCCTACCATGGAATTTGAAAATTTATGTTTGGTGAAAATTTTATGTTAAACTAACATTCATTTAACAATAAATTAATAGGGAGTCTACATGTTAACATGAGTCAACCTTGCACCTTTGGGTGAATGGTTCTCCTAGAATATTTTTAGAATATTTTCATTTGTAAGTTGAAAAGAAATTATCAAAAAACTATTTTGACCTTACAAGATGTTGCATTATACATTATATTAATTATGTGCTTAAAAAATCTCCTCCAAAATATGTCATGTTTCAAGAATGTTTTTCAAAAATAAGAATTTTTAAATGTTTAATGAGTGTTTTAAAATATTTGATCCTTGTCAAATTCATTTCAAATGAAATCAAATCATATGTTTTCATAACATTTTTTAAATGTTGTAATTAATGCTTTTAAGTGACTTGCAACATTATTATAATTTTTGACATTAAAACATTGGTTACAATTGATTTGGGTCTTGTCATTGTGATTGCACCCACCACCCATTTAATGTTGTGTGCCACATAAGATTTGATGTTAATTAACTAACAATTTAGTTTGAATACAACATTTTGCTTTTCTTTTTTAACATCCACTTAACTTTGATTTAACATCAGATGTGATTAGAGCTTAAGATTCAAAGAGCTTATCAACTAAAACATTTGCATCTTAGAGGCGTTTAATCCACAGCTTTGAATTGGTTGAAGGGCATTGCCATGTTCAATTCATGGTTGAAGAATATTCAAAATTACATGTATTTGGGTTTCAATTTAAGCTTTTAAAATTTATAATTATGTCAATTAATTGTTGTTAATTTGATTTAAGTAGGTTTGCAAAGGAGAGAACAAGCTTCAAGACTTTGAGAAGTTTGAGAAAGATTTGATATATAAACAAGTTCTACTTTCAAGGTAAAAAAGTGTAGACATGTTAGGTTCTAAGAATTAAGTGCAAGCTCACAATCTATTACATACATATAAAAGTTGTAACCAACTTTTGAATATGTTTGTTTGTTCGTTTTTTTAAAATTTTTTTAAGTGAACCAAATCAACTCAAATTTAATGATTTTGGATCAAGTATAATTTGTTTTATGTGCCAAATTAACAAATAAATGAAAAAAAACTTCAAAGAAGTATGGCTCCAAATTACCTCCAATAAGTGACAATTGAAACATGTAGTCTACCTTAGTAATGGATGGTTCTCCAAGATGTCAATACATAGTTGGTAGATAGAAAATTTCTACCTAGTTCAATGATCACTCCTTGATAGGGAGAGGGATCTTACACCTTTTCCTTAAAAGTGAAAAGGATCTTAAACCTAGAGATGTACATATAAACTTAATTTTCCTTACATTCTTAAGGACTAGGCATAGAACCCTCTCCCTCCTAAACCTTATGATCTACATATGTTAAGGTTCATATAACCCATAGCCTTAGGGTAGCATCATGAGGGTACTTGGCTATATCCTTGTTCGAGGCTTGGCGAACCCCATGGGAACAGGATGGGAACATATTGGTAACATGGGGAATAGAAATCCCTTCCCCCCCCCCCCACACCCCCCCCCCCAAGAAAAAAAAAAACTCCACCTCTCATGAGTGCATGCTAAGAGCCTTCTCATTGGCTTGCATGTAGTACATAACTAGTGTTCGCTCCTTTGCACTTTGATTTATTTGGCAAAACCAGATTTAACCATATTTATTTGGCAAAATCAGATTTCATTACATTTGTTTAGCAAAATTAGATTTAAACTTGATGTGAAGCAAAGAATTTGCACAACCTTCAAGCAGCCTTCTATATCTTTGGCTACACACACTAAACCAAATATAGAAATTTGGCAATTTCAAACTATTTTTTCCCCTCACTACTTGAGGATTGAAAACTTTCAAAATCATTTCATTTTGAACATTCAATTTTTTTTAATTTCGCTTTTTGCTGGAAAAAGGTGTAATTTCACCAATTCAAAAACAAACACTAATTGACAAACATGCACAAATCTACAATAGTGTTTCCTTTGGGGTGAAATTTCACCATCTGAAAAATATGATTTCAACCTATACAAAGGATTTTTCATGGAAAAAATTTCCCAAAATCATCAGATTTTGAAAAAATTAAATATTAAACAAATCTGCACACTTTTGAGATTTCATATTTATTCAATAATGACTAATAAAAAAAATGTGATGCATTGAGGAACATTTAAATTTTTTTTAGAAAAAAATTTCAAAAAATTTCATTCAAAAATTCATTTGCATGTAAAAGTTAATTTTGGGGAAAAAAAACTTGTAGTCCTTTTTAAAAGTAATCCATTTGGCTCCTATTTAGATGTTTTGACCCAAAAGATAGCAATTTATGAAGTTGTAGTCCATTGGTAATGACTTGGATTATCATTATGAAGGTGCAAGGTTCCATTTTTAATATTTGCAACCTATGTTCATATTTAGGGGGTTAGGTTGAGTAATTGGTTAGTTTAGATAGTTACACTAGTAGGCTATCACCTAGCTACTTATCTTTTTCAACCTACCGACCATTATAATTTCATTTCTCAAAATAAAATTTTAAATAAACTATTTTTATTTGATTAATTAAACAATCCATTGTGCCACTAATTGAAGTGATTGGTCAAAAATGACCAACTAATCACAACAGACATGTTAAAAACAACTTGTCCAAAATGATGGGGGTTTTTTACAATTGTCTAAATTGGGTATTTTTTACTCATTTTTTTTGTCAAAAAAATTGTGTTTTTTATTCATGTTAATAAATATATCAAACTTTGAACTAAAGCATGTCATGTAGTTTTTGTAACTTCAAACAATCCAATATTGACATATTTTAATTGTTAATCACTTCCCAAAAGGTTAATGACAAATGAAAACACATCATATGCCCTTTTAGACATCTAGAGATCAAAATTAATAATCATATAATGACATTTTCCAAATGTTGGAAGAACATAAATCACATTAATTTCTCCACCAACCCAAGTAATATTTCTTCTGAAAATTGCCTTTTACAAGGGAAATTAACTTTTGAACACAAACACAAAGTGAAACATATAAGTTAAACATTCTCCACATATTGGATTGGCAAATTATTTTTCACAATCAAAAGAATAAAGTATTCAAGGAATTCTTTTTGTTGCACATCATCCTCTTTTAAGGAATCCTTCATAACACATGTTTTTGAAACTAGTCTTCTTAAAACATTTGGAATTTTTTTTGTTGGTTGCCTTTCCTTCATTAATTTCATTAAACGATTCACTTTCTCGTCAAAATTCTTTACAACAATAGCATGATCTACATCCAGATGTTTTCTTAGAAATGTTATATATTTTATTTGTTTTATAAAATGAAATTAACCCCTTTCTCACTTGTGTTCTTAGATTGGATGCATTGATTAGGCTATTATAGCAAATGATATAACACATAATTTGAACATTTTCAACATTGACCTCTTGGTTATCATTACACAATAAATAGCCCAACATAAAGAAATTTCCTATGTGATTTCCAATTTTAACATGCAACTTTTTAAAATTGGTCTTCATTATCTTTTCATCATTTTTTTGTTTTAGTTTGCACACTAAGATTATTTTTTAATCTTTTTTCCATTTCTTCCTTAATTAAATTATTCATGTAAATTTCACATGTCTCCTTGCCACTAACTTTATCACTGCACCAAAACGTCATAAATATAACTTAACTTTTTGAATTGGACTAACATCCATGACTACAAAAATGATTACTACTATAAAAATGGAGAAAAATAATCAACTTACTTTTCTATCACAAATAATTATAAATGCCACAATATCCAAATTGCAAATAATAATAATAATAATAATTACAAAAAAATTTGAAAAACATTTACAAACAAAAGGTTTAAGGTAGGGGTTTAAGGTTTAGGGTTCAAAAAATTAATCAAAAATCCTAATCATTTTTTTTGTTTCATTTTGATTTTTTAAAATGGGGTTTAGTGTGTATGAAATATGCAAAAGGTTCCAATTTCCAATGTACAAATGTTGTGGTAAAATATTCAAAATTCCTACACACAATTTCTCATTAATCTCATAAGCAAACCAAATTTCAAGTTTTTAAGATTAAAATAATAATAATAATAATAAAACAACAACAAAAGAGAAACAAAAAACAAATCACCAACATGAGTTTCAAAAGACACGAGTTAAATCTAGTTTTAAAAACCAATTCTCATACATGAAAAAACTAACAAGTTGGTTTTCAAACATGGTATCACAAGGTTTGATACATTACAATATTCCAACATTCATACCTCATGATACTTGGGTCAATTTTTGATACCCTACAATGGTTCAACACTAATACCTAGGTGATATTTGGATCAATTTTTAATATTTGCCCAATATTACTCCCTATCGATGTTGAGTGGATATCTATAAAATCCGGATATTTACCCTAGATATCAGTTCAAATATCATAACTGACATTCCATGGATATCACTAGGGTGATATTTAAATTAATATCCGAGGTGCCAAATATCACCCATTGTGATATCCAACATTTTGATATTCAAAATTATGTTGGATATCAAAAATGTTGATATTTTACCTAGATATCAAATCTAGGGCTAGATATCAAGGTTAGTAGTTAAAAAGTAAGTTAGATTACTAATTAGGTTAGGTTTGTAAGTTCACACATACCTATGGTTTTTTCTAATTTTCTTGATGTGGTTAGGGTGATGAAAATCCCTAGACAATTTTAGATGGTGACACATTTTCAAAGGTCTTTTCAAAGTTGTAGTCAATAATAGTTATTACTATGACTATTATTTTTTAAGAAATAAGTTTATGATTTGTTTTGTGAATGATTTTCTTTAAAAAAATATTTGTCACAAAATATTCGCTTTTTAAAAAGGATGTTGCCTTTTGGAAAATTTTCACCCAAAAAATAAAGATGGCACCCAACATAGTTGGGAGGTGAATTTTTGAATTTTTGATATCCAAATCTACCGATATCCAACTAACAAATAAACAACAGATATTTGGGAAAACTAATATTCAAGTTGGATTGAAAAAATTGAAAATTTGATATTCAACTAGGATAGTTAAATTTTTAAAAAATTAAAAATGTAGTATCCTTATTTGGTAGATAAAAGAAAGACGAATATCCTTATATGATGGATATCCCAAAAAGGTGATATCTAGCCAACATATTAGGTTTTCTAGTTGTGGGTTTGAACTTGATTCTTCAAATCTCTAAATCGTGCAATTTTAATTTTGGCACATTTTTTCAAACTCAAAATCTATAAGCCAATTTGAAAACCAAATTCACTTCCATCTAAACATTACACATTCTTCTAGATTAGAGATTTTATAAGTTTAGAGTTTTACAACATATAAAAATTGGAAATTGTATAGTTATATAAAGGTTTACAACAAATTAAAATTGATCAATTACTTATGAAGTTTGACCCGCTTATCAACTTTTCAAAAAAGTTCGCCTTCTTTACATAAACCTACACTTGTGTTCAAATTATTTTTTTCAAACTTCTGATTTGATCTAGCAAAAGGCTAGTTCCATGGTTTGATTCTTATGCTAATTCCAACCAAAAGAAAAATTGATTCAACTCCACATCACAAGAAACTAAACTTGAACCTTTAAAAGTTAACACTTCAAATTGAGGAACATACCAACATTAATTGGTTCTTCTTTTTCAAGAGAATCTTTAGTCCAAGTTTTCAACATTAAAAACAAATTGATAGGTTCTTTCGATGGGAGTTTGAGCTTAGTTTTTTCAAACTTTTCAGCATTATGATTTTGGTTTTGGGAAAGACTTTTTTAATTCAAAAACCTCTCCATGCCCCATTTGAAAACCAAGTTCAATTCCATGTACATTACGTATATAGAGCACACTCCTAAGAATTGAAGAAATGCATTTTTGATTGATTGGCTATATTAATTGGCTCATGTGGTTGCATTAAAACCATCTCTCACCTTGTACTTTTTTATTTTCCATGTTTAAATGGGGTTGTGGATTGAGAAAGATTTAATACATTATGTTAGATGTGATAAACATTGTTAGAGGCCCAAATAAGGGGTATGGATGGAGTTACTTTGAAAATTTCATCTTATACAATTATTTTTCTATTTTTCATGGTTTTAGTTTTGGTTCTAGCAAAAGGCTAACTCCATGGTTCAATTCTTGTGCCAATTATGCCAAAAAGTGTGCCAATTTTGGTTCAGGTCACAAGACCCTAAACCATTCAAGTTGATATGATGTTATGTGATGATTATTTTGGGTTAATAGATAGGGTCTTTTTAGGAAGAGCTATTATTACCTTAGTACCTTTACCATTTCAGCAACAAACTATAAAATAATTTATTAAATTTGAAATTTTAACTTTGACATTTTTTTTTAATTTTTAAATTTTCAGCAAGTAATGTTTGTAGAAAATAATAAACAAGATCTTGTCAATGTTATGGAACACTCTAGTGTGTCTAAACTGCCCCAATCTTTAAGTCATGTCATGGAAGGTCTGTGATTCAAAACTTGACAAGTTAAACTTTTTGATTTTATTAAAATTTTGGCATAATAATAAATAATTTTTCAAAAGTTCAACCAAAAAAATAATAATAATAAATTTAATTCATGCCGAAATGGTAAAGGTACTACGATAATGTCGAAGCCACAAAATAGTGGCAACCAATTTTAGGAATAGAATTTTCATGCAACCAATGAAAAAGTTACATCATGGAGTGAAGGGTAGTAATAAGGTACCCGAAACCCTAAACCCTTTAACTACCAGATTTTTGAGAAGGGTGGAGGGGGTGATTAGTAGGTTGTTAGTAGGTAGGTAGTAAAAAAAGCCCAACCTAGGTATAAGCCATCTACTTACCTAGTAGTTAACCCTATTTTCCTACCTATCTACCTATAATATATGAGACCTATTTCTTACGTAATTGGTTACCAAGGTGAAACCATATACTATCTATTTTAGGATTCATGATTTCATAATTTAAATTTTTGGTACATGTTCCAATTCAACATGATGAGATGTGAAGGAAAGTATATTCAACCTCTCCTATTAATTAGATGAGACCTCCCAAGTTTAATTTTCTTTAATTTATTTTTGCAATGAGACAATTTGATTGGCCCATCATTCAAAAACAAATGAAACTATGGAGGCTCCTGAAAATAGAAGGTTTTATTTTGAAATATACAGTTCCTCCCCTTTGGCCCACCTATATAGGTGGAAAGGAGGACAACATTTGCCACAAGCATATGGTATAAATGTGAGGTACTATGGAAAACATGTTGGGGAACACATTGGGGAACTTGGGGAACATGGTGAAAACACATTGGGAACCAAGGAAAAATGAAAAAAATCCTTCCCCCACCTCTTTAGCAACTCCTCCAGCAAATCAAAGCTAGAACTTCATCCAAATTACAATTTAGATGCCATTATATTACTACCAAGAGAAACTCTACCCATACCCTTTATTCAGGCCTCCAACAATATTTGTGGCATCCAAGACGACTTACAATTTCCCAATCTCCACTCAAACATGAAAACTAGAATCACAAAACGTGGGAGATTACCTAAATAAAACCCCATGCCTTCATGGTTCCATTTTCTTTGCAATGAATTTCATAATTTGTGCCTAAAAACACTTTTATAAAAAAAGCCCATGGACCAATTATTCTATTTGATTAATCAAGAGCAATTATTATATTGTGCAATGCTTTCAAAATCATGTAACATATATATATTGACGCAAAACCAATTTATTACTCCATATCAACAAACATAAACTTCACTTTACTTCATCCAAAAAATTATTGTGTAAGCTAGGCAATAGTGAAGTGAAAGTGCTTTGATGGAGCTAATATAAATTTGTTACTTTCTTTACCTCACCTTTATGCTTTCCTTCGTATGTTCAACATTCATAATAAGGTCTATTATATGTAGCCAAGATGAACCAACACCTACTCTAGTATCAACACCTTCTTGAATGAGGCCTCTCATTGACTATATTTCACCCAAGAAATGGTAAACAATTTCAACATTTCCAAGGTTAAATTATTTAGTATATTTTTATATTACAAACATTTATGATGTGTAAGGCTAATTCACAAATAGGAGTCAAAGCCCCTACTTACCAAAACCTTGGTTCACAATGCTTTTCCATAGAATCATTTGTTGCAACAATGAGAGCCATCTCTACATGCCTCCTATATATGATGGTGCATTTTGCCATTGTGGCATGAGTCAAGTATCAAGTTTTTTTCTCTCCTTTTTCCTTCTTAATCTACTCATAGTCATTCAAGATTTTGTTAATGGTTGCTCAAGCTAGCACTCAAGTTTCTAATCATGGTTATTCAAAAAAAATTCTTAGTCACTCAATTTTTTACTCAATTTTTTTCTCACAACTCCTTGAAAATTAAGTTTTTTTTTCAATATAAACTACTTGCTTATCATCATTGATTACTTACAAGCACATCTCCTCCATCATATTCTTTTGTTGTTTTGTTTGTTTATCTTTAAACGTATTGTTTATTTTTGGGGTGGTTGCAAGCTAGGGTGACTCATTTTGTAAAAATTCATATGATATTGTTAAAATGACTGTTTACTATGATATCATTTATTAAATGGGGAATTATGTTATCACTTTAATATATCATATATTGAGTCCATATAAGATATCTCAAATAAAAACCATGTACAAAACTGCATTTATAAAAAGACATAGATAGAAGTCAATCCATATTTTTCAATTTCAAAAAATCATTATTATATATTTGGGGCATGTACATTATAACTTTTTTGTATAAATATATTTTTATTCAATTTAAAAATTTAAATTTAACCACAAATTTGGCATATTGTTGAATTTATTATATGTTAATAGCATGTAAATATGCATGACACCTTACACAAATTGCATTGTGACACAAAAGTTGGGCTACCTTACCTTGCAACTAACCTTTGTTATAAAATTCATTTGCCATTTTTTGTTTTTCATTTATTTGTTTTGTAGGTGGGCAAACTTATCCTTGGGGTGGTACCACTAGGAATGTCACACCCTAAATTTTTGAAACCCACTCAACTTTACGACAACATAGGATTTACATAAAGACAGCTTTTCATTCCAAATTATTTATCAAAAGGTTACCCAAATCATGTAAACTTCAAAACTCTAATTAATTTTTTTAAATGTGTTTTGATGTGGAAAATGAATGCATAAAGAAAAAAATTTAGGTTTGCAACATGAAGGATTTTTTTTATCAAGAACACAAAAGGAATCTATTTTTTGGGAATTTTTCTTGGATGTTAATTTTTTTAAATACTTCAAATGCCAACCTATTTGATATCTTTTATAAATGATTGATTGAATCAATTTTCATTTAGTTATGTATTTTTGAAATCAAAATCGTGAAATCCTAAAAGGCCATTGATGTCAAGAACACAAATGATAACTATTTTCATCTTTTGTTATTTTCATGACTAATTTGGATCATTCCCTTGTGAATGTATTATATATATATATATATAAGGTGTAAGTGTAAGGACACTTAAAATGAAAAAGATAGGAATTGGGCTAGGAATGGGTCAATAATGGTTTAGATATCAAAATGTTTATGCATATTATAGGTTTTTGGGTGCTCATTATTTTTCATGAGTGTGTGCATAGGTGGGGAAAACACAGCCCACCTAGTTTAATCAAATAAACCAATGTATAAGTAGATGAAATTTTATTTTAAAAATTGGGTCTAACTTTCTTGTGATTTTGGCAAGGTGGTTCCTAGTGGTACCATCCAAGGATATTTTCACCTAGGTTGTTGTTATCATTATACAACATGTAATTGTTCAAGCTTGTGTTGATGGCACCAAATGTTCTACCAAATGCATGAATTTTTACTATCGTGTTACAAAGTAGATTTTGACAACATGACATTTCCATTTTTGGACACCACTACAAATTCCTTAGAAACTAGAAAGATATTTTCCAAACATTAGTAAACACCATCTTGTTTCTTTTTTACAATTTGTCACTTCACAAAGAACTTGGAAATTGGACGAAAGCAAGGTTTACCACCTAGTTTGCAAATGTTTTGAAAACCTAGTACAATGTTTTAAATGAATTGAGCATTTTGAGGTGGCACAAGAGTTTTTGTGACAATTAATTGTTAATATATGACATATTGATGTGCAATTCTTGTGACCATTTAGGTTGCATGTTCTTTATACAAATTCACTCATGAATTTAAGTACCAATATTGTATGGTTAATTGATTTTAGTAAGAGTATAGTTCTAGGTCTTTCAAAAACCATAATTTAAATACCCTAAAATTGTCCACAAAACAAATCATTATTTCAAATAACATATTCAATTATAATTTTTAAAAATTTGATCTTTATCAATTGCTTGTGAGGCCAACTATTTTTAAATGCAAAAACTAACAAATAATGTGTTAGAAATTTTGGTGGTTATAAATAAGTTTTTTGAAATAGCCATGTGCGACCTTGGAGCTTTTAGGCATTTTGAAGGTGCAAGGGCAGATTTTTAATTGATATTAGTTGGACATTTGTTAAATGAAAAATTAAAGCAAGGCATACAACACAAATATCAATGGCAAAACACATGACATGATTTTTAAAAATTGTTCCCTTATCACCAATGTCCACCTTATCATCACATGTTGAAATCCTTTTGTAAGCAATTATTCACATGGCTTGGAATATAAGTAAATATTTAGCTTAACTATTTTCCTACCCAACACCAAAGTTTTGTTATTAAAGTATTCCATTTTAAGCTATTAGACTAATAATAACATTTTACTTAATTTCAATTCAATAGAATCCATTCAGTCTGAGGGTGAAAGCATAATTAAGTATACACAAAAAGTAGTCTAAAAAGTTGCGATCATATTTTTATACATTAATGCAAAAAAATAAAGTTGAAACATTTTCCATCATTATCAAACCATTGCAGTGTTAAATATTGAATTTAATATAATATGTTGTATACAAAGTTTGAAAAAAATTAGTGTACTAAAAGTCGATCAAAAGTATTTTTGAGATTGATTGGTGGAATTGTGTTCAAAAATACTTTTACATTAAAAGATTGATGTATTGTTACTTTTACTTTAGAAGTTGAAAGTGCACAAATCAATTTTAAATGGAATTAATCTAGATTTTTTTTGTAATCCAATATTTCATCTACTAATTTAGTTATTTTTGTTTATTTAAACAAACAACAAAATAAAAATAACTCTACTTGCATTTTCAAAAAAATTAATTAAATATATTTTAAACATGTGGTTCTTCAATATATATTGATCATTGTAATCAACAATATTTCTAAATTTAATATGTTAAGGCATAGTTTATCGTTACTTTACTCTTTTTTTTTACGAGGATCATAAAGTGTATACTTGATTGTGCTTTCACCCCTAAATTCAACTTTGTTGAAACCATGACAAAGTTTAAAGAAAATAATATGGATTAAAGAAGAGGTTATTAAGAACATTTCCATATTCAAGCTTGATACATGGATTGGTAATTGGGATTTCCTTTGAACAACAAAAACCCTAAACAAACATGTATCCAAGAATACATAAAGATTCAAATTACAGTACAACAATGCCAAATCAATTGCAATGGTTTTTTTAAAAATAAAAGTCACCAAGCACCACAAAATGTTATACAAAGTTGAAGGACTTATAAGAACATTTCCTTTTGCAACAACAATTTGCAAATGTGTAGAAGCTATCAATGTGATTAGCTCAAAGGTGAATCCAAATTGCCACCAAATTACCCACCAATATGCCAAATTACAAAATTAACAATAATGGGACAAGGTCAACATGCATAACTTTCTTTTTTTCCCTCATCCTCAAAATCTAACAATGTGGTTTATCCATAGGCATTCACAATGATAACACAATTGCTATACATGTTAAAACCAATATGGAACCACCAAAACAAAAATTATTCCAAACCACAGTTCGAATGTTTGAAAATGAAATATTCAAATATAAGACCCATGGTTAAAGCTTTGAAACACTAATGATACAAATAAAGGCCACCCCAAAATAATTAACTTCTTAAAAAAACATTCAACATGCAAATTAAAAAAATAATGTTGGGTGCAAAGCATAATGCTTCATATGTTTTAAAGGCAAATAAATATAGACCTAAAAGCCTAGAATGTTCTTTTAAAACAACAAACCTAGTGCAAAGTTTTGCACAAGATAAGTGGGAGAACAAGATCAACGAAGAGTTTTCACACAACGAAGCCAAAGCTTAGGATCCAGTTGATAATGCATGGAAATGTCTCATGGTTGTTAAAAATTCGAATAATATGTTGTGTCACTATCAACATAACTTTTTTCTTTGTAACACTTCAATGGTGCAACAATTGCTAGTAAAATATTACTACACAAATTGTAAGGACATAAAAACTAGTGTTCAATTTTGATGACCCAAGTAGAAATTTTTTAAATCAATGAAAATGTATAGGTTATGATTCTTTCACACACAAGGTTCTTTGTGTGGTTCACCCTAGGCGTTTGATACACTCTTGTTTATTTAAGTTTTTCCCTTTCCATTGGTTAAATCAATACATACCCAAGTTGATAATTGGTAGGGTTTTGTAACATTTTTTCATAATTTTCCAACAATGTTAAGTACCATTAAAAAAATGTCCCCTCCTTTTTTTTTCTTTTTCAATTGCATGTTGTTTTCAAGTAGGTTACATTTTTTTATTATTTATAAAATTCCATGTGATTTACCAAGTAAAGTCAATTTGCTTATTGATTTATTAAATAGTTGAAAATGACCTTCAATTAAGTGGTTACTTTAAAAATATTCTTGGCATCAATAAATTTCTTAGTTGACTTATAATCAATACATTACCTAAAATATGATGTCATGAAGCATCATGCAACTACCGTGTGACATGGTTACATCACAAAAAGTATGTTCAACTATTTTGGTAATCATGCATTTTAGGGATGGATGACAAAATACCATGTTGGACTAGACTAATGTTGTCCACATTTGCAACTTCACATCCAAGTAAACTATTGTAAACTCTTTTAAGCAACCTATTACATAGGTATATACATAGCTCTATATTAGGCTACCTATATTTAACTTACATACTTAAGCTACTTACCTATGTATACCTAGTCTAGACTAATTAATGTGTAATTAACTAACTAGGTCACATGGATACCTAATGTAGCCTAGTTTAGGTGCCTATATTTATTTAACTACCTAAAAATCATCATATCATCCTATATAGTAAACGAACGATGGTCCCGACCAAATGAAGCTTCCCTTAAAGCCGTGCGTTTGGTCGGCTTCCCCTGAATCCATCCAGTCATCCATCCAGCCTGACTCATTGGTTCTGGGTATTTGAAAATTTTCAGAATCAAAAGAATCACTGGGTTAGGGTATTTCATAAAAAATAACAAAATCATAGAATAATTAAATAGTCGGAGTGGGAAATGTGAAGGACCGGCCGG
>Ga0116227_10004841_pt1:0-27500 | contig 28923 bp, 15 predicted proteins | sample S1TSphgellanicum_FD_89693 | JGI IMG/M metagenome (GOLD analysis project Ga0116227, IMG submission 89693) | Host-associated microbial communities from peat moss isolated from Minnesota, USA - S1T2_Fb - Sphagnum magellanicum MG | ecosystem: Host-associated > Plants > Peat moss >...
GGCCACCAAGCTTGGAACATTCCATTGGCCACCAAGCTTGGAACATTCCATTGGCCACCAACCTTGGAACATTTCATTGGCCACCAAGCTTGGAACATTCCATTGGCCACCAAGCTTGGAACATTCCATTGGCCACCAAGCTTGGAACATTCCATTGGCCACCAAGCATGGAACCTTCCATTGGCCACCAAGCTTTGGATCCACCTTCACCTCCTTTCTCCTTCTCTTTAAAAGGCGGACTCGGATGATTGGGAGCTTTCTCTTGCCTCAGAGATAATTTTCATGTAATCTTGAATACTTGTTTTCCACAAGCTTTTTGAAGAGGCAAATAATGATTAATCTTAGTAAAGGAAAGAAGGAAGAAAAGTAAGATTAAAATCCTGTAATAGTTTTGAAGGGATGAGGGTGGGTAGTGATAGTGTTGGAAGGTTGGAATTTGAGAGAAATCTCAGAAACCCTCTCGGGTTTCATAGCATAACTTCTCACTAGTTTAGTTGCAGATCTTGATATTTGTTAGCAAGTTGCGTCTTGTAGTTAGCTTTCTAACAAGCTAAGGTAAGCCGGATTTGAATAAAGTATGTGTTAGAAATGAATGTTTTAGTGACTAAAGGTCTACAGTCAAGTTGAACCGATTGTCTTCACAAAAACCCTCTCGAGTTTGGTAGTATAACTCCTTACTGGTGTGGCTGTAGATCTTAAGATTTGGTAAGTTGGTGTGCCTCGTAGTTAGCTTTTCAACGAGCTAAGGCAAATAGGATTTGAATAACGTATGTGTTAAAAATGGTGTTTTAAGTGACTGATGGTCTGCAACAAGCTAAATTATCACCTTTGTAAAACCCTCTCGGGTTTTGTAGCATAATTTCTTGCTGGTTTAGTTGCAGAGCCTAGGATTTGGTAGCAAGATGCGCCTTGTTGTTAGCTTTCTAAAAAGCTATGGCAAGCCGGATTTGAATGATATATGTGTAAGAAACAACATTTCAAGTGACTAGTGGTCTGCAGCTATGTTGGACATGATGTCGAATCCTTAAGCATTGGTTTAATTGATTGATAATTTGACATGAAGTCCTAGGATGTGTAGTGGGTGAACTTGGAAGTATATATCCATCAGTTCCAATCATAAATGATGCATAGAAGATGGGCTACTTAATTTCAACTACAAACGCAATCTAACTTCCAGAATTACACTTGTATTTTTTCCTTCATTAGTAGCATTTGTGCTTTCACGCATAATCACATTGTAAAATTGGAAGTAGAGGGACGGAAAGTCACGTCACACTTATGCAAAGGATGTATAAACATAACTAAAACCAACAAACCATCATTACTTATGTGGTCTACAATTGCCCATTTCCTCTTAAAGATGTTATTATTTGTAGTTGTGGGCATTGGTATCACCCATGGTGTGCTATTATATGGTTCAAATTTGTTAATAGTTGCAAGGACCAACTATGTGAGGGCCTTATTCATCCATAATGGTTCAAGAGCTTTGGATTTGGAGAGCCAACTACTAAGTTGGAGGACAAGGTTATAGAGATGGATTGTGAAATGGTTTAGCAAATAATTATTAAGCAAAGAGACAAATTGTCCTGTTATTGGTAATTTTCCACATCTAATGTACTCCTTTGTATTTTGATGTACTTTAGGTTTCTATACTTTAATTGTTTCTTGAAATACATGATGAAGTAGATGTATTATAATATGTACAAGTAATGGAAAAGATAAAAATATTAGGAGTATGGACTTATTTCATTCCTAAGTATATCCTTGGAATCTATACATTGCATTTTTAGAGTACAATAATATTGAATAATATAATCATTATAAATAGTTCATCACTTTGTATTGATGTTGTATTTTCTTACACTTACACATAATTTGAGTATAATAGGTGTCATCCATAATATTTGACTATACTATGATCTAGTATGCATTTGTATTCATAATATTGTTACTACATGGTATACTAAAGTGATAATACTAAGGATCTTACCCTCATACTATATTTTTGTCTACATAATGTCATGAGTATTTAAGTTGTACAAATCATAGTGGGTGGTGATGCATTATGCTTTGAACATATTTTTAAGATTGTATGTTATACACAGGTTAGACAAGTTGTAGTGTGAAGAGTGAAGCTAATGTATTTTTGTTTTACTATGAATACTTGCAATTTGCATTGAGTTTCATGTGGATACTAGATGTAACATTAATCCAATCAATATTATTGTTTGTAGAATTAGTGAATCATTGAACGTTATGCATTCTATTTTTTAACTATGTTGCATGTCTTTGTATTTGTGTATGCACATGATCATTTCAGAAAGTGTTCCATGAACCATCATCTACATGTATTGGAAATTACAATGTTGGTGAATCTAATGCAATAGGTGTGCCACTTGAAATTCCAACAATTAAACATTCTCAAGCTATGAAAGTACATTCATTGATGAACACAAGGAACGTGTGGGATAGAACCCCTTTAAAGTGGCAACCCATGAATCATTGATCACATCTAGCCCTATTCAAAGTAGCCCTCAAAAACAAGCTACATTGAAGTTGAGTTTTCCTTCAAACCTATTGAACAAATTAGATGTAGTGGTAAAGAAATTTGTTCCCAATAAACAAACTACACCTAGTAGGTTGAAAGTCATGAATGCGTCAAAATCCTAGGGTAACTCCTCTACAAATGAACTAGTTAGTGCATATTTTAATGTTATTAATGGGTCAAGTGATTTGAACACTAAAGGAAACCATAACTAGTTAAGATAATTGGAGTGATTGAGGATCCTAGCTTCTAACAACATTTTTAGTTCAATAATTGTCACATTGCCTACTACAAAAGGACACACAAAAAATCCATGTGGTGAAAAGAATGTTAAGAGGTTTGAAAGTTCTAAAGGCCATGGGATTGGTCTAAATGCAATAGTGTTGAAAGGGTCAATGGAGTTTAAGGAACAAGTCCTTGATACACATGTGAAAACTAAACATGGAAAAACCATAGGGGAAAAATGCAAATCATCTAGGGTCAAAGGGCCAAGTAGATGACCTTGATTTGTCCAAAGCAAAAATGTCCAAAAATATTGATGTTGCTACTAAACTATTGGATTAATCCAAAGAAGGTATAGAAAACCCAGGTTTGTATAAAGACCTAGTTTATGTTAAAGTTATAGTATACCGCATTCAATATATTGTTAACTAGCATGGTGAACTTCAAGGTCCATGTGTCTCCACTACAATAGATGTATGTCAAATGTTATTGTGTTTTGACTTTTTGTTTTAGGTGTGAAATGTTTTTCCATCTATTTTTTACATCATAATTTGAAATATATGGTCATTGTTTTCTTTGAACCTTCATGTTGTAGACTACATACAGTAAACTCTCTCTCTAAACTAATATCCTTGGGACCGGCCGGAAGATATTAGTTTATGGAGGATATTAGATTACACAAATTATATGGGGGGTAACAAAAATCATTTCGGAACCTACCAGAGCAGCATGGAAGGTCATGGAGGTTAGTAGGTCATGAAGGATAGTGTGAGTATGATCAAGACAAAGCAGTTGGTACAGAGGAATATTGATAGTTTCTTCCAGCGCATCTAGCTTTGCACTTTCAAAGGTGTTTCCTCTGATTTCATCGCTTTTTTGGTGCCATATGTATGATGTATTAGTTTATAAAATGCTATGGGACTGGAAATAAATATTGAATATCAGTTTATGGAGAATTATTAGATTAAGTATGAGGCCCGCCACGGGCCTGTGCTTGCATATTAGTTTAGAGAGAATATTAGTTTACATAGTATTAGTTTAGAGAAAGTTTACTATATGTCTAAACATATAGATAATGTGTGTAATGCACAATAATGTATTTTACTCTATATATGATTGTTATATATTTCATATAAGTGTACATACAATCTTTATGTGTGTAGTACACAATAATACATTTAGCTTTGTTTAGTATTATTGTATACTACATATACTTGTGTATTATTTTTAATCTAGTTGAATGATTTGTAGGATATAACAATTGCTTCATCAACTTGATATCGAGTAATTGGGTTCTTTGAATTGAAGGCCTTGTGACAATAATTGATCTTTGATGAAATTTTTTGTTTGTATGGCCTAAAAAAGTAAGGGTCATAGGGTCCACATCTATAACAAAACTAGATTGTAAAATTTTTAAAAATATAAAAATTGGTATTAATAATTGGGATTTAGTAAAAATGGATCATTGTGATAATGTGGTCAATTGTTTTGTTGGTCTAGATTGTAGATTCAAGGGGGTGGACTTTGAAACTATCAAGTAAAAAAGATATAATTTGAATGTGTTTTTTTATAATATCTTATGTTGTGTATATTGAAATATTTTCAAAAGTTGTATGTTTGCGTTTGATTGGATGTTGAATGCACAAGATGAGAACATGATAAGGAGTTTTGGGTGATTAAGAATCAATAAAATAATGAAAAATTATAAGGTACATTGAGCTCAAACCATTGTCTAATGTTACAAAACATGAAAGTCAACCAATTATGCATCTTGTTGGTCTCTTCATGTTTTATCTATAGAAGAGGGCCAATATCAATATTTTTTATGTACAAGGCAAACATGTTTTTAGTGAATTCAAAGGTACAATCGCTATGAAAAAAAGGGTCTTTTGCAATTGGTCTTGCAACTTGATTTTTGAGTTGCAATGACCATTTGTAACTCATCATATTTTTACACTATGAGTGTTATTGGACAAGTTGCACAAGTTGCAAAATTGTAATTCACCATATATACATTACAACTTTATCAAAATAATTCATTTTCGACTATTATGCAACTCCACTACAATTATAGCCATAACATCATGCTAATGTTGTTAATTTTCATCCATCCATTAAAATTTGACACATGATATTATGACAATTTTTGGATCTAATTTTTAAAAAAATATTGATCTCCATTGTGTATTATGATTGTTAACATTGGTTTGAAATTATGACATACGGCATAATAAAAATTGTCACATGGCATATTAATTGAATTTTGAAAATAAATAAAATAAATATTTATTTTAATAGCTAGGTAGTAATCAATACATAACCATAGGTAAGTAGGTTGATAGGTCTTAAGACCTACATGCCTACACTACATACCTATTTACCTACCTAGCTATATTGGTAGGCAAAAAAATAAAGCCTATTTATTTACATAGGTAGGCAAGTAGATAGGAAAGTACAAGATTGATCCAAAGAATTTCAAGATCAATTATTTGAATTAATGAACCACTGAGCTAATTATCTAAATTAATTAGTTTATTTTAGATAATTATTTAAATATTAAAAAATAATTAAATAATAGATAATTAATTATTTTAATTACCTCAATGAGAAATAAATTGAAACAATAAGTTTAATTCATCTATTTGGTTAGTTAGTTAGTTCAAATAATTAATTCTCTGAAATTAACAAAAATGTTATTAGGTATTTGAATTAACTAAAAAACTAATTATTTGAGTCAAATTGATTTATAATTCATATTAATAGTTAATTCTTCAATTTGAATATTATTTCACAATAATTAAATATATTAAATATTAATTAGTATCTAATAATTAATAAATTATCAATTATTAAAATAAAAAAATTGGGTAAAAAATCAAGGTAATAAACATATTCATATTACACCCAAATTGAATTTTTAATATAATATGCACATTATTTTTAATCTCACATTTAAATTAATTATATGTATTTAGATAATTAGTTTGTTAGAGAGTTTAAATAATTAATGATTTGGTAACTATTGATGATATCATAATTATTTTAATTAATTGATTTAAGGGTGAAAACACACTACACTTTTCACCACTTTTCACCACTTTTCACCACTTTTCACCCAAAAAAGTGATGTATAACAAGTGTAATAGGTTTGTAGTAAATTGAAATTTTGATGACATTTTTTGAAAATCCTTAACATAAGAAAAATAATTTTAGAATGTGGATGACAACATTTTGGAACTCAAAGTTCATTTTGAATCAAAGTTAAGCTTGATCAATCGTTAGATGAAGAGAATTGGATAAAATCAATGTGCGTAATTACATAACGTACATATTTTCAAAGGCCATAGAACTTCATGTTTCTAGTGCATGACACATTACCAAACCAAAGAAAAATGAAAAAATAATACAATGCCCACCTATAAAATCTTTTCTTTTTTCCCATTTGACTTTTTCCCAAAAATAAGAGTTTATTATGCATTTATTGCTCAAGAAATGCAAAAAAAACATTTTTTGAATGGATTTTTAGCCAAGAATTGTAAACTTCTAAATGGTCTTAAATTTAATTGATGTACATCAATGTCACTCACCACCAGAAAAATCATTACAAAACTCCACCCGTAACCTTAATCTTGAAGTATATTTGCAATTTTTCATACTATGTGACATGTATTTTTTTGACACAATTATATTTCATATGTTCAAGTTTGTAAATGTTTGCTAGAGTTTCTTTTAAAATAAGCTAGTTTGAGTCTAAAGTTAATGTAATATATTTAAAATGAACAAAAAAAATCCAAGATGTGATGTCCACATGTATTTAAAAAAACCAAATGTAGAATTTTTGTTTTTGTGATTATAATTTTTGAAGGGTGTAGTGTGCTTTTGTCTTTAATTCATTATTAAATATCCCCAACTCAGATAAATATTTGTTTGATTATTATTGGATGAATAATTGTTATTCCTATACATCCATATTATTGAATTTAATTAGCATAATTAGTTAGTTAATTAATTTAAAACCAATTATATGAATTACAGTTATTTATATATTTTAATATAATTAATAATTTCATGATAATTAAGTGTATAAAGTGTAGTTAATATTTAATAATCAAATTATTGAAATAATAAATTTTTATAAAATATTTCATAGTAATTTATCTTTATTAAAATATAAGTTGCCAATAGTCACAACATAGTTGAACACTAGTAGTTCAATAGTGGTGTACTAGTGGCCCTACCGGTTATATCAATGGGAACTGTGGTAAAAAAATAGTTGCAAATGTATCCCATAATGGGTGATGGAAATGTGAACATGCGGCATGATCACATGTATGTACATCATACACAATTAGTTACAACATAGTTGTTGCATTGATAACACATTTACTACAATTCTCAAATAGTTGTCACATGTAATTATAGTGCAATTCCTTAAAAAATCAAACATGGTTGATTATGGATGTATGTACAATGTGTACAAATTATCATACATAAGTTTCATTTTTAACTCACTTGCAATTATAATATAACTAATTGATTTTTTGACATGACAATTTAATTAGTAATTCTTCATATTTTTAAGGGGATAGTTGCACAATAGTTGTATACAAGTTTTTTGAGTTCTAGTTGCAATGCAATGTGATTTCCATGGATGTAATTTCTCATAGTGAATGTTGATGATCTAACACACTTCCATTAGTGGTAAGTCGATGTGGGTAGCATAATGAACAAATCATGAATGAATTATTCAATGCTTATGCTAGTAGTGATCCACATCAGATACTTGGTGAGCTTTTTGAAAGCATCCATGGACCTTAAACCCCATAGAACTATTGATGTGTGCAACAACAAACATCAATGATTGTCTTAAAATTTCAAGCTAGGTTTAACTTATTTATTAGGATGTCATCTTTTAGTAGTGCTTACAAAATCTAATAATCTAGAATTATAAAGTAAGATAAACCATGTAATCTATCTAATAGCTCAAAATCAAATAGATTACATGGTAAACCATGGAGGATAAACCATTAGGACCACTAGTATAAAAACAAGTTATTTTGATGAGAGAATCCAATAAAAAATGACCCCATTTGGACATGCATATAAAAACCAACTTGTCAATTTGGACATGTCCTGGATGATCGGGGTGGTTTTTTCTACTGCAAGTTATTAGACTATTTGATTGGTCATTTTGATTATTGAATAATGAACCACTTGACTAGTCAAACTTGTACCTAACTTTTTTGGGGTTATTTCCAAAAATAATTTTATTTTGTGTAAGTAAGTCTAGGTAGGTAGGTTGTGTATAGGTTTAGGTAGGTCATAAAAATGCAAGTAGGTAGGTGGTAGCCTAGTTTAACCTACTTAATTTAGACTACCTAATTACTTAGTTTAGTTTATTTACTTTCCTAACTTAACCTAGCCTACCTACCCTAACTTTTTAAACATGTATATAGGTTAAAAGTATTATGAATTGAACCCTTCATTTCCCCAATGATAAAACAAGTCCTTAACAATGGATTTCACCTTCCAAAGTTGACAAAACTTATCAGGGTTTTTATTTCATTTGTTTATTTCACATCATTAGTTATATAAGTAAAAAAGTTAGGTAATTAGTAAGTTGGTGGCATGATGTTTGGTAGATAGATGGGTAGGTAAGTAGGTAAGTGGGTAGGTAGGGATTTTGGATGGTAGGTGGGAAGTAAAAAGTAGGGAGGTAAATAGGTAGGTAGGTAAAGATGTAGGATGGTAGGTGGGAAGTAGGAGTTAGGTAATTATGTAGGTAAATAGGTAAATAGGTTGGTGGCTAAGGATGTAGGATGGTAGGTGGGAAGTAAGAGCTAGGTAGGTAGGTATGTATGTAGGTAAGTAAGCTTGTATGTAGGTAGGCCTAGGATATTCATTAGAAAAATTCATGTCCTATGTAATCACTTTTTAGACAACTAATAAAATAAACTATAAACCATATTGGCAGCTATTTAGTTTGTGTGGCAATATGTGGAGTTGCAATTTAGTGGTTATTACAACTGATGCAACAACCATAAAATGATTGTAAGTGTTGTAGATGGTAAGTAATAGCTATTGAAGTTCTCTAGGTGATTATGGTTTTTTTTTCAAGTCTACATATGATGATATGTGTAAAATAGTAGCTATTGTAGGATGATAGCTATTGTAGGACGATAGTGTAGCATGACGATAGGTGTAAAGGTCATACTTTCATATTTGTTCATTATTCTTGTTATTTTTTGAAAATCCGGCAACCCTTTCCATGTTGGTAATTAGGTTGTCGGATCTTGTTGTTTTATAACCTTCCATGTTAGTTTGGTGTTATTTTAATTTTCACATTATATCCTTTTGTCAATTTTGTGATAGGTACATGTAAAAACATTTTGAACATTAAATTGATACACAATTAGTTCTTGGAAAGCCATTTTCAACTTGATTTGTCAAAATCTTTTATTTCATAGATTAAAATGAGGTTTCAAAAGAAAATATACACAAGTTTGAAAGAAAATTTCAATTAGAAAATATGTCATGATCCATGATGAATTGAGATTGGATCATTTTTTAGAGGTTTTCATAACCCCTTTAACATTTTGGGTTGGAAACTCCACATCCTTGACACTAATTATAAATGGTGAACACCTACATATTGCAAAATTCATTATTGGTGGTCCACTTGACAAACATTTGGTAGTGCACTTGCAATTTGTAAGATGTTTATATACCTAAAGACCATGATCTTGTAGATGTTTTAATGTGTTAGATTTGAAATTGATTTAGACAAATTGTGTATAAGAATTATTAAATATAAGCAAAGGGTTAACACACTAATTAATTCATATTCTTCCAACATATTTTATTGAATCAAATTGGCGTTCAACTTGTTTTAAAATACCCTTTTGTGAAATAAAATAAAAATGTATAAAGTGACATTAACCTTTGAATATCTTTCCTATTGCATATATCAATAACCTTAGCAGGAACAATGTTTTTCACATCCTAGAACTTCATTTTGAATTGAATGTACCTTCCAATTGATTCAATTTTTAGCCTTCTAATATGTGAAATTCAAATAGAATAGAGACTTTCAAGGTATTGTGATGTGACAAACATTACCATAACAATTCAAACATTCACATCCATATATATTATATGCAAACACATCTATTTCAAATACTTAATATGTATGTTTCAATCTATTGAAAAAGTGTTTTTTCATGTTTGGTATTGAAAATTTTATTGGAAGAAATGACCCAATTTTGCATTTAAGGTAGAATAAATGTTAACTTCGATTTACAAGAGGAATTCATTTGAAGGGTCATGTATATTTCAAATTTGGAGCTTGTAATGGTCCATCAACAAAATATTGCCATTGGGTGTTGAATTTTGGTGTAGCCTTTTTTGAAAATTATGAACAACAATTTGTTAACATTGTGTATTGTGTATTGAATATTCATATTTTTTAGTGTATGTTAAAAGCTTTATTTGATTCCTTCGCATATTTGGGAAATTGAATAATTGGCATTTGGAAACCCATTTTTCATGTTGCCCACCTTTCTCCATCCAAGCACACCAAAAGGTCTTCAACATTATAACATATGGTTGCTTCATATCATGCTAATAACACCATTTTCAATACCATCCATATGACAAGGATGGTGTTACAACGTTTGGGCAATGAATTCAATGAGATGATCAATGTTTTTATATTCATGTATTATTCCACCTGTGTAGTATGTAAATGTAATTGATGAAGAATCATTAATACAACCAACAGAAAAATGCACACTAAAATCTTTTGGATAAACCTCTTCATATTTGTACAAATGACACTATTCAAATGAATTTTTCAATATCATACACTAGATAAGGATGGCATGTTGCAACATATGTGAAGTGAATGATAAGGTGATAAATGTCTTTGGACTTATGTACTATCCCACTATTGTAACATTCATAATCTTATCACTTGTAATTGATGGAGAAGCATTAATACATATAATAGAAAAAGGCACACTACAATCTTTTGGATAAACCTCCACATTGTCAATCTTAGAACAATCTTTTCACATTTTGATTCAACTCCATTTAATCAATTTCTAAGAAACTCAAAATTAAATATTCCATTGTATTCCACCAATGGTTGAAAAAATTAAAAAGTTAAAAAATCCACAAAAGGATCATATTTAAAAGTTCACCATATTGATATATCAAGCAAATTACCCTTCACATCAACACCTTTGAATGGAGTTTTGAATTCAATGTCTCATATTATCTTGAATCAAAATTGGCATTCACCCCTATATAAAGGACATACAAACTAGCCCAACTTTTTCAATGAAAGTGAAGAAAATGCTTGAAGAATAAATCATTTGACCTACCCTTTAGCCCTCTTTAGCTATTACCTAGTTTAATGGCCACCATATTATGCACATGTCCATGTTGATGGCAATTTCTAATTATTTTAGCATTGAGATGTTTACCACATACCTATAAGTTTCTAGGACCTTTGAAAGGGGTAAAAAAGGATGGCATCAAAGCCCTTAAAACTAATGACCCCAAAAGATATGAGATTAATTGGCATAATGAAACCAAGTTCTTTATTTTCTAGTGTAATTTGAAACTTTAGGATCCTTTTCAACCTTGGGAAATTTCATGCCTCACCTCATGTGTATGGCATACATGCCTCTTCACAAAGAGAACAAGGTATTGTTTGTACAACCTTTTAACCAAATAGACACATGGCTCATCATCCATGTAGTTGCTTTTGAAATGCCTCTTGGATTCATCCAAGATTGACTAAAAAACACTTTTGAACAAGTCTTGTCTTATTAGTGTCTTGAATAATTGTTCACCTTTCAATGAATATCATTCACAATTTTAGTTGATAGTAGTAACAATGTAATTATGTTTATACAAGCTTGCACAACTTGAACTTTTGGAATATAAAATTTAACACCTCACTATGAAAATTAAAACAATTTTAATTTTGTAAACTAGAAAACACACATGGTTTTTAAGTATTTAGCTTTTTTGTTTATGAAGGACCAGAAATGGAAAGTTTTTATAGATCACATTTTTTCCATTGTTGATACATTATTAGGGAACATGTTGAGTTCAATTTCTAGTTAAAAGGGGACTTTGGATTTGTTGTGTTCACATATTCAATTTGTATTTTCATAACTCTTTAAATTTGTGCAAAACTATTAGAAGCCATTTTCCTATCACAAAACATGGAAAATTTGAAAAATCAAGACATTTCCATATTTGGAGCATTATGAATATTGGTATTCAAAATATTTTCCCCAAGATTGGCTTTTTGAAACAACCATAAAACGATATGAGATGGTTTACCTCATTGAAGTTTAACATTGTATTCACATCAAACAATGGTTGGTATTAAACATGTATTCAATGGTTCATCCTTGAAAGATGTTGGAAGTGTCTATGCATAATGAATAGATTAGCAAGGTGAAATCAAACATGAAAGCCATGCCATTCAACCTCCACTATAGTATTAGTATTACTTATGAATCTTTACAAATGCATGGGAAGAAATGAATTCTATGTCAATGTTCCAAATCATGTTGGAGAGATTATTCTTGGTAGGATTGTTTCTTAAACAACAAAGTTGGGCCATTATGAATTGAATTTATGGAATAGTATTGACAAGTAACATGAAAATGGTAACAATAGAATATCTTGAAAAGGGAAGAATGCAAATCCTTGGGACTAGTAATCCCACCAAATTACATCTAATTTTTAAGTGCACATTTCACAATATTCCAAGCAAGGACCCTCAAGTTGGAATTGAACAAACCTAATGACCACACATATAATGTGCTTAAATTGGATTTGACATTAAAAGGTTTGACAAACTTAGTATTGGTTGCAAATTATATCAAGAGATAACCAATGCATCTTCAAGTGTAACAATCTCATGTATCTACAATAGGTATTGATAAACAAATTCAATGTTATCAACTATGCAATAAAATTACCTTCAAACAAAAACAAATGGTAAACCAAACATGAATTATTTTTGTTATAATGGTAACTATCATTACTGCAAATTATGTCTTATCAATTGTCATTTATGGTTGGACTTTAATTAAAATGAACCTCTGGGTAAGGTGATTCTACAATCAAAATGTCTTAATTTTTAATGAAATAGATAAAGTAATAGTAAATAATCATATCAAATATGAGAGATGAACTAGTGTTCAAATTTTTGGCATTTGCAAGGGTAAAATTAGTTAGACCAATGGTGATCAAAATTCCTCTACCATAGAATTTGGGTTATGATTGGATGGACTAAATCCTAATCTTTTAAGGCAATTGAAATTCACCACCCCCCAAGATGTAGGTGAACATGTGTCTTGGCTCATATGGTGATTGAAATTTAACTTTCAAAAAAAAATCCAAGCAATCAAAATGCAATAATTAAATTTTAATTGTCATTTTGATGGTTTAAATTTTACAAGAAAAATCTTTTGCACATATGGTGGACTAGGTTCAACCAAAAAAATTCTAAGCATGGAAGTTATGAAGACATGAATAAGATGTTACAACAAGGTATTGAACCTTTCACCTCCATGGCCATAAATGGAGTTTTTATCCATCCCATTGCAATATCAAATTGTGACAAATTGTGTTGACACATACATGTATAAAATGGGTCAATTTCAAATCTTCTTGCATAATACCCAAACCTTGAATGCTTTTTCTTTTCCATATCTTGTTCAAATAATACAAATGAAGACTTTTAAGTGTGATTTATACTTTGAATTATGGAAAAAATTAATAAATTAAATAATTTATGAATTTTTATAACTTTAAATATGGTTTGTAATTAAATTTTTTGTGATTCATTCAATTCATGTTCAATTAAATCAAGAAAATAATTTTCTTAATAATTTTTTTACATTGCTTTAAATGGGAGTAAAAAATTAGTTAATATTTTTTTAATGAAAAAAATTTAAAAAAAAGGAATGAATTTTTTTTTCCATGATATAATTAATTTTTTTAAAAATTAAAATGATCTATGACCTATAATTTCTATTTAAATTATACATAGTGTTTACTATTTTTTCACTTATTTATGATTTAAAAAATAGCATGAATAATCAAAACCACATACTTTTCAATTTATGATATTACTTCATCAAGAATTGCAAGTGCATCTTACATTTAAAATTTTTCTTACTTGGGCCAAATTTAATGCAAACATATTAATCTAGATGAAACCATCTTTTTGTTATGACATTACATATTGAGTATGTAACTACATTGTCATGTGCCATGGATGAAACAATGCAAATTTGTGGTCAATTTTGATTTATATTTAATTAAATGAAGACCTAACAAACAACAAACACTAAATAATAACAAGGAGTTAAATGTGGCATTAGGTTCGCTGCATTTGTAGTACAATGCCTAACATGAAAAAAAAATTCAGATTTTGTTTTACTGTACCTACAAAATGATTAATGTTGTAAGTATTTTTTTACACAATAGTTAAAAAATAAAATGATGTAGTGGTTAGAAACCTCCCTTCAATTCAAAGTTCAAGGGTTCAATCCTTTTCCTAATTATTTTTTCCAACAAACAAAATGGATGAAAAAAATCCATATAACATTTAAATAATTTTTAAAAGTTGATTGCCCTTAGGAAGTAACTTTCTTGAATAAAAAAAAACTAAGTGCTAATCCCAAGCAAGTTCCCCATGTAGTAAAAAATGTTCCTTGGGAAAAAAACAACTTCTTTGGGGAGCAATGAAGTTCCTTGTGGAGAAGGGCAACTTCCTTGGGGGAATAATGTACTTTCTTTGGGGAAACACTCAAGTTCACCAATGAAAAATATGTTTTGAATAGTTTTGCAATCACAACCATTTTATGTTTCTTTTTATATAGGGTTGCAACTTATCATTGAAAAGGTTTCAAGGAGGGCTACAACTTTGTAGTTGGAAACATTTCAATTAAAATTCATATGCAAAAGTTACGATCAAACAAAATTTCAAACACATTTGTTCCTTAGGGAACATGGTTACTCCCTTGGGCAATTTAAGCCCTTGCTCCTTGGGCACATGGTTACTTTTTGGGGCAACTAAGTTCCTTCTCCCCAAGGACATGATTGTTCTTTGGGAAAAAAAAGGCTTAAGATGCTCCTTAAGGAAATTTAAACTCCTCTTTAGGGACATGATTGTTCTTTGGGGAAAAACGTAACTTCACGAGGAACAGTGAATTTTTTCCGGGGAAAGGCCCAAGTATTCTTGAAAACCATATGTTTTAAATTGTTTTGTAATCATATTCATCTCATGTTTGTTTTTATATATACTTGTGAACTATCATTGAAAAGGTATCGATGACAACTACAATTTTGTAGTTGGAAATATTTCAATTAGAAGTCATCTACAAAAGTTATGATCACACAAAATTTGAGAGACATTTGTTCCTTGGGGCAACTTAGGCTTGTTTCTCCCTGGGGCCAACAATCTACCTAGGGGGAGCAACCTAAACCATGTTTCCTTGGGGAACAATCGTGTTCTCAGGGAACAAATGTGTTCAAAAATTTGTGTGATCATAATTTTTGCATATGAGTTTTGATTGGAGTGTTTCTACCTACAAAGTTGTAGTTCTCCTTGAGACCTTTCCAATGATAGTTCACAAGCCTATATAAAAACGAACATGAGATAATTATGATTGCAAAAAGATTTGAAACACATGTTTCCATTAAGAACTTGGGCCTTTCCTTGGGGAAAATACATTGTTCTTCAAGAAAATTTTCTTTTTCCTTGGGGAACAATCATGTCCTTGGGGAGAAAGAACTTAAGTTGTTTTGGGGAACAACTTAAGCCCTTTTTTCCCTTGGGGAAAAATCATGTCCTTGAAGAGAAGGAGCCAAAGTTGCCTTGGGGAGCAACTTAAACCCCTTTTTTCCTCGGGGAACAATCATGTCCCTAGGGAGAAGGAGCTCTTTTTTCCCTAAGGACATGGTTACTCCTTGTGAAATAACTTAAGCCCCTTTTTCCTTTGAGAGCATGATTTTTTTCCAAGGCAACCTTTGTTCCTGTAGGAACATGGTTTTTTTCAAAAAAAATATTCTTGCACACCTAACTTAAAAAAATTGTCGAAAGGCAATTTATTTTCATCCATTTCATTTATGAATGAAAAATAAAATTCAGGGAAAGGTTCAAACCCATGGGCTTTAAGGGGGATTTAAACCATTACATTAGTTTTTTTATTTTGAAAATAATGTAAGAATTTTTTTTTTCAAGTATTAATCATTGTGCGGGTATAATATTGCTAGGCACTAGATTGTACTATAATTGTGTTGAGCCTAGTGCCACATTTAACTCGTTGCTATTACTTAATATTTGCCCTAACAATATAGTTTGTTGACAATTTATAAGAATAAAATTATTGAAACAACCTTAAATATTCAAAATTTGATTTTATGTAGTAATATTATATTTCCTCACTTATATAAAATGTGCAATATGATTGTCAATGAAAGAAAATATAATCCATAAATTTCATGTAATCAATTCTTTGCACTTGGCATATCAAATTGTACATTCGGCATGACAAACTTCTAAAGTAACATTTATCAATGACCTAAATTTAGCATGTCACATTGCATTTGAAATGACATATTAATCACAAAAGTATATGCACCAACAACACCACAAAAGCATCACACATCCCAAATCTAAATGGTAACATTTGTTCAATATGACTAAAATGAGTAATGAACAAAATCATATTGGACATACTCTTTTTTGTGTTTTTTTGGTTTGGGGGAAAATTTTCAAAAGTATCCCCATGTCATTTTGGACAAGGAGCTGAATCGCGTTCAGTCTTTGTGATCAGAATTCTAAGCATGGTTGGGATAATTGGAATTTGGGTGTACACTCAGATTGTGTAGCTTAGACCTCTCCTATGGAATATCTGACCCGGTGTAATTGATGATTCTGGTCGTGGACATCTGGAGAGAGACTTGGCTGTACATTTTTAGTCTTCATCATTTCACTGCATGGTATCAGCTTAATTTTATCCTAATTATCTTAAATGAGTACCTAGTCAGGAAGTCAAGATCAATACTAGGGAGTAGGCTAGAGCTTCAGGGTGGATCATAAAGTTTGTAGGAACTTGTGTGATCATAAGGTTGGGTTGAGAGCTTGTTGTAAATCTTTGTTTTACTCATTATCTGTGTTGTACTCAGCTTAATTTTATCCTAATTATCTTGAATGAGTACTTAGTCAGGAAGTGAAGATCAATATGCGGGAGTAGGCTAGAGCTCAGGAGTGGACCATAAAGTTTGTTTGTAGCAACTTGTGTAATCCTAAGGTTGGGTTCAGAGCTCGTTGTAAATCTATGTTTTACTCATCTCTATTTTCTCATTGATTGACTGTCAATTTCCAACAGTGTCCGCAGTGAGAGGGAAGTGAATTGGGACTTGAGGGCATTTTGGTTGGCAATGCAGGTGGGTGTGTATTTGACATCTCTTGAGTAAGACCATATGACGACCTGCAAGCTGGGAGTTCTCCCTATGGCCACCACCACATCATCATTGTCATCATCATCCCTGGTGCCACTGCAACAGATCATAAACAAGCTTAGGGGACACTGTAATGCAGTCTGTTGTGGTGTGTATGCCCCATACATTTGATACCTCTTCAAATGAGAGTCTTCACTTTCTCAGAGTAATATTACAGTACAGCTGAAGCACTTGAGATGGCCAGCCAATGTTTTCTTCATCTACTCTAGAACCTTGCCGGGTGTTTTTTTTAAAGCAATATTTGATAGAACAGGCCAGGATGTTATAACTGGCTCAGATGAGTGGCTTGTCAAGATCTGGTCTACAGAAACTGGGCTTTGCTTGTGCAGTTGTCATGGTCATGGTGATGAGGTGTGATTCCTGCTCTCTTTGCCTTTTCTTATCATCTTTGAGGTTTTGAACCTGATGTTAGTACTAGGTCTTGCCATAGTGTTAGATCAACAGATTAGTGCAAGTGGGCATTGCTCATGAGGGCTTCAACAGAGATCAAGCTTAGAAAGATGATCTTTTTTTTAGGGAGATATTACAGATTTGGCTGTGAGCAGTGGGAATACACTTGTCACTTCAGCATCAAACGACTTTTCAATCTGTGTTGTAAGGTCTACATTTATAACATCTCACCCACAAGTGAAAAATCTTTCTGGTTGAGAGATTGTTAAAGTAGCTACATTGTTGATTTGTATGTATATTTGCCTACTTGTACAGAATCTTTTGTTGATTGAACAATCATGATAAATATGGCTGCCTGTGATGATGCAGTGGCAGTTGCCAAATGGAGTACCCATCTCCTTGTTGAGAGGTCATGTGGCTTCCGTTAATGCTATTTCTTTCAGCCCTAGAGAGGTTTGTGAGTGCCTCCTACTTTGGTATGTCTATTTCCCCTGTAAGAGTCTATGTGCAATAGCTATTATGTAGAAGTTGATCATGTGTTTGAAACTCATAAGTCCCTTGCATCCATTTTGTTGTTGTTGTCTTATGCGAAAGCAGATAGTACAGTAGTTCATGTGTCACAGAACATCTGATGATGGCACTTGCTGTATCTGGAATGCTACAAACTCATCCCTCAACTGACATGTTTATATGCCCAACCCCAAAGATGCTCTTACAAGTATGTGGACTTGAACCCCCTGGTGGTGTTTTGTTCATATCTCTCTTACCTGATGGAGCATGCATTCCTTGCATGGATGATCCATGCCTTCATTCCCTCTGGATGTGGCAGCTGCTGAATTGATGAGGTTATGAATCCTTTGTGTCTTGTGTTTTCCTAGCATCAAGAGCAGTGGGTGCCCAGGCAATGCCTGAAGGGCCTCCCAACAATCGAGTTCTCTGTGGCACTTTCAATGCAGACGGCACTCTATTTGTAACTGGGAGTTCAGACAAGATGGCCAGAGTACGAATCCCACTGCTTCTGCTTAGGAAGTTTCACTCATCTCTCTCATCATATGTGGACACTGTTCCAGCTCATCTAGCTTTCTAGTTCTGCTTTTTGTGTCTGAAATGGATCTTTTTACTTTGCTTTTCATGGATCTGTAGTCAAACAAAGCTGTTGATATTTTTTGCAATGGTTTTTGATATTGTTTCATATCACTGGACAGTTGTGGGATGCATGTAAATGGAATGATGACCTAATGGGGAGGCCCAAGTATGAGCTGGACACCCTGAAGGGTCACGAAAATGATGTAAATACTGTTCAATTCAGGTGAATGGTGGGTGTAGGATTTAGGGTTTAGCAGTTTTCATGTTGCCTATTTGATTTGTTTTTCAGGCTAATATATTTACAAACTTACATAGATGATGTCACTTACCAAGTTAGGATGCTTTTTGGAACTTGGAGACTGAATTGATAATGGGTTTGCAATTTTTCTTCTTTGAAGTGGGTGTGCAGCTTCATCAAGACTTTGGGCTGGAGACATGAGCAAGCAGGAAGATCACCAGTCTCATTTTGAAAACTCTTGGTCTCCACATGACAGTATCATCACATGCTTGAGGGATGGCAGTGCCATTAATTGGATGCCCCCTACATCTGATGTGAGTTTGATGAGGTGTCATAATTACAATCAGTGTTGTCTTGAGCACCAGTTCATGCTTTAAAATTTCAGCTGGGTTTCCTGGCTTTCATCTGCAACTCTTATAGTTGTTGTGAATGTATCATCTACACTCCTGCCAGTACTGGCAAAAGTCTGATTCAAATAATGACAATCACGTTGAAAGTATGCACTTGATCCTCACTAATTTATTGTTTCTTTTCTGTACAGGGCAAGGTGGAAAGGTGGCAAAAGGCCTATCAATTGCGAATACCCTCACCACCAATGTCACCACATGGGCCACCCCAGGGGAATGGGCCTCCTCACCAGGTCCCACTTGGGGTGAATATGATAGTGTGGAGCTTGGATACTTGTTTTATTCTTGCAGCCATTGTGGGTGAGGATTTTCTTGCCTGTACCATGAAATGCCATAAGGATTGTATGATCTCATAGGTCAATTTTATAGCAATCCATGGATGCATAGAGGACTTTTCCGATTTAGTATTTTCACAGTACTAATGCTTCCTTTGTGTATCACTTTGTTTGCAAGCATGCACATTGTGATTTCTGTATTGGCCTGTGCATGGTCAACTTCTGAAGCTTACACAGACTGGTTGTGTTCTGTGCTGATGGGAGTGCAGATCACAGAATTTGTATGTGGAATGCAGTTGATGGCAGCTTGATGCATTCACTGACTGGTCATGAAAAACAGGTTCCTTCTAAGCCTGCTTGCCTACCCTTGGCAATCTGTTTGGGTTGGACCAAGACCAGGACTAAGACTGCATAACAGCATCATATGAGGGTTCCAGACTGCCACATCCTAATATATATGGGATCTGATTCCAAGAGTATGGCTTCCAATTCCTCAAGCTTGCCGTCTAATTTTTCTTGACCATATCAATGTTGTGGTGGGCTTGCAGACTTATATATTGTATGTCCATCCATTCACCCCAAGGATAGCCATGGGTGCAGGCTATGATGGCCATGTTATCATCTGGGTTGTGAGTTGCTTTACTGAAAATCCACAGAACTTGTTTGATCTTTTTGGAGAACAAGACTGAATGCATTTGCTCATTGAAGAGCCTGGAACTGATGTCACCAAGCAAGCTTGTTGGATGATACTTGCAAATTTGGGAGGGGTGTCTGATCAAAGTGTATGATATCGGAGAATACAACTTGGTTGATGGCAACTTTTCTCCGTAAGTATTGATTGTTCTTTCCCATGGGAGCTGCTTTCACAAGTCTAGTGAAAGCTGAAACCACATATACATGGGTCCTGGATTTGGACATTTTCTGTGCTGACCAAATGAAGGGTGTTCTCATTTACAACTAGAATGCGAGGGTGTCTGCAGTGATGGTTCATTGTCAGTGGTACCTGATGAAGTTGGCCAAATCTACATCTTTGGGACAGGGACTGGAATGGCTAAGAAAGATGCAAAGCATGAGCAGGTGGGTCCTTTTCTGCAATGTGGTTGGGTCACAATTGGTTTATTTATGGTGTTCCCAAGGTTTTCTTTCTGTGATAGCTAGGTGGGAGAATCTCCAGTGTGTTCTCGAGTCCTAAATCCAAGAGTCTAGGCTGCTGTTATCATAGTTACACACAGTGTGCTGTGATCACAGCAGCTTAATAGAAAGCAACTAACATGGGGCCTTGTTGCAGGGACAGTGGCCTTCCATTCGAGAGCTGCAAGTGCATTGAAAATATGTAGTTAATCATTTTAGGAACTCTGGGAACACATGTTCTTTTAAAAAAATGGACAAATCTCACCGTGTGGTGAGTCATAGTTTGACTCACAGCTCTCAAAGCTCCTGCAATTGGTCAATGCTTGACTGGTAGAGCTGCGAGATGAATGTGAGCACAGCTAGTTGGAAAAAACATACTGGAAAGCTGCTGTGATTAGAACAACCTAATGGAAAGATGTGCTAAGTTGAGTAACTGGAATCCTGATTCCCCGGTAGATGTCTTATAGTTTTTCTCAGAGATTTTCAGCCTTTGGTTTGAATACAATTTGTCAATGTGCTCGATGTAGTAAGTGACCACAACCCAATGTCTTTGAATGTTTGTAATTGTGTGACTTGTGCAATATCTCTGTAGCAGCATATATTTCGTGTAGGTTATTGTCTTGTGTCTGGTTAATTGATTATCATAAATGGACTTTGCCTCAGGAGACCCAACTGCCCCCCACATCAGAGAACATTCAAGACCTGCTATGGGATACAAGTATGTGCTGTCTCCTACCTATTAAGTCACCTTGCAAGAACGTAGGTCTAGCAATCCCTTGTTAGCTTATTGATTTACATCTACTGAATTACATTTCTGTGCTTGCATGAGCATGTGATGATAGTGGACTATTTGCCTCTTTACCAGATTTGTTCCTTACCTGGAGCCCTATCAGAGTTCATACCAGCAGCAATGGTTGGGTGCTTAGGGAATTGAGTGGACGCCTTCCAATGTGTTCTTGTCCATTGGAATGACTGATGATGCAGCAGCATATGCTGATCCTTCTAATTCCTCCACTGGCATTCTAACCAGGCATTGTGCCACCTTCACCTATTCAACAAAATCGGCAGCATCCTGAAACTGCACCTGGAAACTGATGGGTACTACAACAGCCTTCTGAGGTTGATGAAGCCATGGACAGGGAACAAGAAGTTGCAGATAAGGGTGAGGATAACAGGTTCTGATTACAGTGTGAGTGAGGCTACATAACGTAATAGTTTTCATGATTTGCACTATGGGTGCATGTGGATTTGCTCAATGGGTGTATTGATATATATGTTCAAGTGAGTGAGTGTGTAAAAGTTCCCCAGTTTCAGATTACATTTCCATATGGATGCATTGCGTGTGGAACTGCTTCGAATTGTCTTTTGATGGAGATGGTGGCTTTTTATTTCTTTGGAAGCAAAGGGGTTGGCTTGAAGAGGTCAGGAAGCCAAATTCCCAGAACATTTGCAGCAGCATGACCTACATAAAGGCACTGTGCATGCATTTTCTGTCAGTGGGGACTCATGACAACTAGTCACTGCCATGCATGATAAAGGTGATGGTCTGATACTTTGCAGGTGACACTGATGAGGTTATGCCTGTGTGTTCTTTTCATGTTGGTTTTGGTGGAACTGATATTACAGTTACCTTCAAAGTGCTATAATTGCTGAGCCTTTTTTGCTTGCTCATTGATCATCTCCCCTCTTTCTCACTTATTTTGTTTTTGAGGAGATAGGGGGTTTGGGGGTGATCTGTTTGCTAACCATATTGACTTCCCATTGGCATTTGATATGATGGAGTTGTGTGTCATGGCATTGCACTTGATATTCTGATGGTTGATCATCATAAGGGCCAACTCAGGGTCAGGAAGACTAATTAATCCTGCCACACAATCTTCCATTGCCGGTTGAGTGTCCAAGAGACCAAGAAGCAATCATAGATAAGTCTTGAAGTGTGTGGTGGATCCAATTTGATCATGTAAACTACCTTTTCCACCATGTGGAGGGGCCCTGATTCACAAACATGGTTCTATCATATGAAATCACAGGATTCAATAGATACTACAAATTTTATAAATATTAAAAATCATTTAAATTATATTTGAAATATATTACCATTTTTCAGTAGAATGTTACATGTTATTATTTTTGTATGTAAAAATATAGTTCAACATCACATAGTGTGAAGTGTGATTTCTTTCATAGTTGACTTCTTCATGTTTTGGGCTATCATAATATGTAAAAATATTTGTGATTTAAAAAATAAAATAGTAAGGTTGTTGAAGTTCAGAGATTCACCCTCAAAAAAACAGTGCAATGTCATTACATAAAAGGGGGCCATTGTAGTGTCCTTCGCCCCTCTACACTCATAATCTTCACCATAGCTCAAATTCAGTACAAAAGAACGAAACAACGAGTGCAAAACAATGTGTTGCCTTCTTTATCCAGCCTATTTTTCTGCCAGACCATGATTGTGTCCCTTTAGATTCAAAGGTGTTTGATGGCCTACATATCTGGTTTGTGCATGAAGATGTTCTGAATTAGGTCATTTTATAGATCTCAAATCTAATGTATGTGCTATATAACAATGATGCTTTGAATCTTTGTTAGCGATTCTCACAAGGTTATGACCACACTCATTGTCATGTTACCATTCAAAGTTGTGTTATTGTGGAGATTTCTCTGCAATCTCATGGACATAATTGCTGTGTAGCAATTGGATGGGTCTTGTCTGGTTTCAACATACTGTAATATTGCCTTATGTACAGTGTTGACTTGGAAGCCAGCATGATGGAAAGAAAGCTCGGGAGACAAGGTGGTGGCACACTGCAGGGACAAAAGCAGGTACTGTAGGAATCAGCCCTAATGGTCTCAAACGTGTTTCCTTTGACCTGTGCAGGGATCTTGAAATATGTGATGAACTTTCTCAATATATTAGTTAGAGTTGTGCCCAAATGTCTGAGTTATGCTTAAGGTTAGTGTTGTCTGGCACTAGGGATATTCAAATCATCTTTTCAGAACCTACTTACTCCCAAGGGGATGTTGTTCATGAGAATTTTTTCCTTTTCTGATCGTGCATTCCAGTTTGCTTACCGAGTGGACTACTGAGTTTCAGTGACTTCGCAAAATTCTCTGCAACATTTGACAAACCTTAATGAATGCAGAGACCAGAGCAATCTAGACCTCAATTTTTCTCAACCAGAGAGCTTGTAGCTGTATCTTGAAACCAGGTTAGAACAACTTAAGATTTCCATGGATCTGGACCTATGGCATGTGAATACTTCCCTGGGATCTGTGATGCAACCTCTGCTTGCAACCCACACCAAATTACTTGCAGCTGTCAATAGGAGCATAAAATTTGTGTTGGGCTCTGCTTAAAAGTTTAAAGGGGGATCTGCAGTCTGAGGAATAATAGCTTGCCTGTGTATGATCTCCAGGAGGCATTTTGTTTGTTTGAGGGAATCCATGGACTGATGCCAATCATATAAAAGAGACCCAAACCTGGATGATGGGCATCTACTATGATGCCAAGTGGAACAAAATATTTGGGGTCTGTGATAGTCACTGTTATCATGTTCATATGCTTGGTACAAACTAAATGATCTGCAGAAAAGCTACAACAAGAACCTCACAGCAAAAGATTTGCAGTTGATAGCTAAATTGTCAATTTTATTGATGGTGAAAGATGGTGAGGTTCACGGTGCTCACCAATTTGATATGGAGATGAAGAAAGACCCTAGACCCTAATATTTTGGGGTAACTCACTATCGAAGGATTCTTGGGAAGTGGTGCATGCTTCTTCTCCACCAACACTGCTGTGGTTTTGCTCAATGGTAACTTCCTGGTGTTATTGTGGAATTTTCTTTTAGCAATCTCATAAATAGATATTTTGTGTTGAAGGACATTTCATTCACCCTGTCTTGTGCCATTTTGAAAACATAGTTAACTGATCAAAGGCTTTCCAAAGTTGGGCTTGAGTGACCCAGCACCCACCAGTGCACCATCCAAAAAATCCCATTCTGGGATGGGATGAAACTGTCCCCCAGGGGTCAGTTTACTTGGTCAGTATATATATTTTTCTTCTGCTCCTTTTTTTCCCAGCTAGATTTTTTTTTTGGCCCACCCCTGACCCCAAGTTTTTTTTTTGAGAAGCACCTACCTACCCCAACCCACCTACCACCCTTTTTCCTACCAACCCACCTACCTCCCTCATCTTGCTGACTCCCTCTCCACCCACCTCCTTTTGCGCTCACTTCCATCGCCAAAGCTTCCGACCTAGAGTAGCTCAAAGCTTCAGGAAAGTGAAATCCATAGGAGCTTCAAGGGCTAGGAGCTTCAAGAGTGCCCCGCCAAGAGGAGCTTCAATGTGGTGGTAGGTAGGAGTGCGAAAGCAAGAGGAGCTTCAAGGTGGTGGTAGCAGTGGGAATTTGAAGGTAAGCTCCCTTCTCCTCCTTATTTTTTGCATTTTCTTTGATACGAGGAAGATGATAACAATGTCATTTTGTCTTCTTCTGTCTCTTCTTGCTATGAAGAAGAAGACAATAATGGTGAATGTTTTGAGATTTTCCCACTGAGCCAAATCTACTCCAGTATATTAGGTTAGAAGTAGCAACAAACAAGAACTTTGTGCTACAAGACCAAATGAAAATCAAGACTTCTTGTTGCACTATTTTAAATTTTTGTTTTCAAGAGTAATTTCCCAATTCCCTCAAGCCATGTCTGATCATGTAAAATGTTAAGGTTTCTTGGAGTTTTTGTTTGATCATCTTCGGTGCACGCAAAAGGACTTTGCAGATATTTCAAGCCATCTTGGTACTCAAAGTCCATCATCCCTTGCATTCCATATGATCTAGTTGTGCTTCGTGCTGCCTTCGAGAAGGTGATTGATTTTCACTCGTGTTTTTTTCATCTCGTTGATTCCTTTGGAATTTATCTCTGTTTGTGTCTCTTTCCATCCATGTTATCTAGGATTTGTCATGAGTTTCAAGAACAAAAAATTGTTTGAGAAATTCATGGAGAGAATCTGACATCAAATCTAGAAAAAAACTTGTTAAAAATTGATTGGGGAATCACTATTGTAATTTTTTTTTAATTGACCTTGCAAATTTAGTATTGACGAATATCTATTATATGAGTGTGGCCAAACATGACCTAGCAGGCAGTTATCGAGAAGTTCATGATCGATGTGCCATTTGGAATGCTTTTGTCTAGAGGTCTGGATTCCTTTTTAATGGCCGTAGTGGCATCATGACATTTCAACAACATTGAAGTTGCCAATGGCTGGGGTACCCAACTTCACACTTTCTTTGTTGGCCTCAAGGTGATGATAGATCTTGATTAATACTTGAAAACTCTCAGTATGATTCCTCTTCATGTGTAGTAGTATATAACAGGATGCATGTGTGGATTGCAAGAATGATTTTTTGAATTGGTTTTTCCAAAGAATTATAATTCATTATCATCATGGAGTAAACTGAAAGTTGGAATTATTTAACTTGGTGATCTAAATTACTTGAACAATATTTTGAATTGAGATCTAGGTGGGTTTTCTATTTTGGTTATAGGGATCACCTAATTTACGAAGCTGCAAATGAAGTTGTAGGTTACTTGAAAACAAACCACCATGAATGCAATATCGTTCTTAACAATTGTTTAAAGTAATAATTTATTTTTGAGGTAGCCACATATTTACCATTATGACATGTTCCCCATTTTAGGGCAGGGTTGTTTTGAACTTGGTCATTTTTTGCACATTTTTGTAACACATGTCACCCATGTTTTTTTATTCAAAGCATTTTACTTTCATTTTACAACATCTTGTGTTAATAGTTAAAAATACATTATCACATATTCTTATATGTATGTTTGATGAAATTATCAAAAAATTGATTGAAATTTTGCATTCAAACTAAAAAACCTTTTTTTACCCCCAAAAATAATAAGTTCAAACTTAAAAGGAAAGCAATACCTTCATGAAGGTATTCTATAAACACCATGGATTGAATTATTTTGGTCCAAGCCATTGGAGGGGTATTGCTTATGTCAAAAAATATTCAATGCACATGTAATATCGCTTTTAGGGTATATTAAAATTCCTTTGGTTCCATAACATATTTAAAAAATCTTGGAAGGGTATTGCATAGCCATACCAAAACTTCAAAGGAAAGCAATACCCTCATGGGGGTAATTTGTAAACACTATGGATTGAATTATTTTGGTCTAGAATTGAAAGGGTATTGCTTGTGCCCATAATTACACAATGCATGTGCAATACCTTTGTTAGGGTATATAATAAATTGTTTGGGCTCCATCACATATTTATTGAAACTTGGAGGGGTATCGCATAACCATACCAAAATTTAGAAGGAAAACAATACCCTATTTGGGGTAATTTGCAAACACCATGGGCTTAATTATTTTGGTTCAGGTTATCAGAGGGGTATTGTTCATGCTCATAACTATTAAATTCACATCATTACAACGAAATGTATCTTGGTTCATTTTGGGTTTCACTAAATTTTGAGTGAATTTGGACTTTTTACCATGGTGAAATTGGTCAACCCTCGAATGAATAAGGACTAATTGTTGCAGATAGTGAAATGGTTCACTAATACCTAATGAAATACAAATTTACCAAGCCATTTCACTTATTAATTAATTAA
>Ga0116227_10004842_pt1 | contig 28918 bp, 19 predicted proteins | sample S1TSphgellanicum_FD_89693 | JGI IMG/M metagenome (GOLD analysis project Ga0116227, IMG submission 89693) | Host-associated microbial communities from peat moss isolated from Minnesota, USA - S1T2_Fb - Sphagnum magellanicum MG | ecosystem: Host-associated > Plants > Peat moss > Unclassified...
AAAAAAAAAAGAAAAGAAACAGGGTGGAGGCCGGGGAGAAAATAAAGTTGCAAAAAAAAACTGAGATCAGGGCTGAGAAAGGGCAAACAAAAAAACTCAACCTGGGATGGTACAGGGATAGAAAAGAGAATCCTATCAGTGCACCATCCATCCACGTTGGTGTACTGGTGGGTGCTGGTTCACTCTGGCCCAAGTGTTGGGTGCTTATTTCATTTTTAATAACCATCGGTTCCTGGTATTTGAAAAAAACCAGAATCAAAGAACCATTGGTTCTGGTATTTCAAAACCCTCAAAGAACTGTCGAGTTTCATGAAAGAACCAGCAAAGAACAGATGATTTCAGGGCGGTCATTTGAATTTTATAAAAAAAGAGAACCATGGTTATATATCAGACAGGGTATTTGACTTTTTGATCACTCTGATTATGTATCAGGCAAGGTATTTAACTTTTTGATAACTGTGATTAAATATCAGAACTGGGTCTTTTCATTTTTTGACCTGTTCAACCTAAGAATGGCCCTGATACCCGGCAGGGGTTCGGTGCAGTTTCTAATAACCACCCAACAATCGACAACGATAGTTGGATATGGACTAAACATGTTTAAATGATTTGGGATTTACAGTAGGATTGAGTACATTCAATATAATGTTGTTCTCCATTAGAAATTTGTGAGGCACACCCCCTTGGTTACATGGAGTTGCAGGCAATATAGAGGCATCTCGGAGGGCAACTTTGATAAATGAAACAAAGTAATTGAAGCAATTGAACCTCAGCACCTTAATTACAATAGAGTAGCTTGAGCTTGCAGAGTGGACGTTAAGCTAGCTGCTCTTAAAATTGTAGCAACAGACCAATTATGACAAGTAAACTTTTGCATTTTGAAGTATTAGTGTTACAATGCTTTCTGTTCAAATTAAATTGCTATGGGTTTCTTTCTACAATACCTTGCATAAGGAAAAACCCTACGGAAAAAGTTTGAAACTTTCCACATTCTTGTTTTCAAATAGGTCAGGCAGGGAGTGGGTTCAGGAGAGAGTCTCTTTGAGTTTTGGTGCAAGTCAAGACAAGTGGAGAAGAGTGTAGATCTTTGGACTTTGAACCTAAGTTTCTTCCTCCAAGTTAGAACCCAACAGTGCACGTCTTGAATGATGACTTGAGATCTAGCATACAATATTGCCAACAAATTCGAAGTTTATTCAGACCTGAGCAAATTTCTTTTTCAAAGTTTTGATGCCCTGTAATGCAAAGTATGGAGTATATTCCTGAACCTCGATAGGGTTAACGTAGTTTATTTATGAACAAAATGAAGTTTAACAAGTAGACTATCTTGATACTTTAGATCTTGGCACAACTTGTATTTGCAGAACAGTGTTCCTTGCAATGGACAAAGTTGGCCCGCCCATCACCACAAATGTGAAGATTGACTTGCATGTAAATCCCTGAAAAGTATTCAATGTTATAGGAGATGAAGGACTTGTATGATAAAGTACAACGATCTCCTCCACAAGGGCAGGTGTGCATTGGACAAGGCAAGTGGGTTTGTTTGCATTGCAAACTCCTCATGACATTAAAAAATCGACTGAATGGTCATAGGAAGAAGTTTCCAGAAGGTCCATGGAGATTATACCCTAGTTATGCAGAGGTCAACCGGGAGTTAAAGAAGAAGGCTTTCCATGTATGCCACCACTAGGTTTTCATTGACCTTAGTCTAATTCAAGTGTTTCCTTCAGTTTCTGATGTATAACATTGTGTGAACTGGCTTTCACGTCCTATAGAAGTCACAAGGAGATCTTCCGATGAACATTCAACCATCAGCTGAGGTGCACGGGAAAAGGCAGCAACAAACAGAGGTAAGCGAAGGTACGCACTTTTTTTGTTTCAAGCATTCATCACGCATGGCCATTGTGCAAATCCGCCACCAAGCCCTATTTTTTATTCATCATGCATGGTCATTATTGCGTAACAGATTTTAGAAGGAAATCTTGCTGAGGACATTGAGAGGTCAGCTGATTTGAAGACCTCAAAGACTGAGTTGAGGGGGGGGAGGAGGCCGTAAGTGGAAGGAAGCAAAGGTTTCAATAAAAAAATGAATTCACACTTGTTTTCATCATGTATTGTCATTGTGTAAGTTGGTTTGTAAACCCTAAACTTGTCCACATTCCATCGCCATTGTCTAATAGAAGCTAGAAGGAAAATCTACTATAGACATTGAGATTGTCAAGTGATTCAAGTGGGAAAGACAATGTGGTAAGTATTTAATTCAACTATTATTATGCAATATTGTAACTTGTAACCCATGAAGTTTCATCCATTTAGATTACTAAACTTATGTGTGTTTTGTTTTCTAGCCATTGAATAAGATACCTAAGAGTCAAAGATGTCATGTCAACACAACAGCAAAATCTTCCCTGTCTAGATATTTATGTTACATAACCTTCCCTAATGTGTGTAATTTTAAATGAAGAGGTTGTGTCTTTTGGGTAGTGTATTATGTGTGAAATTAGGAGAAATATGCATGGACACATTTGCCCCACAAGAGGGAGGTGTAACATAAGAAGGTGCTTGTTGAGGTTGCCAATCGACAAGCTATAGTTTTCTTTTGTCAATGCCTTGCCTTGGATTGTGGAATGTAGTCACCCATGGTAATCCCTTTTGTAAAATCCTGGCACAAATTTCCTAGTGTATTGGGAGGGCACATTACCAAGCATAATAAGTCCTCTGCTGAGAGGAGACACTTTCCATTTGGGGGGCAGGCACTTTGTTTTCCAGATGCCCGTGTTAAATTTTTAAAACTTTTTTACTGTGATGTTCTGGCTACCAGAAGGATATCCACCGGGTATAAACATTTTATTTTTACTGTGATACCCATAGGGTACCCACCGGGTATCACAGTAAAAATCTCTGCAGCAATTATTACGCCAGGTAAAGCCCTCGGGCAGGGGCATTCCAAAATAACCAGCCCTCAGCCTTTGGGCTGGGGGGACAATTATTTTGGGAATGCCCCTGTCTGGGGGCTTTACCCTCCACAAATCAACCCTATGTTGCCCACATCTTGGCTTCATGGACAAGTGAAGAATTTTGTGGCCCGGAGAAATAGAAGTTCAGGACAAGTTGGCTTCAGGGACAATTAAATAATTTTGTGGCCCAGAGAAATAGAAGTTCAGTAAAGCACTATGTGCAGTTGGGGCTGGATGGTTTGTGAAAGAACAGGTATGTGACACCACAGTATGTAATAATGTTGCATTGGACTATACTTCATAGAATGTATGTTTCATTGGATCAAATTAGTACATCGTAGTACTGCATCACACATAGACATATGAATTGATGAACAATGGTTATAGAATTTCATTATTATTCTACTTGTAACTTCCTTTTATTGTCATGTTGCAGGTTGGAACTTGATGTTTTAACAATTTTGTGATGGGCTAAGTGGGCAATCATCCAGAAAAATGTTGAGTCAAATTTGGCTATAAATGAAGCATGTGTAGGATAAAGCCCAAGGGTGGCAGCATTTTCAAATAAAGGGCCTAGGATGAGGAGATAGTTGAGTTCAGCTCTACATTTTGGGAGTGCCCCCTCACCCATGGGCTTCACCCATTGTAAAACACAATGCGAAATCAGTATGAATTTAAACATATGTAGATCATGAGGCTTAAGAGGGGGAGAGTTTTCACTTATACACCTCATGAGTGGGAGGAATCTGACGCTTATAAGTATGCATAATTTTCCTCCCATTCTTAAAGAGTAGGTCTGATGATATCCAACATCTTTTATACAAGCTATTCATGAATATAAGGTACACAAATAATTTTCTCCAAGTGCTTTAGGAGAGGAAAAAAGTCAAAGCATCATTTTATATTATTTTCCCCCTACTACAAAATAACATAAAAATTAGGTTTAAAAAAAAATTCAAAATCTGGTCACAAAAAGACCCCAAATTTCACTCCATAAAATTGAGATTTTGTTATGCCTTACAAAAAAAGACTATTGCAACTGATGTAACTAATGAGATTAGGAGTGCAATGCAAGAGATTGTGGCTATCTTCACTGGGAAAAACATGTACAACAACACCATAATAACTTAGCAATTTCAACACTAGTTAATAATGAGAAAAAATATTCAAGACTTTGGAGAAATTATTAAGGTGTATTTAATAAATAAAAATACACTTTAATAATTTCTTAATGATTATGAAAGAATTTTAGAAGAAAATATATTCAATATTCAACATCAGAGTTCCAAACCTGCTAGGCTACTACAATAGTCATATGTAACTGACCTCACAAATCATCATGCATACACATGGGCAACAGAAGAATGGCTTGATATAATGCTGACTGACTGACACCCTTCATGAAACAATTGCAAGAGTGTTCCTAAATTGAAACAGTTGCGGTTAGTTTTGCCTTTGAATGCCTAATCCAACTGAATCAGAGGGCACTACGTTATTGTTGCTTGTTTTTGGTTGGAACACAACAACAGACCCAACTAATAAGTTGTTGCTAGTACACCAGTTTAGGCCCAATGGTAGTAGAGGACATGGTACGTTCACCCACTCACTTGTTGGTTTGAATCCAATACCTCTATGGTACCAACTAGGGGACGTACCATTGAGCCATCACCCTTGGGGGTGCCTGTACACAACATTTTCATGCAATGACAAGCGAATTGACAGCCAGTTCAGGGTGGAACTAATAAGTTGGCAACCACCTGAATACCAGTTCAATTTCACTATATTAAAATTACAAAACAAGTTCAATTTTATCTGGTAATTGAACCAAAATGTGGTGACACAATCTCTTTCTTCTTCCTTTTTGGTGATGCAACATGCACCCAATAGCACCATGATTTATCTCATACAGTTTGCCCAAAGTTCAATTGTCCTTACATTAAAAAAAGGACTTAGATGATGCCATTTTTAAAAAACCTTGTACTAATATTACTAAAGAACCTAAACCTATTTTAAAAGAGACAACTTCCAATTTAGGTTTGGATTTCGATTTTAATAAGAGGTGATTTCACAATCCAAATCCAAATTTTATTTCAGCAAAATTTTGAACCTTTAGTCTAGATACCCCAAAAAGTACCATAGAACTTAGAGTACTTAAACCTCACCCAATACCCTAAACCTACCCACATTGGTTATGACTAACCCTCTTGACACTTTTTTGGATGGTATAATTGTTCAACCATGTAAAAAAAATAGAGTTGATTTAACAAACATTTTTTTTAGACTCATGTTGCGAGCTTCTTCCTTTAAAAATATATATATATGGAGAACATTTGGTCTCAGTTTTGATAATTAAAGAAAGTTTTGGTAGGTTTTAATCTAGCTTTTCAAATTTCTAGACCTCCTGGTTATGATTTTGGCTAGATTTTTCAAATTCAAGAACTTTGGAACCTGCCTTGAAAATTAAGTTGGTTTCCATGTATACTACACACTCCCAAGGGCTAGAAATGACTAGTTTAATTGTTGGCCAAGGTGTTGCATTAAAATTGTTTCTCACCTTCTTTGATTTCATTTTTTTGTATGTGGGGAATGTGAAGCAATTACCAGATTATGTCAAAAACCCCACACCCTTTTAGTCCAAGTGTTGGTTGGTGCTTTCTTTAGTTTTTCAAGCATATCTAACAATTTTTGGTACTCTTTTGCATTCGCCATAATCTCCTCATAGGTGACCGCAAATGTTTTGTGCTCGAATAAGGTATTTCACTTCATTCTTGCAATTGTAATTCGCAAGTAGGGGACCAATCTTGCTCGAAAAAAGGTTATCAATAAGTTGTCATCCACCTTATGCTAAAGGCAATTGGCAAGTTTGAGGATTCATTCATAGTAAACTTCAACCCTTTCATCATTGCCCTGCTTAATGACTCTAAGAGCCATGTAAACATGTTCGTCGTTTTGAATGATGCAATATCACTTATAGAATGTAGCTTCCAACTCCAAAAAAATGTAACCTGGGTGAGATTGCATAAATTTTTTGCCCCATTCCAAAATTACATCCTTTAAGGTGAAATAAAACAAGTTCATTATATTAGCGTCCTACTCCTCACCATTAGCCTGAATGGCTTTTTGAAACATTCGAACATGAACATTTGGATCTATCTCAACAAAGTAAATTGGGTATAGTAACAATTTCCTTGATGAAGGAGCCATAGGGGTAGTGGATGCCGGTGGTGGATACCACTAGTACAACAAAAGGTGTCCCTATATGCCAAGTGATTTCATTAGATTTTCAATGAATTCACTAGTTTTAGAAAATGGGGATTAGTTGGAAAGTAGTGAATTTGTTGGTCTATTGAATGGGGACTAGTGAATTGCACCCACATTTTGTAGTAATGCACATTGGGTACCATGGGTTCCAAAGGGAACCTAGGCAAGGAGCACCAAAAGCCACATTTATGCCTCCAACTAGAAATTCACATCCACCTCCTAGGGGTACTCCACCGCTTGGGGGTCCACCTCTGCTTGGAGGTCCACAACCTCCTTTCAAAGGTTTGTTTCCCCCTCCTGGTGGTCCTCCACTCCCATGAAGAGGACTTCCACTGCTTCTTATAGGTATCCCACCCCCATAATTATCGAATCCCAATGGTGGGTTTCATGTGGGTAGTTGGAAATAGGGCACTAGATTTTCGGTAGAAAATTTGCTAATGGGAGTAGTATTTGGGAGGCATCACATACACTTGGACACCTTGACTTCCTCTAGTTGTAACAATTCCAATAGACACCACATTCGAAAAAAGGTATGTCGTAGGTCTAGGCGTGTTAGGGAAAGTAAGTGGAGGGTTCTTGGGTAATAAGGATTAGGAGTCATTGTCCATGGGTTGGGAATATTGTTTTTGCTAGCATAAGACGGTCCATAGTTCCCAAGGTATGTTGGGTAAAATATTATTTTCAGTAGGATTCATTTCTAGGTACTAGTTGTTCAACATTTGAGTAATGAGGTGACTAGGGGGAACTGTGAAAAAAGAGGTATGTTTAGGTACCACAGGAACATGAGTAATTGGAATTTGGGAGCTAATTAAAATGGCAAGTTGGGTGGTATCGAAAATTGTTTTTGTCACAAAAATCAATACTTAGCTGGATTTGTAAAAGCAATTTCCAATTACATGTTCAGGACCTTTACAAAAAGAACAACTCTGGCTAGTGGTTGTGGAATCAATAGTAAATTATTTGACATGAATCATGCTCCCCATAAAGATTCATCATTGAAAAGTGGTCACTACCATTAGTTTTAGAAGCAACCTTTTTTGGAGACTTTGCTAGATCCTTAATTGTCCTTTGGAGTTGAAAGTTTTTAATTTCCTAGGCTTAGGTATTGGGTACAACAGTCTCCTGGTACCAAAGAACATCATTTTTGGTAGGGGTCCAAACATGGCCCCACAAAGGTTTCGCATCCGTAGTTGCAACCAACCATTCCATTGAGTGAATTTTGGTGTCAATTTGTATTTATGATTCTCCTCTTTCAATTTTGATTTCAATATCCTGCTATTCTACAATATGCAGAGTAGCAAGGCCTTCCCAATCCATCATGTGAAATTGTCTTCACATACCATCATAAGGTACATCCCCACCTTCTCGTTGCAATGCCTCATTCATTTACTTCCTCATATTCCTTGTCAACACAATTATCATCTTTCACAAACAAAAGTGGCTAACAAGTACAATAAAGATTGTTTTTTTATGTTTTTAACAAAAGAATGAATTACAAAAACAACAAAACTTTGAAAGAAATAATACCCACTTTTCTAGTGAAGACAAATAACTTTTATTGAATCTTTCAACAAGAGAGCTACTAAACCAGAAATTATGGTTCTATATCCATGGAATGGTCACCAAATGTTAAGCCCATTTGATGAATTCTTGGGTGTTTTTGGGTATTTGATTGAAAATCGGTACAAACTTGAACACCTTAAGTTTGTTGATGGTTAATGACAAATAGTCATTTTAAAACATGGGGAAGACAGTTAGGCAAATAGCTTACCACTTCCTCTTAAACAAAGTAAATAACTTGCAATGAGAGGTTCTATAACATCTCCAAGTTAGTAGGCATAACAACAAATGGATAAAACAATTTCAACAAAACTTACAAAACAAAATTTTGAGCTAAAATAGAACTAACTTTCATTACAAGAACTTCAAAATGCAAAAAATACATTATAGTTGCATAAAAAACAAAGATCAGAAAAAGACCTTTTGAGGTTCCTGAAGAAAAGACTTCAAAGCCTGTAAGAAAATGTGGGGATCCTAAAAAAATGAAAATCCCTAAATTTTTTCCTAAACTCCATGTGACCCAACCTTATCCTACATTTAGAATTTGGAACTGGAGCTAATTTTGAACTGGAGCTAATTTTTTGGTTATATAAATTTTTAAAATTCCAAAATTAGTAAACTACAATTTTTAGTTTTGTCTCAAAATCAATATTGTCTCAAAATTGGTAAAACATGATTTTTAGTTCAAAATTACAACTCCTCAAAATTGGCCTAGAAAAATTTCTAGCTTTAACAAATTCATAAAAAAATTGTTTTCTAGAAGGAAAAATAATTCTTGGACACAAATTCATACTAAACCTTTTCAACTAACCATTCTCCACAAATTATGAAGGAAGATGGTTTTTGATAATTAAAAGACCCAAGTCTTCCAAATTTGTTTTTGATGCACATCATCTTTCTTGAAAGGTTTTGTTGCAAGAAAAAAACTATATATGGAGTTAGAAGAAATATTTGGTTTCTCTTTGGAAAGTCTTTCATTTTCCCTCAAAGGACAATTAACTTCTTCAAATTTTTTTAAAACATTGTACAATGATATGAATTGACATGTTTCCTCGATGTAGCTATACCATTAGTTGTGTTATATATGATTAATCCTTTCCTAGTTTGAGTTTTTGGATTTAAATTCAATATTGGATTATTGTGATATGTTATTTGCTCTCCAAAATGATCTTTGAGCATGCAACTTCTTTAAATTATCTTTCATTTTATCTTCATTCATATATGGATTCCTACTTCCTTGTGTTTGAGCACTTCCATTTTCTTGTGGTTCCAACAAAGGTTCATCTTCCATCTTTACTTCATTCATAAATATATCACATGCATTTTCATTTTTAAAAGATTGTTCCATGTTTGATTTGAGATTAAAAATTATTGTCTTGATGAATAACGAAAAAAACTAAACAATTCTCTAATCTATCAAAAACCAAAAACAAAACAATCCTATGATGTATCAAAAACTAAAAACTAACATTTACAATAAAAAATAAAAAAATTGACATTTAAAAACATTTACAAAATGTAATCTACCTTCTAAACATTTTCAAAAAGAAAATCAATATATGTTTAAAATTTTCAGAAAAAGTTATGGGGTTTATTATGAAGTTCAAAAACTCTTACAAAAATAAACAACAAAGCAAACAAATTAGAAAGTTAGCACATTATTAAAAGAAACAACATAAAATGAAGTGAAAAAAACTCAAAAACAAAAGTATGCAAAAAAAAATGGAAAAAAAACTCACCTTTGGTGCTTGAAAGCTTGGTGTCATAGCTCCAACTTGCACATGGCAAGAAGGGGAGTGGAAGTACCATACCAAGGAAACAAGAACAATAGTAACACAAGAAGAATAACAACAATGTTGTGAGCATAGCAACATTAGGAGTTGGCCTAGTAGGTACTTGAAGGTTGAACACTAACACCAGAGGAACGTTAATGTGAGGAGAACAACGACGCAACATGCAACACGAAAAAAACAGCAAGGGTAGTGCAAAACGAATAGCAAGGGCAATGCAAGAAAAACAACGTAACATCGGGAGAAGAGTAAAGAAACAACATGAGAAGAGCAAAGCAATAATGTGAGAAGAACACCATATTAACACAAGAAGAGTGAGACAACATGAGAGCAGGAGTGAGGTAGCATGAAAGGCGTAGCAAGGTAGTGCAAAAAGAACATTGAGGTAGGGGCGAGAAAAACAATGTAACAATGCGAAAAAAATTAAAATGGAACAACATGAAAAGAGCAACATAGCAATGTGAGCAAAACAATGAGGTAGCACAAACACGAAGAGAACAACGTAGCAACATGAAAAAAACAATGGCACAAAGAACAATAACACAACACAAAAAAAAAGAAAAGGTAATGCACAACCATCAAGAGGAAAGCAAAACCAATAAGAAAACAAGATCACAATGCATAACCAACAAAAAAAAAAATTATAAAACAAAAAAAAACATCATTGTGAAGTAAAACAAAGCTCAGGCTTCATTTTTATTCAATATCCCTAACCTTAAATAACGCCTCTGCCTACCTAGGCAATGGTTCCTATTTAGGAACCCTAAATTGGAAAACCAGATGGAGGTTCTTTGAGAGAACTTGTTCGATTTTCAAAAAAAAAGAAAAAAGAAAAAATTCTCATGATTGATTCTTGTTCATGTGAGAATTAAAGGTTGGTTCACAACCCGATTCTCACATGTAATTATGTCAACCAATTAATCAGATTGAAAACCGTATTGAGAACCAGGTGAAATTTGAGACTTGTCCAACATTGGTTTGTTCCTTTCCCTTGGTAATGAATGTCCTTAGTTACATGATTCAAAGATCCTATTATGTTGGGGCTATTTATTGCTACATTTAATTCTCTTTGTTGTTCTTTTTTCATTATATTCTTCAACATATGAAATCACCCCATCACCAAACTATGCCTTTGCATTTGTTGGTGAAATTTTAAAAATTTACCCCATGGCCAAATACCACCTTTGCTCTTCATAGTAATGTTTTTTTGGAACTTGGCCTTAAATCACAGCCATATCCAAACACCCAAAATAATAGCCCAGTATGTTCCCTCCTATTTATGATTAGTTGTAAATAGAAGAATGTGATAATTCACATCCCATTACCAAACACCATCACACAAAAGAACTATAGTGTGATTTTTATACTAACCAACATTCATACACATTAACAAACCAAAAAAAATCCATGTTTGAATTTTTCATCAAACCAAACACCATGTTTTTAGACTAGGTGTTCAATCATAGGCATTTTGTTGAACACTGCAAGGATCTTGAGCATCTATTGATTGGCTAGGCTTTGCCCCATAGGGGCATTTGATTGTAGGCCTCTATTCTTCCTGAAAACAAGTCTGTTTTTTTGTATTCTCTGAAAGGGAAAAAAAACTTAAAAGGGCACGAAAGGTGTCACCACATTTGAAATGTCACCACATCAAAATGATCCATCTATGAGTAGCCTATACTTCTGGTCAAGTTGACAACTTGTTTTTACTTTTTTTCCCAGCAGATTGTGCTGGTCTTTAGTACATTGCACACATATTGTCCATGGTCCATACCATCATATACTGCACAGTACAGGTTGTGGCACTTGTGCTTGAAGAAAGCAGTTCTTGGAAAGTAAATGATTTACCTATCCCTAAACGGTTACCAAATTGGGCATCAGTAGGACAAGCCCTTTCTTTTCTGACTATATATAGCCGAAAAGAGAAATAAAAATAAAAGTGCTAAAATTGAGTGCTTTTTTGTGATTTTCAATAACCAGAATTTGACCAACTTTTTTTTGTCTTTATTTTGGGCCAGATTTCACTACATGGTTCAAGTAGGTAACCAAAGATATGGAAGGATGCTTCAAAATTATTACTTTCATATATATCTTGCAGCCAAATTTGGCTAAACCTTCCTTGGATGATCCCCACTTTGTCTACATCACAAAATTGACCAAAAGAAGATTGAATGGGATGACTATATTAGGCCTTTTTCTTTTTTTCCTTTTGGAAGACAGTACTAGTGTTGCTGTACATGGTTTTTGGATATTTATCACCCTTCAATACCTGATTGGTTTCAATTTGACAATGTAGGTATATTTCACTTTGACATGAGCATCAATCAGGATCTGGCTAATTGTATTAACAGAACTAGGCTGATAATCACTCCATTTTGCAAATTTTGGGGTACTAGAGAAGTTGAAGTTCCTGGCTTTTTCTTCTCAATTTGGCTAAGTCACTCATTTGGTGACTTGGGTTTCAAACAAGTTGGCCACATGGTGACATAAAGTCAGCTGTTGTATAAATTTCCATGTGTCCCCATGTTGTTCCCAATAACCCACATTTTTATTCCATATACCTTGCTTGCCCAAGGACTATGTAGTGAGAGATGGTGATAGAGCTTGGGGTGAGAGCAAGTAACTTAGGTCGAATACCTTAGCTATAGCTAGCTTCCCATGGTCTGCCATGACCAATGCATCAAAGCAAGAGAAAATTTTCCAGGGTGACCCTCTTGTTGTGTCGTTGAAATTTCAACTTTCATGGACTTCTTTTGCAGCAACTAAGCCCCTTCCATAATGCCAAACAAGTCTCCCTTTCTATTTAGGCTTGTTGAGGTCTGCATGACATGTTTACAATACCATGGTGACAGCTCCCACAATTGGAAAGCCTTACCATCATCATCAGTGACAACAATTATGGTTTATTTGGTTGGGTGTGTGGGAGAGACAGTTCAATGTCCTTAGCCATAAAAACGGCACCAAACTCCCCAGACAATTTCATATCCCACATGCCAGGACGGTTTCCACATGTGATGGGCAACAAACCCAAGGCAGACAGAAGACTTGTGTATAACACAATATGTTACCATCACTTTTGACACATAACAGTCCCGCCCACAAAATTTTATTGATTGTTATCAAGTGTACTGCAGAGATAATAAGTGCAAGAAATGCATGTCGTAAGAAATGCATGTTGACGGTCCAGTTCACACACCTGATTGTTGTATTCGGAAGTGCCATATTTACTGTTGATTACCACACTTGATTGTCTTGGCAGCAATCATGTTGCTTTAGCATCCCAAAACTGACTGACATTCCTCATGTGCAGTTCTACTTTGGATTCATTATTTAATAACGTTGATTGAACCATAAAGATTATTTAGTATTTGTTAGAAATCAGAGGTGGCGGAGCAACACAAAGTCCAGCAATGAACCAACTTATAAGGTAGAACTTCCACTTCCATCTATAAGGACTGGATTTCTAAGGTCAGTATTCACTTGTCAACAATCAAAAGAGAGTCCTAACCAGTGTGGGGTGGGTATTTGAAAATTAAAAATTCAAAGAATCGTTTGAGTCCAGATCTTAGAAACTCAAAGAGAGGCGATTATGAGGTGGGGGTGAGGGTTAGGGTATGTGATTAACTGGGTATAAAGCTTGATTTTTTAACAGAGACCCAAACAAGAATAAAAAGGGTTTTTGGAAGACCCCTTCAAAACATGTGCAAGGTCTTCAACAATGCCCTACAAAGTCGCATCTTTGCCAAGTCTTTGAGGCTTTGCCAAACAGTCTTAAAACTCTTAAGCTTACAAGGCCAACTTTTGACAGTCTAAAACAACATTAATGTTTTGCAAGCTTGAGCACATGTGTTACTTGAATGTACAAGCACCAATTACAATTGAGAATGCATATTGATTATTTCTAACAACTAAGAGAACTTGAAGAATTTTTTTTTCTTTCAATCTGAAGGTAGCACAATCCAGGTATGAAATGATATCTAGTTATTGATCTAGGTTTTTCAGAGACACCCTACCATGTTATTCTCCCTAGGTAGGATCCGGTTATGGATACTTCAAACTTTAAAATCAACGGTTATGAGGTGGGGACATGTGTTAACTTTCGAAACATTGTTGGGTAGGAAGGGGGGTCCAGGTTTTTGAAAAAGTAAGACCTTGTGGGCATATATACATAACCCAATTAATACTCCGGACAAAACAAATACTCACCACACGCTGGTCTTAACCTTAGTTGCATTAAATTGTTAAATGGAAGACTTTTCCAAGAAATCAATGTTGAGGGAACAATAGGTGAACAATCTATTTTAAATGCATGGTAACTATTTGGAAATCATATTGTTAAACATTTAAACCCTCTAGGACATCAAGTTGCCTTGACATCTGAGCACTTCACTTCAATGCGAGAAGTATTGATTAGTGATGGCATCTTTGTCAAGGCATCAATTGTTTTGAATAAAATTGCACAATGGGGCATTGATTTTGTGAAACCACATTTGCTTTGGGCAAAAATTATGAAGGCCAAATACCAACTTTTGCTTGTCACATAACTCTTTGGAGCACAAATCCAACATATATTGTTAGATGTTTTGGAATCCACTAATTTATAAACTTGGAAAACTTTTTCTTGTTATTGAAAGAAAAAATATCATTGTAAGGTTGTCCACTTGTATTCTTAAGATTGTTTTATGGTCACTAGGTATGAGCCACTTGCAAGAAATGTCAAGAGGTTGAGCTGTTCTTGTATGAGTGGTCAAGGCAATTATGGATTATTTATTCTCATTCAATTTTAGACCATAAACTTATTTATAAAATTCGAAGATCATAAACATTCTTTTAATCTATGATAAATAAAAAACATAACAACACATGTCATTTGCATAATTTTTATAGGTATTTTCTATAAAAAAAAACCCAAAGATTAATTTGAAAGTTTCTTATGTTGCAAGCAGAAGGTTCAATTTCAACTAAAAAAACCAAAGGAACTCATGGACAACCTTGTCTAATTCTACTATAGATATTAAAATCATCATAAAGAAACCATTTATAATTGACTTTGCAATTGATTTGTTGTGAAATGTGAGAAATTAAGAAATAAAATAGGATCTAGATTCAATTTTTTGAGAGAATTTTGTAAAATGTTTTTACAAATAAAATCAATTTTTTTCCAAAATTAAAAAAAAGAAAATGTAAGCTTTTGAAAATTATGCATGTGCAATTTTTGGCCTCCAAAAGTTTGGTTATATTTTCATTGATGTTTTGACCAAGAACAAAACTAGTTTGATGATCCAAAACAATTTTGCCCATAACATTTTTCATTCTTTTGACCATTATTTGGCAATAATTTTGTAGTTTACACACAAAAGCTAAATTGGTCAATAATTTAAAATTTTCTTTCTATTAGTTTTTTAATAAATGAATGTGATGATGTTGGTGTGCATCAATAATGGCAACTTTTTGTTTTGAAGACACTCATCTAGCAAATGCATATAAACATTTCTAATGCTAGAACATAAAGCTTTGTAAAATTCACCTAACAAATGTTCAATATTAGGTGCCTTGTTATTACACTTTTTTAAAAAAAATTCACACCGTTTTTTCAACTTTCCTATCATAGACCTCTTTGTCTTCATTGATGAACCTTGCATTCATAAACTAAGAATGGAGTCTTGTTTCTCACATTGGTTTAAGGGTTTAACCTAATACAAATGTGAATAAAAAATAGTGACCTCATGCATAATATTTTGAATATTAATGACCACACTATATCTAAAGCTAGTTTTGAGTAATGATGAGGAATTTTTAATTGAGTTCTAACTTTTAAGAGAGAAGAAAAATAAGAAATGGGTTTTTTATTGTGTGCTTTGTTCTAGCTTCCATTTTTTCTACAATGTGGATGTCATTACAATAATTAATAAAAATTAAAGATTTATTTTTTCACAAGTAATTTTACACAATTTGGTTTCAAACAAAGATCTTCATTAGCTTGTAAAACTTACTTTTCAAAAGTCTTGATCCTTCTTTGAGCTTGTTCCTTGGCATATGGATCAAAGACAAGTTCAATTGCATATTTTAAACTTTCCCACCAACTTTTTAAATCTAGATAAGCATGTTTAACACATTTGAAAAGTCCTAAATGGTCCTTTCTGCAATTTTTTGACATTAGGACATCTCTCAAGTAGTGAAACATTTAACTTCCAATAGTTAAAACCCTTTTTAGTGGCATTGATGGTGCAAATAGTGACAAAATTCCAACTTCATCATGATTAGAGATATAAAATTATAAATGAATATGTTTATAGCCATAAATGAAAGTTAAGGCATACTTTGTCACATAACAATGGTCAAGTCTTGTGGACATATTATGTTGTGTAGGGAAAGAGAAAAGGCTTTTGTATAAGGATAATAATGGTTGAAAAGATTAGACAAATCATGAACTTCAACAAAATTTGTAAAATTTGAACTTCCTAACTAGCCATTTGATGCATTTGAATTTAGGATGAAATTCCAATCACTAGCAATAAAAGACTTCTCAAGAAGGGGTTTTGGAAGAAAAATATTTAATAATTCATTAGAAATAAATCTTTGATGGTCCCTTAGTACTATAAGAGCATAAACAACACTAGAATATTCTTCATCCTCTTAGACATTATCAATTCTAATTAACAACTGTCCAAATCATTGTAATTATTGATAACATTGAAATGAAATTAAAAAGCTTGCAATAAAATAAATGACCAATCTTATGGTCATTATCCAACACATGACAAAATTGTGTTCAACTCTAGCCTTTTTTTATTTTAGATGTTACAAGGTCAACACTAGAAACCACATCCAAATTGAATTAAATGCGATGTCATAATAGCCAAAGTGTTGGACCAATTAATCAAATGTATCCCAATTCAATGGTGACTTGTTATTATTAGAAAGGTGAAATAACACTTCCATGAAGATGAATGGATTGTTGAAAGGAAGTTTTCCCATAATGATTGTTGACCTCCTCATGTGTATAAAACGTTAAAATATCATTTTAGTATTTAGTTTCTGCTATGCAATTCATTATAGATCTTATAAGCTATGTTATTTCCATTATGATCCTTACATGCTAAAGGTGCTTTTGTTTTGTCTCATAATTTATTTGATTAATCTCATACTTAAGATGATTAAGTGTTCCTAGTTTACTAAGTCTTCTTTCATTCAAGTGTTTTTTTAATCCTTTCACAATCCAATAGTTTAAACTATTTAATTGGAAAAGCCACACCAACTTGTCTTGGAAATTCTTTCTAATTTCAAATTAAGATTTGGTGATTTCATTTTCTTATTGCTTATATTAATTTTTAATTTAGTCACATTTTGAAAGATTTTGAAAGAAGGTGCCTTGGGTGCAAATCTTGGTTTGTTTGTTTAACATTACTTCACTATTACAAATCATGGTTTATCAAAATGTTCAACTTGATTGGGTTGTCTATCTTGGCTAGCCCAAAGGTGCAACTTGATAGGAAGAATGGGAAGTTGACATTAAAAGAAAGATTGTCATTTATAACCAATTTTTACAACTAAAAATTAATTACAAATGACTTTTTTTGGTTTAAAAAATTGATTGCAAATGATAGTTTTTTTTTTAGTGTGATGAACCTATCATTTTGATTAGTCATGTTGATTGAAATGGCCTTATTGACTAGTCACACTAGTCGAGGTGACCTTTTTGACTATCCTATCAAATGGGCATTTAACATATATTTAATTAATTTTGGACTTAAATGTTACTTTTGGACTTAACTCAACTTGTTTGGTGGCCCAAAACCATTGAATTTCATATGATTGACACAAAATTATTTTTTATTTCCATTTTTTCTTAACTTAATATTTTCAAATTGGATGCTAAACCACAAAATTTGACCAAAATTAACATTGTCTTACAATATTTCATCAAAATACTTAACTTAGTTTCTTAAAAGAATGGTACCTAAGTCATCAAATTATAATACTTGGAACATCTAGTGGCTACCATATGCTAAATATATGATATATATATATATATATATATTATAATAATTATTATTATTATTTCAAAGATATTGAATTATTTAACTTAGTTTTAAATTAAGAAAAAATGGTACCTAATTCATCAAATTATAACACTTGGAGTATCTATTGGCCACGATATGCTAATATTATAATAATATTTTTACAAAGAGATTGAAACATTCAACTAGATTAATATTATTATTAAACTTTCATTTTTAATCATATTATGTAATTTAACATGTAGTCATTACCAAATTAAACCAAGATTGGGTGGCCATTAAATGTTACTATTACATAAATGTATTCAAAATTATTAAAAATTATCTATTAACTTAATAGTAACATAAATTTCAACAATATATTCCACATTGAGCTCACATAACAAATTTATTGAAAAACCAATTGTTTTAATCATCACAATTTTAATCTGGTTACATATAGTTTACATCATTTGTCACATTAATGTTCGTTCTAGCTTGACTAGCATGCACATCATTAATCATTATCATGTTGTTCATGGTTGTATTTTTCTTAGTAGGAAATGAAAAAACAAATAATCAATATCCACCCATTGCATTAGGTTTGTTAAGTTGCATCTCCATTTTCCTTCCCAACAATTTCAATACAACTTTGCATCGTTGCATCTTCCTTTCTGGAAAGACACTTGCCATTGAACATGCACCATTCGATAATGCTCATCATTCCCATCCTTGACCACATCACTATGCACTCTTCCCATCTATACTAGATACACTTCAAGTTCACATGGATGTGCAAGAAGAAAATCCCTTTCATGTAAATCCTTAAAAGGAGTGTAAGTTGTTGCACTCAAGGACAACTTCATGTGTTTAGGCCCACAATATGAAGGGATAGTTGGATCTTCCATATCATCAAAGATAGGAACAAGTGGAATAAAAAATCTCACATGATTAATTTTCCAATTATTAATTGGCCAAAAGCCCTTTAACAATATAGGACTTTGTTGAGGAATTAATTTTAACAAGCACTTCAAAATACCCTCCCAATATTCAATATATGGCTTCATGACTCTTGCATACATCTCATCTTTCAAATATTGAGCTTCCAAAACTCTAAATACATCAAGATTCCACTATTGATGAATTTTTCTTTCTCTATTGACTTTGAAACACCATTCCCCCAAATAAGACAGAAAGGAACAACTTTTGGAATTCCACTAGGAAACTTGGGATGACTTTGATCATTCGACTTCCACAAATTGTAGGTTATCTTTTCCATATTGAATTTGTTGGAGACACCTTATACTACATCATTAGCCACCCAGAAGAATCACAAAAAATCAAAACAGATGCATGTTTGTGTGTCCAACTAATGCCATAGGTCCATCTTTCAAATATCCTTGAACTCTAGATTTGAAATATGGGATTTCTTGAATTAGTTGGGGAATGAATGGCCGTTCTTATGAAACCATAAACACTTTCATCAAATCTATTTACACAATTATTTTGTTTTCTCAATTTCTTTGACTAATAGCCAAATTTCCATCAATGTCCTCATATGTATGACCAATGACAAGAAATCCCAATTGGATTTCTTCAAAGACCTCCTTTGTTGTTAAAAATGACAAAAAAACGCGAGTGTTAATTTTTATTGTCTTTTACATAATTATCCATTTTAAATAATAACTTTTTAAATAATGGTTTCGTAGCAACCACTTGTTCAGGCACCTTCAAGGCCTTCAAACACTCATTAGTAGAAATTGACCAAAATGTAACCACTCTATTTGTGACTACATGCGACTATTAGTTATTTGCAATTACATTTGGACATTTTTGTAATTATTTCTTGTGTTGGTCATATTTGCAACTACATTACAACTAGTTTGTGACTATTTTGGTGTTCATCCTTCCATGTGAACAACATTTAGTTTGGTTTTCATCCAATAATATCAATTTATGTCCCATTAGTTGCAACTATGACCAATTTAGTTGTAACCTTATCAATATACAAAGGTGTATTTTGTGAATTTTAAGGAATATAGTTGGGTGCATTAAGATTTATAAATGTATATTTTGAATGTATATGAACAACCATACTACATGTGTATTCAAGTATTATTATTAGCATTAATGGCCTCAATATTTTGGTTACACTAATTAGTGTTTATTTTGAATATATTAAGATTTTATGTAAAATATTTACTAAATATATTGTGCCCAAATTACAAGTTTATCCAAACCATCTTATTGTATTTTTAAAAATTATTACAAATGACATTTATTATTAATTATATTAATATTAATTACATGTAATAAAAAATAGTAATATTTCAATATTATCTTTCACTAATCTTTTTAAAATAGTAATATTTTATTACATAATCATCATAATGATGATGATGATGATGATGATGATGATGATATTAAAATGATAGGAAAAATAATTATATAATTACTGAAATAATTACTAAAAATCTAATATATCATTATATTATTATTAAATTATTTTCAAATGATTAATGCACTTCTTAAAATTATTATTATAAGTAATGAATTATGAAGTATTATTAATTATTCAATGATTATAATAAATTATTGATATATAATTTTGATTTTCAGTTATATTATTTTATTATTTTATAATAATTACTGTAATAGTTAGAATGGAAATCAAATAAATTAATATACAAATGCAAAAATTATTTTTGAAGGAAAAATATACTTATTAAAAATATGAAATATTTATTGTAATAGTTCCCAAATAGCTATAATGAGTGAATTAATAATATGAATAATAAGAATAAAATAGTTAACCTTTCTACGAACTAACTAGAATAATAATTCAATTAATGTTATTCTTACTATTAAATATTTACATTTATATTTATTATGAATTGAAAAAATGAAAATAATAATGGGAATAATTATAATAAAGTAGTTAGCTTAGGCTAGAGTTTAATTATATTATTAGATTAAAAAAACTAGTATTCAATTTTATTAATTATTAATTATTGAATATTTCAGTTATTATATTAATTTATTTGGTTATGAACTAATAATTAATTAGTTATTAATAATTAGCTAATTATTTCAAGTTTAACCAATTACTAGTTAATGAAATTGGTTGATAGATCATTATAGTTCATATATAATTAAAACTAAATATTATTATTGTTTATCTAGCTAATAAATTAAGTAATAACTAATAATATAATTAATTGAGTAATCATAATATATTGATGATTATTATTATTATAAATAATTAGTTAGTCGTATAATTTATAAAGTGAATTAATTAGTTTTTAGTTTGGTTGTTAATTAATTAATTAGCAAGCTTATTAGTTTATTTATCTACATTTTATTCATTAAATAATTATCAATTTATTGGTTAATTATTTAATTAGTTAATTAATTAGTTATCTAGTTAGTTGTCATTTACCTATTTCATTATATACTTTTCAAAATGAGAATGAAAGCCAAAACATATGGGATAAACTTTTTAGTAGCAAATGCCTTGCAACTAAAAAGTTTATCCCATATGTTTTGGCTTTTTTTCTCATTTGGAAAAGTATATAAACAAGGTGTTTTGTCTTTACATTTTCATATTTAAAAACATAGACATATGTGATGAACCAATAAAAGCAATTTAACCCAAAATAAAATATAAATATTCATGTACTTACACTTAATTACCTACTTCGCTAACTTACCTACCTACTTTTCTACCTACCTACCTACCTAAATAGGTATTTGGCCTAGGTAGATAAATAGGTCCTATTTAGATAAATGTGTAGCCTAGATGGGTAAGTAGGTATATAGGTAGGTAAGTACCTAATTCAACCTACATACCTAAATATTGATTTAAATTTAATGTAGACATATTCAATTAATATGCCATGTGGCAAATTTCTATTGCACCACGTGTCACAATATAAACCATCCAAACATAAAAATTAATTGTATTAAATTATTTCAAAACAATAATAAAATATTATTTATTATTAAATGTTGGGACACGTGGCAACACATAACTTGTTCCCATTGCTCACCAAAAAAATCGCATTTTAGTTATGAGCAACAATATGTATATGGCAAGTCAAAGGATGAAGGCATATTTTGTTGACTTTTTCTTTCATCTAAAATTCGTTGTTGTTTACAACTAATGTCAATGCGACTTGTCTAATGTGACTATTAAGATTTTAGTTACAAATGCCACTTGCAACTAAAAATTAGTCACAAGGACCAGTTACAAAATGGCCATTTTCTATCAGTGACTACGAATTCCCTTGTATTAACTATTCAAAGAATTCATTTTGTAGTTCATGACTAAACAACCTTTGTGATTCACGAACGGGTTCTTTCTCCAAAGGTTGTAGTGGATGCAAAAGGGATCCAATCATGAAATTAGGGTCAGTGGGCCACAATTCATTTGAATATTAAACAAATGCTTCATCACCATGCCCATGAACAATCATTTTAGTCAATGTTATTAGCAACTAACCAAGCCCAATAACCATTTTGTTTTTCACTTATAGCTTTGGTAATGTAGTTTTTGAATGATCCATCTTATCATGAATGATGCACAAAAAAATCTTCCTTTGTCAAATGGACTCCACTTTCCAACTATGGTAAAAACATATGGGTGTATGCACTCTAAGGTGGTTCATTTTTTATAGATGCTCCACTCTTTAAAAGTCCATATGGTAGTATTAAAATGACAATTTATTTTGATATCATTAATTTAATGGGGAATTGCATGGTGATTAATGAATTAAAAATCCCATATGAAAATAAGCCATTATAATTATTTTTTAATGTATATATATATATTTAAAAATTAAAATCCACCCAAAAATGATTATGATATGGACTTATGAAAATATGGCTCATTTTAGGCAATTCAAAAGTCCATAACTTTTTTTTTGGTTAATTTTTTTTAGCAATTACTTCACACATTTATTTATTTATTTTTTCAACACATCATATATTGAATCCCTATAATATATCCCAAATAAAATTCATACACAAAAATGCATGTATGTAAAGGCATAAACAGTAAACTAGTCCATATTTTTCTACTTCAAAAGTCCATTACTATATATTTGGTGTATATATGTTGCAATTTTTTTTATATATGTCTTCTTTTTCAAGTTGAAAATCTAAATCTAGCCACAAATTTGGAAAATTATTGTTTTTATACCATGTTAATAGCATGTAAATGCGTAGCACCTTGCAAAAAATTGGATTTGTGATGCAAAAAGTGAGCCACCCTACCTTACAGCCACTCATCTACATAAATTTTTATGCTTATTATGCCTTTTCAATTTCAATTCATGCTCCTTTCCACTAGCATTGTATTTTTCAACTTTGGATATTAAGTCTTTCAAAGATTCACATACAATGCATTTTGCAAAGGTTGAACCTCTTTTTCACACATCAACATTGAGATGGTATTTTCTCCTCAGCTCACAGAAGATTGAGATGCCTCATCAATATTTAACTCCTTGTTAATCTACAATTCACATAAGGAAAAAAAAAAAAGTTTAGACAAAAAAAGTTACAAAACTTTTTGTGCATCAATAAGAAACAAGCAAACAAATATAACACAAATAATTTTACAAACATAACAAGTATGCAAAATTTTCCCCCATCTCATTGCTCCTTTCTTGAATATTTTTCCAAATATCAGTAATGAGAAGGCAAACATCTTGTTTACCATTCCCAATGGGTGCAATCATAATCAAATGAACCAACAATGACAAAGGACTCAAGGATTGTAGTCCTTTTTGTGGTCATTTTCACTTTCTCATAAAAAAGACTTTTGGGATGAAATCTTTTGCAATATGTTATTTAAAATACATATATATTTTTCAATAAATCACATTTTTCATATTAACTTTTCATGAATAATTGATTTTTTTAAAAAAATGTACAAATTCTACCAAATTTTACACTTCGTTTTTAAAAATTATCTTAATTTCAAATTGTATGAAATATGCCTTTTATTTAATTTTTTATTTTATTGTTTCATAAACTTCAAATTGTTTTTAGATGTCATGTACATTACACCCCATTTACATGTGGTAAAGAACTTTTGAAATTTTAAAATTATGTTCAATAGATTTTTAATTTTTAAAATTTTAAAATTTCATAACTTTCAAATTGTGAGTTCTTTTTCATTGTGGATAATTAATGAACATCATCTCAATTTTTTTTCTCATCAAATTTTTTTTTATAAAGAGAGTCTTTATCTTAGGTTTTTACAAAATCAATTACTTTTGTTGCAACTATTGTTCAAGTTCAAAGGTCCAAAACCCAAAATGCATATTTTTAAATTTTCCTTTTGAATTTTTCAACATTCATATTACTCATTTAGCACTAGATTCCACGATTAACATGACATTAAAATGGTACCAAAAAAATAAGTCTAATAAAATTATAGTGTTTATAAAGTTTTGGCAGTCACTTTGTAACCAAAAAAGAGAGGGTCCGAAAACACACATCACACTGCCTGCCTTCAACGAACCTAGGCGTCCATGTTCTCCTGATCTACTCCACACAGTTCAGACCTTCGATCTCACACAACATACTAACTGCCTACTGATACTTGCAGACAAACATCACAAGATCAAAGACGTACAAGTGTCTTGCATTCCACACAACAACATAGCAGGTTTTACAGTATCCATCTCCTGCCTTGCCTATTCACACTGATGCCAGTGAGGGAAACTCTTTCATTACATTACAGACTATGTACATTCCCCGAAAGCACAAGCTTGCTTTTCCATCAAATGTTCACAAAAACACCAGATTCCCAGTGCTGTCTAGTCTCTCTCTCTCTAATTCCTCTGCACTAGCTCGACCGACTACCAGGCGCAACGGAAAGTTCTAGCATTCAGCCAAGCTATGCTCGCTGACGGAGCTTCTCCTCCTCTCTCTAATTCCTCTTCTGCCTCCTAAATCTCCTAAGATTAGCTGATCTTCCTCCCTCCAAAAATCCTCCTCCTCTTCATTGACAGATCCACTCAAAAGCTCCCCAGACTTCCGTTAGCTTCCTCCTGAAGTCTCCCGAATCTCCTGCCACTTCGTTCCATCCGGCTCCCACCGTCAGCCGCCATTGCTTGCTCCTTTCCATCAATTCGGCTCCATACCTCCTCATAATTTCCAGCCACCACTTTTCCTGGACCACTCAACACACACCAACAAATACCAAGCAAGCCATGCAACTCCATGTAGTAGTTAATGGGGCGCCACAATAAGATGACGGCTGATCAGGCAATCTAAACCTCAAGATCAGCTAGCGTTTAGCTTTGTGCGGCGACCTAATTTTGCACTACATATGTAACCCCTCCCTTGTTAGACAACTGAGTCCCTCAGCTTCATCTAGTCTGGTGGAGCATAAAAGATTTGGAGGTCTCGACGAGATCTCTCCCACTGGTGACCATCGGTATCTTGGATGATGCATAATCGACAACCTTCCTCAAAATCGAGGTTACCCTTTCCATCTGTATGTCCGATGAATTGGTAGGGGCCCTCCCAACTTGCAGTCAGAGCTGTTCTTTTCCCTGGCTTCTTCATTTTTACCATCATCTGGCCTGTAATCAAGCCCTCAAACAAATGCTTACCTCTTCTGGCAGCATAGATTTTTTTTTGTTACTTTTGAGCTTGCTCCACATTGAGCAAAACGTTGTCATGGATGCTTGCAATGAGCTCCACTTTCTACAGAAACTAAGCTGCAGCAGCTTCCATATCAACACCATTGTCAGTCTCAGTAATCAGGGCCTGCAAGTAGTTGTCTGCCCTTAAACGTGGTGTTCGACCAGTGAAGATCATGAACGGAGAGAATGTTGAACTTGCTTGGATCCCACATCGGTACCCAAACAGAACCTTAGCCAACTGCTGATCCCAGTAATCCATGTTGGCAGGAGTAGCAGCAAGCACAGTTATGCCATGCTTGATGGTCTTAATCATGCGCTCAGCCATCCCATTGGACTGAGGCCATTGGGGTGCAATGCGTTGGTGTTGAATAGCATAGTCCCTACACATTACATCGAACTCTGCAGCCCACTCCCCCCCATTGTCAGTCAGCACGAATTTGGGAACTCCATATCTACAAATTATCTCATCCTCCAAAAACCTGGCTGCCGTCTTCGCTCCATGGTCAGTAACCGCCTTTGTTTCACACCACTTCAAATAGTGGTCGATGGCCACCAGAATATATTTGTTGCCCAACTTAGTCTCAGGCAACGGCCCTGCAGTGTCCAGTGCAACTCAATGGAACAAATCATAAATGGGAATGCTTTTTAATTGCTCATCTCCAGATTGGATGCTGCCTGAGCTCCTCACCAATTGGCACTGTTGGCACCCTCTGATCACCGCCTTAACATCTGCAGTTCAATTATGCCAAAAGTACCTTCGTCGAATCTCTGCCAACGTCCGTTGTTCCCCAAAGTGCCCCAGATCTTCATGCATTCGTCTCATCAGAGACACCCTCTCCTCAGGTTTGGGCACAAGTAACGCTTTGAAGAAAAGCTTTTGCTCCTTCCAGCAATAGTTGCTTGCCCTCTTCTTGATCCTCTTACTCTCTTCAAAGTCAACTGCATCAGGCAGTACACCTTCCTTCAGTAGCATCAAACAATCTGTATCCTCCCATATGTCAACGCAACTCGACTTTACTCCGTGATCTTCCTCATCATCGGATTCTGTAGGACCCAATTCATGGTCCCCAAACTCAGACATTTCATGAGCTGCCAAAGCCAAGTCTAACTGTTGTCGCTTGTCAAAGTACTGAGGTCTCCTTCTCTTCAGTACCATTCGTGCTCCCTTGTGCTGCACAGGTTCATCGCCCGTTGACACCGCTTCCTCACCTGGAATAAATTCCTCAGATATGTCTTCTACTGCTGCGACGTCAAGCATATACAGTTGATGGTTGCCGACCCATGTCCAGTGGTTGCTGCCAGAGCAAATTGCATTATGATGTCTGCCCTTCCTCCTAACACCCATCCATTTTGTTTCTTCTTCTGTCTTGACACAGAGAAGCCCTCCTTCTTTCCTAGGTACATCAACTTGAGTATCTACAATGTCCTAAATCTCTTCACCAAAATCATCATCATCTACAGCTGATCCAACCGAGTTCCTGCTCAAGGCATCCACATTCGTGTGCCTGAGTCCTGGTCAGTGTACTATTTTGAAACTAAAGTCTTACAACATGCTGACCCACCTGCCTCTCCTACCATGTGCATTAGATACAGTTGCTAACCACTCTAGTGGTTTGTGATCTGTGCGTAGGATGAAATGCTTCATGTGCAAGTACTATCTAAAATGCATCACACCCTAGATCAGAACGTAGCATTCTCCTTCCATTGGATGGAATCTCCTCTGAGCCTCAGTCAGGCTCTTGCTGGCATACGCTATTATTCTTTCGAAATTTCCTTCTTTTTGTGACAGTATGGCTCCAACACCCTTGGGCGACCAATCCACGTCCAGCTAGAAGGTTTGCTTAAAATCTGGTTGTGTGAGCACAGGCGCATCCACTAGTGCTGCCTTCAACGCCTGGTATGCCTGTTCACAGCCCATATCCCATACAAATGCAACGTCCTTCCTTGTCAATTCAAATAAAGGACCTACCAAGCTCGAGTAGCCTCTAACATATTTTCGGTAATAACCTGTTAGACCTAAGAATGATCTGACGCTTGTGACATTCTTCGGTGTTGGGAAATGCAACACCGCTTCTATTTTTCCAGGATTGGGTCGGATACCCTCCTTGCTCACCACATGACCCAGAAAGGTGATAGTCTTAGCAGCAAAGCAACACTTGTTTGGGTTGAGTTTCAAATTCACTTCCCTGAGTTTGCAGAACACCGCATCCAAATGTTGAAGGTGCTCCCCCCAGCTTTCACTGTGCACATTGAGGTCATTAACGAACACTTTCAGAAATTTGCTTCCCAAGTCCTTAAAGACCTCTGACATGGTTCGAGTGAATGTACTCGTTGCATTCTTGAGTCCGAATGGCATAACTGTCCAATCGTATAATCCAATCTTGGTGATCAGAGCTGTCTTCTTCATATCTTCTGGAGCCATTCGAATTTGCCAAAAACCAGACTGCAGGTCTAGAGCCGTAAACCACGTCGATTTTCCCAGCTGATCAATCACATCCTCCACGAGTGGCATCGGAAACATATCTTGACGTGTTTGAGCGTTGAGAGGCCGATAGTCCCCACAGAAATGCCTGTTTCCATCTTTCTTCACTAGCAGAGTCACCCGACAAGCATATTCGGAGTTACTGGGTCTCATTTTACCCAAGTCTACCAGTGCATCAATCTGTTTTTTCACTTCAGCTTCCTCCTAGTAAGACAATCGACCAGGAGATGTTTTGCAAGGTGGAAACCCTTGCGTGTCAATACTATGCTCACCAATGGTGCAGCAACCCAGTTCGCCCTTGTTCCAAGCAAAAACGTCTTGGTACCTCTCCAGGATTCCTCAGAGTTGTTGCTGCCCACTTTCACCTAAATCGGTGTCGATCTTGATTCGTTCACAGATCTCCTTCCATCTGATCCCCGATTCATGATGACTGGGCGACATAAACTTCTCAATGGGCTCGTAATCAGAGTCGCCATCTTTTACCTAGATAGTTTGGAGCAGCATTAAAATTGTAGAGTCATGTTCGGGACAGTGTTGCTGCAACAACAATGGAACATGTACATCGTGTGTGGACTCATGCACGGTCTATCTGTTCTTCTCCGCATCAGACACTCACCTGATCCAGTTGGCATAATCATCCCCATCCGCGATCTCTTCTGTCATGATCCCCTCAGCCTGCTCCTATAACATTAATCGCAGCATTTCCTATGGTCCTTCTGAGTTGACCAGCTCCTCAAACTCAGCATCCACAGACTCATCCTCTGAGTCGATCTGTTCTAGTCGATTAAATTCCGAATCATAGTATTCACTGGTATCACTGTCATCATCGGAATCTGAGGTGGACGCGTCGTCCTCCTCGTTGATAGCCTCTCGATCTTGATCAAGTACTGCGTCACCATTTTGGTGGGCACGTGCGTCCTTCCAAGTGGTCGACGTTTCTCGCACCATCGTACCCACACTCATTCTCTGCAACAAATTTACCATTGTCAATGGCAACACCTCTACATTGGTCCCAGGCCCATGCCTTACCTGGATTAGACCTCGTTCCACATCAACCACTGCTCTAATCTTCATCAGAAAGTCCAGACCAAGTAGCACATCGTACCCATCCGTGTCTACTACCATAAAAGTCATGGCACATTGTATGCCTCCGATTTTGACTTGTATCTCATCAACCCGGCCCAATGCCCGAGTGATCACTCCCGATGCA
>Ga0116227_10004845_pt1 | contig 28911 bp, 23 predicted proteins | sample S1TSphgellanicum_FD_89693 | JGI IMG/M metagenome (GOLD analysis project Ga0116227, IMG submission 89693) | Host-associated microbial communities from peat moss isolated from Minnesota, USA - S1T2_Fb - Sphagnum magellanicum MG | ecosystem: Host-associated > Plants > Peat moss > Unclassified...
CCACGGCGCGGACTCGCTTCTTGCCTTCAACGATCGTCATCTTGCTGAGATCGTTCATCATGTGAGACGCCGTCGATGCGCTGCCGCCATTACCGATCACGAAAATCGTTCGCCCGTCCCGCCAGGCATCGAGCAAGCGCTCGACGATCGCCCACGTGTCGTCGCGTGAGATTTCTCGGACGACCTGCTCCATCTCATCCAAGTAAGCGAACACTTGATCTGAAATCATCCTCGGTTTAATCAACGGCTTGTCTTCACAGCCTCCCGCACCAAGATTCGGGCTGGCGAACCGACATTGAAACCAATGGTCGCCATAGGTTGCGCTACGTTCCGGCACCATGGCTAATCACCTGCCCGTCGTTATTACTCCATCACCAGCTAACGCTTGACCGCTTATGACTTTACACTTTGTACAAGCAGGCGAGCTCTACACAGAGCTTATCGCGCACAACAAGTCGACTTGCAAAGGCGCTCTTCGTAATTACGTACACTCATTCGAAGAATATAAAGCCATAGTCACCCGTGTAGCCGATCTTCTGATACAGCCACTCCCAGTCGTCGGTCGAGTAGAAGCTCCGGCATGTCAGTTGCCAATACAGCAGATTTGCTTTCTCTCTTTGATTGCGGTATGACTCGACCATAAGATACTTGTGACGCCGCCCCACGCGCTCGAGCTCGCTGACTCCCGACCACAACTCTTCGATGCCCAGGTTGTGAAACGTTCCCAGCGTTATGATCAAATCGAACGATTTATCTTCATAGGGCAGCTTCGCCGCATGGCCAAGCTGAAGGAAAGGCCGGACTTCCTCCTTCGAATTCTCGATTCCGTACGCTGAAATGTCGATGCCAGCAACGGAAATTCCGGGAACGACTTGAGTGAGTTCGTGGAGCAAGAACCCCTTGCCGCAGCCGACATCAAGAACTCGCATACCGGGCTTTAGGCCGTAGTGGTCGGCCATGCGCTGCGCAATCGGACGCCATCGTCCATCATACTTGTAGCCGCCATAGCCATATTGTCTCGCACCGTCCCAGTACTCTTCGCCGTATCGACAGGCCACCTCGGCTGAATCGGCTTTGTCAAATTCCACGACGCGGGCGACGTAATCTCGTTTGGTGGAAGAGTGCAAATTTTGAGTGAAGTCTATGCGCTCCCCGAGCCTTATATCAGATCGTATCATTGGTCGTCCTTCCCCAGCCTGACTACCGCATCTTTTATTTCGGTATGAAACATGATACCGCAATAATTGATCTTAGCGGGACCGACTTTCGACGCTCGGCAGCATTGCAGAAAGGCGTCGAATTCGAAAGCCGTACCCTAAGACGCAGGAACGACTAAGTTTCAACTATCGCTGGCACACTTCTCAGTGGAGACCACCTCACGGACCGTAAAGCCTTGAGGATGCGAGAGATCGCCGACGCAACGTCCACCTATGCAGTTCCGCCTTACCCGTTCGCCGACCGCTGCGGGACGAATTTTGGCAGCCGCGAAGGGCTCTTTAGGTATATTCCAACACGATTATCACCGCCGCGCTGCATGCTGTATCGCGCTCGAGTACCCTCGTCTCTACAAACCGACCTACAGCTTGCTCGTGGATCTTGCAATTATCTACGCGACTCGAAAACGGCCCGAGTACAGATTGTCATCATGACTGCCGAGGGAGAATCCGACCGTGACTCTTGCCCCGATTGCGCTATCGTGTCTTATCCTCATCTGCTGGGCCACAATCGGATTATGCATCACGCGTTTGCTCGGCCGTGGAATGTATCCGGCTCAGAACCTGCTACTTGCGCCATCCGCCGGACTGTCTGTTCTCATATTGCTCGCCACGCTACTGAATCGCTTGGGCCTGCCAGCCGGCGCCTTTGGCATCCCCTTGATTGGCCTGGCTTTTCTCATTAGTTTCTCGTATCTCGTATACCGGCGCCCCGCAGTTCGCTTTGCAGACCTTATTTGGTGGGGTTGCTCTTTCGTAATCGTACTTGCTTTAATTAGCTGGCCATCTATCATTGACGGCTTTGACTGGATTAGTTTTGGCAATGGCGACATGGTGGCGTATGTCATCGGCGCCAACCATTTCTACGCTCATAGTCTTTACCAGCTTCCACTCTTGGGTGACTTGCTTGGCGAGCGGGACCCCACCTGGGATCACACATTTATCTACGCCCTTGGAGAAGTCCGCTGGGCCAGCCAGTTGATGATCGCCATGGTCATGAGCGTAACAACCCTCAAGGCCGCTCAGGTATACATGCCGCTTCAGATCTCGTTCCATGTTCTGGTAGCAACTTCAGCCGCAGCTCTCATCTACACGAACAGTAGTCGACGCTACGTAAGCATCCTGACCTTCCTCGTCGTCGGGACGGCGTCAAACCTCGCGCAAGGAACCTTTAACCAGCTCATGCCCCAAGATTTCGGTATTGTCGCTCTTCTCGGCTCGATCGCAATTCTACTTCAACCCTACCAAAGAAACGCATTACTCCGCCAAGCCATACTTGGGGCACTGTATGTCGCAACGCTGCTCACCGCTTATCCTGAATTATTCCCCTTCCTCATCGTTTCAGTGCTATTTTACGCAGCCGCCTCGATCATCAAACGGCGCGACGTGTTGCGAACGTGGTTGCTGCGCCTCGGCCTCTTGTCACTTCTATGTGTCCTATTTACGAACTTCACACTCGTGGGTGCCTTCCATCTCTTGATCTGGGAAGCTCACGTAGGAAGCGCTCCAGTATTGGCAAGTGCTGAGCTCTTCCCGTACTATCTTACTCCCGCTGGGCTTGCATTGGGCTGGGGTCTTGTCCCCTATGGTGGCGTGAGTGGGAGCTCGACTTTCGAGCAATTTCTTATTGTGATCGGAATTATATTAACCGGTGGCGCACTCGCCCTGGCTGCTCGCGGGATCTATCTGCTCGAGGCAGTTTCTTTTCCAGCGTTGGTCATGCTGGCGATCTTCGTCGATTTGTACCATGGAAAGACCGGTTTCGGCCTATTCAAGTTAGCGATGTACTCTCAAGCATTCGTATTGACATCCACGATCGTCGCCGTATGGCGTATCATCGAACCTCACCTCGCGAGGATTCCCCGACGAGAATCATGGTTAGAGAAGACTGCGATCATGTTTGTCGCTCTCCTCGCACTTTGCTTTATTGCGCGAAACTGCGACGTCACCTATTGGTATGGGATAGCGAGTCTCGGACAAGGGGTCGTCCTAAGCGAAATGCCGGGATGGAGTGAAAATCGGGTTGTAACACAGCTTAGTAACATCCAAGGCACGGCAGCCGGGCCAATCGTTTCCGACGCATTCGATCGAAACGTAGCGATGTTCGAGGTTGCGTATTCGGAGCAGTCACCACTCCTATTCTTCTCACCGCACTTCGTCGGCCCATATCCCCTAGACGGAGACTTCAATCTTACGCCACCGTGGTCAGATTTTCTATGGGACGGGGAATTCCGGCGATCGCTCGCGAGGGATGTTTCTCAACACAACCAATTTTACGAGGCTGAAGCTTCCATTCCCGACGGGCAGCGTAGTGTGCTTGACACCCTCGTGATCGATCCGCGTCTCGCCTGGGTGCTCCGTCATAATTCAGATGCGTGGCTCCTCAAGTCAGCTAATCCGGCACTGCTAAACCGGTGGGGCAATACTCAAGTGGCGACGCGGATTTCATTGGTGCGACTTCGGGAGGTCACAAACTATCTCGTGTACGCATCTTCGACCCGGGGCGGCTATAACGAGAATACGAACAAGCGGATGATATGGACATATCAGCCTGACGCAATCCAGGATGGTTATATGCAGGCCATTGGCCGTTATTTGTTGTTCGCTGTGATTAACCCGCGGGGGCGACTTCGATTCGAGATAAACTTTACGAGCACATTTCAAGGTCTCGGTCGTAATTCGATCCCTGCAATTTCGGTCATAGGGCAAAAGCGCGTGTGGCTCCGCCCGGTTGGTGATGGGTCCGCCAGACTATTTTCCCAGCCGGTGAACCCAATAACGGTAGATGGAGTGAGTTTCTTGCAGCTGGATATGGGACGGGACGGCCGTCAATTTCCGTTTCATCGCATCGGCATCATGAGATTGTTCGGTGCCGACATTAATTTCGACTATCGAAGAGCGGTCGGCTTCATACGCGATATCACTCTAGTCCCCGAGGGGCGCTACGATTCACTCAATGCACCGGAGGAAGTACAGAACGTTAAGACCGATCTCCAAAATGCGAACCTTGAGTATTCCGGTTTATACGAGGATGGATGGATGGCGCACGACGCTCGCATGTGGCTGAAGGAACCGCGGCGCGCGTGCAACGTAGTCTTGCAGGCCCTCGTACCTGAGCAGGAGGCGTCGACGAATTCTACGGTGAGTGTCACGCTAGACGGAAGCGTAATCTATTCAAAAGGCGCCCTCGGCGGAGAAATGGACGTTCGCGTTCCAATTGCTTGTGATGGCCGGCGCCATAAAGTCGATGTAACTTCGTCGGCGACTTTCAATCTACCAGGGGGCGATGGGAGACCGGCGTCCCTCCTGCTCAAGAAGGTAGGGTTTGAGTGACTTCCGCAGGCATGTCGCCGCCGGCACGCTTGGCGCGCCACAATACGTACGCGCCGCGAATGCCTGCTCCGAACGTCAGATAGCGGTGACCTAGGAACCCGAGCGGGAAGTTCAGCACTAAGGCGATGATCTTGGCGAGGAGCGGACTCACGAAAAGCAGTCGCGTCAGGAGGCTGATGAGACAGACCTGGAGAGCCATAGACAGGGCGCCCAGCGCTAAATATGTACCGATTTGCTGTGTGAGCGGTCGGTGGTGGTTACGAAAATTACAGTATTTGTTTAGCGAGAAGTGGACGACCGTCGCAACCGCAATGCTGACCGACGCTGCGAGTTCGACAAGTGCGTGAAGTCGCATAAGCATCACGAAGAGACCGATGTCGACCACTTGCGTCAAGCCGCCGATGGCTACGTACGTCAGAAACTGCCGTCGCGCGAGTGCATCGTGGCGAATTGTATTGACGAGATCCCCGAACTTAAGCGCTGCCGCGTTCATGAGGCGGCTCAGTTCGGTAAAATGGGTACCGCTCCTCGTTCGAGCCGAGCGCAACACGGCGAGCGAATATGAGCTTTCGGAAGCAGGCTCGTACCCCAGGCCACCGTATAGCAGAAGGCGGGCCGGACGAGCGCATTCAGCTACGCGGCATTCCCGTGCGCGCTCGAGCCGGGATGGCCACAGCCCGCGCAGCGTCCACCAGGCAGACGAGTATGAGAATGGCGGGCGACTTCAGGTAGTAGCGATCCGCCTGGCACCGAACCTGCTTGCCGTTTAGGAGTCGCTCGAGCCGCCTACTAAGCATTTCGTCCGTTGAGTAGCGCTCGGACATGGCACCAAACGAGATAGTACCATCCTGCAAAAGCTCCCTAAGAACGCGGATTCGAAGCGAGGTGATATTGAGGTTAATGAAAGCCCAGAAGCAGACAGCTAGAGCGACGAACGCCCCGATGGAGATAACCCAGGCCGCGATGGCATCGGGTAATTGAAGCCCAGCGCTCCCAAATCCCGTGCAGGCGATCGTGGCGAGTAGCCCTAGCGTAAAGCCCACCATGATCGAAACCCCGATCCGCGCTGTCGCATGCGATACAACTACCTGCCCGAGAGCGTCCGCTAACACACCGAAGAGCGGCGCAAGCGCAAGGATCCATGCTGCCAATTCAGCCGCCCCGTTTGATCGCTTGGGCGACGCCGAAAACGCGTGCGCCAATCTCGAAGAGATTCGCAAAGAAGCGACCCTGTCCGGAAAGCGAGAGCACGCCTCCGTCCTCAGTGAGCAGCCCCCCGGCGATCATGATGCGAAGGCGCTGTTCCAAGGGCGTGACCTGCCCGATGTGTGCCCGTAGCTCAGGTTCCGTGCGACCTACGCCTCGCGCTGATGCGAGGTAGGACACGATCATCAATGTCGGACTTTGCATTTCGAACGACGAGTATAGAATCGTGTACGCAAGCACGCACGGAACGTAAAACAAGAGGGCTCGCACGACGTCGGCGGGCGCAAGTACTGGCAGTCTCCCTAAACTGGCCATTGTAACGAACACAACGATCGGAACGACGAGGAAAAGGACGAGAAGGGCGGGCGTCTGCCTCGGCGGCAGCCAAATTCGCCAAACAAGCACCTGAGCGACGAGAGCAAGGACGAATAGGCCTAACGTTGAGAGGGACACAACCATGTGATCCTTTGGAGCCTCCGAGACCCTGTTCACGGTAGTGACTAAGTCATAGACAGGATGCAACGACCGACCTCGCCAGAGCGTACCTTCTCGAGCGCAACATTTATCTCGGCAAAGGGGAACCTATGGGTGATCAGTCGGTCCAATTCCAACTTCCCTCGTCGATATAGGGCTAGGTACCGAGGGATATCGCCGGCCGGATCGGCGTTGCCGCCCTCACAGCCCGTCAGCACTTTACCGAAGTGTAGGGGCAGGGAGTGGATCGTGATGTCTTGATCGTGTCGAGGTACGCCCACGAGAATCGTTTTTCCGGCTTTAGCCGTCAGCTCAAAACTCTGCTCAATCATGCGAACTAATCCGGTATTCTCAACGAAGACGTCGACCCCGGCCGCACCGACGATCTGGCGAAGCTCCTCGCGTAAATCTGTCTCTTGAGAGTTGATCGTGTGCGTTGCGCCAAACTTACGAGCCAGTTCGAGCTTATGGTCGTAGATGTCGATCGCAATGATTGGATCCGCGGAAACCATCGCCGCGCCTTGCACGACATTGAGGCCCACCCCGCCGCACCCCAAGACCGCCACAGACTGACCTATCTTGACGCAGGCAAGGTTATTTATCAAACCGAGAGCAGTCGTGACCGCGCACCCCATCAGGGTCGCGATCTCGAAGGGAATATCCTTGGGTATCGGGGTGAGGCGGTTTTCCGAAACGACGGCAGCCTCGGCGAAGGTCACGACCCAGCCGGAGTTCACCGTGCGACCCTCCCAGGCGTAACTGGCTGACGCCGCGTGGATACCAGGGCCCTTCCTCCAGTGCATAACGACGTGATCGCCCTCGCGGACCTGCGTCACGCCGGGCCCCGTTTTGAGAACGATGCCGGCACCCTCGTGTCCAAGGAGATGCGGTAGATATTTGTCCGGACCCTTCGCACCCGATATCTCGCCGAGTTGGGCACCGCATATTCCGCTCCGGTGAATCTCCACCAGGACTTGACCACACTCGAGTTCCGGCACATCGATCTCCGCGAGCGTCAACGGCGCGTTGAGAGTCTCAAGAATTGCAGCTCGTGTTTTCATGAACCATACATTTGAGAGGCGCCCCATTTTCAAGCCATCGCGAAGTTCCAAGAATACGACTATAACGATATGCCGCCTTCTCGCCAGATGCCCGGCTACGACCGCCCTCGCTGCCAATCTTCGGCCCCTCCATCGGGAAACCGATAACCGTTGGCTAGAGTTACTTCGAGACATCTGGAAGCTGTCCGAGGGAGCATGCGGCCGCTGTCCATCGCGCTTGAGGGATTCATCGCGCACTCTTGTTGAATAACAGGTCTAGGTTCCAACAACGCTTGCCTGATTGACACATTCGTCTACCCCCACAAGTAGCTCCGAGTAAGGCAGTGTCTCTTGTTTGTTCTCAAGCGACTGGTAGCAGTAATCTCGAACGACTCGGCTAAGGCCATAGCCGCTCTAGTAATCTGGTGTCTCGTGTTGTTTCTGCTCGGGCTCGTTACCGCTCCAGCCGGGGCCGACGCAGTCAGCGACGACGCGAGCGTCCATACCCTCGCCGGATCCGGTACACTGGGTATACAAGATGGTTCCAGCGACGTGGCTTCGTTTCTCGTACCGACCGGGATCGCGCGCGGTGTGGACGGCACAATATATGTGTCGGACGAGGCTGCCCAACGTATTCGTTCTATCAAGGACGGCCGGGTAAGTACCGTTGCAGGTTCAGGGTTACTTGGTACCCTTGGGATGTCGGTAGTTGGCGGATTCAAGGACGGTCCGGCGCTCTCCGCACAGTTCGACCATCCTATGGGGCTTGCGATTGCACCTGACGGTAGACTATTTATCGCTGACGCAAAAAACAAGGCCGTTCGTGTACTCTATCGCGGTGTAGTCACGACGGTCATAAAAAAGGGTCTCGTTCAGCCTGAAGGTCTAGCGTTCGACAAGACCGGAACTCTTTGGATTGCGGACTATGGTGGCGGAATAAAGCGATGGGACGGTCGCGTACTGATTTCGGTGCCATTGCCGAATATGTCGGCAAAGGCGCTCGCGGTCTCTGTATCTCCCGACCCGGATACGCCTACGCTAGTCGTTTCGACGTTCGACGGAATTTACGAATATAGCTTGTCTGCCGCGAGCCATGCGCCATCGCAACCGTACACGACTAACTTTACGGGCATCATCCCGGCTCAAGGTGACTACTGGACCTTTGGGTACATTCGGCAGCTAGTTGCAATTGGCAAGCATCAGGTCATTTACAGTGACCCGGTCACGAACACTATTCGCTTCCTGCGTTTTAACGTGCTGCCCTATGCTACTCAACCATACTCCGGAATCATCGCTGGCGGAACGGACTATAAGGGTATCAACAATGCCGGATTTGCCGACGGCAAAGACGCGCGTTTCTACGCCCCTCGCGGACTTCTCATCGATGGCAGGTCAATTCTCGTCGCAGACGCTGGTAACAGGCGTATTCGCCAGTTACCGCTCCCCCATTTCCGAACGCAAGAGTATGGCTTCGAAGACGCCGAACCCTACGATGACCGGCATTTCGAAATTGCATTTGTCGGCCCATCGTATGCGTTTTGGGATAGCCACGACGACAACGACTCGGTTTGCGGCGCACTCGAGCGGCGCCTAAACAATGCTCGCCTGCTTGGCAAACCCGTGCAATGCCACGCGCACCGTATCGACGAGGCTCAGCCTGCTCAGGTTTTCAACTATATTCAGGAAACCTTGTCGTTTAGGCACATAGATCTTTTCATAATCGAGTCTTCCCCGCGTCAAGTGGATGACAAGTTCGTTGCCGCTGCTAAGGACCTTAGCCGCTCTACGAAAGCGCAGATGTTGCTGGTCTGGTACCCTGAGTTCAGTGAGGGGTCTGACGGAGAAGACCTGGAACTGCGTCAGGAAGAATACATGGGGTTTCCTGACGAATCGAGTGCGTCGCGCGCTGCTATAGAGCATGCTGCGGAAGTTCTGCTGGCTGGAATTCCTAGGCTTTCGATCTATGATCTACTGCCCGAGGAGGTTCAGTATGAGAAAGATCAGAACTTACCGCTTTACTTGTCGCCAAATAGTCACATGAATGCGCGCGGTAATCAATTTGTAGGCGATCATATAGCGGAAGCTGTCCTTTCAAGACTGCGTATCGTGCGGCGCCCCGTCTCTCGATCGATAAGATGAGAGGGTCGACCCTGAAGGCATAGCGCTCCGAGCGCGACCATCCCCGCTATGTGGGGCGGCACGAGAACGGACACAAGCGCACGCAATGCGCTCGAGGTGGGCGAGCGCTGAGACGAAGGCAAGGATCTCATCGACCCCGAGGCGATCGGGGACACGCGTTGACAAAGAAGTAGGTCGACCTGATGTCTCTACGGTGCACAAATGTCGAGTAATCAGTTACGGCGTCGAGCTTGCGGGCGCAAGTAGTAAGTCCGTAACGTTCAATACGCGCCGCAAGACCGCAATCGTCAGTCCGCAGCCGACGCCAGTTGCTAACGCGAAGATACCGAGCGTTAACGCGATTGGTGCTCATTGCGCGTCACGCGCGCGAACGAGCGAGCACGCACTCAGTTCTAGGGCAGTCAAGCATACAATCGATAAGCGATTTCTTGCGTTCGCCTTCAAAGGGTGTCCTCTCAATCCGCCGAAGCTCGCGCAATGATCGCTGAGCGCACGTTTGCGACTTTCAGTGAGCGATATCTTTCCGAAGCTGCGGAAGTTATTGCGCGCTTGGATACATCCGCCATCGAACGAGCCGTATCGATTCTTGCCGAAACGAAGTTTTCGGGCGGCCGGCTCTTCACTCTCGGGGTTGGCGGCAGCGCCGGGAACGCATCCCGCGCCGTCAACGATTTCAGAAAGTTCGTCGGGATCGAGGCCTATGCGCCGACCGATAACGTCAGCGAGCTGACGGCGCGGGCCAACGACGAAGGGTGGGCGACGAACTCCTCCGAGTGGCTCAAAGTCAGCCGCCTCAGCTCCGCCGACAGCGTCTTAGTGTTTTCGCTCGGCGGGGAGACGTCGAGCGAAACGTCAGTCCGAACCTCGTCGCGGCCGTCGCTTTCGCGAAGGGAGTCGGAAGTAAGATTAGCGGGTTCGTCGGGCGAGACGGCGGCCACACGGCCAAGGTCGCCGACGCGGCGATCATCGTGCCGACGGTACACACGCAGCACGTGACGTCGCATTCCGAGGCATTTCAAGCGGTCGTTGGCACCTGATGGTCTCGCATCCGCTGCGCAAAGGCACGCAAACCAAATGGGAGTCCCTCTCCGAGTAGGCAGGCAATGATCGAGCCGAACAATCCCGACATCGACGTCGAGGAACTGATGACGCGCGTGCGTTCCGAAGTTCGGCGCCGGCACCGCGACGCGGGCGCCGAAAGCGACGGAATCGCGGGCCTCACGACGGCGTTAGACCCGGCACCCGCCGAGAGCCACATCGATTCGGCGGCCCGATTCGCTCAGGTGCGCACGAGCTGGCCCGGCCGCCTCGCCGTTTTTCCGGCCCCGGTCCGCCGCTTTCTATTGAAGCTGCTTGCCTTGATCTTTCGCGACCAACGCCGGGTGAACGCCGAACTGGTCGCCGCGCTTCGCGAGCATAGCCTGCTCGCCGAGCGAACGCGTGCGCGCCTCCTCGCGCTCGAAGAGCGCGTGCAGCGACTCGAGCTCCATGATTGACGGCGGCTCGCTGCGCATCGCGGTCGTGATCCCCTGGTACGTCGGCGTCGCGCGCGGCGACGCGGAACGCGGCCTCTGGTATGTGATGGCGGAACTTGCCAAACGTGGCGCCCGGATTGACGTCCTCACGACGGGGCTTCCCTCGGAACGTGCTACATCGGAGGCCGGCGTCAACGTCGTGCGCTTTCCCGCCGATCCGCGCGACGCCGCTGCCTTCGAGCGCGCGAAATCGCGCCTCGCCCGCCAAGCGATGGATGAAGCGACAGAGCGCTCCTTTCTCGACAACGGGATCAACTCGGCCAAGCTGATCGCATTCGCGGAGGCCGCCTACGACCGCTACGATGCGTTCTTCTTCTTCACGTTTCCCCACGGGCTCAGCGTGCGCGGCGTGCGGGCGGTCGCCGGCAAAGCGGTGCTGCAACCGTGTCTGCGCGACGAACCCGCCGCGCGTTTGCCGGCTGCGGAAGCGGCGATTCACGCCGCGCGCGAGTTGGTCTTCACGAGCGACGCGGAGTTCGATTTAGCCAGGCGTCTCTACGGTCCCGGCGTCGCGGAGAAGTCGACCGTCGTGGGTCTCCGGCACGACGCCCGCCCGTTCGCGATAACGCGCCGGCGCGTCGCCGGTTTCGAACCAGCTCGCGAGAGTTACCTGCTCTACCTCGGAAAGCGGGATCGCGCCGAGCAGGTCGATCTGCTCGCTGAGGCCTTCACAGCGTTCAGGCGCGCCGATCCGCTGCGCTCGACCAAACTCTGCCTCGCCGGACCCGGCAGCGTTTCACTGGCTAACCGCAAACGCGGACTGCTCGACTTCGGCGACGTAAGCGAACCCGCGAAGCAGGCGCTGCTCGAGAACGCGGTGGCGGTGCTTGCGCCAAGTTGCGGCGAGAGCGCGCCGGACGCCCTGATGAGCGCGTGGGCCCGAAGCAAACCCGTCGGCGTCAACTCTCGCTGCCGCGTAACGGCGGACCTCGTGCTGTGCGCCGGCGCCGGCTGGACAGCAGGTTCGAAAGCCGAATGGTCGCGCCTGTTCGGGACGATCGATGCGCTCTCGTCCGAAGCGCTCGGGCAGCTCGGCCGGCGTGGATACGACGCATATCTCGACCGCGTCTCGCCAAGCAGAATCTTCGAACGGTACCTCGAGATCTTCGAACGCACGGCGGAATCGGCCGTCCACAAACGGGTGGTCCTCACGGGCTTCGCGCCGACCTCCGACCCCTGGGATGATGCCGCCCGGCGCGCGCACGTGGCCCGCCGGCGCTTGACCCAGCGTGGCATCGGCATCGCGGCCTCGGACGATTACTCACCCGGTCCCGTCGTCGATTTGACGGAGCTCCCGGAGTACACGCCGGCCGACGCCTCGACGTGGGACGTGACGCCGAGTCCCACGGTTTCGCGGCAACTCGCGGACGGCAAGCTGAACCTGCTCTACGTGGGACGCCTCGACGAAGACGCGTGCCTCGAACAGCTGATCGCGGGGCTCGCGTTTCTCCTCGCGCTTGGCCAGGATACGCGCCTGATCTTGGCGGGCCGCTTCGGCGACGACGGCGAGCTCTCGGAACGGCTCTTCGCGCAGATCGGCGCGAGCGGCCTCAGCGACCGCGTGCTGCTCTTCGAGAACGTTCCCGTGCCCGTGGTCGCCGCGTGTTATCGCAGTGCACACCTCTTTTGGTCGATGGCGGAAGACTGGCCGAGCGTGACCCCCGTCCTCGACGCGATGCTCTTCTCGCTGCCGGTCATCGCGTACGCCTCGGAGATGGCGCGCGCGGTGCTGGGCGGCGGCGGTCTGCTCTTCAACGCGAAGCAGCCGCTGCTGGAAGCGGCAGGTCTGGTCCACGTGGTTGCGCGTGATCGCGGGCTGCGTGAGGCGATCGTAATCGCGCAAAACGAACGCCTGCGCGATTACTCGATCGCACACTGGCTGCCCGCGCTCGACGCCGCCCTCCCGTGAGCGGCCGCGCATTGCCTCGTTACGCCTTCGCCGTTGCGCGGTACGGCGCGGAATGCGCGAACGAAGCGTCGTTGCTGGCCGCGCACCTCGCGCGCCGTTTCCAGGCGTGGTCGGACGTCGAAATCCTCACGACGTGCGCCGGCAGCGACCGGTCGACGGGGAACGAGCTGCCGGCCGGTCACTCCCGCGTCGACGGCGTACACGTCAGGCGCTTTGCCCTCGACCGGCCTCACCGTGCGCGCGTGCGTTTTAACGCCGAGTCCGAACCATCGCTCGAGGACCAAGAAGCCTGGCTACGCGCCCGGGGGCCGTTCTCGAGCCGCTTAGTCGATCACCTCGAAACGTTCGGTAACCGGTACGATGCGTTCTTGTTCGTCGATTACCGCTCCGCGCATTCGTACTTCGGCCTGCCGCCGGTAGAGGAGCGAGCGTTCCTCTTGCCGCTGGCGCACGACGAAGCGCAGCTCGGGTTCTCGATGTGGGATCGCTTCTTCGAGCGCCCGCGCGGCTTCTTCTTTAACTCGCCCGAGGAAGAACGGCTCTTGCAGACGCGCTTTCCGAACTTGGCGCTACCCGGGCCGATCGCGAGCCTCGGCTTGGATGCGCGTGCCGATGCCGACCCGAACCGGTTTCGGGAGGCCTACGGGCTGCGGCACCCGTTCTTGCTTTATCTGGGTCCGATAGATCCGGCCAAAGGGTGCGAGCACTTGCTCGAAGATTTCACGAGTTACCGCGCGGCGGGGGGACGCTATCGCGACCTCGCGTTCGTCGGCGAAGCCCACATGTCGTTGCCGCCGCGGGACGGCGTGCATTGGATCGGCGGACCGGACGAACGGACGAAGTGGGATGCGCTGGCCGCGTGCGACGTCGTCGTGATCCCCTCGCGCAACGAAACGTTTTCGCTCACCGCCCTCGAGGCCTGGACCGCCATGAAGCCCGTCGTGGTCAGCTCGCAAGCGGCCGCCGTCGTGAGTCAATGCCGGCGCGCGAACGGCGGCCTATGGTACGCGGATGCCGACGAACTCGCCGTCGTGCTCGATTTGCTGGACGAGGATCTGCGCGTGCGGCTCGGAATGCAAGGCCGGTCGTTCGCCGCCCAGGCCGGCGTGTGGTCGCCGCTCGAGACGTATCGCGCGGAATTGGCCCGCGTGGGGGCCGCGAACGGTGGACGATAGTTTTCCGCTGGTCACGGTCGTCACGCCTTCGTACAACCAGGGGCGCTTCATCCGCGAAACGATCCTGAGCGTTCTCGAACAGGATTATCCGAACATCGAGTACATCATCATGGACGGGGCGTCCAGCGACGAAACTGCGGCGGTCGCGGCCGAGTTCGAAGGCCGGCTGACGTTTATCTCAGAGCCCGACCGGGGGCAGTCGCACGCGATCAACAAAGGCTTCGCGCTGGCGCGCGGCGAGATCGTCGCCTGGCTCAATTCCGACGACGTCTTCCTGCCCGGCGCGGTTCGCCACGCCGTCGAGGCGCTCCAAAACGACCCCGATTGCGGGGCGTGCTACGGCGAAGGCTACCAGATCGACATCGACGGTAACGTAATCTCGCGGTTCGGCCCCACGCGGAAGTTCGATCTGTGGATGCTGCTGCATCTGTCAGACTACATTTTGCAGCAAACGGTCTTCTTTCGCCGAGCGGTCTTCGATCGGGTCGGATGGCTCGACGAGAGCCTTCACTACGGAATGGACTGGGAGATCCTCATGCGCATCGGGCTGCAGTACCCGCTGCGCTACATCCCCGAGTATATGGGCGCGATTCGGGAATACGCGGCCGCCAAGACGGCCGCGGGCGGCGCGCCGCGCGTGCGCGAGCTGATCAAGATCATGCGCCGGCACACCGGTGCCATGCTTCCGCCGGGCGCTATCCTCTACGGCTTGCCAACCTATACGCGGATCTGGAACGACCGTATCGAGGCGCTCTGCCCCGCGCCGTTGCGCCCGTTCGGCGCCCGCTTGCAGCGCGTGCTCGAACGCCTGAACGCCCAGAGCTCGGGTTTGACGTTGCGCTACGCCCAAGGAATCTTTAGCGACGGCTGGGCGTCGACGCGCGCGCGGCTCGTCATGCAGCCGCCGCGCGCGCGGTACCTCGAAGTCGACGTTTCGTTGCCCGAATGGGCCCCGCTCGACGGGCAAAGGATCCGCTTCCGCTCGGCCGGCCGCGTGTTCGCCGAGGAACGCTTCGGAAACGGTGATTTCACGATCCCCGTCGCCATCCCGCGCGACTCGTGGGACGCGCCGTTTTTCTTTTCGATCGATGCCGAACGCTTCTTTCGGCCCGAACGGGAACCGGGGCACCGCGAACTGCGAAAACTCTCATATCTGTTGCGGGACGTCCGCTACTCGTCGTAAGTCGCCGGGTCAAGTCCTCGCGGACGCCGCGAAGACCCGGAAATTCATGACCCGGGGATCGCCCGACACCGTCTTCCCGCCGCCGTCGACGTGTAAGATCGCTTCGGCGGGAACTGACGGGATCTTGAACGCGACGGTTTGCCGGCTCGCCACTTTGGCTTCACCGAGCGGGCGACCAGTGGCATCGAGCAACTTGAGCACGAACGGTTTCGAGTCAACTCCCGGACCCGGCTCGACGTCGAACTCGAGCGTCCCGCTGCCCGAAGCTGAGACCGCGAGCGACGCATCGTTGCTGACCCAGCGGAACGTCGAGCCACGAAAGGTCTCGAGCGGATACCACCCACGGCCGAGCACGACCCAGCCAGGCAAAACGTCGGAATTCAACTTCTCGAGCTTTAGATCGAAGGCGCGAAAATTCATGATCCGCGTGTCGTTGGCGGCCAGCAGTCCTCCGCCGTCGACGTGGAGCCGAAGCTCGTGTACTTTGGGTGCGGCCGAGGCGGGCAAATCGATCGCGATCGTCTGCTTCCCTATCACCTTCGGTTTGGCGATCGGGTCCCCCGGGCCATCGAATACCACTAACTCGAACGGCTTGAGACCGACGCCGGGGCCGGGTTCGATCAGGACGCTCAGCCGATGCCGCTCGGGCGACATGACGGCCACGTAAACGATCGCATCGTTCGTGGTCCAGCGAAAGCGCGCTCCACGATGTGACTCAGGGGCATACCAACCGCTGCCCAATGTCAAGACGTTGCTCGCGTAGATATCCGCGTTGGGTTCGGTTTCCCAAGGTCGCGCACCGGCGGTCATATGGTCCTCCCGACGTCAGCTTGCCTTCCGGCCTTAGTGGTTTCTCGGTTCTGAGCATTTCGCAAAGATGCTATTTCCGCTTCGCGCTCTTCGACGATCGCGGTCAGATCGGACAGGAGGGCGGCCCGCAGCTCGCCCTCGGCTCGCACTGCTCCGAGGGCGCGGTGGGCCTCTTCCAATGCGCGCAAACGTTCCTCGGCCGCATCGAACAGCACTTCCTTTTCCGCGCGTAGCGCTTCGATCGCGGCTAGCGAGCTTTCCGTCGATACTCCCGGGTCGCTCTCCATGACGCGCAGGCGTTCGGAGAAATCGTCAATGACGCGGGCGCGCTCGGCGGCGGCAGCGGCCTGCCGCTGCAATTCCGTTTCCTTGAGGTGCAGCTGCTCGCCGAGCTCCCGCGCGAGATTCTCGCGTTCTTGCGCGGCGCGAGCGATCAGCTGCAGTTGGGCCTCCTTTGCCCCGAGCAGGGCCTCAAACTCGAGCGTCAGTTCTTTCCGCAGGCGCTCGACATCTTCTTCCGCTTGCCGCGTTCGCTCGCGCTCGGCCGCCAGCTGGGCCGTCGCCTTCCAGCGACGTTCCTCGTCGCGCTCGTGGGTTGCTTTTAGCGCGACGATCGCATTCAACCGAAGCGCGCGATCCTTTTGGGCTTCTCGATAGCGTGAGGCCATGCTGCCGATCAGTTCGAGCTGACCGTGCGGGTGGTTCGCAGATTCGACGACCTCGGGCACGTTCGGCGGATGCGCTAACACGCGCTCGAGCGCGCCTGCGATCGTTTTCCGGTCGATGGACTCGACGCACACTCCGTGGCCGAATACGCAATCCCAGCCGCACCCGAAGCACGGCAGCGGATGCACGACCGCGATCGTCCCGGGAGCCCAGGCACGGTACCGGGGCCAGTGTCCACCGCCGAAGATGGTCACGCCGGGCAACCCGAGCGCGGCTGCGAGATGGGGCAAGCCGGAGTCGATCCCGAAGAATGCGCTGCAGCGGGAGAGCACCGCGGCCACGGGCGCAATCGAACCGGAACGGTTGATGTAGCGGCCGACTCGCATGCCGAGCGATCGTGCATCGGTCTCCAAGCGTCCAAGCGCCTCTTCATCGCCGGCATCGCCGATGAAGAGCGCGAACGGGTTCGTTCGTTCCGCGGCGGTCGCTAACGCGTCGACGTACACCTCAGGGGCAATGCGCTTTAGCGCCGCGACGCTATCGCCGCGATAAAAACAGGCGAGCGGCTGGTCGTCGCCGGCACCGCATGCGGCCAGAATCTCCTGGCCTTCGGCCGCTGCATCGTCGCCGAGCGCGAGCGTGGGCCAGGGAGGCCCGGGCACGCCGAGCCCCGTCAGGATCTTCCCATACCGTTCGAGTTCGGTGAGTTGCGGTTCCGTCGTCGACAGGGCCGGGGCGAATGCTTTGATCTCCAGGCGCTCCAGCACGGCTTCGATGAGCGCCCGGCTCGCCGCCGGCGGTGCGGCCGCAACCGTGCGCGGCGCGGCCGAGGAAGCCGCGACGACGGCCGCGAGCCACGTTGGCGGATCGTCAGCGGCAACGAAGAGGTCGCACCGCGCGTCGCCCAGATCCTCGAGCAACTGAAACACGCCTTCGACGAGCTTGCGGCTCAGCGTCGTCCACTCGTAGGGGTTCACGCGTAAGGGCACGACCCGCTCGAGCGTAAACGGGTAGAGTTGCACGACCGAGGCGACCTCGGGACGGCAGAGGAGCGTGACCGCCGCCTCGGGCCATTGCCGGCGGAACGCGTCGAGTAACCCGGATAGGAGCACGAGATCGCCGAGCCCACCCGGATGCATGACCGTGATCCGCGCCGGCGTCACGCGCTTAGTCCGCCACGCTCGCCGCGCCGTTCAGCCGCTGCGAATACCGCGCGCGAACCATCCGCAGCGCCACCTCGTCGATCGAGTCGAGGTAAGCGGCGATCGTGGATTCCACGCCGCCCGCGAGCCGTACGCGCCCGCGCTCGACCCAGACCACGCGGTCACAGGTCTCGCGGATCGTCTGCATCTCGTGCGACACGATCAGCGTCGTGATGCCTCGCTTCAAAAACCCCTCGATGCGGCGCCGCGACTTCTTGCGAAAGAGCTCGTCGCCGACGGTAAGTATCTCGTCGAGAATCACCACGTCCGGATCGACGTCGGTCGCGACCGCGAACCCGAGGCGCGCCAGCATGCCCGACGAGAGCGCGCGCACCGGGTAGTTCCGGTACTCTTCGAGTTCGGCGTAAGCGAGGATGCTTTCAACTTTTCGCAGGGTCTCCGCTCGGCTGCCGCCGAGCAAAACGCCATACGACACGATGTTTTCCGTGACCGACAGGTCGGGCTCAAAGCCCGCTCCCAATTCGAGGAGCGGCGCGATGCGGCCCGTCGTCCAGACGCTGCCGGCGGTCGGCGCCAGGATCCCGGCGATCACCTTGAGGATCGTCGACTTGCCCGCGCCGTTGGGCCCGATGATGCCGACCTTCGCGCCGGCCGGCACGTCGAGATCGACGCCGTCGAGGACCGTCTTCCGCAACGATTTCCGATAACGCCCCTCGACGAACGCGAACGCGCTGGCCTTGAGATCGTGGGAGTATTCCTCGTGCGTGCGCCGCACGAGCGACACGCCGGACAAGGAGATGACCGCTCGTTCGCTTACGGCTTCCGTCACAGCATGTCCATGAAGGTCGGCTTCATCATTCGGAAGAGCGCGTAGCCGACGGCGCAGACGCCGCCGCCCGTCAGCAGCGCCCACAGCAAGAGATACGGCTCGGTGATGACCGGCGCGAGCACGACTTCACGCAGGCTCTGCAAGATCGGGTACAGCGGATTCAGTTTGAGCACGGCTTGAATCCGCTCCGGCGCGATGGAGATCGGATAGAAGACCGGGCTCGTGATCCAGATGAGGAACGCGACCATTTCGTACATGTACGGGATGTCGCGATAGTGCACGTAGAGGCCGGCGATCACGAAGCCGATCCCGGCGCTCAAGAGCGCCAGCGACGCGAGCGGGATCGGCAAGAGCAAGAGATGTTCGGGCCGTCCCGAGCAGCCAAGCGTCAGCACCAGCAGAAACGGCGTCGCCCCCACGGCCAGCTGTACGCCGAACGACGCGACGGCGGCCACGGGAAACGCCTCGAACGAAATCCGCAACTTGTTCAAGAGCGTACCGTTTGCGACCACGCTCGTCAACGCGGCCTCCGTCGCACCGACGAAGAAATTCAGCACGATCAGCCCGATGAATACGTTGACGACGTACTCCTTGATAGAGCCGTGGTAGTATTGCGCGAAGTTCGCCCCGAAGACGCTGGCGTACACGATCGTCATCAACAGCGGGTTCAGCAGAGACCAGTAGACGCCCAGACGCGAGCCGCGATAGCGAACGTTCAGTAAGCGACGCGTAAGTACGAAGACGACGTCCCAAAATCGGCGCACGCTCGCGAGCGGTTTACCGGGCGCAATTCTCGCGGCGCGTTCCGCCGTTACTGATGGACTCTGCAAGGTATAATTACCACCGAGTCTAACGAGTCGACTCTGCGCTCGAAGCCATGTGCACGAGAGCCGCTAAGTCGAATTATGAGTCGTTGAGGAAATGATGCTTACGTTCCTGTTCGGCACCTTGATCGCCACCGTGGCACCTTCTCCCGCAACCGACATCGCCAGCGCGGGAATCATTTTACAGCAAGGTTGGTATTCAGTCGAGGCCGAGCGCGGCCGCCGCTTCCGTTGGGTCGATAACGACGCGACGTTTAAGGTCGAGGCACCGACTGCTCGCCTGGTATACGTAACGCTCGGCGTTGAAGGCGGGCCGGGACTCGGCCAAACGTCGTTCGCGGTACGCGTCCTCGATACGAGTAACCGACAGGTCGACGCGGTCCTCGTCACCGCGCAAAACGAACAGGCAGTTCTCGTACTCCCGGTAAACGCCGGCGGCAGCACGTTCAAGTTGCACGTCGACGGAGGTGGCAAGCGGGTCGGCAACGATCCCCGCGTGCTCAATTTCCGCGTCTTCAACTTAACCTTTCCCGGGACGCGACCGGCGGCTGTGGCCGACGTGAAGCCGCCCGTCGCGAACGGACCGGACATCTCCGAGAGCGGCGTGCGGATCGGCAACGGCTGGTATCCGCTCGAGCATTTCAAGGGCGATACGTTCCGCTGGGTCAACAACAACGCCCAGTTGATCGTCGACGCGCGACGCGACGAACACGCGCAGTTGCGACTGGCCGTCGCGACGGGGCCAGGCATGTCGGAACGACCCTTCACGCTCTACCTGCAGGATCGCGGCGGGCGCGCGCTTGGTTCCGCGCAAGTGCAGAGCTCCAGTAACGTGTCATTCACCGTCGATCTGCGACCGGGGCAAAACGCGTTCGTGCTCCACGCCGACGGCGGCGGCAAGCCAACGCCCAGCGACCCGCGCACGCTAAACTTCCGCGTGATGCACGTGACCCTGGCTACGTAGCGCGCCACCAGCCTTCGTCCGTCTCATACCCGAGCCGGATCAGGGCCTCGGTCCCCCCGAACTCATGAAAGCGCCGACGGGCCGGCGCGTCGAACGCCTCCCGCCAGTCGATCGTTTCCCCGCCGATCGACCAGTTCTTCGGGATGAAGGTATCTACGGGCAGGTCAAGTGATTCCGACCACCCCGGGACGCGGGAAAGCCGGCGCTTGTTTGACGATACGAACTCGTCGAAACCGCGCTGGTCCTCGCACGGCACGTTCGCACCGTTCGCGATCTCGCGGGCCAACGCGAGCAGCTGTGAGAAGTTCCCCAATACGTCCGCATAGTGAACTAAACGAATCCGCGCACCGCGCTCGCGCGCGTCGAGCAATGCGTTCGTGTGGTTGCCCCAGAAGCCGTACGGCATTTCCGCCGCAACGAACGAGATGAAATCGGCAACTTCGCCTCGGCGCACAAAGCGATTGCTGCCCTCGCCGTAGAGGTACCGTGCGAGCGACACGATCGCCGTGCGGCCGTCGCGCACCGGTGAGAGAATATCCGCGTCGAGGTATTCCGGCCGCAAGATATGATCCTTGACGATGACCGCGTGGCCTGGCGCCTGCTCGTGGAAGCGTCGCGAAAAGTATCGCGCCTCTGAGGGATACACAGAGTAGTGCGGCGCCGCAAACGCATACGACAGAAATTGATTCAGCATACTGCTGCCCGACCGCGGATAGCCCACGAGGTAGCGGAACGGCGCCAGTATTTCTAGGGGCCCCACGGCGTGAGGAATGCCGGATGCTGCTTCGGCGGCGATGAGCGCCTCAGCGACCGCCCGAAGTTGTGCGAAATCGCGGGCGAGGGTTACATCGTCGTCCTCGCATGCCGCGACGCGGTCGCAAATACGGTTCCGCAAGGCGATGGCCTCGTGAAGGTCACCAACTTCAGCAAGCGCGAGTGCGTCTTCGAGTTCGGCCTGCACCCATCTCATCGCCGGCCTAGTCCGCGAGCACTCTCATGCCGGCCCTCCGGTGGCTTCTATACGCGAACCAGTCGCCGACGTACCCCACCGGCTTGCGCGGATTGGCCCACAGACCGATGCCGAGCGCGAGGAGCGCGATCAACGGCGAACGGCCGCGCATGCCGGCGATCCGTTCCGAATGGTCGAGCAAGAACGTGGCATACCCCGCCGTCCACTCGTAGGGAACGAAGCCGCAGTTCTTCCGGAGCACGGAAAAGATCTCGTTGTAGACCTCGGCCCGCCGGGCAACGGTCTTACTCGCTACGTGCAGCCGGGAAAACGCGAGCGTCCGGTCCACGTATACCATCAGCGATTTTGCGTTGAGACGAAACCACAGATCATAGTCCATCGCGAACTCCAACCCCCGATCGATGCCGCCGATCGCGTCGTACGCGCTACGCCGCATCAGCGTCGCCGGCTGAGCGATGAAACATTCCCTCGCTAGTCTGCCTCGATCGAACGGACGGGTTGGATACGGCGCGATCGCCCGGCCAAACTCGTCGATATTGACCGCTGCGCCGTAAGCCGCGGGCGCCTCCGGATTTGCCTCGAGCACGCTTGCGAGCACCGAAATCGCGTCGCTGGCCAGCACGTCGTCGGCGTTGAGGTAGGTGATGAACTCCCCGGTCGTCGCGGCGAAGCCGCGCGCGATCGCGTCACTCTGCCCCCGATCGGGGCCCGTTATCAGACGCACGCGGCTGCCGAAGCCGCGGACGATCGATACCGTGTCGTCGACCGAGCCGCCGTCGACGACGACGTATTCAATCGACTCGTAGTCTTGGGTCAGAACGCTCTCGATCGTCGCACCGATGAAGCGTGCGGCGTTCAGAGCGGGCGTGACGACGGTGACGCTAGACAGCGATCGCGGCGGCGTTCGCCATATACCAGTGCACCGTCTCACGCAAGCCCGCTTCGAAATCGGTCTCCGCTCGAAAACCGAACAAGCGCGCGGCCCGCTCGATATCGAGCTTCCGCCGCGGCTGTCCGTTGGGCTTGGTCGGATCCCATTCGACGCGTCCCTGGAACCCACACTCCCGGGCGACGGTCTCGGACAGCTCCTTGATCGAGATTTCGCGCGAGCTCCCCAAATTGACCGGCTCCTCGCCGTCGTATCGCTCGGCGGCCAACACGAACGCTTCGGCGGCGTCGCGCACGAACAGAAACTCCCGAGTCGGCGAACCGTCGCCCCAGCACTGGAAGCTCGCGTCGCCGTTTTCGCGCGCGGCGACGGCTTTGCGAATCAGGGCAGGGATCACGTGCGAGGAGTTGAGCTCGAAATTGTCTCGCGGACCGTAGAGGTTCACCGGCAGCAGGTACACCGAACTGGTCCCGTACTGCTTGCGATAGGCCTGGCACTGAACGAGCAACATCTTCTTGGCCAGGCCGTATGGAGCGTTCGTTTCCTCCGGGTAGCCGCTCCAGAGATCGTCTTCGTCAAACGGGACGCGCGCGAATTTCGGGTAGGCGCAGACGGTCCCGGCAACGATCGTCTTCTCGACGCCGGCAAGTCGCGCGTGTTCCAAGATCTGAATGCCCATGATCGCGTTCTCGTAGAAGAACGACCCGGGATTCTGCTGGTTGGCACCTATGCCGCCGACTACCGCGGCCAGGTGGAAGATCACCTCCGGCCGCGCGTCCGCGAACAGCTTCTCGATCGCGGCGACGCTCGTCAGGTCGTAGTCGCGCCGGCGCGGCACGAAAACGTTTTCGCAACCCCGCGCCTCGAGTGCGTCGACGAGAAAGGAACCGAGGAATCCGGCTCCGCCGGTAACCACGATGCGTTTACGTGTCAGGTCCAGAGGCCGGGATTGACCATTTTGCAAGAAAGACTCCTACAGTTCGCACGGAGTAGAGACTAAGGCGCCAAAAGGCTGCGGTAAGATCGCTCGACGGAATCGCTCCACGACGCGAACCGGTATTCAACCAACGCTACGCCGATGTGAGCTTCCGCAGATTAGCAATCGGGAAGGTTCGTTTTCGATACGTTCGTGTTACGTTTAACGAGATACCATTTTCAAGCATAATCCTAACATGCAATCTTCGCAATACAATGCAAGCGAGTAAGCTGTGCATTTATTTCAAGTGAATTAAGTATGACTATACTTAGAAGTGCGTTCGTTACTTATGTTAGTAACTAAGTTGTGCGGTAGGTGAGCGAGCGGGCGGTCTTTCTCGATCGCGACAGCGTCATCAACGAAACGTCGTCCGCGACGGCCGGCCATATCCGCCAGGCATCGCTCGAGCAACTCGTAGTGGGCGAGCAAACGTCGGCTGCGTTACACGCTTTTGAAGACGCGTGGCTGTCGGCTCTTCGCTGTAACCAATCAACCAGACGTCGCTCGCGGTACGCAAACCCGCGAAATTTTCGAGTCCCTCAACGAGGGCTTTCCGCTTGTCTGCCCTTGGATTCGTTCTACACCTGTTATCGTGTTTATGACGGCGAATGCGAATGCCGTAAACCTCGTCCAGGATTACTGTTGACGGCCGCGAGACGTGGCAAGCGGTCGAGCGGATCGAAGTGCCCGCTCAAGAGATCTACGATCTGACCTTGGTGTCGCCGGAAATCCTACAGGGGGTTCCACGCTCCCTCTTCCCAAACGAAACGATCGAGGTCTCGGCACGCGTCGTCGCGGCGGCGCGATCCGGTCTGGCGAGGTTACGGATAACGCTCGTCCAGGAGGGTGTCTCGTGGTTCGACGATCACGACCCGTCCGGCGCCCTTGAAGGAGACGTCGAGTCGGCGCGGCCGTCTCGCCACCGCTCAAAGACAGCCCATCCTCATTTGACCTTCGCGCTCTTACTTGAGCTCCCTCGCTCTTACCTAACCTTGTTCGCTGTCTGTGGCCGGCTATCGCGGACGAGTCGAAGCACGAGCCTCTCGACCGCGGCTAGCCGCAGGTCGGTGAGCGCGGAGTGCGCGCGAATCGCCGCGTTCTCGTCGCGCAGGCGATAGTTCTCTAAGTTCAGCGCTTTGATCGCGGCCAGCGCTACACCGTCTTCGTCGATCGAGGTGATGTGGCGGTCGTCCTCACCGACCCGAAAGGCCGGAGGCAGAACGGAGTTCGCGATCGTGGCAGCCGGGGATCCCGTGAGTGCGAGGACCGAGCCGAGCGCGGCGACGGCGGCAAATGATCGTATCGGCATTGGCAGATTTTTCTAAGGAAGGCGGCGCTGTTCGACCATGAACTCGCACAACGTTCCGAGGTTCGTGAAGTAGAGGCGGCGCCTGCGGCGGACGTCGTCGACCGATCCTCGCCAGGCGGGTTCGCCGCCGTCCACCGGCTCGAACCACATCCGAACGATGAAGACGGAAGTGTCGTCGGCAGCATCCATGGGTCGAGGATAGACCCCGAGCGTCTGAAAAGCGTCCGAAGCCGCGCCGGACCCCGCCTCAGGCGCGCTGCGACTCCGCGAAGCGCACGTTCCAAGGCACTGCGGCGTACGCCGTGGCTCCGCCGTCCAAGGCCGCGACGCGAGTAGCGTACAGCTCCCGGGCGGCGCGCATCAGCACGGCAGCGCGCTCGTCGTCCCCGGTCGCCCGCGCGACTCGGGCGCGCGCCCACAACATCACGTGTGGAAACTCTTCGCCGGTCAAGAGTTCGTCGGAAAGCCGGCTCAGTTCGGCGTCGAGTGCGACGGCGCGTGATTCGTCACGGCCGTCGAGCGCCGCGTGCGCTGCCAACCCGAGCGTCAGCGCGAAGAGGGGGGTCGGGGGCTTGGTGCGATGGATCGCGAGGCTTGCGTCAAAAGCGGCGTGCGCCGCCGCCCAAGCGCCGCGTTCGGATTCGATCCAGGCACGAACGAGGTGCCAATTCGCCTCCTCGAGCCGGCCGCTGCCACGATAGAGGCGCGCCACGCTGTCGATCTGGCGTTCGGCCTCTTCCGGATCGCCCATGTAAATGCTGGCGACGGCTAAACCTAGTGCGCACGTGAACCAATTGGCCTCGTCTTTATTGTCTTCCGCGAAAGCGCGACATTCACCGTAGAGCGTCTTTGCGCCGGCATAATCTGCCATCCAGAGCGCGAGGTTCGCGCAGTTGTTGGCAACGCTGTCGACGCCGCGCGGACTGCCGAACCGGCGGTACGCCGCGGCGGCGCCGTCGAAATGCGCGCGCGCTTCGGCGAAACGGCCGGCCGCCATATCGACGTGCGCGAGACGCACCAGCGCTTCGGCTTCCGTCTGCGGATCGCCGAGCCGCCGGGCCTCGGCGAGCAGATGTTGGGCCGTGGCACTGAGTTCGCCGTCGTGCGCGCCGCGTCGCTGCGCCAAAAACGTCTCCGCGCGGAGGAGACGAAGTGCCGTGGTCTCGTCGCCCGGCGGCATCCGAGCCGCCGCGAGTTGAAGATGATTCCGCGCTTCCTCATAGTCGTCGCAGGCGATCGCGATCGTCGCGCACTCGACGTAACCTTGCGCGACGGCCGACGCGTCGTCGAGCGCAGCCGCCGCGACGACGAGCCGGCGCGAGGCATCACGCGCGACGTCGAAGCGTCCCTCCAGCATCGCGTTCACCGTACGCAGACGTTCGACTTCCAGCAACTGGACTGGTGAAATCGTCAGGGCCGCCAGCGCTTCCAAGGCGCTGCTGCGCTTTGCGTTCCAGCCCAGCGCGTTTCCCGCCCAACCACGGACGATCTGCATGTCGACCGCGAGCGCCTGATCGTCGCTGAGCGCGAGCGCGCGTTCGGCGCTGGCCAACGCCTCTTCGTTCGCGTAGAGCGAGCGCGCGTGACGCGCGGCGACGGCATACGCGCGAGCCGCATTTGGGGCGTCTTTCGCGCGATCGTAATGCAGCGCGATCTCACCCGCGAAGTCCGGACGATCTGCGAAGAGCGCCTCCGACACGCGCGCGACCCGTGCGTGGCGACGCCGCCGTTGTCCTTCCGGAATTGCCTCGTACACGGCCGTGTGGACGAGGTGATGCGAAAACGCATAATCGCCGAAACGGCGCCGCCGGCTCTCGCGGACGAAGCGGCTTTCAACCAGTTCGTCCAAGGCCAACAGGGTGTCGGCTTCGCTCCAGCCCGCGACCTCGCACAAGACCTCGACGTTGAAGCCGGCGCCGGCGACCGCCGCGATTTCGAGCACGAGACGCGCGGGCTCGCCCAGGCTCTCGACCCGCTGCGGCACGTTGAGGCGCCCTCCGGCAAGGGTACGATCGTTCGCGTGGACGGCCTCATCGAGGAACAGCGGCACGCCTTCGCTGTAGGCGTAGAGCTCAGCCGCGAGCGTCTCGACGTCGGAACGATCGGGAAAGACGCGGCACGCGACCTCGGTGACGTCCGCGAGGTCGAGGCGCCGCAGCGCGATCCGATCTAACGTGCCTTCGCTTTCAAGACGCCGGCGCAAACCGCGCAGCGGGTGCGCCCGTCCGACGTTTCCTCACGATACGTGCCGACGATCAAAACAGGTAACCGCGCCACGCGCCGGCCCAAGTGCTCGATGAGCGCGGCGCTGGACGCGCTGGCCCAATGAAGATCCTCGAGGACGATTAGCAGCGGCCGTTTTTTCGCGAGCGCCGCTACGGCCGCGGCCACGACGTCGAAAACTCGCGCGCGCTCGATTTCGGGCCGGGCCGGCTCGGGCTCCAGGATCGGCGCGCGTGCCGCAATCTCCGGCAGCACGCGAGCGAGGACGCCCAGCTCTTCGGGCGTGTGCGCGGGGATCACGAGTGAGAGTGAGTTGCGGAGCGCGTCGACCAACGCCTCGTACGGTCGCGCCTCACCGGGGGTGGTCGTGCCGACGAGGACGCCGCCGCCCTGCCCCTCGGCGTGAAGCGCGACTTCGTTCGTGAGTCTCGACTTACCGGTGCCGGCCTCACCGCTGACGAGGACCATCGCACCCTTGCCGCGGGCAGCCGCCGCCCAGGAACGCGCAAGCGAACCGAATTCGGTTTCACGTCCGACGAACGGCAGCGCGAGCGGGGCGCGCAGGTTTGGCACAAACGGGGTCGAGGCAGCGAGTTCGTCCGGCGGTGCGTCGGCGCCGCGTGCGAGCGCATCGTACAGTGCTCGCGTTTCGACGGCCGGATCCGTATCGAGTTCGGCCCGCAGCCGCTCGGCGAAGCTCCGGAACGCGCCGAGCGCGCCGCTCCGATCTCCGAGTTGCGACCGCAGACGCATCTCGGTGCGGACCGCATCCTCCCGCCACGGGTCGATGGCAAGGATGCGCGCCACGTCGCCGAGCGCGCCGCCCAGATCCCGCTCGCCGCGCTTACGCTGCAGCGATACGCGTAGGAAGTCGAGTTGCAGCGCGCGCAGGCGTTCGCGCTCCGCCACGACCCAATCGTCCTGGTGTGTCTCGAGAAAATCGCCGCCGTACCAGCTCGCGGCTTCGGCCGGCCGCCCGGCCTCACCCGCCTCACAAAAAGCGATCGTATCGACGATTGCGGGCGCGTCCGGATTCCAGCGCACCGTCTGCATCGTCGACAGCAAATAAGGAGCGGCGGTTTCCGTCTTCGGGAGAGCCGCGACCAGCACGTGCAGTTGACGCCGCAGTTTCCCGCGACCGTCTTCGGGTTCGTCGTCGGGCCAGATCAACTCCGCGAGAAAATTACGTGAGACGGGCGCATTGTGATGCGTCGCGAGGTAGGCCAGAACGGCGATCGCCCGAGCCGGCGCACGCACCGGCAGCGCCGCCCCGTCAACTTCGAAGCGGGCGTGACCGAATAACCGGATGATTACCACGCCGTTCGCCCCGCGCCCGGTCTCGGCGAATCCGCGACGGCCGAGCGGTCGACGGGCCGCGCGTCCTCTCGATTAATCGGGGAGTCCGTACCCCACATCGGCCAGCGCCACGACATCCCCGCTCGAATCGCGCGCTTCCACGCTGATCCGAACCCAATTCTTTCCGGGTCCATGATGGTGTTTGCTCTTCACCTTCGCCGTGGCGGTGACGGATTCGCCCACCTTGACAGGCTTCGTGAACTTCGCCTCCACAAAGCGGAGATGGCCGCCGCCGGCACTGAGCACGCCCCATTGGCGCGTGACGACGGAAGCAAGACTCGACATCGTCATCATGCCGTGGCCGACGGTCTGCGGGATCCCGAAGACCTGCGCTCGCGCCGCCCACTCGAGGTTCGTGTGCACGGGATTCATGTCGAGCGATGCGAGCGCGTAGCGGTCGATCGTTTCCTGCAGATAGTTTTGGACGAGAGGCTCGAAAACATAGCTCGAGTCGACTTCAGAAAAGCATGGCGCGGTTGAGGTGGATTGCCCGATTTTTTCAAGCATTGGCGAACCGCGCCACATCGCTACGGCTAGCGGGAAGGATGAGCGAGCACCACCAGCGTGCTTTGATCACCCCATCCTGGTTGCGGAAGTCGAGGAGCATCTGCAAGTACGGCTTTCCTCTCTGGATGAACTTGTCGACCGTGGTGACGGTCGTTGTGATGATCTCGCCGTAGCGGAACGGCTCGATGATCTCGATCCGCTGTCCAGGATTGCGCGC
>Ga0116227_10004848_pt1 | contig 28902 bp, 30 predicted proteins | sample S1TSphgellanicum_FD_89693 | JGI IMG/M metagenome (GOLD analysis project Ga0116227, IMG submission 89693) | Host-associated microbial communities from peat moss isolated from Minnesota, USA - S1T2_Fb - Sphagnum magellanicum MG | ecosystem: Host-associated > Plants > Peat moss > Unclassified...
TGCCCTGCCCTGCCCCTGCCCCTGCCTTGCGGTGTTTGTCGTGACAGACAGACAGACACCTCGGTTCAGGTCCTCGAAGGTTTTGAGGACCTCGCTCGTTTCAGGACCTCGTGTTGTTTTTGTAGTGACAGACAGACGGACGGACGGACACACTGTTGCTTTTATATATAAGATTTCCTTACTTTGCGGATACCACTTAAAGAGGGGATAGGGGGTGAAAACAGAGAGAATCTATCTATGAAGCAAGGTAGTTTGTTTGTTTTGTTTGTACCAATGAGATCCACCGAACCGGGATGCTTCAGATTGCGTTCTTGGTCTCTTTGGAAAGCTCTCAAGGAGGAGGGGTGTGTGGGCTTGGTTCCATGACGTTTGGACTTGCAGTGCAAAAGTTCTTGAAAATTGAATGATTTCTTCACTGAAAATTAAATTAAATGGTAGCTAAAAATTTCGGAGGAATTGAAATGTGCCTTTGGTGTTGTTGGAAAGATCTTGATGAGCAGGATTTAATGGAATTTATTCCGTAAGATTTGGATTCAGAATGTGAGAGATATTGATTTTTACCTGATTTCTGCCGCTGAAATTTCAAATAAATTCCAAAAAACCAGGTTTTTGGAAGGAAAAACCAGTTGAGGACGTAGTAACACTTGGGCCAACGGCACAGGCCACACTAGTATTGGATGAAAGAGAAGGTGACTTCACAGATAACTTTATTATTCAACTCCTTTATGAATCCATCAGCTTCCTTTCAAAAAATGGTCTCTTCTTAACCATGGTAAACGTGCCCAATGAAGTTTGCCCTCCCTACACGTTCAACTCCCAAGTTCTCACATGGCTCTTGATTTTACACAGTGACCCCCTATAGGGATTCTTAAATAGCAAAATCGGTTGCCAAGGCCAATCCACTCACTTCCGACCTACCTACTTTAGTTTGCAACCTACCCAAACCCTAAGAGGATGGTACCTTGTTCCGTGGAATTTTGCTCGAGGGTTTAGGGCTGGTGTCTTACATGTAAGGGTCACATTTGAAGGCTGATCTGTGGCATAAGGATCCCATTTAATGGAAAATCAGGTGTAATGTGCATGCTATGCTTTGCACCAGGTAACGACCCTTGGGTTGGGTGCTCTTCTCAAGGACCATGGTGTGCACAGGAGCCCTTAGTTAGGGAAGGCAACCACCATAGGGCCTTACTTTACGCTAGGGAATGTGCCCTCCAGGCTTGCCCTAGTGCCTCAGTGGGACGCAGAATTCGCCTTAGGCATGGACGCCCATTTAGGCAGGTTTTCTTGTGCCAGGAAGTGGGCAACAATGTTCTTTTTTCCCCAAAAATATTTTTCATCCAAAAATTTGGAATTTTCTGGATTTTTTTTTCGAGAGTAAATTTCACTAATTCTGCTAAATTTCTGGGGCAAAATCAAAAGATTTTCCATAAAATTAAAATTAAAATTAAAATTATTAAATTTAAAATTTTTTAAAAAGCCCCTAGTGGCCAGGTCAGGAGAGGACCTATAGCACGTGGGATGATGACATGGACTGTCAGTTCATCTAGAACTGGTTTATTAATGCCTTCCTGAAACCGTGCGTGGACCGATTGCTTATCCGTTTGTCGGCGGCTATTTTCATCCAAGTGGATGGCATTCGGCGCTTTGGAAACTGTGATTTCTCACTCTCATGCGGATGAAGAGAGAGAGAGAGAGAGGCTTTGTCACTATTCCATCCGTCCCGAGAGTCCTAGTGCATTAACGCGGCACAGAGTCAGTCAACAAGTTGTAATGCGGACTGGCCAGTAATGACTGCCCTTCCAAAAACAGCAACGTATTGGAAAATTCACATAACTACCTACCAAAGGCCATAACAAACAAAAGACTTGATTGTGTGCATAGATAGCGTGGCCAGTGTGAACCTCTTTTTTAACCTTTCTCAATGAGGCCCTCTCTCTAACTAAACCCTAAGTGACTATATTTAAATACTTGTAGGCCAAATTTAACTACCTTAGAGGCCTCACTCATAAACTCCATATATTGTATTCAAAATTGGCCTATCTATAGGTTAAATTTGGACTCTCATAGATCTTGACTTCGAGCATTTCCCCAAATGGCTTCTTCACAAATGGGTCCCCACAATGGCAATGTAGAGCCACCTCAAAAACTCCATCTATGGATTCAAAATTGGCCTATCTATAGGTTAAATTTGGACTTTCGTAGATCTTGATTTAGAGCATCTCCCAAATGGCTTCTTCACAAATGGGTCCACAATGGCAATGTAGCGCCACCACATGTGTGTGGCACCACATGAGCACACACCCAGTTGTGGACCACACCCTCAAGTGACTCAACAACATCGACATTCCATGCCAAGCTTGGCACTTTTGGTGGAGGATATTGAGCGAGGGAGAGGACATAGGACCTTACAAAGTAGTCAATTGTCATTGACCATGTGAACATGTTGTCTCATGTGGATTTTGGCTTTTACGAGCATGACAATACCAAAACCCAATGTTCCAATAGCTACAAGATCAACAAAATGAAAAAACATTGTGGTAGAGGAAGAAGAGTTGTTGTAATCTAGTTTTACACATCTTGCCAAATGTTATTAGAAGAAATTGAAAAAATAGTCAAGCATTTTGGGAGCGAATTATTACACACTACAAGAACAATTCATTTACAATTGTGGAGAAAGCCCAACTAGAAGGATGATGCACCTTTAGGTTTGTTAAATGGTATGGGGTAAAAGAATTAATTGTTTGCCAAGTTTATGATGAATTGCAACTATCAAGTTGTTGTCACCTTTAACTAGAACAACACTTCCAATAAAGTTACATTGCACAAAACACTAAAACTTTACAAATCTAAGCACCCAAAAATATGTGCATTTGTTTTCATACATTATTGGTGGATCTTGCAAGACATACTTCATTGGGTATATATTAAAGAAAATAATTGAAAAATAATCCCATGAAGAGAAAGGCTCCCAAAGTTTTTTAAAGCTTGGAAAAACATTTTAAAAAATTGGAAATTAATGTAGATTTCATGAAGAATTTTAAAATGTTCAAAGTTGTGACATTGCCATAAGGCATGTATATAGCCAAGGATGAACAAAAGAATGTCAAATTCAAAGCATGTGATTTTAGAGAAGAAATGAAAGCTACAGTAAACATGACAACTATTACTTTGAAGAAAGCTTCCATCATGGATGACCAAAGTGCACTTGCATTTTTTACAATCCCAAAAGATGAGGTGCTAAATGAAGAGGCTTAAAAGTAGTTAAAATTCAAAGAACTTGGAAAATTGCGACAAAGTTTCATCTTCTATTAGGCTACTACAATCACACTACTTCTATGATGTTTACATTGTTTTTAACACCTACAATGACAACCCCCACATGTGTTGATGCCCACATTCTTTTCAACACTTGCAATGACATCCCCACCTTCATCAAAGCCCCCATTTGCCAATGTTTCAACATTTGCAAAATGCCTGAAACAACATAATTCAAACAAAATGTAACATTCAAATAAAGGGTGCACTTTTGAGTGACACCATATTCATACATAACAACTTCAAACAAGTTTAAATAAATGGCAATTATCATTTGAATCCAATACTACAAAACATGTTGTCATACTATTACACATTCCATTCAACATTAATTGTTTCCATCAATGATGGATGGAATGCAAATATAATGGAATCAATAGTCCAAAAGTGGGGTACAATTCATTAACCTAAATCACTATGGGACTTTCAAAGTGAAATAGGTTTGCCTCACTTTAATCATTTGACCTTGGCTAAAGTTATGTCGCTATAAGCACTATGTAATATCATGTTTCATTGTTGACATAATCCATTATTAATTAAAGTAATTCAATATAATAATAATAAATTATGTTATTTCTTTAAGTATTTTAAATTATTATACCATAAGTTATACCTTACATTATTTTACTTTAGACTATTATAGGTTATTTTACCTTAAACAATTTAAAGTTATTCTCAACTATTCCACCTTATGTTATTTTAAGTTAATTATACAAATTATTTTTGCTATTAGTTTGAATTTAGGAATTTTGCTAATGGAAGATCATGATATGCTTCTAAGTATGAGTTTGATGTAACATGGCTACTATTTTTTCTGACCTTAAGATAAAATGGCATTTTCATTACTATGCTTTTAAGTATTGGTCATTTTTGGTTGTGCATCAATGGTGTTATTCCTACTTCATGCAACCTTCAATAGTTATGTTGAGCTATATATCACCTTGGGCAAATTAATGTGTATGCATTCATTCGGGTAAAAACTCCAAAGAAGTTGCCTATAACATGGAAAATGGCATAAGTGTTTTGAGTAAACATGTGCAACATGAGCATGTTGGTGAATGTAAAAAGTGGGCTTTATATCCTTGGGGGCAACAATAACAAGTTTCTAAAGCTATTGAAAAGCAAAATAAACACAAAAAGAGGAAAGCTATGCCTCTATTGTAAATTACAAGGGGGTAGATTCAAGCTAATAAGAGCCTCAACACCCCTTAGTGATTATTTATTCCAAATTTTTCCTAAGATATCCTAAGAATATTCTACTTGTAAACTAGAAAAAATCATTAAAAATTTTGTATGACCCAAAAATATGTTACATTATACTATTATGTAGATTTATGTTTTCAAATTTTGGCCAAAGATATTTCATTTGAAAATCATTTAAGAGTTCATTAAACAACAAAAATCATTAATTATAATGCATGAATAATGTTTTTGAAAACTTTATCTTCATTAAATTCATTCCAAATCATTCCACATGTTTCCATAATATATTTGAAACATTATTATGTAAACACATTAAAGAAGTTTACAACATTACTACTATTTTTGACACTAAAACATGAAAAAAAAACATTAATTACACATCTATTGGTTCATTTTAGTTTGAATGTACCCAAGGTTTTTGGGAATAAAAATATTTATCTAAATAATGACCTTGTTCAAGAAGGCAATCATGGTTGGGGTATACAAAAGGATTGTCTCACCCCAAAATCATTGTCAAGACGCTACTTTGAATGTTCACTACATTTACCAAATTGTTTATTAATTAATTTTGTATAATTCTTTTGATGGTCACATATTTTTTAATTAAAATGGTTGTTATTTTATTTATTTAAATGGTTTTAACATGTCCTTAAGTGTCTTATCAAAACACAATTCAAAAATTGTGTCCTATTATGCAATTTTATTTTTTAAAAACAATTAAAATAGTAATATTCATTCAAATTGCTTCGCATTTTAACCACAAATAGAATAAAATATGTTCTATATGCTAGTGTAAGTTTTTTAATTACAAAAAATTAGTCATTAAATTATGTGGAACTGATGTTATAATCTTGAATTTTTTCATTAACAATTGTATATTAATTCAAATGGTCATATTAAATTTGTTAATGATTAAGTTGCATTCCAAAAATTTGGAAGGAAATATAGGAAAGTGGATATAAAAAAAGGCATTATTTAATTTTTTTTGTAAATTAAAACTTTGGCACTCCAAATGAATATCATTTTGGAAATGTCTTAAAATCATGCATTTGTTTTTGGTTTATACTTCAATAAGACATCCAAAATTTGTTCAATTCATTTTTAACACATTCTCCCACTTTTGGTTGAAGGATTAAACATATATTTATTGCTTAACACTTTAGAACATTGATTTTGCCTTAAGACATAAAAAACATGATAATTTTTTTTCTTATTGTGATACCCCAATCATGATTAGATTAAAACAAGCATTTTTAGATGTTATTTTCCTTTACATTGTGAAAAGTTACTACCTTTTGTTTTAAGTTGAAAACCCTTGGCTTAGGTGATTAATCATGTTTCAACATCCCAAAGTTGTATTTCCTTCTTGGCATCAATTTATCAAGGATATTTGTCTTCAAACCCATAATGGAAACCTATGTTTTTCTAGCTTTGGCTTCTTTTGTCACATGTATTACTAACTTTCACTTGTGGATGTCACATGCATGATATGATAACATATGCAATGGTAGTTAGTTTTATTAATCATGCATGGTAACTAATTCATATGATAACAATTGAATTGTTTGAAGTTCAGAATATCACAAATGTTAATATGGTTGAACATGTGAAGGCTTGCATCTTTTGGTTTGTTGGACAAGACCATGCCACCTGTGTCAAGGATGAGGGCTCCAACCTAGCCTCCCTTACCACAACCCTAATATCAATAGTCAATTGTTATCCATTGAAACATATCACTCCTTTTATTGATTTTTGCTTAAGGCACGTTAGGTCCAAGGTGGCATCCTATGCCACTAATGACTCCAAAGTATGTGGTGGTTTGACTAAGGTGAACTTGAAGCAAGCCCAAGTTGCCTTGCAAAAAACCAACACTTTGACAAAAAAAATTGCAAAGGGCTTGCAAGAATGGAAAAATGTTTACATTTGTGTTAGCTTTCCTACCAAAATACTCAAGACACATGTCAAGACACATTTTGCTTCACAAGTCATTATTTTTCAAAAGACTTTCCAATACATGGATTTTATTTCCATATGTTATGGGTGGTAGGCATAAGCTTATTTGTCTTCATGAATGGGCAATCATACTTGGGCAATGACAAATACAACTGATGAAATCTTAATGCCCATGTGTGTTGAATCAAATTCAAAATTATTGGTTACTTTCATGTGTTCTAATATTTGCATTTTCTTTGAACAATACCATAAAAGTTGAGATGCAACAACTCCAATTTGAAGTCCATCATTCATTCAAGGCAATTTTCAATTGGAATTGGTCTACTTCAAGCTCAACATGTTGACTCAAGTTATCCTAATACATTTTCTCGCTTTTATTATCTTTTTCCTTCCTATCAAAGTTATTAACATGCTAACAATCATGTTAGATCCTCAATTCAAAAGCATTAAAGTTGTTCATGAATTTGTTGGGAATGATGCAATCCCCAAATTTTTTTTTCTTGGCACACCAATAGGTGTTGGAAAAATATGAGGATAGAACAAAAGATAGAAGACAAAAGGAATGGCTAACAAAAGAGATGGAGCAGATGTAGTTGAAAACTTGGGCAAACATATTATGACTATTTGATCCTGATGGTTTACATGATGAATACTCCTCTGATGATGATATGATGGAATCTAAAAAAGGTGCAAGTGATGACTCACAAGGGGTCCTGCAACATCTGGAAGGATAAATTGAGGAACTAATGGAACAGGGGATGGATCAGATTGTTGATGAAGAAGCACCAATGCAAATGCTTAATCTAATTTTACAACAACAACATCAAAATGTACTAAGTGAGCAACTCACGAAGGAAGATAACTATTCAGACTGGATCAAATGTGCAGATATAGACGAGGATGCTCGAATGCAACAGAGGATGGGTAAAATTGTTTGAACCTAAAGTACATTTGTATCATGTTCAAATTGATGAGGAGTTGATAATAGAAGGTGGCAGGTGGGATCAAATCAAGGGAAAAATCAAATTAGATGAATCACTAGATGAAAGACAAAAAACACAACTATGGGATTTGCTTGAGGAATCCTAGGGGGTCTTTGCATGGCACAAAGGAAAACTAGGGTAATGTTTTCTAGGAGAACATTCCATTGACACTCAAAGCTTGCCTCCTTGTTGAATGACTTTTGGATGATTGTTTTTTTGGGAAGAGACTGAAGTAAATTGGTAGATACAAGTGTTAGTGGACTTAGGAAAAATGTGCAAAAGTGCATCTGAATATACTTACAAAGTAACCTTACTAATAAAAAATGATGGCAATTGAAGGTTTTGTGGGGACTATTGCCCACTAAATTTCTAAACTAGACAAGATTTTTTTCCCATGCTTTTGATTAAAGATGTTCTTAGTTAAATGGGGCCCCAATGGTTTTCTACATTAAAGTTGCAATTAGGTTTTAAGCAGATACCAATGGCACCTAAAGATGTAAAAAAAATTGATGTAATCATTGAATCAAGTTTATATGAATGGAATGTGACGTCATTTAGTCTAAAGAACACCACTAGTACATTTTCACGAACTATGGCGGATATCTTCAAAGACTAAACCAGTCAATTCTTAAAGGTGTTTGTTGATGATGTTAACATACACAATAGGACTTGGTCTGAACACCTATAACACATTCAGCTTGTGTTTCAAAAGTTGGAAAAAGTCAACCTCAAGTTAAATCTTGGTAAGTGTTGTTTTGGTTCAAAAAACATTACCCTTTTGGGTCATGTAGTGGATTGCAACAGATCTCAACCTAATCCTAAGAAAATAACAATAGTTGTAAATTTTCTTCAACCCAAGATAACAATTAATGTTATTTATATTTCTTGGGTTTGATTGGATATTATAAGAGGTTCATTGTCGGATATGCAAAGATTGCAGAGCCTTTTTTTGCCCTAACCAAGAAGGATTTCAGGTTTGTTTGGACCCCAATATGCCAAGCAGCGTTTGTTACATTGAAAAAAAAATTGGTGGAAGCACCAACATTGGTCAGACCTAATTTCAACAAGACCTTCCATCTTAGATGTCGACTAATCAATAAAAGGTGTGGGAGCTATATTGTCGCAGAAACTTGGAAAATAAAAATAGGAAATTGCATATGCTAGTAAAGGTTTATTTTCTGTATAGTGTCGTTTCCACCTTATGGAAGGGGAATGCTATGCCTTAATATGGGGCATATTGCATTTTAAACACTATCTACACCAAACACCATTCTTGTTATGAATATATCATAAGCCACTGGAGTGGTTGGCCATTGTCTGAAATGTTTATGGATGGAAAGGATGCTAGATTGCTATGTTGCAAGATTTTTAGTTTAAGATTATTCATTGCGCTAATAGTAGGCACCTAAATGTGGATGCATTGAACATGAATCCTATAAATCTTTCAAAGGAGGATGAAGACTTTGGATGTGATGTGATGGAACAAGAAGACAAATTTGGAAACACATCATTACCTCTAGACAATAATTGCACGAATAAGTTGTTGTAAATCTATTTATTCTTTAGCTCAATAACCAAGAAGCTACTGATATTAAAGGACAACAGATGGAAGGTGACACGGATGAACAAAATGTGGACATTATGTCAGAAGAATAACTGCATCCAATGGAATTTAAAGACTACCATAGTATAGTGATTGAAGCACAAAATATGGTGGATCAAGCTAAATTAAAATAAAAAGGCAAATGTATTGAAGTTATGAGTTGTGCAAAGATGAACAGTTGAAGGGTTAAAGCACAATAAGCCCCCCCAAAATTATAGTGACACATATAATCTTTCTACAATTAATTTTTTTGATAATGTATGGACATCACATCTTAGATTATTTTTGTTTGTTTTAAGTATATTTGATCAGTTTTAGATTTCATTTAATCAATTATTTTGAAAAATTCACCAAACATTGAAGAATTTGAACGTTTGGAATATATTCATGACAAAATAATAAATATCACAAAGTTCAAAAATTTGAATATATACTTCAAAACTAAGGTTGTGGATGGAATTTTTGGGTGAATTTTTTTATGATATATGATATTGATATACATCAATTAAATCTAGGACAATTTAGAAATTTTAAAGTTTTTGGATGAAATTCCATTCAAAAAATGGATTATTTTGGCATTTGTTTAGTAATGAATGCATAATAGTATTTTATTTTAAAAAAAAAACCACTACCATATAAAAAAGGAGGAGATTTTATAGATGGGCATTGCATTATTTTTTCAATTTTCTTTTGTTTGGTAATGTTACATGAATCATAAACATGAGGCTTTATGGCCATTGAAAATTGTAAATTATATACTTTGTGTATATTGATTTTATCGAATCCTCCTCATCTAAATGTTGGATCAAAATTAATTTTGACTCAAAATGAACTTTGAGTTCAAAAATATTGTGCAAATTTTAAAGTTTTTTACTTGTGTTTATGATAACTAAAGGATGCCATCAATATTTTAGTTTACTATGTACTATAATACTTGTTATACATCACCTTTTTTGAACAAAAGTGGTTCACCCTTAGTGTGCTTTCACCCTGAAGCAAATGGACATATGGAAAACAAAGTGGCGATGGTTTTATTCATTGGAAGACATTTGAAAATTGGTGTTTATGATGCCACTAACATTGGCAAGGCTAAGAAGTGAGTAATGAAATATCATTGGTTTGAAGACATTTTGTTCTTTTAGGATCTAATAATGCCTAAAATAGAAGAGAGGAAGATGTTGATTAAGAAAGTTCATGGAAAAAATGGACATTTTGGTGAAATGAGAATACTGGCTGAAATAAATAGAATTGAGTCTTTCAAGACCTTTGTCAAGGGTTATGAGAAATATTAGATGGCTAGGCAACATGGAAACATGAGGTCTAGTATTGAAGAGATGAAAATTATTTTGATTTGTGATCTATTTTATCAAATTGCTTTTAACATTGAGTTGGACCATTACCTGAAACTATTAATGGTAATAAATATGTGCTTGTAACCATTGACCATTATTCCAAATGTTATGAAGTTCGACTTGTCAAGGAACATGATGCACTAACTGTTGCAAAATTCTTGGAGAGCGAAGTGATTTGCAAATATGGGGTGCCTAAGTACATTTTAATAAATAATGGGACTGAATGGATGAAGGAATTTGTTGAAATATGCCAAAATTATGACATTACCCATTAGTTCATTGCACCTACTTAACTTGAATGCAATGGCATGGTTGAACGCCTATTCAAAACCATCAAACAAGGTTTGACAATCATGGCTACTATAAACATATAAAGTTAGGACTTACTGTTGCCTAGGATATTTTTTGGGTATCAATGTGGCATACAAGCCAAGACCAAATATTCACCTTTTATGGTGCTCATAGGGCGTACACCTAGACTAACCATTGATAATAGTCTCAATAAGCTTTGTGATGTTTTTGATGAGTTTGCAGGTCCAAACGTGATGGCAGAACATATGGTTTAGAAGATGCACTTTTGTTGAAGTGTATAGATCCTTACTTGAGAATGTGGAGCATGCTTAGAAAAAACAAAGGAAAACATATGCTACTTGTAAGGGATTGCAAACCTTTGATGGCTTTGAGGCAAACAACAAAGTCAAGATGCATAGGCCTAACAAGAAAAAAACTCTAAGTGTAATTGGGAAGGACCTTACATATTTGTTGACTACAAAGATGGGAAGGGTCATTGAGTGAAAGATCATGACAATAGGATCTACATTGTCAAGGATCTTAAAGAAAAGCACTGGGAGCGTGCAAGAAAGGATTTGCAATTGTATCACTTTATTAACTGATGGATCCATGAGGACATAGATTTTTTGGAAGGAATGGCGACACATGTAACGTAAAAACGATGTTAAGAATTTCAATGTTGGATGAGGAGGGATGGAAAGTAAAAACCCTAATGCTTGTTGGATGATAGGCAGAAGGTGATAAATTAGAGGATAGTTACGTTCATGAGGAGTTGTGGATGCGAAAAGTCCATTTGCTATTGCTTTTTTTTTGTGTTTGGTTGGTTTTTGTTTGTTGCAAGTTATGTGTGCTTGATTTTTGTGATTCAATTTAATGGCACTAATGAGTTAAGTTGGGTGATGGAGCGGTTTTCAAGCTTATATGGTAATTGCTTTTGGATATGGTTAATGTTGATCACAATCCTAAGAGATGGTTGGTGGGTGAAATCTTGATGGCATGGATGACGGAGGTGTTTGAGGACTCTATAAGTTGGAGGCCTTCAATGGACAAGGAAGATAGATGCAAGGAAGTTAAATGCTACTTCTTTTCTGGTTGTTTTGAGTGTGTGTTTTCTTAATATCTTGAAATAGCTATGTGAACAGTTTGGGAAGAATGCCCCGTTATTGGTCTTCAAATTTCTTCCCTAGAGCAAGCATTCCGCTTTGCCATGTGTTGTAATGAAGGAGTAGAAGATGTAATATTATGGTTTAAGGACTAGTACAAGGGAAATGATGAATGTGTCTAGAGATCTTAAAAGCAGTCAATGTGGCATGTTTGATATGTTGTGTGTGGATTAGGGAAATTGGAAGGGACTATCTGACGAGTTGTGCATGTGTGAAAGAGAGTACCTGTATTGTTATAGGCACTTTCGGGAATGGGGTTTTGAAAGCATTATTGAATTTATGGAATGAAACTATTGAATTGTTTTGTGCCTCATTGTTCTCTATCCAACTTCCAAGGGGAAAAATTTGGGAAACTGAAATCAGATGGAGTTGAGGTTTTGTTGTTGAACAGCCACATTCATGACTAGTTGGCTCCTATGAGAAGATCAAAAATGATATGTGATCCCTTGAGGTCTAGAGTCTTATGTAATAATGTTAAGGTTTGTAAGGTAGAAGGTTTAATGCTTCAAGAATGTTGTGGACCTTTTGCCCATCTTGAACAGATATGTTGTCCCTCCCTCTGTTAAAACACATTGCTTCTATAAAAGATTATATAACTAGAACACCCTTCCCTTTTTTGGTGACACTACTATACTCTATAATGAATCTAAACACAATATCCTTGCCTTGGTAGGCAAGGCCAACAAACACTGATCTTCACATTATGAATATGGTGGCTTTAGTTGATTACAAATCAATATTCATTTTAATCTAGTACCAAAATTGAAAACACATTATTATTGCTACTATTACAATCAGTGAGCGCTGAATGAAAATATATACCACCAAATTGAGACTGTGACCCCAAAAAAAAACGCAAAGTGCTTGCTTTTTGTGTAGGTTTAATGTACTCTAACACACCCATGGCAGGTACAGAGGTACCTCAAAGTCTGTAGGATAAAAAACCTTGTATGTGGTCTCAGAAATAAAAGCGTGTAATGGTAATAATCTGGCCCAGCTTAAGTGGGTCATTGTTGATCAATTTTAAATAACCAGCTTGCACCATAATAAAGGTCCAGCCACACCCACAGTTAGTTATCATATTTAATTATAACCTTAACACCAAGTTAAATTGTGGTATGTTAAAAACCCTCAACAATAATTGACATACCCTCAACATTAATTTATCACTGTTATGATCCAGCCACACATGATAACTACATGATAACTACATGATGACTATCATAATCACATTTCTTAAAAATCAAAATGGACCATCCTTTGCGGCCACAGTGTGACTAAGTGGTAAGTTTTGTTGTGACAAGTTTTTTTGCTACCCTGACCTACCTGTGACTCTCCATCTCTCTCCATCTTCACGGATCAATCCTCCCCCTGTCATTTAAACCTTTCCTTGATATATATTCTCTGGTGCTAGTCTATCCGCTTCATGCTCATTTCTAGTAGTTTTTAGTGCTCTTCTTCTTGACACTTTGCTGATCTCTCTTGATTTGCTGTTCATTTACAACAATTTTCAATGTTCTTCATTCTTTACAAAGCAATGCAAAATCAAGAAAGTAGAGGAGAACATTTTATGTGGATGACCCAATCTCTTTGCTTCCAACATCGGCTTTCATAGCTGATTGTTGTACATGATTGCTCAGGATTGTAAAGAAAATAGAGTGGCAAAGTAGAATGCCAATGTTGTGAAGTGGTGTGCAGACAACATGAGGTTGGTGGGCAACAGGTAAATTTTGTCAATAAAAAAAAGGCTGGTGGGCTGGGGTCTGAAAGTCACCATGGCACCATTGCTACCTAACACAAACTTAACTGGCCATTTTTGAACCATATAGCTAGCACCAAAATAACACTAGACTTTGTTCACATTTTTTTGAAAAAATAACAAAATATTTAATACTTCGTGTTCTATAACATTACTATTAACACTAACTTGACACTTGGTGCTAAACCTATTGCCACATAGGATTTGGTGTTATCTAACATTTCAAGTGTGGCCTCAACACCAAATTTATTAATTCTAACTTTATTTTATCGTTGAGATAACTGTAGGTGTGGCTGGACCTTAAGACATCTAACCATCAGGTTGCCTTTCCAACAAGTATACTATTGAGTCATGTACAATTAGACATGCACCAAAGAGGCACAAGTCGGCTGCTCAACCACAAACACAAGAGGCCATTGTGTAATGCAAGACAATGATGGCTGAGTACTTTATAAAAAAGTACAGTGTTCACGAGAATTTTTTGACTCAAATGGTACAAATCTAGAGTGACTACCGTAAAGTCATGAGCACTGCAAATGACAGATAGATAACTTCATATCCAGAGAATCATTGGTGGCCAAATAAGAGCAGTTTTTTCATATTGCTGAGTCTAATTGAATAATAGTAAAGGGCCACAGAAATATGCTAGTCTTGAAGGTCTAGTTGCTGAAGAAGTTTGAGCTAAAATTAGGATCAGATTGATAATAAACTACATCACCCTCATCTGAAACAAAATGATCTTCTTTCAAACTCCTGATGAGAGAGTCTAAGAGGTGGACAGGGATAGGACCTGACTTTTTGGGGTCCCTGTAATATTCACCCATTATGGGCTTAATTGATTCTGTCTGCAGCCATGCAAACAATTTGCGTCAGTAGATTGTCACTAGAGATTAGATATAATCACCACAACTTGCATTGTGTATTCAGATAGTGCACAGATGGTGATCAACTGCTTGTGGCACCAGCCACAGCAGCAATCCATGCCATCTATGCAATTATCTTCATTAGAGAGCAGCACAATGGTGCATCATTGTTCAAAGTCTACTATTTAGGAGCCACATGGAAAAAAGAATTAGTTAAGGAAATACCGCTTCTACAAGATTGTAGTGAGGAATTTGAGGGAAAAGATGATGAACAACATGTGTCCCAATATCGTGGTGGACATTGTTGAACCATCCATAATCCCTGTCAATAGTAGACAAGCCGCCTTGCATATAATTCCATTCCTGGCAAAAAAGAACATCAAGTTCAGAAGATATCTCTTCCCTCCTCTAGCTAACCTAAATACCCAGGTACCAAAATGAGCTGTTTCAGCTCAATCTGGGATGTATCTGAAGGGCTCAAATTGTTTGAAAAAGAAGATATCATGCATTAGCCACATACAAAACCTGATGTAAGAATTCCACAAAAGAAATGAAGAGAAAATACGTACTGCACCACGATACCAAGGGACTTTTTTGTCATAGCCATGGTGGTGCAAGTAGGTCACAGCATCAAGCCAGACCACATTCACCTGTGAATATAAACATGAGAGAAATGTAAGACACTATATTCATAAACCACAGTGTCTCACATCTCAAAGAAGGCAGCCCATGCAGCCTTGATCATGTACATGGGAAACCTAAGCATGAATTCAAAAGATGTCTTTCAAAATCAAGTGTTCTTGAAGCACATCAGTGTCCAATCTTTTACTACTGTTCAGGGGGTACAATCACAAAAAAAAGGGTGTAAGGCCAAGTCAACAACTGGTTGAGGCCACACATGGTTGAGGCTATGGTTCATCATGGGGCTTCATCAGTATACCTGCTGAGTCTATTGTTCACCTTCCAGTCACTGAAAGAAAATTGCTAAGCCTCTCCAGTGGTAGCTTGCAGATTTATCACAACAATATCACAAAATGGTCTTGCCCTGTCAAGTAACACCCTATCCTACTCTTGGCCTGCTTAGAGAAAAGTTCTGATATTTACCAAATATGGCACAACATACAGTTTGAGCATCCACATGGGGCCAATTGCAAAGGTGAGAGCCACTAGAGTTGCCAGCATAGCAGTCCAGCATGCTGTTGAAGTTCTCACATCATTTCCTTCATTTGGCATGAATAAATCACTTTTTGGGTCAAAATGTGTGCCTGTCTTACCAGGACTCCTTGTCCACTGCACAGCACCAATACCCCAACAGCACAGCAAACACATCTGTCACAGTCTGAGGTAGACACATACTACCTTATAAGCACATAAACAGATTGGAAAAGATTGAATGACTCTAATCTTCAAATGATGCCCTGAACACAAGCATACTGTCCCGCAAAAACAGATTTGAGTAAAGGGCAATTAGGGCCATCAGGTCAAAGGTGCTGGATGCTATAAATAAATGATTTCTCTGGAAGAACCAAGAGAAGAAGAGAACAAACCAGGTAAATGGGAAATGTGAACATGGACCAGGGAAATGATAAGCGCCCTGTCTTTGCCCGAAAGTCCAAGCCTCTATAGATGCTCTCTGGAATCTATCATTGCATCAATGACAAAACCAAGTCAATTTCTCCACATGGGTCAAGCTAAACAAACAATTAACCTATTCCTCTTTCACTCTTCACAGCATCTGCAACTCTAGCTGAGATAGATTAGTTCAGGTTGGGTAGGTTGGGTAGGGTAGTCTTACTGGGTGCCAAGACTCATCATTATCCACATGGCCATGATTTTGGTGGTGGGTACGATGGCTGATGCGCCTTTATCCAAAAGAGAGACACCCAGCACATCACACAGTCAGAAAGACTCAACAAAGCAAAAAGAGGTATAAATTCTGTGAAAAAATATCACATGTGAAGCCACAAAATTCACAAGTTCTGCAAAAGGTTATCATTCCAGCTAATTCCATCATTTCTAACTTAGCTACAAAACTATTGACCTATATGGGGACGGGGCCTCAAAAAAGTGGCTAATACCAACACTAGTCTACTTTCTTCTTCCTTCAAATCCTTTCTGACCCCCATGTCTCCATCAACCACAACCTGATCTCAATGGACTGCAATGTCTTACCTGAACAGCCACAAAAGAGCATGTTCAACAGTTTAAATAGAATTGCTTATAACAATTCCAAGAAACTTATCTTTGGCGTAGGCCAGTCCAAAGCACTAACAAGACACTAGCCTATCCAATGTAACCATAAAAAATCCTCATCTCTGCTAAACTAGAGTTTGCACCTTTCTGCAAATCGAAATTAGGCCACATGCGTCCTATCTTCTAAATATTGTGAAACAAATAGCTGATGTTGCAACTTTGAGAAGTAAACTAGTTCAATGATCTGCTACAGTTTCTAATGGTAGGTACCCAATATTCAGCACATATGAAACCATCCAAATTAGCCTATGTGTCCAATGGACAATGATGTCAGGCATATCAAACTCTAATACAGTGAATAGGCAACAAAGGAGGGAAAGATGAACATACTCACCAGCCATTGTAAGGAACCAAAATAGTTGAGTGTGTCAAGTGGCCAATAAGATTATTCAGCCTCTTGTTATTGGAGAAGCTTCCATGGCCACTGCACAACCAAACAAACAAAAAGAATTCAGCAAATAACATAGCAGCAAATCAGCATAATTATTCCAGTAGCCTCAGATGGTGCACCCTTGTTATTAAGAAGCTTGATGACCGAAGCACAACGACACAGGATGAATCAAAAAGCCATGACAAAAGTGTTTGGGAAGATTGTAAGACATCACAAGAATGTCTTTGCTTCCAAAATTGAAGTCAGGTAAACTTTCCAGAGCGTACGATTCACTGATATACATACACATGAAACAGATGCCAATTTCTGAGTCAGGGTATGTGATTTTGTAGAGACTTCAAGTGTCACATGCAGATTACTGTGTTTCTTCAAGTGTCACATGCAAGTTACTCTGTTTCTTCAAGTGTCACATGAGGATTACTCTGTTTCTTCAAGTGTCACATGGAGGATTACTCTGTTTCTGTCAACTAGTTTTGTTTCCGAATTCTGTAACAGACCTAATACAAGGAGGATGCCAAATACAGCATGGATGGCCTACTATGGAAGCGACTGAGAAGATAGAGAGGTCCAAGAAGGACGGAGAGTGAAGCGGCAGAGGGACAAGGGTGAACAGCATATGCAGACAAAACATGGGGATCAACCACGTGACCACCTGCAAAGACGACTGAGGATCCAATTGTATGCAAGTGAAAGATGCCGATCAAAAGAAAGTCTTGCAGGAGGCGCAGGGTGGCGGGCGAGAGAATTAGTACCAGTCATGTCCAAGTACAAAGAGGGCCCAGAACATTGTGCCTTGCGCGAGCCAGTACAAGGGCCACACAAACCAAGTGTTAAGGTAAGCGGCTCCGGCTGCCAACCCGAACACAATTGCCACATCTCTGGCTAGGAAGCTCATCGACTTCCACGTATTCTTCTCCCAGCAATGTTTGGGAATGGCAGCCCGAATGTCCGCCAATGTGAATGGCGGACGTGCCGACGGATCGAAGTCTTTTTCTCGTCCCTGTCCTCCTCCTCCTCCTCCTTCCGCCAACGGTTCCAAATTTCTTTTTCCTAACCCCCAACCTCCTTCCGCTGCATCGGGTTCCGCCGGCAGACTTACAGGCCGTGTCGGCACCGCTACCATGGCCACCACACTACTCTTCTTGCAACTTCTCCTTCTTCTTCGATCCATTCCGATCCCAACAATCCCCCCTTGTTGAAGATTGGCAAGAGTGGCAAGCGAGAGCATGGAATTACTACACTTCCTGCTCCTCACTACCTGCAAATTGACACAAGTCTTCTTCTGCTGTTGCAGATCTGCATTTTGCACAGGTGAAGCAGCTGGTGTACCGATCGCAGACGCCGACGCCACTCCTACCATCATTCTGGAGAGCGTGGCCGCCGCCATGGCCCCAACCTCCTTCAGCGACGCTCGGCCGAGACAGAGAGCTCAACACAGACAGAGAGCTCGCTCGCCCGGCCTTGCAGAAGCAGCGCCGCAACGAAGACGAAGAACAAGAAGCGAGAATCACAACAGGGACGACAGCTTAAGCGGACCTGCCTGGGGCGTTTATTAATGGCCACTTCGCCCGTGTACAAAGGAGGCTACGGGTGGTACGAAATTGGAAACTGTTCAAGTCCGCGGCCGCCTCGTTCCGGATGGACGATCGTGGAGTCCCAAGTGGGCCGTCCAAGAGGGCCGTCCCTGAACGGCGTGGTGGCGTCAAAATTTTCGCACGTTTGGCTTGTTGGAACTTAAGGCGGCTTCAGGATAAAATTTCTTGGTTTCACTTTTTTACCCATAGGTAATATATTTAGCCGCTGGCGGCCACACTGAACTTAGTACCCATGGGCCGCACTGGTTCCTTCACCTTCTTGAGTGAGGCCTCTTATTGTAGGGTAAAGCCCACGGGGCCAGGCTTTACCAGAAGAATAAGGGGCCCTCTGAGGTAGAGCCAAGTGTGGGCCCAAATCCCATAAAGCATGGCCTCAAGGGCTTTTCATGGCGTAAAATCAAGTCTGGTTAAAGCTTGGCCTCGAGGGCTTTACACGGTGTAAAATTCCTTGTGCTTTTAAATTTTTTTCCCATCACACTTAACAGATACCCACTGGGTTGTATCACAGGAAAACATTTTGAAAAGTCGATGGGCTTTATGAGAATTGGAAAGCTCACCAAGCCAATCTATAATTACAGTCATATGGGCCTTTGGCCCTCTTATCAAACTATAATCAAAGTTACACCATATTTGGGCATGGGCATTGGGTGTTATGCTTTATGTAAAGCCCACCAGGTAAGTTCTCCAGGTATCCACTAGTGAAAAAAAACCATGGCAAAATAAACCCTAGAAATGTTAGATTTGGACTAAGAGACACTGATTTAGTCTATGCATGCACAATTTATAATATTTATAAGCAATTTAGTTGAATTTTGGGGTTTTCCCCATGCTAGTACGGGTGCTAGTTCACCCAAGGAGGCTGATGGCAGCTTGGAAATATTTCTTGGTTCTTTTTGTTTGTACCTTGGTGTAGGCCAGAATAATAGGCTAGAGCTGTGCTGAGATGAGTTAGAAGCTATTTCCATCAAGGTGGTGGGTTCCCATAGGCCATGATAATTTGTAGATTGGTGGATTTTGGAGATCTGGATGAGTTTTTTTATGCAGCACATCGTGTGCAATCGATGCAGTTTTCTATATTGAAATTTACATACTTTGTATATAAGAAGGCCCGGAGACATTTCCAAAATGGAGGTGCTGCCTAGAACAAATCTGGTCCTGCATTGGGGGAATGTCCCTCATGCATCATGGGACATTACTATGACCATAAAGCACCATCGTATTTTTTTTCTTTTTACATTTAGGTCTCTCGCTGGGCTGAAGAAATCTTGTTCCTTGATGTCGTAGTGATGTCACAAAAATAATGACTTACACAATCCAAAAATTATTTGTTAACTTGTCAAAGTAATTTTCACCTAACTTATCCCTCCTCATTGTCCTTGTAGTTGCAGCATTGTCATAAGAACACTTCACATAAAAGGGTTTGTTGATAGACCCTTTTCTTATACATAATGACCTACAATACATTTCATAATGTAATTGGTGGATAAGTTTTTAGAAATATTTTTGCATCCACAAAAAAAAGGGCATTTCAAAAAACCAAACTCATGTACAAATGGGCATTTTACCTTTTGAAATGCATGTTTTTCTCTTGATACACAATAGGTATCATAGGAAACATGAAGATTTTTTTTAAAAAAAAAGTCTTTACCTATGTAATGCCCTCTGAGCACGGTGTTCCCAAAATAAGCATGCATTTTTTAAAAACACCTTGCTCCTCAGGCATACCTTACACCTAAAGACTCTTATTATAGACTCTTTATTATATTTATTAACACTCAGAGGTATGGGTTCAGGGTCCAATTAAATAAAGCAATCCTATTGGATAAGAGCCATAAATTGGACTGATGACCTGTAGATGAGGGTCCAGGACCAAAAAGTGGCAAATGGAGGCTAAACTAGATTTTTTTGGGTATTTTTTCCCTGCTTAGGGATGCAATGGGGAGCACCCCAAAGGAAGGGGGATTTACATAATACCTCAATACCATGCTCAACAACTCAATATTGTTGAATAATTAGAATATTTTGAAATTTCCATGTATTAAAATAGAATATTCCAAAAGATTATTTATTTCTCCTTTGTAGAATTGTTGATGGTTTGCAAACTGACATTAAAAAGTACCTTCAGACAAAAGAAGAAGTATGGAAATTCAAATATTTCTCCATGCAAAAATATAATCTTCAAAAAAAATATTTTAAAAGAAACCAAAATCCTTCAAGATATAACCAATCCCAAGTTTCAACACAAGTCAAAATATCATCTTTCAAAAATCCTCAGATAAAAATGGACCTACTACCTAGGCGCAAAAATCCATTAAGCTACTATACTCTATAATGAATCTAAACCCAATATCCCTTGCCTACCAAGGCAAGGCCAATAAACAACTTTCCTACAATAGTGGGACCAAAGAAACCCCTAAACCATTCTGTACACAAAAGAGTGAACAAAAGCTCAAAAATTAAACTTTGATGTGCACTAAACTGAAAATACATAGGGCCACATATCATATGTAAACTCGAATTTTTGGCATGTCACAAGGAAGCCAAGAAAGTAACTACCAGTCTTGGCGGGTACATATGGGTAGACCAAGGTATCAACCAGTGTTGGACTGATATCACCATTTTGACATACCAGCCTGATCCCTGGTATATAGGTCTTTCCAAAAATCATATACTAGCCTAGTACTGGTACCAGGGCATTTTTCAAATCCAAATACCTGGCTGATATCTATATTTAAAAAATCCGTTTACATGCTCCAAAGGTATCAATATCAATATGGAAAATATGATACCAGCTGGTATATCCTTTCAACCTTGGTATCAATATAAGGAGTTTCCTGTACCTCAATTTGTGCACAACCAAAGCATGAATAATATAAAAAAATGTGTTCACACAAATGCACATCTAAATACATCTAAAACATGATATAAGAGGTTTTGAAAGAGCATTCAATAGGTTGTCAGATCTCAATATTCAACGCAAATTGTTTGTGGAAACTCTCTCACTAATCACCAAGAGCACACAAAAATCAACTAGCCAAGAACAAGGAATGTGTTCACAAATGCACATTAGATCGATACTAAAAAATGAATGCATCTAAGGCATGACATAACAAGTTCAAAATCTAGAGAGAGGGTTCAGCAAACTATCAAAAGTCAAATCTCAAAATTCAACAAAAAGTGTTAGTGGAAGCTAGACACTTAGTCACTAAAAGCCCAAAAAATCAACTAAACCTCTAATCTAATTACAACAATGCTACCAATTACACAATGTCTAATGTCCAGTGGCTACAACAAAGTACTCATGGCACACCACTTTGAGTTATCAAAATACCCAAAATCTTCAAGCTCCTTTTCAAAATCATCCAACATCTTGTCTTCAACTTTCAAAATTTTTGCCATTCCCATGACAACAACAAAAGAACAACTGGTCCTCGCATCACTTGGCCAATTTTTCAAAATCATAACCAGCTCGTCAAGATTCTGCACATTCAACTGACACTGACGCAAACTCGTGAATATTTCGACAATGTTGAAGATCCATTTAGTTTCAATTTCAGAACTTGGGATACCCAAAAATTGACGAGCAAGGAATGAAACATTAGGAAATTGTTTTGCATGATCTTTCCACCATTACAAAGGCGATTATACATCGCTCTTGTTCTCAAGCAAACAACAATACAAAAACAATTTTGATTTCACCAAAGACAAACTAGCTTTTCCTATAGAAATTACAACTCCCCTTTAGGAGTCATTAACAATGGCTACCGAAGGAAAAAGGTTTCTACATTCCCAAAGTTCAAATGTTTGGAAATCACCACCAAGAGTGGCATCAAAACTTGATGGTCATACTCTTCCACAGTTGCAGTAGTTTTATCCTTGCCTACATATTCCATGATGCACTGCAACCCTTTAAACCTTGGATCAAGTTGAAGAGCACACATAATATGTGCTGTAGCAGCATTGAAGGTCACAACAAAACCTAAAAAAGGCTCCAACACATTGATCACCTCAAGTGCCATTCTACCATACAAAATTTTCAACTTTGCTTCAAATTCTCCACACATTAAAGGTAGGTTTAGTGATGCATGAGCTTGATACTCTCTATACATTTTATTATAAATTGAAAATGCAGCAAACAAAGCATTTGAAAATAGTCAATACCCTTTGGTCTAATTCAAAATGCATTGTTCCACCACAAGCCCCAAAATGTCTATCACTGTTTTGGCTATTACCCATGTTGAACCTAACGACAGTTTATTCTGCAACCTAGTGGTCTATCAACTATAGCAAAGGTTTATAACAACAACATATTCTAAGGTTTTTTGAAAAGTAAGAACTTTGGAAGCAAATCGAATTTTCACCAAGGTCTTTAATTTTCAAGGTTTCAAGCCAACTTCCTTACATGCAAGTTCCCATTCTTGCCTACCTTTGCTTGACTTTTTCATCCAAATAATGGTTTTTTTTTAATGCATTTTGAATATCTACCATACTCATTTCCTTCATCCCAACACCAAGTTTAGTATCATTAATGGCATGTTGGCATGCCTTAGACATCACATGGCCAAAACAAATACCATTAAATGGTGAAGGTAGTTGTAGCAATTCACAAGATATAACATTTGTTAAAGCAAAAGCAAGAATGTTCAAATTTGTGTTTTCATTTTTAACATAAGCAATCACCTTGTTTGTGAATTGATACATAGCCAAAAGAGACTTCACTTGTTCTGTTAAGGCTGCTCCATGCGTGTTTAAAGTTTCAAACATGCTTATTGTAACATGGCAAGGTACCCAGTCATCATCAATGAAATTGATGACAAGAGCATATGTATAAAATCTAATTTTGGACATCCAAAAATCAAACGTCATAATGGTCATATCACATTCTGCAATGGCTAGGAACATGCATTTCCACCACCTTAGACAACATAGCCAGAATATGCTCTCAAACCAATTGCTTGCATGAAGGAAACTTGACCTAGTCGCACTATTGCATGACAAGATGTTGCAACCAAAAGTTTTCAACTGTAGACAATGGTAAGTACCCCTTTGCAATCAATAAAACTAGATTTTTAATATACTTTAGTTGATTTAGATCATTTGGTTTGTAGGGGTCTAGGCCAAAAAAAAATCAATGATTCAATTGGGAGGCATTGTTTTCCTCTTTTTCCGTGTCTACCAACCTCCATCAACACTTTCATCAGCAAGTTTTTTTTGTTTTTTGTATCAAGTCATAGTAGCCCCATGCTCATCATCAACATGTTTCTTCATACTTGTGATGTCATTTGCATGATTGTAAGAAAAAATACCTTTCTTTGATCGTGTTGTGTTGCTACTACTAGAAGCTAGAGCCATGGGGTGGCACAATATGCACCTCATGTTATAAGTGAGATGGTTATGGACATTTGCAACTAGACCATTGAACACAAAGACATCCATACAAGATAAATTCAATTATGGTAGTGCCATAATTGTTGGTTCTTTGGCAACTCAACAAACAACACCAACTCCTCTTCAATTTCAACCCGTTTAGTTACAACAACATGATGCATTGGTGTGTTGGTGACATTAGTGAGCTGCCTTGAGTCTCCATTGGCCTTTCCATGATGGGCTTCACAATTAGAAAGGTTATGAATAGCAAAGTCCATGGAAAAGAAAACCAACCAAAAAAAAAAAGTTTGAATCACAAGAGCTAAGACATACAAAGCTTCACAAACACCCTTAGTGCCCCAAAAACTCATAAGAGGTTAGGATTCAAGATGATTTACCATACTTTAACACATTCAAAAGTGTTGCAATGAAGTTGTGAATAATGTTACCAATGTTGCCAATCCTTTAGGTTTGTGCACTTTAATTGAAAGCCGCCATTTCTTCAACATTAGGACTCTAAAGTAGGAAAAGAAATGCAAAAGCTAAAACCCTAAACCTCTTGGCTTGTGAAGCCCAAATTGATACCAATTGAAGCACCTTTTAAACATAATGCACTATGCACACTGGTATGTGCATTGAGACTTTAAGTTGATACCAGTCGAACTACCTCCTCATTAGTATGCACACTAATATGTGCAATGGTACTGAGAACTTGATACCAGGCTAGTCGGGTCTTCAGCCTGGTTTTGCACAAATGAAATGGGTGCTATACTGATATTGAATTGATACCAGCCGATTTGATACCAGGCGGGTCTAGGTTGTGATACCAGTGATGATATAAGTATTGATACCCGGGTTCGACCTATATACCAGTCCAACACTGGTATCAACTCTGGGGCTGGAGTGACCCAGCACCCGCCAATGCACCAGTCCAACAGAACTTGTTGTGGGTTTCGTCAGTTGAATGAAGCTCTGTTTTTTTTTAACTTCTCCACTTCCTGATTCCCCTATTTATTCCTGCTCTCACAAACTTCTTCTTTTTTTTCTTTTTCTTGTTTTTTCTTCTCTTTCTTCTTATTTTCTTGTTTTTTTTATTGCTATTTTTTCTTCTTTTCTTCCTTGCTTTTTTTTTCTTCTTTTTTCTCTCGGTTTTTCCTTCTTTTCCTCCTTGTTTCCTTTTTTTTCCTTGTTGTTTTTTCTTCTCTTCCTCCTTGTTCCCTTTTTTTTTTCTCTTTCTCCTTGCTCCTCTTCCTTCCTTTTTTTTTCCCCTTCACTCCTCTTCCTTTCTTTTTTATTTTTTCTAGTTTTTTTTCCTTATTGTTTTTTCTTGTTTCTCTCCTTGCACTTCTTCATCTCTTTCCCCTTGCTGTTTTCTTCCAAACTAAAAGACCCAACAGACATGAAAAAGTGCGCTCCAAATGGTGAAGTAGTGGGGAGAGTTTTTCCCCCCTTTTTGGGAAAGTTTTGAATAGATTTTGGGAAATTAAATCGCCAGGAGTTGTTGCTGGGGACGCCTCTCAATAGTGAGATTTTTTATCACCCTCATTCGAAGTTGGCTGCCCTCAAGTTTTTGGGCTGCTGGCCATGCTATACTGTGCTGGCCGATCATGCTGAAAAAATGGGAGTAGGTCTTTTACACATGAGTTCCTTGATTGGCTCTATATACTTATTTTGTCTGTGGCTCTTGTAGTCTCCTGGATGGGATCAAAAAACAACCTGATTTTACGCAACTGAGATTTTGTTCTGATTTTGAGGGAATTGGCACCTTTGGCACCAAAATTGGTATCATCCACGGTTTACAAAATTTGTTGGAAATTGGTATGGTTGTCGGCCACAGTGAGCACACCATCCACTGGATGCCTGTTATGACTCAGTTTGGATGAACCTCAACTCAGTTAGTATATAGTTTCACCTTGGTAACCATTTCTATAAGAAAAAGGTCTCATATATATAGGTGGATAGGTAGAAAAATAGTTAACTTCTAGGGTAATTAGATGATTTATGCATAGATAATGGTTGTTTTTACTACCAAATTACTAACATCTTGCTTGTGAGTTGTTAGTAGGTAGGTTGTAAAAAAAAGCAACTGAGCTAACCACCTTGATTAGCAAGGGGATTGGAACCCAACAGAAAATTGTTTCCTGACCACTTATCATCCATCCTTCATGGTGCCCTAGTGGGTGCTGGTTCACTGGGTCAAGGCAGAAAATAGGGTAACTATGCAGGCCCATGACATAATATTGCACACCGATGCCTGATAATGTATCCACATTGCTCTACAAGATCTCTTGGGCACACAATGAAGGAGAGAGGTCAAATAGGTCACAATGGCCTACTAAAGGCCACCCAATTGGATGTCACAACACCAGATTGCAACAAGATCTGGATGGAATATTTTTTGCACACTATCCAAAAAAGCACCAATTGCATACCATGATCAACTATTTCACTTTTATCTGCCGACCTTTTTCTTTTTTAACCATTTGAACATTGCACAAGTTCACTTTTTGCACCTCTTCACTTTTGCACCTTTCCTTGGGCAATTTTGGCCCCATAAAAATGCGAACGGAAAGCACTAGCAGAAATTTCAATGTGTATTTTCATGGCACCTTATGTCCATGAAGAAACCCTCCTTGAAAAGAGGAGGCTTCCTACACCTACTCCTTTAAGTGCGGGATGGTTCTTAGACCTATGTAAACGAAATGTAGGTGTAAGATCCATCCCAATGTTTCCCCCCTGCTTTAGCCCGAGTTGTTTGCGCTTTCCTCTCTGCAAATGGATTTTGTCCATTTGGTTCAACAATATAAAGATAAAATAATGACTGTATTGGTTTTTTGGTTTTTAAACTGATGAGTAAGGCCTTCAGAATGAGATATTCCTAAAATTACCTTGGCTCTAGCTTCCTAGTGGGCGCTATTGTCAGAATGCCCCACTCCAAGGGCCCTACCTTCCAGTAAAAGCTTTGAAATCTTCCAAAGTTCAAAATCTTAGGGTTGCTGCTTTAGACTTATACTTGGTCAAAAAGTGCAACAGGAGTGCTCTCAAATATCCCAGGACTTTGTGCCCAACTTCACGCCCCAGATGCTTCAGCTCCCCATGATTCCCTCAAGAGAGTCTCCCACTTGTTCAAGCACTCCCCCCAATATTGATATATATAAGCAATTAACACCTTGGTGTCATTTCAATAGACTTTCTTTTGAAATTCAGTTGAGACAACAATATCTTTGTCCGGAAAGCCCTCCTAGAAATCAGCTATTTCTGGAGGGTGTGTTATCATGCTGAAATGGTGTGCATTTGGGGGCCCAGGTGGGCTCTTCTGCTCATACAACTCCACACATTTCATAAAGCTTGACTTGAGGATAGTTGAGCTTTTGGAAGTGCAATGCCCTGCTTTGGATGCATTACCTTACACATAAAGCATTTGGAGAAATTTCTTACTGTATATGGAGGGCATCTTGTGTGTGTGAATATCTCTCATGGAAATGAGAAGGGATCTTGCACCCTACTTGTAAGCGAGTAATCCCTCCCACTTTCAAGGAGTAGGTGCAAGACCTCATATGCCTTATGATCTACTGAAGTTTAGGTTCATGATACTTTACAATGGGTAAAGGGCAAGGGTGGTGGACAATCCCCAAATGCATGACATGAAGACTACTTACTTAGTACCTATTATCTTACAAACCCATCCTTTACAAACTAGCTTACCAAGGTGAAACCCCCATGTCAACTCAATTGGGATCCATCCAAATTAAATCAGTTTGGGTGTCCTACTTGGGCAGGTTTTCAAGCTTTCTCTTCAAGCATGGAAGAGGCAACCATATGCTGGTTTGAACTCGGTTTCACTTGTAATGTAAACAAACTGTGGAGAACACACTTGAGATGTGAATCAACCCTGAAGAGAACTGGTTGTGCAGAGCAGGCCCTTGTCTAAACTGGTATCACCTTATTTGCAGTGGCTCACCCTACCAGGCTCATCACATTCCTACGTGAACCCGGACCATGGCTCATTCCATAGTACATAACAGGCTTGTAATGGATGGTGTGCTGGTGGTGGTTGTTGTTCACTTAGGAGTATCTTGAAATGATGTGGAAGCACAAAAGAGGACAGCTACCATAACAATGTTTTTGTAGGTTGATGGGTGGGTGCTCAATGGAAAACATGTGAACATATCTGGATGGAACCCACTTTCATGCATATCAAGTATTGGAGCATTGCAGAGAATATTGCACCTTTTTCACCCACCCTGCACCCCCACAGAAAACAAACTACATTAAACTTCATCAATCTTCAACTTTTTGGCTCTGTTTGTTTGTAGTTTGATAAGCACACAACATAGTCTATGACAGAGTCTGTCTAGTATGAAGATCCTTCCAAAATGGATATATACTATACCATTATATATAAGAGGCACTTACCTAGCCAGAGCTATAGCATGAATACAGCCTCTTCAGATTCAGGCCAGGTTAGTAGTTGAGATTGTCTTCTTGTTCACAAGGATTTTGGAATGCATAATTATTAATCATTTTTTTTTAAAACATGAAATTTGATAAGGACCACCATAGAACTCAGGAAGTTGAAAAGTGAAGTTGAATAGGGTTTTTCATATATCCTTCCTTTTTCTTGCAATGTGGCCCACATAAGAAGTGGCTCTCAATATCTCGGAAGGAAAAAGAGTTCATGGCCATCAACCACCACTAACCCTAACCTTGACCAAGCCCCCCCCCCCCCCCTTGGCAATTTCAGCCACAAGAGAAAAATGAAATTGGTGGGAAAAAAAAAAAACTGGGTCTCATGTGGAGGTTTCCGCAAA
>Ga0116227_10004849_pt1 | contig 28894 bp, 19 predicted proteins | sample S1TSphgellanicum_FD_89693 | JGI IMG/M metagenome (GOLD analysis project Ga0116227, IMG submission 89693) | Host-associated microbial communities from peat moss isolated from Minnesota, USA - S1T2_Fb - Sphagnum magellanicum MG | ecosystem: Host-associated > Plants > Peat moss > Unclassified...
CTCAGCTCAAGTCTGGAAGCTACCCGAAGCAGATGGTGGAGAACGCGCTGCTGCTCCCCAAGAAGTGCGGCCGTACCAACCTCGCCGGCTTTCGATGCGGCGGTAAGTGAAATTTCTGTTCTTATGAATGAATCCAGCAAAAAACTGCTGGTACTCGAATGCATCATCATATTGGCTTGAAAGTGTTTAGAGATCAACTGCATTCGATTCCCAATTTCTCGATTTTTTCTGCATCATGTCGTCGACGACCCATGGAGCTGGCTTCGTAAAGCAGTTTACTGCAGTGTTTGATTTGAAATCTTGTTTCTGTGTGCAGCGTACACCGTTCCGCATTGAGCAGAATCCGAATGCAGCTCAGAATAAATTACTGCTCAAGCTAGGAGCTGCAGTGAAACAGCAGTCCGGGAGCAATTACAAGCAAGAAAAAAGAAAAAGAAAAAAAAGGATTTGCTTCAAGCGATTGTTGCAGGCGATGGAGTCATAAGAGATTCCCGTCTTCTGATAGGATATTAGCAGCCAAGATTACCTGTATGCTTATCCTTCCAGGAATCTCATTTTATCGTCGAGCTAGACGATCTTGATCCAATAAACTCAGACGGTTTTTTATCTCATGAAATTGGCAACTGTGGATCCATGATGCAAGCTGCTGGTTGTGTACTATATGGTGCGCTTGTTGAATTTGTGGATGGTTGCTTGCTTGCACATGTTTGTTGTGTTACATGCGTTTTTTTGGATCATCTGTGTGGGAACTTGGCTGTTGCTAGGCTCAACTTCTGTGCAATGTTATGAGAGCTCGTTGGATCTTTGTGCATATGTAGAAGAAGTATTACTGCAGAACCATACGCTAGTGAAGTCCTACACACCACATTGAATGAATCATCCTGAGAGTTGCATTTGTGGAAGATCCAGTAGCTTAGTACTCTAGATGTTCACAGAATCTTCACATTCCAGAACTTCCTGACTGAGTCTCCTCTTCAATTCAACTGATCTGTGTGTGTTTGGAGTTGAACTATAATCTTCTTGGCCTGTTTCCAACTGATCCAGGCAGATCTGGAGTTGTGGATCTGATATTATGGCATGTAGAAATATTCAGAAAACCCATGCAACCAGTCTTGCTAAGAATTCTACTTTGCAACATTGGCTCTCATCAAAGAACTCTCTTAAAATGGGAGTTATGACCGTAGGAGCTGAAGGCAAATGGCAGTCATAGAATTGTCCAAGCTCTAGCACCCTGCTTGAAAAGAGGTTGCAATAGAACCTTTTCATAAAACACCTATCTCATCTCCGAATAGAAAAATACTTCAAGAAGCTGAAACAGAGATCCCTTCCCAACAATAGTACCATGAAAGTCACAGGCACAACCAGCACTCGAATTCCACAAGTCTTCTGCAGAGCAGCATTACATGCTTCCAACAATCACAAAATTGGTCCGTTAAGTGTTTCGAAATGATGTGTAACATGTGATTTTGCAATCATAGTTGAAGATTTGGAAAACTAAAACTAGTTTTACAAATTCAAAGTTTGTATACTGACAAAATGATCGATAAGATTTGAATATACTTATCTAGAGAAATACATTGACATGGGATTTCAAACTAATACAACAATGAAAATAATTCCTTTCACATGCACATGATACTTTCCATAAATACACCAAGACCAGCTGCTTGCTATCACATTCAGTATTTTTTGTTTCATTATCGAAAATTTGGCAATTTTTTTATAAAAATCAGCAAAATTAGTCAAATTTACACTAGAAAAACATTTTTTTCCAAAATTTTCCCAATTTCTTGGTTGAAAAATTGGGAAATATCACAAAGATTTACATTGTGATAGTATTTATTTTCACCCTTTCCCTAAAAACAAATGGAGATATTTAGTTTGTTACAATGGTTCTTGACTTTTCAACTAATATAATGTAAGACCATTGTATTTTGATGTTCCCAATCATTAGGTTTAGAAAAAGTTTTTGAAATATAATGTTAATTTTTTTTCTTGAACTTTTTGGTCATAAACACAAATTTGAAACATGATTCGAATTTTTTTTTGTGATTTAAAAAATAATAATAATTTGAAAGTCATTCTATTTTAAAAATTTTATTTAGAAATTAATTTATTAAATATAATTTAATTATGAATTTTCAAAGTTAAGTAAGGGGTCATTTTAATTAAAAACATCAAATTTTTTATTTTTAAAATTTTAAATTCTCAAATAAACTTCAAGCCATATATATTAGAGCATACAATGGATAAACATGAAAAAATAATAAATTAAATAATTATGAAAACTTTTTTTTTTAAAAACCTTGAAAAATGATTTAACTCTTTTTGGTTTCTTGACCATTCTTTAAAGTGGTTTTGAGTGGTATCACCCGAGAATGAGTTTGCTCATAATTCATTTGTTGTGGTTTTTAATGATACCAACCAAGAATGGGTTTGTTCTTAATTTGCTTGTTGATATGATAAGTTGGGACATCATGGGGTGTATTGATCTCAAATTTGTGAGTGACAATTAGAAAGATGCCATAGCGTAACAAAAAGAAATAGGAACCAGAAAATACACATCAGTTGTGAGAGTTATAAACTATCAAATTACATTTACACTAAAATGTTGCTCAACGTATTTAACTAAAGTCCATGATTGATCAACCAAGACTATGGGTTGTCATGGATCAGAACACTCTGATATCACTTTCTCGAGCACAATTGGTCCCTTTAAAGGCTGACCCACAGTGAACAAACCTTGACTTCACATCACAAACAAACATATGTCCCCAACCCATCTTGAACTAGCACCCTCACACATGAAACAAACATAAGTTCAGATGACTCTCCAATGCAAGAACTTGAACACAAACAACCCTATTCCCTTATCTTCACATTGTGTCCCCTACACACTTCAACAAATTCTGCTGCCGAATATCCACTCAGGAGTAAGACAAGGATGAGATAGTGCCTTGGAATTCCATAACCTCCCACAGTACTGACCTTCAAGATTACACTGTCAACCTCAAAGTTCCCAATGACATGGGTGCTCTATCTCCCAGCATTACCAACACACACATAATTGAATGACAAATACACACACCACAACCACAGATTCAGCCACATGAACTACTCATGACACCCCTAGAGCCAGTCATCACCTCTGTGGTTCAGCCGCTACACTCAACTACCAAATCTGCATCTTGTACCCTGAAGCATAATGTATGCTGGAATTCAAGTGGTTCTAAGGAGAAGAATGACTTAGCAGTTTGAGGCATTCTTCCTCTACACAAAACAGCAAAAAACACAATCACTTCTATTCTCCTCCACAATTCTCAATTCTCATCAAGAACCAGATGCTTATCTTTCTGCAGTCTGCCCTTTATTCCTTCCCTCCCAAGTGTGCTCTTTAGAAATTGCCAAAAGGCCATCTCACTGATTTTGCCATGGCTAGAGTTCATCAATGGCATCCAACAAGCAACGCAGCCATCACAACATAACTTCAGCAACACAAACCACAAAATTCCCATCTTCATTTATCTGCAACAAATAAATCTCTACAGACACAGGCACATCAACTGCCCAACTTTTGTCACTATCTCTTTGTGACTACAAGGACAACCTTCACATCCATTAGGGCTTCATTGAAAAAATATCCACCCATTTTCATCCTACAATAGATTTGTCTCAAGAGTGGCACCAAAAAGGATCAAGCATTCAAGTTACTTGATTAAATCTTGAGGGTTCACATCAAGGCAAAGTAGGTATGATCTTTAAGTGGTAATGGTGATCCATCTACCTACTTTAGGATGGCTTTTTGTGCATTCATTTTTATATTGTTCCTAAGGTGGAAAAGTTTGGAAGGAGGGTGGTAGTTTAATCAATCACACATTACAGTTATTTATAAATGAAGGGAAACTCAATAACAACATATCTGGTTTGGTCATAAAGGTGGACAAGATAAAAAAAACATTGCTTAAAAAAGTACATTAGCATTTAACAAGGTGTGAAACTCTTTTTCACCCAATACTAGTTCTAGCCTGAATTTCCTGTGATTTTATCACCACTTTCATTGTTGTTATTACAACTATTAACAAAATCTTGAATAATCCGGTGCAATACTTGCTTAGTGTCAATAATTGACACTTAAATCCAATAATTTTTTGTCCTTTCGTGGACAACAATGTTCAAGGCTCTAGTTAAGGTCGGGAGAAGAAATTAAGACCAAAAGTCAATGGCATTTTACCCTCACTCACAAATCTTCATTCCCAATGCCATGATCTTGCCAACTATTATCATCTGGTAAACCTTAAACACTAATGTATAACGTGCTTAATGTCTTTATTTTTTATTTTTTGCTTTTTTGGGTGTTCTTTTTAATAATATGTATTAAAAGTTTCAGTTATTGTGATGGTTGGAAGCCACAATCTAGAGGTGATTGGAGAAGCTTGCAAATGGTGAATGGAGTAGAAATCTATGGTACCAACAAGCATGATGATGGTCAACACTTTTAAAAGGAGCCTTCAAGTGCTTCCGCTTTTTGAGGGAGAGATGGAGCACCTCTCCAATTCTCCCAGAAAACCCCAACATCAGAAAAGAGACTACATGATGGGCTTATTATACATTTGGCAGTTCTACTCCCCAAATAGATAGGTTTGCTTGTATTTCATCATAAAACATTCCTATAGTCATGTAGAAAGTTTTCCTTCAATCCTCAGAAGACTTTTGATTGTCTCCTTTCATATCTTGTATGCTAAAACTATAGGGTGAGTTTTCTTCACTTATACAAAACATTGGAATGACACAATCCCAGAACCATGACAAAATGTTTGTTCACAAACATCAAAACTGGAACTATGATCGGAAAAGAAAAAATGAAACCTTTGCTATTCACATTTTTCAATTAGAACCAAAACCAAAACTGGGCTGCAAACAAGAAAACAATAACGTTTGCGGTTTTGCTAACAAGAGGAAAGTCATAGTATATGTCTTCCATTGATTGCTTGTGTTCCAACTTTGATTTTTGGTTTCAAATGATTGGTGTATTTGGATGTAATCTTGGTTACCTGTTGGAGGTGATACACATGTTCAAATCTGAGAGCAGAAATGTTGATGCAGCATTGGTGCAGGAAAATGAAATCCTAATCTTCAATCTTCATGGCACAGCTCCAAAACAAATCACATCTATAAGTGCTAAGGAACACTTGGAAGATAAATTTTCAAGAATTCCAGCAAATGTGTGTCCCTTCACCATTTCAGAACTCTGGTGTGAGGCATTTGGTTTTCATATCTGTGCTTTGCAAGCAGAGAAATAGAATCAGTTGTCTTCACCATAAGGAACAACAAGACAGCAAACTTCAGAAAGTGGATGATAACTCCTAAATTGACAGGATAGATTCATACATACTACAGAAAAATATGGCAAATCTCACTTATTTGAAACTTGCATCCAGCTTCACCATCAAGTATTATTGCAAAGACTTGTATAATTTCAAGCTCAAACATGAAACCTTTTGGTTGTACTACCAACTACTGTGATAAGAAAAGAGCCTTTGTAATGGGGAAAGGGGAGAGACAAAGTGCCTCATGGAGCTAAGCTTCTTCTCTTTGCAGCTGTCCTGCACTTGTCTAGTACTTGTAGTCCTTTACATGCAGACTTTCAGTTCCAACACCTGCTGCTCCAGCACTGCCACCATACTTGCCCAATGTAGCCTCTGAGTTGGCTTTGGCACGAATATACAGAGCCTTCTGTGCAGCCTCTACATTCTCTTTCTTTCCTGCCCATGTCTTGAGCACAGTTGCTTGCAATGCACGACCAAAGGAAAATGATAGTGTCCATGGCTTGATTGTGTCCAGGGCATTCATTGCATTGAGATTTGAAGTTGCTTCTTCCTCACTCTGGCCCCCAGAAAGGAAAACAATGCCCGGAACTGCTGGGGGAACAGTCCTTTGAAGAGACCTAACAGTATACTTGGCAATTTCTTCAGCAGACACCTTGGGAGCATCAGACCCTGGTGTGACCATGTTAGGTTTCAGTAGGGTTCCCTCCAAAAGAACTTTCTGATCATTGAGTGCCTTGTAGCACGCAGCCAACACCCTTTCAGTGACTTCAGCACACTTATCAATGGAGTGGCTGCCATCGACAAGAATCTCAGGCTCAACAATTGGCACAAGCCTGCACATGAGCATGTTATGAAAAGCCTTAGGACATCTTTCCATTAGGCTGCTGTGATCACAATAGCTTTCCATTATGTTATTTCAACTAGCTGGCCTCTCGGTCATCTTACAGCTCTACCAGTCAAGCATTGACCAATTGCAGGAATTGTGAGAGCTATGAGTCAAACTGTGATTCACCATACAGTGACATCTGTCCTTCTTTAAATGAGAAGGTATGTTCCCAAGGCTCTATACATTATTAATTAAATATTTTCAATGCACTGACAGCTCTCAAATGGAAAGCGACTGTCCCTGCAGTAAGAAACAAGGCCCTATGACAGTGGTTCTCATTAGGCTGCTGTGATCACAGCAGCATAATGGAAAAAGACCGTTAATACCACAACTTATGTGACACTTCAGATCAAAAATGGCTAATGTGATCAATCACCTTGTTCACATCTAAGAAAACCTGATAGTCTTGTCAACCATTTTGAAATAACTCGGTACATCACCTGCAAAGGTAACAATGATGAATGTCATAAAGCAATCAGAGGCATGCAGGGGCACAGTCATAATGTTACCCATTCTCTTGGGAGAGAATGGCATAGCGAGCCAGACCCTGTGCATTCTGCTGGATAGCAAGCTCCGAGGGCTCAGTGGCACCAATCTTCAACACAGCTCTCCACTTGGCAAACCGGGCACCAGCCTGATAGTATTGCTGGCACCGCTGAGCAAGACCGTCGTGGCCCTGGGTGGTGGTCTCTCCATTAGTTCCGGCTAGATCGACTGTGCCTTTGTCAACTTTGATGCCTGGGACCACTCCTCCTTCCTTCAGAACCTCAACGAAAGGTTTCCCTTCCAATGTCTTCTGGTACAGAGTTTCCTCAAACAGAATCACTCCACTCAGGTATTGGCAAACATTCGGAGCTGTGAAGAGTAGCTCTCTCAGAGCCTGTCTGTTAGACTCCACATTCTCGACCTTGATGCTGGCAAGGCGCTTTCCGATCGTTCCTGTGCTCTCGTCTGCTGCGAGAATGCCCTTCCCGGGAGTTGAGATGTACTTTGCTGTAGCAATAAGCTCCTGAGCATACTTGCCTGTATAGGCTGACATCTTGCCCTCCTCTTTAAAAGTACACAGCCGATCTCGCTTGGATCTTCAGATCCGAATCTCTGCAAACGGTGATCAAAATGGCAAGGAATCAACAGCAAATATTGCCACAGATTGATCCCACAACAATTGTGGCATCTTCGTCGGCGCAAGGCCAAACCGAGAGAACGAAAAAGCCAACCTTAATCCACGAAAGCCTTACAAGCTCGGGTCCTCAAGAATTCCGACCGATTTTGCGCGCACAAATAAGAAACAGTCGATATTAGAACGAGACCATGTCGGTTTTCTAAGACTGGGCAAAGCGGAATGCAAGGTGAAGTACACGAACAGAGAACAAAAATAGTAACTAACATGAACCGTAGTAACATCTCTGAAAACTGCAGAAATCTTCTGAAAGCTTGCAGGAACCACAGCTATCCGATCATTGAAATATCAGCCTCACAAGAACCAGGATATTAATCTCGTCTTCTTCCCGGCACTGAGAAAAAGACACCATCGCACGAAGAACGAAAGCCGAATTGCAAATCAACTGCGTACCGCTTGAAGAAAATATCCACCGCACATAAACTACCGCGACTACGAGTATTTCCGCACAATCGCTAAAGGCGAAATTGGAGCTTTTCCGGAAAGAATGCATCGACACTCTAGAACTCCCAGAAACTTGTTTCCCGATAATAAGACACAGGAGAGAATCTGTTAAATTACCTTTCTGGAGCTTGCAAACCGTCCTCGCGAGAAGCTCCTGGAATGCAAAAACCTGTGCGGTCTCTCGATCTCGGTTTCTCGCGACGCAGAAAATCGGCGATGTCGCTGCTGCTGCTCTCTCCTCGTCTTCTTCTTCACCCCGCCTCGTCATCACCGCCAATATCCGGTTCCAGGGTGCGCCGGACTTCACGGGAACAGTTCCGAAATCACCCTGACCGGATAAACCGGTTCCGGCTCGTCTGGTGAAAGTATTTTGTTTTTTCTTTGGGATTTTTGTTGTTTCTATTTCTTTAATTTATTTTTTGGTTGGTTCTTGGGGAATACCTATTTTGTCAAGTGGAAGGCTGCATCAGATTTTGCTCTAAAAAGTCCTTAAAAAAGACACTGGAAGATTTATTTATTTATCCTACCTACAATGACTAATGTGCAGAAAACAAGGTTTGAAGGTTTCAAATTAATTTTTCAGAATTTCAATAGTTGAGGAATAAGTCTGCAAAATACACCTTGTGTTGGGCATTTGTAATAGTAACCCAATGGTGTTCAATTTTTAACAAATTTGAAAAATATCAATAAAAATATCAAATTTTAAACTAGACCTTTTGCAAATTATTTTTTGCCAAACATCAATTGTGTCTATATATATATCTGTATTTTAAATTTAAATTTTTATTTTTTGAGGAACAAATGGACAAAATCAATTGCAAAGCCGGAAAATAAACACTGGAAGAGATTGAACAGCTCTTTATGGGGGTGCATTGTGCACAGTTTTGGTTGGATGGTTGAGAAGAGCGGTTAGAAAATGTTATTGTATGATGTTTGATTTGTTCCCCTTATCTTGGGGAATATCATCTTAGCAGTAGAAGATATGCTCTAGAAGCTCAGGAAGATGAGTTCAGATTTAGGGATTAGATAGATTGATAGATCCATTGTCGTGCCAAGATTAAAGACTTATTGGCCATTTGATTTAACAGCCGAAAGAGGAGGTGGGGTTGGGTTTTCCTGAAATGCGGTGGAGCCCAGCGGCCTGTTATTTCAGGGACTTCCCACTCTGTCCCACAGTTTGTGCCAAAAATCGTGACAAACAGTTTTGGAAATAAAGGTTTTCATGCAACCAATGAGAAGGCTCAGCATGCACTCATGAGAGGTCCAGTTTTTTTTCCTTTGGCGGGATGTGAGGAGGGATTTTTTTGTTTTTCTTGTCCTTTTTCCCAATGTGTTCTAGGGGTTCCCTAAGAAATTCCCATTAGCACCTTAGTTTTATCCCATAAGGTTTGCACAAAACTTAGCTTCCATGTATATAAACTGAAAATGTGGGCAACAGGGGGTTACACTTGTTTCCATATTTTACAACTTGGGCTTCAAAAAGGAGCTTCAATTGGAGAGTGCCCAACATTCCAAAAAAAATTTGGTGATCGGCCAACCGATTTGGCCCCTTCCGAAAAAAAAAGAAAACCCTACACTGGACAATTGTCTTGCATTAGTATACAAATTCTTCAAACTTTTGTGGGTTACTTAGAGATGCGTGACAATTTTAGTTTATAGGCATAATTTTTCTCTCTTGTCGTCCTCTTCATTTTATGAAATGAAAGCACCCATTCTTTTGCAACCTTTTTTTTCTTCTTCTAAAGGCAAACATTTTGTTTTGGTTTATTTTCACCCTGTTTCTACATCCTCACAACAAGAATTTATGTTCATACATAAATTACTTGAAATTTTTTGAACCCCTCAAGTTTTGCCCTGTTACTAGACCCCCCAAAATAAGGGGAGGGTCAGGGTTTTGTTTTCATACTTTAGTTACTTGAAAATGATGGTGTGACTTAATAATACCCATAGAGTTTTAGTAGTATCAGCCTCCTTTTTGCTGGCTATATCATATAGCCAAAAAGCGTAATTAAAAGTGAAAAGTGCTGAAATCAAGTGTTTAGTTTAGCAAGATTTCAATTGGCCAGAACTTGACCAAATTTTATGAAGATCATCAGATTTCTATACGCAGTTCAAATAGGTAGCCAAAAATATGAAAGGATGTCTAAAAAATGTTACTTTCATATTTAATTTGTAAACAATTTGGCTAAATCTACCTATGAATGATCGTCACTTTGTCTACATCACAAAATTGACTGAAAAAAAACCATTGAGTTTTACCCAATGGGGCCCACTCCATTGTCTAGTCATATTGGTGGTTCTAGTGAATTTAGTGGCTTCAAAGGAGGTGGTGGGTGGAGGGGTCAACCAAAGAGTTCCCAAGTTCCTGACATGTTCCTCAAAGAGTTCCCAATAGCATATTTCATTTTCATCCCATATGCTTGAGAAAATATTGTTCTCCTTTCACCCATATAGGTGTGCTCAAGGGGAGGACCTCTAGACTTCAAAATAGAACCTTTTATTTTGGGGACCCTACATAGTTTTATTTTTCATTAGTGATGGGTTGGTCAAATTGGCTCATTTCAAGGAAAAAAAATTGAAATTGGGAGGCACCTTGTCTGATGAATAGGACAAGCGAATGAGATCAATATGATTTTGCTGCCCGATGTTCATTTGTTTATCTCAGGCACTGAGATTGTTTGCTTTACTTGCTTACAGCTGGAATGCAATCATGGATTTGCCAGGTTTGATTTTTTTATTTGTTCATCCTTTTGTGGGCCTAAAAACACCATGCACGTAAATATAAATGTTGAACATCTTTCATTTATTATCCTCCTCAATGAAATGTGTATATATGTGATTTTTAGAAATTTTTTATTACATATCAATTCTAAACTTTCAGATTATTGACATGAAGTCCTTATCATGTTTTGTAATTGAAGGGGTTGAAATATGAAAATGCTAGTCAACTTGACAGCCATTAATTAAGAATTCCTCAACATAAAAACCCAACTGTAAGATTCATCAGTAAGAGCATCTCCAACGGTGCTCAGTATGACTCCAGAGAGTACAATTTATTGCGAAAAGGTCAAAATGTGCCAGTTAAGCTCAGGAAATTGGTTTTTCTGCACCAAATTCGTGCAGCTTGCCGTGGCTGGTAAAGGGTCCAACACCACAGTTGGGCACCTCCAAAAAAGAGTGTAATAAATTGGACCCGACTGCGGCTCAGTATTTTTAATTGGTCGATCGTAATGATTGGTCCAGGTGGTTTGCTATTAGTAGTTCCCACATATATGCCGTTCCAGTCACAGTTTATTGGTGGGGTTGCTAAAGAAAAACAGCTAAACTTAAACATTTAATTTTATTATTCAGAGTGACATTCTGATCACCGGTGGAGATGCTCTAACTAGACTAAATAATAAATTCTGAAATTATATATGTGAAAGAAATGTCTAACATTATTCTATGTTATCAATTTGGGTCCGCAAGGAGAACATTGAACCAGCAAAGGGTCCTTATTGTACTGTCTGCTACTTTTTTCCCTGACTGCCCAAGTGCCAAATCGCCCAGTTGTGTGTGGTCATCAAGATGTGTCTGGTGATGAACAGACAAATCTTGGTGCTGCCCAGACAAAAAAATTGGCATCATACAACTTCTTCTCAGACAAGAAATAAAGAAGAAGCAGACAGTACTTTTGTTCTGTCTGCAATAAGGATTCATTGCTGATTTAACATCCATCCAACACAACTTTTGGGTGGCTACTCATATGATTTCAATGTTCTCTTGACAAACTTCCCTGCAATGACCCATTGATTTTTCCTTGAGTGTTGCATAATTTTCCTCTCACAAAAAGGAGGATAAAAAGAAAAAAAGAATCAAAATAAAAGTATATATGATTAAGTATTTTCTAACCATTGGGAACCAATGAAAATGGCATTAAAAAGGATGTGATTATAGTGCAGAAGTGCACTTATTTTCATATGATAGGGTAATAATGCAAACCATATGAAACCTAGTTGAACCATGGTTATTGTTTCCTTTCTCAAAAGTTTATCAATTCACCTCTGCATCCATGGTCAAGACCTTTCACCAAAAAGAGCTCATGCTTTATTAAGCTTTAACCATCCAAACACATTCATCAAATATGGCTCATGGACATCTCTTTATGAAAAATGCTCCTCAATCAACTCTCTGTTTCAATTCATTCAATAACAAGAAACCCATTTAATTGTATTTAAGAATGTACCAATCAGAGTTTTTTTTTTGAGTTTTTTTTAATATCAAAAATTTGGAGAAAATTCACAAAAGATTAGCAAAATTATTCGAATTTACAGTTTTTTTACAAAGAAATTCCCAATTCCTTCGTCAAAAAATGGCAAATTTTCGCCAGGAAAAAAAAAACGTTGATATCAATATTGAACTTGTACCCCTATGCAAATTCCACATACTTCATATCATGTAGTTATAAATTGTTATGGGTTCATTTTGTGTTCCAATATGTGTATTTTATCTTTCAAAAAGATTTGGATCAACCTTCACCATTATCATCCCTTGTTTACTTTCTTTGTCATATTCCAAAGGAGTATTGATTGTTGTTTCCTTCCACTTCCTTTGATTCATCTTTTGACATGAATTCTCACCATTCTTAATCCAAAGGCCATCTATCCTCATCATTTGCCATCAATTTCTTGTTTGGTTCTTTTTGTGTTGACATGCAAAATTTATCTTGTTCAACTTTTTTTCTTACCTTCCAAAGATGAAAGGATATTCTATTTTGAAACTCCACAACAAGTGTTCATGAACACAAATTGACATATAAATAATTATGGATAATAATAATATGTTTTGCTTGTAAGATTAAAAATTCATCCTACATAAGATAATTAAAAGTCGATAGGTTTATCCTTAAGAATCACTTAAACTTCCTTGGGATAAACTTATATAATCACTACAATGATATCAATTAAGCCCCAAGTTAACCCAAATTATAAGGTGATGTTGTTGGTGCTCAATTCATTTGGATTGCATTGTCTCATTTTGTTTAGTGATTCTTAAATTTTATTTAAACATTTATCAAAAGATTCACTCCATTATATTTTGAAATATAAAAAAATCATAATAAATTAAGTCCCCACCATGAACACAACAACAACAAAATATCCCTTTCATCATACCAACCTACTTAGCTTTGTGTTGGAATACAAGATGTGAAGATTATGTATTGTCAAGAAACTTAGGTTTGGAATCAATGCTCAGAGGCAATGGGGAGACGGGATTAGATAACCCATGTCAACATCCGAAGATGTCCATCATTATTGCATTGTGGATCAATTTTGGTCGAAGACATTTTTGTCCATTATTATCACAATATTTCCATATTTTAATCAATAAGATTTTCCAAATGACAACATAATTTTCCTAATTTTTTCTTTATTTTTTTCAAATTCCCATCATCTTCAATATTATGCTACTTTTTTCTTCTTCTTTTTTTGCATAAAATGGTCAATTTCCCTGTATTTAAATCTTTATTACAACAAATATTTCTAGAATTGGATCCAAGTTTTTTTTAATAATCACCCATTGGGCGTAGACTTACCGAAGATAGGGATGCAAGAGACTGGATTTTGATTCACGGATTTATTTGAAAATGGGGACAAAAAAAAATGTTTTGACCAATGGGGTCAAAAAGACAAATAATTGAATTTTTCTAAGAAGACAAATTTATAAGAAAGGTTTTTTTTGTTTACAATAAAATTTTCCACTTTCTATTTGAAAATTGCTAAAAAAACAAATTTATAACGAGTTTTTGCTCTTTTGTAAAAAAATTCAAAAATACCCAATTCTGTTTTAGCAAATGACGATTTACCATCTTGTGGTCTGACTCTGATTGCACCGACCCTAATGAAAAATTTGAATCCATTCTAGAAATGGATAGTTTCATCCAAGGGCACCATGTCGTCAAGTTCATAATTAGAATCCCGAATGAAGCACTTTCATCCACCTGGGCGGAGCAAGGGTCCCACGGCCTTGTCTGTCCCACTGCGGATTCCCGGTTGTTGTCGCGGGCGGTGGCGGCGGTTTGGACATCGAGAACAACTTCGCAAAAGAGCGTCAGATCCGATCTGCTTTCTGGTTCCGATCTCATGCAAGAAAATCCGTTTGCACTTTGTAGGAATTTTATTTTTTCCTCTGAGTTTTATCCCAGGCCGAAGCAAGCTTCGCAATGATCTGCAGCTGCTCAGTTTTCAAAGCCCCGGGGAAAGAATGAAAGCAATATATGGTCTTCTTCGTCGAGTTGCTGCAATGCATATTTGGACTTAGAAGATTTGGAGCGACATGTTTGGTAGCTTCTTGGATGATATTTTCTTCAGGTATGCAATCTCTGCCCTCGGACGTCCTTCTGAATTGGACGGAACGCAATTCTATTTCCAAGTCTGATCTGTGTTTGGAGATTTTAAGCTGACTCGATGAGGAGGGCTGCAATGCTGGCATCGACCTAGCCTAGCTGCTGCACCAGCTGGAGGAACTAGTGCCCGGATTCTTAACACCCAGAATTTCTCGACGCAACATTCTGTGGCACGTGACTGCAAGAAGCCCAATTTCAAAGCCTGGGTTTCGGGAAGGAAGGTTTTCGGGAGTCTTGGGACATGAAGAGATTTCGAGGTCGACTACACCAATTCTAGAGTGTAAGTAGCTGCATGTGAATATTAATCCAGTTGCAAGCAGAAAACCCAATATTTGCAGGACCCATGATGCTACAATGTTTCACGAGCCCGAGAGACGATTCAACTGTAGATCTCATGGCACTGCTTACACATGGAGTTGGTTGAATCCATTCGTATTCTGTTTTTAATAACAGTTTGCGAATCTGGGCAGTTACGTAGTGCAGAGAAGCTCACAGGGCCCGACGTAAATCTTACTCTAGGGTTCTTCAGAAACGTGTCGAGAAAATGCAACCCAATCTTCGGATCAAGGTGTGCGCAGTTGAGTGTCTGCTACGCAATGTCTCTGGGAGTCTGTAGGAAGTTGATTCAGGCATACATGATCTTTTCCATGCCAGTCCAGCCTTGATCGGTTTCGTTTCTGACACTGGAGTTGTAGCCAGAAGAGCTTGGATTTTGCTCTGCAGTAAGTACCTGCAAGCTTGCCTCATGCATCGTGGCTCGAAGACCATGCAGTTAGATGAGGCGTCGCGAGCTCGTAGATTGGCGTTTTTGCCTTCTGTGGAAGCGGTATTCGAGGATTTCAAGGGAAGAAGAGCAGGCCTCCTCAAGGCTCTCACATGCGACATAGACGAGCTTCTGCGACAATGTGACCCGCTCGACGACAAGGAGGCTCTGTGCCTCTTCGGCTTTCCGGATGGGTCATGGGAAGTAACAAGTCCAGTTGAAGAGGTGCCATCGGAGCGCCCCGAGCCTCTTGTGGGGATCAACCATACAATGGATCGCATATCGGGACGCGAGCAGTGGTTGCTGTTCGTGGCCTCGCACAGCGATTCCTGGCTTCTGTCCGCTGCTCTCTTCGCGGCATCTCCTTTCGATCACGTTGAGAAACAAAGACTGTTTGATCTTATGACCACCTTACCCACGCTCTATCACATAGTCTCGTGCAGCAAAATGGTGCAGGAAAATGCGCAGGATCATGTCGGTAGCTCCGGTGCATCTCATGAGAACAGCCAAATGGTGCAGGAAAATGAGCAGGATCTGCATGTCTATAGCTCCGGTGCATCTCATGAGATCAGCCATGTGAGGACCGGGACTGTTGAGAAGCGACGCACTGATTGTCGCCCCGCCCGAGGAGCACTTGCCAGATCCAGCTCCAGCTTGAAGAATGCAAACCCATTGCAGAAACTCAAGCAGGAGCGCGGAACTGGAGCAGATCACCTGGAATCGATGAAGAAGCGGATCAAGGTTGTGGATCCTCGCAAATCTGAAGAAACAGCAGCAGCAGCAGCCACAAAGAGTTGGGAGGCCGGCTCTTCCTTCTCTTCTCTAGAGAATAGTTTTAGGTCTGCAGCTCGGGATGCAGCGAGTCCTTTGGAATTCGACCTGAATCAGATGCCAGAGGATCCTCTTTAGAGCACTCGGATGAAAATCTTGTAAGAAAAGGTGCCTGCAGGTTTAGGGTTTAGGGTTTAGGCCCAATCAGTGCAGCAGGTTCAAACAAGAATTGAACATCTAGTTTCTCAAGATCTAGCAGCTATGGTTTCAGACATTGAAGAGCTTCTTTGCCAAAGACTTAATTACATGTTGGATTGGAATTGTGGATCATGGGTCACAATGTAATTGCTCCACTTGAAACCTGAAGAACTCATCAGCCCTTCTTTGAACATGTACATGCTTGTTTTCATGCCAAGCTTTCTTGCATCATTCTCAATTTCGTTTTCCATGACTTCTACAAGTTCTAAGATCATCAGATCTTGAACATTCCCATGTCCACATATTCACAGTAGCAATGTGGGTAGAAGTAGACAATGAATGCAGAATCTCAAATTGGATCTTCAGAGATCAAAGGCTTTGTTGGTTTCTGGAAGACTTATGGTCTAGGTGTCTCAGATTAGAGTTTCCATATCCTGAGGCTCTCTCTGTCGTGCTGCATTGGGAGAAAAGATAGTTGGACTCTTGAAGCAATTTTGCTCAAGCAATGTGTTTCAAAAAGGGGACTCAGCAATTTCCTCTTGGCTCTCTTCCATATGAATAAGGTGCTCAAGGTCATGAGAAAGAGAGGAAGCATCAATTGTGCCTTCAAGTTTCAGACACTCTGCTGCTGTGGCAATTGGAGAGGCAGAGGCAGAGGCAGAGTGCAATAATGATGAACAGTGAGTTCACCAAGAGATTGCTGCTGCAGTAACTTTCTCTATATTATGCACTATCTGCTACAAACATGTCAATAATCTGCCAGGCTAGTGTTTCTGTTCCCAGATGTGCTTTCAAAGGAGAGAATCATGTGTGCATCTTGTAGTTGGCATGGTCTCAAGTCTAAGTCCATCTCTCTATGTTCATGCAAATTAGTCCATGCAACATTGAAGTGTGCCAATATGTCTGTATTCTGAGGTTAGTGGATTAGATATTCTCAATTTAAGCATAGTGGAATTCATTTGTACAGGTTTCACAAAGTGGCTTGTTTTCCATGAGGGAGATTGGAGCTCTGTATCTATTTGGTGGCCTTGCACCATTGGTTTGCTTCCATGTTTATTGGGGTTCCAAAACAGGACCCTAATCTTTGCAATTCAGGAGATCTGTTGGGAGGGTGAGTATCAATTCAATGAAAAGATGCAGCTTGTTGCTTTGACTTTCAATTCATAACAAGACTGGAGTTGGTTGTTGCCAGTCATGAGGCATAAGTGCTGTCACAGTAATCAAGTAAATCTGCACTCACTGCTCAATACTGGAGTTGCCAGTTTTCATACTCCAAGGTAAGTAGCCACTGTTTTCAGAAGGATTGTGGTATACAAATGTTAGCCCAATCAGATCTCCCTTTGGTCCAAGTTCCTGTTAGTTCTCAACTTGCCACAGCCATCCCATATCTCACCCATATCTCATGAAGAAGACAAGGATTCCTCTCTTTGATCCCAACACTTACTTCTCAAGTGGAACACCTTCTCCATATTCGAGAATTCAATGCTCACCTCTTTTGAAAGTTTCCTTGCAGCTGCAAGAGACACATAATTTTATGCAATGTTCAGTGCTATGCACCTTCAATTTCTGCTTGATGGTTAGTCTGGAGCCACAGAGCAAATGGCAAATGCTGAATCCAATTTAACTAAGTAGTTTGGATTGCAAGTCATGGTAGGTTCAAAAGTAGGATTGTGGACTTTTAGATGTTCTGATGAGGAAGGTGGGAAATCTTCCTCTTCTGTGGTGTGGGAAGGAATGTTGAGCTTTCAAGTTGCTCAGATTATGACCAGAAGGTGTGCACTTTTGAGAGACATTTACAGTGTCCAGACATAACTCAGCTTCCTGCTTCTTTTCCCTGTCTAAGAAAAAGAATGTGAAGCTTTCCAGCAGAAAACCTTGGCTGAATGTGATTTTGTTTATGCAGCTCATCAGTGAAGAAAGGGACATGGAACGGAAGGTAACTGACTTTGGATTCACAGTTAAGCCTGATGCTCAAATAGTTGAGAAAAGTAAGCATATAGTGGATAAATGCTTTGGAACTTTCTTGTGTCCTATGATCAGGCAGACCCTACACATCTGAAAAAGGCTCATAGAACGACCAGGCCAGAATGGTTCCTGTCCACCAATTCCAAGGCTCCAATCTGCTCATGGATGGTCCATCTGTGAAAACTTAAAGGTTCCGGGTGGCTTCCAGAGGCTCCAAAGCAGCTGGGAATGCAGGCTTCAACACTAAGTGTAAGCTAAGATCTGTTTCATGAACAATCATTGCAAGAGAAGAAAGAAAGCACTAGAAAACAGAATCCAAATGAGATTACAAGAGTCAGTTTTCTGAATCTCTGTTGAGGGCTCTCTCAGGACTTGTGAAAGAGCATTCTTGACAAGTCTGTTGGAGGACAAATGTAAAATGCAAAGACTTGCTGGCATTGAGTTTCATTTCTCATCAATTTGAACCAACCCAATCCACAAAGAAAACCAATTGGCAATGCACTCCTCGTTCTAAGAAAGAAGAGCTGAGATTCAGGAACCAATGGAGCACCTAGAGAACTTGGGTGGCTACCTTCAAGAGCTGAGATTGTGGAACCAAGAGTGCAGCTACAGAATTTGTGGATTACCTTCAGGAGCTTTAAGACCAGATCAAATCTTTACTAGTGATTGCTCAGAAAGGGTCTGAAGCTCAGAGCTAACCTCTACACAATCATGTGGGCCATAGATAGCAGCATTTTACTACCTTCTTATTACATTCCTAAAACTGGGAGCACTTTGACGTAAATCTAATCCTTATTATAACTACTCTAATCCATTTTGGAAGACTGTTTCCCTAATCTACACTTCAATATACATATACATTATAATGTGCAGTGCAGCCCACTTCGGTTTTTGTAAGTGGGGCAAAGAATGGTGGCATGCCTGAAGAATGCTGGAAAACCTATTTGGAAATAATAAACTAATTTCTCTGTATCCACAGGGTGATGGCAATATACAATTACCAACCTATTTAATCTCAACCCTAATTTGGAGTACCTGCCACTTTGACACATTGGTACCCTGGTCGAGCAGCTGCACCTGCAACATTTTTAGGGCAAAGAGATTGTGGCGGTGGCACCATACAATTGTATTGCACACATACAGCCACACTAGTGGGGAGGGATGAATTCCCAAGAGCTCCCCAATCAGATAGGAAGTTGTGTTGGAGATACAGTGACTGCAAAGCTGCAGATTCCATCCGACTTACAAAGACCTGCAACATCAACAGATTTCAAGTATTTGGTTTTTGTGAGGAAACTGCAAGTTTTGAGTCACAAACTGCTGTGATGCATAGTGCAAAACATTTGCCCCATGGCATGCATCAGCCAGAGAAACCCACCCTCCCATAAAGAGGATCTATGTGTGCAGCATTGTTGTCATGGATAACTGCTGCTCACCTCAGGAACAGCACCGATAAAGAAGTTGTTGTTCAAAAACAGACTTTGTGCGCCCGCAAGGAAAGGGGAGATGGTGCCATCCAGATGGTTGTAGCTGAGATCCACATAATTGATGGTGATTGGTGCCGGCACAGTCACTTGGCCTGACAACAAGTTGCGATTGAGCATTAAGTATGACAATGGAAATGTAAACAGCACACTTGGTATTGAACCAGAGAATTGATTGAAGCTGCAATCCAAGTAGGTCAAGCTGCTCAATGGCACCAAGGCTCCCAACCATCCTGTCAATGTATTTCTGGTGAGGGATAAATACTGTAAGGAGGATGGGAGACTGGGAATCCCGCCTGACAGTTGATTATTTCGTAGATCCAGATGCGTGAGAGATGAGCTTGAGAAGCTTGGAATTGATCCTGAAAGCTTGTTATCAGAGAGAATCAGAATTTTGAGAGCAGGAAGCTGTCCAAGTCCCCATGGAATCGACCCATCCAACCCATTCATGCTCAGTTGTAGAATCTGAAGGTTTCGTAAATTTGCAAAGCTGTCTGGAATGCTGCCTGAGATTTGGTTCTGGTCACAGGAAAAGATCTGAAGATTTTGGAGGTTGCCAAGAGAAGAAGGAAGCAACCCTTGCACTTCGCCTGCAGAAATCATCAGCTGGGTTAGGTACACCAAGCCTCCCAACGCAGGAGTCAGTGAGCCTGAAAGCCCTGGAGTTCCTGCAGACTGTGGGCCGAGGAAGAGAGACCCCACTCTGTTGACTCCATCCACTGTTACACATTGAACTCCACTGAAAGACTCACACGGATCAACATTGGCTGCAAACTCCCAAGTGCTGAAGAAGCTACCTCCAGGTAAATCAACCAAGCTGTTCTTCACTGATGCAAGAACTTCAAAATCCTGCTGGTCCAGAAGCTGCTGGGCTTCTAGGGGGACGATACCAATGACGAGGCACAAAAGTGTATGCACCAAGAAGACATGCACAATGTCCCGTCTTCTTGTAGCTTGCTTCCCCATCCCTAATGAATGATTCAAACCAGTGACTGAAGAACCCACACCCAATTTAGCGCGCTGTTGCTTCCTGACACCAATCCTCCTCCTGGACTCCTCGTCCTACTCCTCCTGCACACCTGCCTTCAAACTGATGACCTGGATTGTAGAAGCCGGTTTTTTTCGCTTTCCTTCCCCACCAAACAGCTTTAAAAAAAATCAGGCAAACTGTTAGAAATTCGTATGAACAATTGCAAACTTCACAAAAGCTAGGAAGGTGTATGATTCACAGAGAGAGTTAGATAGGAACTGGAATTGCAAAGTGAAGCTCTCGACACTCCAAGATCAACCAACCCACAAACAAACCCTTTGTAGCAGCAGCAGCAGCAGCAGCCAAGCTTCTTTCGCTCCAAGCTCAATGATTGGAGTCACCACTAGTACCACCACCACAATCACCAAACAAGGTAGTCAGCAGAGCAATGTCTGAAGTACTCAAAGACTTTCTCTGAGACAGCAAAGCAGAACTACCACAATACAAGTCTAATCACAAAAAAAAACACTTGATCCTATCTCTCTCTAAACATACATATATACTTCATGCAAAACATAAGCTACTTGGCCTTAATCTCTATTGCACTCGAACACTATGAAGATCCTCAATGAGTGCATGTCCACACACTGCACGCCCAGATACTGTCTCCACTCATACACATGATGAGCTTATATGATTTCTTTGCTCTTCGGGTGAGCTGATTTCTTTTTTCCTTTCGAAAACCCAATTCTTCTTTTCTCTTCCAACTTCTCGTTCAACAACAACCACCACCATAAAACAAGATCCTTGGGGGAAAATGTTCGAGAGCTGGAAATAATAGCAGAGCACAACAATGGTAAATGACAAAAACCAACAGCACAATAACAACAACAGCAACAAAGAAGCAACAGAAGAAGTTCTAAAAGCTCAATGTGCACTATGAAATCATGATTTTTTTGCAATTTTGGTGGGAGCTGAGCAATGAATGCAAATATCAACAGGACTGTTGTTGCTGTCCGTCCCCGCTCTCTTTTCAGTGTATTACTTACTGTCCATGAAGTAGTCAGTCAATGAGTGAAGCTATGTCAGAGGAGGGTTTAGGGTTTAAGGTTTTTGAAAGATATGGAATTTATAATATCCTATTTTTTTAATTGATCATGTCCAATTTCCAAAAATTACATTATCATCAATAGTAATGGAGAACACATGTCGGTGATAGTGTTTTTTTTATTTGATTTTGTGATGTAGCTGAGGTAGTGATCATCCTTAAGCCCAATTTAGCCAAATTTGGCTATCAACCAAGTATGAATAGAAATTTCTTAAACATCCTTATACATTTTTGGCTACCTACTTGAACCTAAGTGCAGAAATGTGGCAATTCTTTTTTTTTAATCTTAACTTGTTGCGAATCATGGCAATCTGTTTTCAAAAAATCATTGAATTTGTGACCAAAATTTTCCAAATGAAAGAGGGTTTTGAGGTTAAGGATTGAGGGTTATAAATCTTAATATGAGACCAATTAAGATTGTAACATATAACTCTATGTAAATTGTTCTAGTATGATTGAGTGGTAGTACACAAACATAATCAATGAGGGAACAAATGACACAGGTATGGGGGTGTAGGGTCCAAGGTTTCAAAGGATATGAGAATTTGCTACAGCTTATATAATCCTTTCAAGTTATGTTATGCTTAAGAGGGGAGGAAAGGAAAGACAAAAAAAACTATGATTGATGATTGAACAAATGACATATAAGTTAGGGGTACAGGTTTTGAAGTCTCCAGTACCACTATTTAAGAGGGTTCACAAGAGCATGCCCAACGGCAGCAGAAAAAAATTCCCCTGTACAGTACTTTTTGGATGAAGATTTGCAGAAAAACACTCTGAAACACTGCTTGCTTGGGGGCACATATTACCAGGGCCCTCGACGAGAGCTCCAGGTAATGACTGTTTCACAGTAATAAATGACTGTCTGTAATTGGTCAACTACAATGATTGGCTCAGGTGGTGAGAGTTCAAGAGTCTCTCACTTTGTACAGTCCATCTTTTCCAGTTCATGGATGGGGATGGCAGAGAAAGAAAACACTCCACACTGGATGTGCTCAATATTGATAGAGACCTGCCATTGGGCATGCTATAACCTTCACGTAAACTGCTTATGTGTACGCCTTATATGATGGTTGGTAGAATTGTAAGCGAGATAATGAATAATCACATGATTGATAATTGTTATTGCTTTCAGTTACATGATTCTGATATGATTTCTTTTTATTTTTCTCTGTTTGGGAGTATTTGGATTTTGTGCAGCATAGAACGGCTGGTGAGCAAACATTTAAGCATTCAGGGCAGGCCGGCCTTCAAGGGGAGGCTTTGTTGTTTCTGGTGTCCAAACAAAACTTGAACCCCTCTTGTTGACACATCTGGTGCACTAAAAATCATCAAAAATGAATTAAAATTGAGAAAATTAAAATCCCCCAAAGTAAAGGGGGTCAAGAACTCAAAGAAACAAACCCCCAAACATAACAAAGTTGATTCTCAAGCACCCAAAAATTTCTTTGTATGTTGCTATGGTGCTATTAGAATTTCATGATGATTTGTAGATCTGAAGGTGGCACTCTTATAGCACTTTAAATTGTTTAAAATGAACAAGAAATGAAAAAGTTAAAAGCTTTGAAAGTAAGAGGAGTCCAAAGAGAAGGGGGAAAAAAAAAACATGTTTTCTGAGTTGAAAAGCTTATTTTTCTTCTTGCTATTATTTCATTGCTCCTTTTTCTTTGCATTTCAAAGATGATTTCTAGAGCTTGAGGAAGTGCTCCCATAACATTTTAAATCACTCAAAATGAAGCACAGATAAACAAAGATCTAAAGAAATGTTCGATGATGATGGGCAATTCTACCCTATATAATTATTAGCATGCCTGCAATTTTCCTTTGGGTTCCGACAGGGTTTGAATTTTGCACTCCATTTCCTTCATTGACATCTCATAGGCTTTTACCAGACTAGTCAAAGAGGGGGCAATCAAGTTTACAAGATTCTACTCAAGTAACTTCAGCCTTCTGTTTCTAGACAACTGGCCAGCAAACTGACTAGACCAACCTATCATTTGCAAAGAAAAGTTACCAATTTCCCACAACACCCCTTAAAACAAACCCCAGAAATAAAAAATACCTCACATGTTGTATAAACTATAAACTCACTTTGGGTGAACCAACACCTACACTTGTATCGTGGTAGAAACCAGAGTTGGGCGGTTCTTTGACTCTTATGAAGAATTTCTAGTTCCAGTTCTAAAAAAGAATATTAGAGCGGTTCCAGTTCCAGTTCTAAAAAAGAATATTAGAGCGGTTCCAGTTCCAGTTCTTCCAAAGAACTAAATCTTGGTTTCCTGTTCCAATCCTGTTCTTCAAAAAAAACAAAATCCCAACTCTGATTCTGACTCCGGTTCTAAAATTTGAACTTGACTCCAGTCTGGTTTCAGGACAAAAACCTGCGGTTAACTGCTGTTAAGCCCCCAGTTCAAAAAACCTTTTGTTCAAAAAACAGAGAACCCAGTTCCAGTTCCAAACCCCTGTTCCAAAAAATCATACCCAGTTCCAGTTTAGTTTAAACTAACTGGAATAGTGGTTCTAACCTGCTGAACTGGGTACCAGCCAAACCCTGGTCAAAAGTAAAAACCCTAAAGTTTTTTGAGATTCTTATAAATCTAGTTATTCTTTGGCAAAATTAGGCCCTACAAATCCAAAGTTAACATTTCCCAGGTTAGATATAGGACTGTTTACCCTAGCCTTTAAGAGACAGCACTCAAGAAAGTGAAGGTACCCACAGTATAGGTACTCTTCACCAGGCACCCTGGCTTACTAAGGCCCGCTTTACACTAGGAGTCAAGGTCAATGTTCAACCCAAATCCAGCATTCCTATTGGTGCAAAAGTTGAAAGCAGCCCCAAGGGCTTTACGCTAGGAGTCAAGGCTGAAATAGAAAAAAACTTTTCAATCTGCCCCAAGTTACTAGTAAATGCTGAACTTTATGGCCTTGTATTGACCCCAAGGCTGAAAAAAGGATACCATCAAATTTGGGAGGCCAATTTGCAACCCTTGGGGCCAATGTTCCAGCATTAATTAATATCTTAACGTCAAAATCTTAGCATTTATTAGTAACTTGGGGCCAATTTGCAACCCAAATATCCTCAAAGTTGGCCCCCAAGTTTTTTTCGGCCCTGACTCCTAGTGTAAAGATTGGTCTAAACTCAAATGTCCAAAATAACCAAAAATTGCAAGGAAAAATCACCAAGATCAAAACTCAAATTAATTTCTGCTGGTGGAGAGAAAAACCAAATTAGTATCCCAAAAAATTTGGTTTAACTCTATGTATGAAACACCCAAAACTCATTTCACAACAAAACTAATTTTTCCTAACCACAAACACTCACTCACAGATACTCTCTTTCTTTTCTCCCTCTCTCTCTCAACTGGCACATTCTGGCACTATTAACAACACAGCATTAAACACTGGGCCAAAGTCACCCCTTCTTTAGTGGGAAGAAAGGGTGACAGAGTTCAACTCCAAGACTCAAGGCCAAAAGAAGGGGGTAAATTGGCTGACACAAAAAAAAGGGGAAAAAAAAAACACTGACAATGGAGGTAGCCAGTGAAATTGAGTACAACTCTTAACTCTTAAGTAGATAGGAATATATTGAAAAATGCACAACCTTACACAGAGGGTACTACTACTAACTAGGCCTACTTACAAAGCCGTTGAGCAGTTCCTGCAGTTGTGAGTGATTCCACAACGGTTACAACAGCGTTTCTCTTTTTGGGATCGTGTGTACCGTTGTGGATGAAATAAATTATATTATTTTGTGTCAGAGACTATGACATTGAATGAATGATGAACTATACATTCATTGAATGAATGAATGAATTTTTTTAATGTATTTTGTGTGTGAGTGTTTTTGTGATGGCTTTCAAAGGCCCTTTTCCTCCAGGGACAAAATGGTTGATGAATGGTACCAGAAAACATCTAACTCTCCACCCATAGTAGCAAAATAACCTCTACAGTGTATTTTGGATGAAGTATAGGAGTCAAACAGTGTGAAACTCAGTTTCCATCTTTGAATCTGCGACCATACATTGCCCTTGCCCTTCAAGAGGATAATTGAAGGAATTTTATTTTTTTAAATTGGCCAGCTAAATGCATTGGTCTAGGTTTACTCACATTTTCATATTCATATCAGGGTTTTTTTTTTCAATTCAGTGGTGTAGCCAAACTGGTATCATTCACAAGATGTTTTTAGCCAAGGTTGGCTATAGACGAGATATCAAAGTGAACAAGGGGTGTGTCACACTGTCGCCTTGCCATTTACATTAAAACGTATCTTAATGCAAAAGAAGAATATGGAAACTCAAATATTTCACCATCTGAAAATATAATCTTGAAAAAATTTCCTCTCAAAGAAACCAAAATGCTTCAAGATATTATAATCTATAACTAATCTCAAGTTTAACACAAGCCAAAATATGGTCTTTCAAAAATCCTCATATAAAAATAGACCTATTACCTAGGCGCCAAAACCCCTTAAGCTACTTACTCTATAATGAAACCAAACACAATATCCTTGCCTTGGTAGGCAAGGCCAACAAAGTGCACAAGTAATGTGTTAGAACCAAGTCTGTAAATAGCTATGAGACATTGATTATTAGTTCACTCAAGATAACTATAAGAAAAAGAAAATTCAGACCACCAAATTCATCAACCCCATTGGACCTGAAAAACAAATCTTGAGGCCTACACACAACCTTATTCTGCTGAACATTGAAATAATGGTCTTTTATTGCATTTCCATTGGTCCTTTTTAAATTCTCACAAAACATACCAAACCCTATTACACATTTAACTATAAGTTCACTCAAGTTATAAATAACTAAGAGAAAAAATTCAGACCACCAATCCAGCAATTTCATTGGCCATAACATTTTTTCTGCACACCTAATGCCTATTCAACACCATCTGTGTATTATTAGTAGACTAATATTATAACCCATGTCTGTATGTTAAAAACCAAACCAAAACCCACACTGCAAGTTCTTTTTCAAAAACTGAAATCAGAAAACACTGCTTGGAACACAATTAATGGTCTCTTTAAGCTTTTTCAAGGGTTTGGATTGTAGGCCATTCCGTAACTTCAGAGCATCTACACTCACACCCTCTATTTGGGCCTCAATTGATGTTTATCACATTCAACATAGATTGTTATTTATTCACATCCCCATTGTTTTTCAAGGGTGGAATTTTCCATTTTTCCAACCTAGAGGATACAATTTCAACATAAGTAAAGAACTTTTTCTGAAAAAGTTGCCCTAAATCGCCATATTTCAAAAAATACTTGAATGAAATTGCCAGATTTCTACAATCGGTTCCAGCAGGTAGCCCATATATAAAAGGATTTCTTAAAAATTTCACTCAGATCGAACCTCCAATTCCAGTACCTGCTAGTTCTTTAAACTTTTGACAGATGAAACCTGTGATCAAGTCCTATGGCTTCTGTTTATCAACATGTAACCATGATTAGAGATTGTGTAAGTACCAGTTTCCTACAACTAATTCAAAAGTCACCACTTGACTAAAAGATTATAACCTACATATGACCTTTTCAGCAAGGTAAGAGCTCATTGCCTAGACAACTATTGAAGTTAATACTTCAATTAGGTGCATTTTGCAAGCATCCACTGAAAATTTCCTTAAGAGTTACATCATCATCTAACTACTTAACTACCTATGTAAGTAGAAAAGTATCATAGGCAAATAGGTAGGGAATGTAAGTGGTTATCGTGTAGGTAGGTAAGTAAGAGGTGGCTACTATAAGTAGGGAGAGGCATGTAGATGGTTAGTAGATAGCTAACCACTGTGATTAAGTAAGTGTCAAGAAATGCATCAAAAAAAGTGTTTCCTGTTCACACACCATCCATCCTGCATGTTGAGCTGCTGGTTGCTGGTTCACTCTGGCATATCATTTGACAGAGCAAAACCTAAGTTTGAAAACTGTGTGAAAATTCACCTATGTAATGGGTCAGGGTAAGTCCACTAGAGCCTAGGGACAAGGATGCGGGAAGGAGACCAGTTGAAAAACCAACTGGTTGCAACCACGTCCAATGGCAAAAGTGTGGATTTCTCAAGTGAGAAAACTTAAGTTTACGGACAGCTTATGAATCAACAAATTGCATGAAATTGTCAGTTGTAGTTTGTATACTATGAAGCTCTGAAAAGAATGCCAAGAAGCAAAGTTGCATTCATTTTCAGTCATGACAAATCACCCTTGGTGTTCGGGGATGGAGATTACATGGGCACCATCAATCTTAGTATCAAAATGAGGTCTATAAAAAATGGTTGGAAAATTATAAGTGCATTTCAGATGTGTAACTTAGGCATAGGAAAGAGGGGCCCATCTCAAATCAAAAGCTTTTTGGAACTCACGACTAGAGGCCTTGGAATCTTTTCAGTTATGATTCCAAGTCCAAATAAGATGCCAGGTTTCATATCATCTCGTGATAAGAGGCCTTGGAATCTTTTTGGTTATGGTTTGAAGGCCAAATAAGATGCCAGCTTTTAAATTGTCTCATTACAAGAGGCCTTGGAATCTTTTCTTACTAAATTGCTGTTTTGTTCATTGTAAGGTATTATTGTCAACTTACAAAATAATGTAAAAGCAAAGCCAACATAACAATGAAGTTTTCTGTAAAAGAAAGAAAACATAACAGCAAGCAAGGCAAGCAATTTGGGTATAATGTAGGATGAATTTTTTTATTTATTTTTAAGTATACTAATTCTGAATAGGGTGTGAAACTATTTTTACCTGGACCACCAATGGTGACAAAATTAGTTTCACCTTAAATTTGTGCAACTTCACTATTGTTATTGTAACTAAAAACAAATTTTTTGAAGAATTATGTGCAATAAATGAAGACTGTCAGTACTTGACACCCAATTTTAATCATTTTTTTCTTTTTGCAAATAACAACATTTGGATCTTTGAGAGGGGTTGGAGGTGAAAAATAAGGCCCAAAACCAACCAAGGTGATTTTAAGTGTAACTGGCACATGATTGGTATGTAATAGGTTGAAATCTGTATTGGGTATGTCTTCTTTGAGTAATTCTTAGAAATGTGATAATCAACATTATCTAATTCTTATAATTGTGATAACCAAAATTATCTAATTCTTACAATTGTGATAATCAGAATGATCTAAATGTTAAAAATGTGACAAACAAAACAATCAATTGACACCAATTACCAAACAAGGCATGAATTGCAATGTGCTATCTGAAAAGCATTCTTAAATATTAGAATGGTAACTAGATGAAGACCCACTAATTGTGTCTTAGGTATATACAGAACTTGAAAATTGCATTAACTTATTCAGCACTAATCAGCACATGCCATGAATGCATGCCACATTGAGTCAGTGGTAAGTAAATGAAACAAACATACATAGTTTATTGAACAATAAATCTAAGTAACCAAGA
>Ga0116227_10004852_pt1 | contig 28883 bp, 17 predicted proteins | sample S1TSphgellanicum_FD_89693 | JGI IMG/M metagenome (GOLD analysis project Ga0116227, IMG submission 89693) | Host-associated microbial communities from peat moss isolated from Minnesota, USA - S1T2_Fb - Sphagnum magellanicum MG | ecosystem: Host-associated > Plants > Peat moss > Unclassified...
ACAAAGGGGAGAATGTATTGAAGTTTCTAGAAGCCTGTAGCAAACGTACCTGATCTGGAAGATAAATGGCATGTAGATACTTGTGTAACTTTTGGCATCCATGTACATAATGATTCCTTTTCTAGCAGGTGAGATATGCCATTTCAGCACATCAAAAACTAAACACTTTCTCTTATCAATTGGCCCAGCACACAGTGGGGCCAGCACTGCAAAGAACATTCCAACATCCACTCAACCTGACCCTGCACGGTCTAGTACTGATAAGATCCGTTCATTGATCATCCTCACTGCACCGTGCAACCATTGCAAAACTCATCAGATACAGGCCACCTCAACAACAACCATCCATGATCTTTATGCTTTACTTTCTATGATCATGTGACACTAAAGGGGTTGGTTTCCCTCTTGGTATTACCTAGAATGTGTATGGAGTTAGAAATCCAAGAAGCTGACACAAAATCTTCTCAAGCTTTGCTTTGCGAACCACTTTATCATTTTGAACAGAAAAGCTCCAGTGGACTTGGAATCTCCTGGGAGATATTTGCATTCCTCAACTCTCCTCTTCAAGTCATTAATATCACAGTGATGTAGCCATTGTGTTTTTGGAAGTTGCATATGTTAAGGGCATAAGCAAGGAACTCACGGGCCATTGTTTTGTTGTGGGGTGTTGTTTGAAACCTCGCATTCTCCACTATCATGAACATGGAGTCAACATCTGATTCAATTAATAGGGGACAATGAAATGTATACAATCAAACCTCCTAGCGAAAGCTCCATCAATTCCACCTTGCTTGGCAACTTCATCGCCTCACGTTCAACCAATGTCCAACAACATCCACTCTAGCCCACTCATCCCAAATAAATAAAAACAACAGAAAAACATAAAAGCCATAAACACCACCACATTTCCATCACCCTTTTTCCTTGTCTCCATTGTCGTCGTCGTCGTTTACACCCCCAACCAAAAGCAAGGGAAAACGTTTCTCCTTAAAACCCTAAAAAAATTTCCCCATTCACATCCAAAGCTTAAAGTTAAAATTTTGTTACATTTGCACCTTCTTTCCCAACACTTCCTTTGCAAAGAGAGAATTTCATGATTCAATTTCACAAATTTGGAGACATTAGAACTTTCTAAGAATGGACTTTATAAAACACACTTTACAAATTCATCTCTGAGTAAATGGCAACATCAAGGCCATAAGTAATGAGAAGTAGTGTTTTCAATTTTTCGCAACATGAACTTGGAATACAATCCAATCATTGCAAAATTTGGGACTCCACTTCACTATAACTTGGGGATTACAATCACTTGCAAAGTAAAAAAAAATCTCATAGAGATAGAGACATTTCCTTTCTAGATATGAAGGGAGACATGTTGTCCTTAAACAAATCAACCAATGACATTAACAATGAACCAAAATCTACATACTACTTCCATGCTTTCACCAATGAAAATGATTTTATTTCCACTTATTGTTTTCCACACCCAACCTTCTATCACCATCATCCATTATTTAATCTTAACTTTACACCCCTTGATTTATTTACATCAACATCTTTTGCTTGATTGCTACTTTCCCCACTATCAATTTTCTTTCCCTTTATCATTGACCTTGTTGCATCATTAACAAGTAGGCCATTCTCCACATGGGGCTTTTTTTGGGAGGGTTGCCCCAAGTCTACACCTATTGATCTTTTTCTTGTTGAAAAGTTTTACATTGGTGATTCAAGTTGTTTTGGTAATAAGCCTACATAAAACAATAGTTGACATTAGTTCATTATTGAATGTGATAGGAATGTGGGAGAGAGTTCTTGAAGCTATTGCTTGAAATTCTTGTGGGTAATAGAATGCAAGTGTTGGCTACAAGGAAAAAAAACTTTGTGAAAAACATAAAATGTCAAGGATCATTACACAAATGCCTTATATTTAAGAATGACAAAGTATTTTAGTTTGACATGAACACATTACATGAGGAAGAAAGGTTCAAATATTGGGTTCAAAAAACTCTACACAAAGATGTATAACAAGACAACACTCACCAATATTTGCAACAATCTTTGGAAATGTTAAGGTTGACATGGTTGGCAAATTCAAATGAAATTAATTTAGGTAAACATGAATTAACTTGTTTATTTTGTTTGGGCTTGTAAAACATAATCAATGGCCTTGTTATGGGCAGGTAAATTTTGCCCATGAAAGATTCACTTTAACATGAGCTTAAGACTTGACATAAGTTTTCAAGGAATCAACATACCCACACCATATGGTCCAAAGTATATGGTATACCAACACCACCCACAAGATCATGGTAGTAATTGGCATCTTTAACTAAAATTGGTCTCCTACAGTAATTAAGTAAGGTAAATGGAAATATTAGTGAACTTGCATTATATCAACTAGTTCAAGGTCACAAATTTCACATGCGTATCATTGTTGCACATTTTGGAAACTAGGTTTTGTGGTCCACATAGGATAGGAAAATATTCCTAAATGTGCAATTTTAGGGTTGGCCACCCTAGGGGGCTACTCCACTTATAATCTCTAAGTATTTTTTTAATCTTTTGTGTTAGCAAATTCTTGAAAGTGTAGAACCAAGAGGTGTGTTAATCAATCCAAAATCAAATGGCTACATTGTCACTATGGAGACAAAAAATGAAACAATCCCCATTTCCATCTACACCATCTAGGAAATTCAATGTCATTGGATCAACTTGGCTGATTGGTTAGGACTAATTAATCACAAAGAAGTGGAAATGTTGAGTTATAGTTTTCCAAAAGTTTATTGATGACCTAAGTTTCAACATCCAAAAATGTCCACATCACCGAAAACTATTGTTTTTCATCTCATGTAAAAGACCCACCAACATTTTCCGAATATATGGTGTGTTTCATAAATAAAGTTTTGCAGGGTCTTGATGAATTCACAATTGGGCCAAGGGCATTAGTATCTATTTAACATGTGGAAAATAAGAAGAGGAAGCAAGCTTCATTTGGTTTGAATCCATCGCATGCGCAATCTGATGTGCTATTTTATTCAGTATAGGTTTTTTGCATATTTTTGCTCTAAGCTTCAATATAAATAATTAGTGCACATGACCTTAATATAATGACTAAGATAAGGAGGACATACCATAGACACATTGGAAAGTGCATTGACCAAGAACGTCAACTTTGAACATTGCAATTAGTACATTTCAATGGAGACAAAAAAAGGACAAAACATAGACAAATTGGAAACCTTGTGTCTCTATAATGGGACCTTCTTGTATGGATGAATCCGTTCTTAGTTTTTCCTTTGTTGGCATTTGGCAATTCAAATAAACATCCCAATTGCATATTTTTTGGGTTGGGCCCAATTGTAATGGATTGGAAAATAGGCCATAGAAGGCCACTTCTACCAAATAAAAGCATGGCTTGGGCACTATTGGTACAAAGAGCCTAGGCAAGGTGCACATGCTAAGTTTTTAAGAAGGCTTTTAGTTGCTAACCTTTTAATGTTTTGTCAACATTCTATTATTCCTAAATGATGTGCATGTCCTTTGTTAGGGTGGAACACAAATTGTCACAAGTGGCTTAATGTGGCATGGTTAGTAAGGCAAATCTTAACAATTCATGGGAGCCAAATTGAAATTAAACAAGTTTTCAACGTTGTTGGTATTTTCATAAGCGTGTGAAGATGTTGATTTGAAGTGAAGAACTTAGATTCATTGTTCATGATTTACAAGAATTGGCCGAAGGATGCTAAGGTGGGGTGTAGTCTTGCAAATGAGAATGTCATTAAATTTTTTACAATTCAAGCAAATTTCCTAGAATCTCATGAAGTAATATTTAGTGAAGCTAGGATGTTTGAAGAACAATATGTAGCTTGTGGATTTTATGTACACATTTTACCCCTCAGTGATCCAATTTTAAAACTTGGAATCTCATTTTTGCTTAATTCAAGATTCTAATTTTGATTCATTGAAAACTATGCAAATTTATTTTTTGATATGTTCATGCTTAAGATCAAGGTATTTAAAATTTAAAAATATTCATACCATGAAAATACCCTACCCTAGAAAAACATTTCTTACCGAAGACCCTACCCATTTAACCACATGCCACAGAAAAAAACAAGTATCATGGATTAGTCTCTGTGACTAAAATTTAGTTATAAGTGACATTTGCAACTAAAATTTCATTAGTTGCCTTGGACAAGTTGCATGAAACGTTAGTTGCAAACAACAAAAGGTATTGGATTAAAAAAAAATCAACAAATACAAGTTCATCCTTTGATTCCATTGTATACGTATTGTCACATGCGACTATGATGCAATTATTTTGGTCATAATTGAGGCAAATGATGTGTTGCCACGTGTTCTAATATTGAATTATTTAAACAATAATTATTATTATTATTTTGAAAGTAATCTAGGACATTCAATTCAAATGCTTGGATGATCCTATATTATGACACGTGGCCCAATGTAAATAGGCCACGTGGCACCTTAAGATGAATTTAATACAAAATATTAACATTAAGTTGGTAGATGTTTAAGTAGGTACATAAATAGGTGCCTACAAACCTAGGTTACATACCTACCTACCCACCTACCTACCTACTTAGGTAAAAAAGTAATTAGGTAGGTCTACTTTTTGAGGTTAAATACCTACTCATATGAATAAGTATTGAAGTAAATAGGTACATAGGTTGACCTAGGTGGATAGGTCATACTATGTACCTACCTAGTTAAGCAAATAAGTAAGTTGGGGAGGTTGATTGTTTAAAATTGTGCATAACATTTTTTTTTGTTTTAAGTTTAGCCTTTTGATTGGTTCATCCCATATGCACAAATTTCTTAATGTGAAATTTGATGATCACACTCCTTGTTTATATAATGTTCAAAATAGGAATGGAGAATAAATAATATGGGATAAGTTTTAAAGTTGGAAACTTTTGGAATAAAAATATTTATTTTTAGATTCTAAAAAAACAATTCAGAATTCAAATATCATTTAAAAAATGAAATAAGTTTTTGAATTTAAATTAAAAATCTCAAAATTGAAATACAAATTTTCAGATTCAAAATTGAAATGTCCATTTTAAGACTCAATAAATAATTTTTTGAATTGAAATATTAATTATGAGAATCCAAAATAATAATTTGGAATTTTTATTTCAAGTTTCAAATCAAATAATTTTTAAACTTAAATTTAAAAAATAAAAATTGAAAAATTAATTTATAAAATCAAAAATAATCATCTGGAGTGCAAATATCAAATTTTAGATCAAATAAGCTTTTTGAGTTTAAATAAAAATTTCAGAAACTCAAATAATATTTTGAATAATTGAAATTTCAAATTTCAGATTCAAATATCAAATTCAGCTAATTTTATAAAAATTGAATTAGTAGTTTTCAAAATTGAAATATTAATATCAACTTCAAATTTTTTTTTCAAATTCAAATAATTAAATAAATAATTCCAATAACAATTTTTAGAATTAAAATAAAAATTTTATATTCAAATTTTTGAAAATTATATATATAAAAGATGAATTCCAATAGTAATTTTCAGAATTGAGACATCGATTTTAATATTCAAATATAATTTTCATAATTCGAATTATAATTTTGTATTGAAACATATATATTTTGAATAAAACTGACAATTTTAAGAATTCCTATTTAAAACTTCAAATTCAAATATTGATTTTTAGATTCAAATAAAATGTTTCAAAATTGGAATAACAATTTTCGGGTTCAAATATAATTTTCAGAATTGAAATAACAATTTTCAATATTGAAATATCAGTCTTCAGATTTGAATAACAATGTTTAGAGTTCAAATATTGATTTTTAGATTCAAATAAAATGTTTTAAAATTGGAATATCAATTTTTAGACTCAAATAACGATTTTTAAGTAAACAAAAAAATTTGAATGCAAATAAAAAATTGAAATTCACATAAATATTTCTTAAATTACAATATCAAAATTTTAGTTCAGATATATATATACATTTCATAAGTGAAATATTAATTTTCAGATTTGAATAATAAATTATAGAATTCAAATATTAATTTTTAGATCATTAAATGAACAATATACATACATACACATAAGTAATATACACACAAATATATATTTATTATATATGTGATATATCGTAAATATAATTTTAATACATACATAAAAATACACCCTATGTCACTGTAGAATATCTTTAGGATTTGATTAATTTGATGGTTATTACAACTAATGGGACATATCAATATAATCATGGATGAAAATTAACCTAAAAGATATCCAACTGATAGGATGAAGTTTTCAATAGTTGCATCATAGTTGTGAGAGTGAACAAAACAGTTGAAATTTGATTTTATAGTTTTAAATATTCACAAATTTAATCGTAAATGACCCAAAATCACATGTAGTTGCAAACAAAGCGATTACATTTTGGCTGATTTCTACTAATGATGTTGTCCTTAGACATATATATATATATATATTAATTTGGTATGTGAAAAACAACATACCATTACAACATTGGTTTGGACCATTGTTATACATCCCATTTGGCTAAAAATTCACTATGTGAATAAGAAGTTTTTTTCATTTACTCATCAAATGGGATAATGTATGTATTTCATTACATTTTGGTGGAAACGTAATAAAAGGAGCCACAAATGTTGTGCATAATGGTCAAAAGATGTACCTTTATAGCTTTGAAAAATTGCAAGGGGAGTAGAAAAATTTGAATTGATAATCTTCTTTTAAAATAAGTTCCATTACTTACAAAATATTAATGCCCAAAATTAGATGCAAAGTGATCATGTTACAAAAGTCCTTAAATTGCATGTTTAATAACAATCAAAGCCTTGTTGTAAATGTAGTCCTTTCTTTTTCAATTTTTTCTTTAAATTCATATCAAATATGCATCATTCCCTTTCAAATTTGGAAACGATTTTAATCTTGCTGATTTTTTAAAAATCATAAGTTAAAATTGGTGAAATTTGTGTTTACAACACATTTTGACATTTCTTGTTCACATATGCTTTTGCCTTGAATACTATAAAATTTGAGAATATATTTTAAACAAAAGTTATTGATTTTTATATGATAAATAGTATGTATGCATAATACACATGTGATGTAGTCTTAAGATTCTAATATCTAACACACAATATAAATTGGGTATGTAAATGAAAATTTTAAAATAATGGACCAATTCCCTTGAATTGTCACATACATTAAATATAATTTTTCAAAAAGGACTTTGACCTTGACACCCTTGCTCCCTTTAGTGTATGTTTATAACCATTTTTAAGATTTAGCATTAGAAATTGAAGAGCCAACTTGTTGACTGTTCATTAGCTACTTTAGTAAAAACATAACAATGAAAGTGGGTTTAAAACCAAGTAGCAATTTTGATTTTGTATATAAACTGAGTATCAAGAAGATTTAAGCAATTCAAACCCAACTCATGCCAAACTAAAACTTCAACCTTGGGTTTTTTGATCCTTCAGGACCATTTGCTGATCTAATATTGAGGCTTAATTTACCTTTTCACTTGAAAATCTTATTAAGTAAGAAATAAAAACATTGGGAAATAAAAAAAGGAATGGGAATTCAGTTCCATTCTGCTAGAATATTAACCGTTCAAAACAGCACAAAACAGAATGGAACATTCTAAAATATTATAAGGCATCATAACTAACAATTCATAGATACACTATAAAACCCAGTTTTTTTCATTAAGGGGAAATATAACCTTTTAATGTAATTTAGGTTTTGCCATATCAAAACCTGATACGTTTAAAAAGTAATCCCACGTGTACAAACACACAAAAACACGTGCCTAAGTTTGCAAACTGATCCACAAGATTTATTCTTGCATGACAAACAAAATGTTAATGCTGCACAGATATCTATCTATGAAGGAAGGTAGTTTGTTTTGTTTTGTTCTGTAGTTATGAGATCCACCACATCAGGATGCTTCAGATCGTGTTCTTGGTGTCTTTGGAAAGCTGTTGATGAGGAGTGGTGCATGGGCATGGTTCCACGACATCTTGAATATTGAATGAATTCTTCACTGGAAATTAAAATAAATCATAGCTAAAAAAATTGGAGGAGTTGGAACATGCCTTTGGTGTTCTTGGAAAGATCTTGATAGCAGGATTTAATGGAATTTATTTGGTAAGATTTGGATTCAGAATGAGGAAGATATTGATTTTTAAATGATTTCTGCTGCTAAAAATTCAAATAAATTTCAAAAAAGCAGGATTTGGAAGGAAAAATCAGTTGAGAATTGATAACACTTGAGGGCTTAGCATTCAATCCAAGCATGTTTTCCTTTCATATTTGGCTGTTCAAAAATTCAATACGTACATTGCAAAACAATGTTCACATGTAGAGTTTCCCTATTTTGTTCACACTTGGCTCAACGGCACACGCCACACTAGTAAAAGTGAAGAAAGCTAGGTTGTAAGTTATGCAGGGCAATAGTATTTGTTTTGGTGAAAAATCGTCAAAATGCAACACAGTTTTCTAACAACAGAATCAAATTGGATTATAAAAAATTGTTTTTCTGGGAGCTTAGAGCCAAATAACCTATAGTGTTGTCTCTGTTTTTTTCATCATGTCTATAAACAGCTTGGATTGAAGGCCAGGGTCTTTTCTTCTAATCACGATGGTATTTTGAGTTTCCTTTTCATGGATGCAAAGTAATAAGTAATAACCTGTACATCCACAACATTTAAAGTCGATTGCAAGTAAAAACCCATGGATAATTTCTCTGGACTTTAACTCCCATCTCATCTGCCTAAGTTGGCAAACAAAACAATTTCTGGAAACTAGGCAGCCTGACACTAAATGACATCAATTGACAACAGGAAGAACATCCAAGTTGGAAATAGCATGAAGAACATTGGGTGTTCCACAGGTAAGGGCAGAAATCAGAATGTAAACCTTCAAATTACACCAAGCATATTGCAGCTTACAGAGAGTGCAATTCAGTTTCATTTTCAAAGTCACAGAGAACAGCCCAATGAAACTCATACAATACCATAATCAGTCTAATGGACGCCATACAATGTGCAGGAATTCGAGGCTCGGGCTTTTGTCTGTCAGTTTGAACTCATCAGAGCTCAATGACTTTTATACCACGACAGTTCTTCCTTACAAGATAAAGAAGATACATTGAAATCTACTCAAGCACTAGAAAAATAAGACTGGCAATATTGACGCTCATTAAAAGCATCCCCAGTTGTGCTCAGTATGTGATCCTGCGGAAATATTTCTCACATCCAAGTTTAGTTATTTACTTTTTCACAACCCCATTCATAAAACTAAAACTGGGACTGGAAATAGGTTGGAGACTACTAATAGTAAAGATAGAAAACAGATTGCTAAATAGTTGACTGCTTACCACAGCAAGAAGTTAGAACCACCCAGAATTAAGCATGTAGTAGCCACTAGTCATACTATGAAATCATAAATGGGGATGAGGGACTCTAAGGCCTTGCAAGTCCTTGGGGGAAGATGAATTCATACATAATTAATTTATCCTCAGTACATAATTTGAACAAATTTAGAAAGTGGATTTAAATATCACCTGCATTGGCACAAAACCAGCTTGAAAAAGAGAATTTGGCAAGCTTACCTTTTTAAGAATCACCATTGGCAGACTGGTCACCACGGTATGAATCCACGTTAAGTGGGTTGCTGTCATGTAACATATCATGTTACGGGGACCATGGATGGTCAGGGCTCCGGCAACAAGGCAGCTCGAATTGAACTATATTCAAATATTAAAGAGATTACGCAATCAGGAACCCAATACAAAAGCTTAATATGGATTCAACAGACAAAAAAGAGCTGCCAAGAATGAGAAGAGCTGGATGAGTGCGGTTGTTAAGAAGGCGTATCAAGGTTGCTCAAACACTACCTACTAACATTTGTGCACGGCTGCAGTCATATGTGGTGTCCTACGGAGGAGACTTGATGGTGGCTACGGCAACAAGTCAGGCAACAATTATGCGTGGGGTGCATGATGTAATCTGGAGACCGATCATACGGATTAACTAGGCTAGAAATAATAAGAGACGTATCGGATTTAAAGGTCCAAGTCTCTAGATTATTCCACCCATGCATATTTTGTGAGTGCCTTCTTGCCATGGGCACCATTACTATCTCCGTAGAATGACAAGACAGCAATTAACAGGTGGTGTTTGAGCACCCTTGCTATACGGCTTCTTTAAGGGCAGCACTCTTAGGGCTCTCCTCAGTCTTGGAGTGGCTCCTTTGTTGCCTATTGATTCTACAATCTTCTTTTGTATGTGATCCCTGATACGAAATCTCTTCAGTATTTGAAAACAGTTTGATTCTCTAGCTTGGTGCAACGCAAGCGAGCTTCACTACATATCAGCCTCCAGATATGTCGTTACAAGGTCGTTGCAAGCTTCTTCATGTGCTTGCTCTTCTGAGTGGAAACTGTATCTTTGCAGTTTGACCTTGAGTACCTGTTTGGATCTGAAACTCTGGTCTGGACTGACTTTCTGTAGTAGCTACTTGTTTGACTAACATTGACGTGATAAACAGTTTGGGGTCCTGATCGTTGCCATTCCGAAACAGATCCTGGCGGATGTTACAGTTCACAGTTGGCATCGTGCTGGTTTCCAAGAAATGGAATCATGAAGTTGGAACAAGGCATCCTTGCCCGCTGTAGGCAACTCCAGGTGTGTTCGATAATTCTTCTCCGTGGCAGGTGTCGTCCGAGCAAGCTAATATGCAGTTGCCAGTAACTCACCCCACCTGATGCAATCTGCTATCCACATCTCGAAAGAATCAGTGCAAGCAGAAATTTAGCTATATAATGAAATCCTAACTTGGAACCAATACCGTATGTTCCGACAGCATGCAGGAGTGCAGCTGACATATCTGCAGGTGATGGTGATCTATTACAAATCCTAGCTGCAATCTGCATTTGCCATGATCTGCAAAGGATCATGCATCAGTACCTATATATCATGTTCAAAACTCTTAACCTTTTTTCAGAACAAGACCATGTACATGCAGGTTTCATAAATGATCACTGAGTGTGAGAGTTGTGCAGGTAATGCAAGCTTTCCGTTTACTGAAATCCTATCTTTCTTATACACCAAGCTCTACCATTGCAAGTCATCAGGGACACTCTTTGAAGCATGTTGAACCATGTAGCTCCAGTAACCTCAGGTTGGAAGACGATGTTGACATGGGTGTTGTTAAGAATTCCTTACAACATGGTTAAAGTCTTGGTTTTACTTGAGGACGTACTGATCGATTTTGTACATTTTAATTTCAACTGTTGCTAAGGCTGAACTCATAATGTGTTCTTACTTGCAATTGAACTTATACATTTATCTTTTGCCTGAAAGCTGATTTTGTGATCGGTTTCAGAATTGTACCTGTGCAGTGGTCAATGTTGTTTTAATGGCGTTCGTAATTTTCTTGCAATTGAGCTTATATCTTCAGGACAATTTGCCTTCTGCTTTTGTGATCAGTAAATCAGCATTCTACCCACATGGTGCCCAATATGACTGTATGTAGCTTTGAAGTTTATTGCTCAATATATTCCATTTTTCTAAAACATGCAAAGCTTAATATATCCACAAAAAGTTTTCTGTTTTGCTTTTGTGACATGTTTCAGAACAGTATCTATACTGCCCAATATTTTGAAGTCTACGTGTCTAATGTTGATCAATTTCCTTTAAGTTTATGCCATAAATTGGTACGTCACCATAACACATATATCATATCATAATTTGTAAGCCCATGCATTTCCCTGCAGTAGATGTTAAGTTGATTGTGTGCAGCTTATTAAATTAGTGCTCACGTATACTATTGGATAGTCCTACTCATGATCAGTTCCACCTTGCATCTGGTTCTTGGTTTGAAATTTACTCTGAGGTCATGTCAATATGCATAACTATACATTGGGGGAGGATTAAGGTTATACAAAAAAGCTGGGACCATCTTGAGGAGTTTTTGAGTCCTTAGGGGAAGAGTTGGCAAGATTTCAGCTTGTTGTATTTAGGAATTGCCCACCTTCTGCGAAGGACCTGGACAAAAAAAAGAGAGGCAAATGATAGTATATGTATGTACCTGATGAAGAGCTGACCCTCAGTCACTCTTGGTCAGCAGACTTGGAAGTTTGTTTGTTGCTCAAGCATGCGGTTTACTTAATGAATTGTTGTTGAGCAAAAACTGTACGGAGAAGAAGCAAATATATGATGCAAAAGTGATGCAGGTGAAGAAATGTTTTCCCTCTTACAAAAGTTCACGAAGTGTGCGGCAATTGCAAGCGAGAATTGACCAATTATTCAGCCGTTATTGAGGCACAGAGTTCCATCCAGCCTTAACTATAATTGCCAACCTAACTAATCAGGGCAGAAATTCCCTTTGGTCATAAATACCTGCTCCCATTTTTCTAGTGTAGTCGAAGAGCACCTTACAGAGAATTTTTTTCTTCCACTGTTTGTGCTCAGCATGTGGAATTGGAATGCTTGCAGGCATTCTGTTTCTGGAAACACCTTACAATTTTTTTTGTTTCTGTGATACCCTGCTCTGAGTATCACAGGAAATTCTTTTGTTTAGAATGGATGCAAGTTGTTAAAGCCTGTGCCTTGAGCTTTACCGTACACACAAAAGACTGTGAACATCCACCGTGGTGATGTTACATGTGTGGCCTTCCTTGACAGGATATAGGGTGCAGGGATTACATTTGTATGGATCTGCCCTAATAGGCTGACCAGGGGAACTATAGTTAGGGGAATAAGGCACCTGGATGGCTTCACCATTTTCGTCTGGCCTCATGGCAGGTGTGAAAATTTGTTGAAGTCCTGAGTTGAGGTGCCTTACCCTACACATTTCAATGTGACTAATGTAGCTCATGTCATTGGCCCAAGTGCAAACTGATTACCTAACTAATTTTTCCTTCCAAAATCATTTATGCCAATTTAATTGAATTTCAAATGACAAAAGTTACTCAAATTTCAATATCTCTCACACCTTACCTGGTCTAAGAATTTCCAAATCACCTTCAGTAAATCCTCTATATTTTTTGTTTTGATTTAAATGAATTTTTTTGTGAAAAAACTGTTCAATATTCAATAATCATGTATTTAGTTAATTCTGGAGGATTAACAAACGAACATTTGGAGGTTGATAGTTTGGAAAAAAAATCTTTGATTCAGTATTGGCTTACAAAAATGCACAAAATTTCGTATCACTTGTTATATGGGCGCACATCTGCTTTTGCTTCCTCTATTCTTTTTTCAAATTGGTATTTACTGTACAAAAACTATAATAATACTCAAAGTGCATGAAGACTTATATTGGTCCGGAGAGCAACAACATGAGAGATATTACACCAAACTACATCTTCCATACAACATGAAACTTCATGTATTGCATTGCATCAGATGAGTCCAAGGTGCCATGGCATGTGTGGTGTTCTCAGTTAGCAGAAAAGTAGTATACTTTTTCCCTCTCAAATTCTATTCGGAATATTTTGGTAGGTCATTTCTTTTTCCTTTCAAGATAGTTCGGTACCTTGGTTAGTTTGTGACAGCCAGACAAATGAATCAGATAAAAGGTACTCGGAGTAGATTACTGCAAGATGTGTAAACAGCTTGAATGAGTAGCTTGCCCATCCACACCAAAATAATGCAGCTGGTGATTGTGGTAGGACTATTTAAAGCACATCCTTCACTCTGTACACAACAGCAACAGGCCAGCTGCTGCTGATGGGTCTGACTGTACACTCACGCCAACCCTTAAGGACTGTAAGGCGTCTGTTCTTATCAAATGACACCAAGTTCATAGTAAGTGCAGGTCTCTCTCACATGGCTACTTTTCTCTAGTCTCTCATTTCTCCTCCTACTCCACATCAGATCGTAAAGCTATAGTTGCATATCAGTAAATTTATTGCTGAGGGCAGAAAGGAAAAACATCATGAACAGGATTATGCAGGACACGAATCAGACAACAAGAATCAAAATCACATGAAGCAGTGTTTTTACTTTTCTTTTCTCCAATTTTCGATTTCCCAAAAGTGACAATTTTCACTGGTTCAAATAAAAATATTCACACTGAAAATATAAACTTGGATAGCGCATGTTGATTTGGGGCTCATTCTGGCATTGGGTTGATGGCATTGGAATTTCTATACCTGGGAAGGATCTGGACATGAAACACTCGGTCCACGAGTCCCCAAGCAGTGGTTTTTATCATGATAAATTTTGTTGGTTTAGTGACAAAAAAATTGGGAATTTTTTGGAAATTTTGTATTTATAGTTTATGTTTGACTGAATTAGTAATTTTTTGGAAAATTTCGCCAAATTTTTGCTACACAAAAATTGAAATGAAAAACCATATATGTAAGCTGCTAAAATAAATATAATTTGAATAATATATATAATGTAATCCATTTTTTAAAAATTACATTGATGAATAATTAGGATCAGTAACCAGTTTGCCATAAGAAGATTGAATTTAGAATATAAATTCAGATGTTATTTTCCATAAATTGAATGGATCATAGCACCTATTCGGAAATTTCACATGTGGGGAATCCTTTCAGAAATATAAATTAATTGCAAATTTGTACATGTTTCATCTTGTAGAAACTTCAGGTTATTGAGGTCCTTCATGCCCACAATTTGCTCAGATTGAAGAAAACAATAACATGGTTACATATTATAATAGAATGGTTCAGCCCAGGAGTCCCCAAAGTCCAGTGGTGTTTGTAGTGTAGACTTTTATTTTAGTGACTTGTAATTAGTGATTTTATTTTATTTTGATGTTATGTCATTGGCTAGCATACTAAGAAGGATTTACCATTAAATGATTACAAATAAATATGAAAGTGGAGAAAAAATCAAAATCCTTCTATATTCTTGGCTAAGCACAAAATCTGGCAATTTGAATTTGTTTTTTTGAAATCTGAAGAATTTGGGTCATTTTTTCCTAGAAAAATCCTTTGCATAGGTTGAAATCATATTTTTCAGCTTGAAATTTGATGAAATTTCATTAATAAAAACAAAACACTTCTCCTTCTAAGCTTATAGCCTACTATAGTGTGATTCATATTAATTAGATCATGGGTGCGCTCACAACTTTTTCTTTTTTTTAAAAGAGCCATATTGATTGGCCCATCAGCAATTCTTTTGGAACTTTGGGCATGCCCCCAATAGAAGCAACTCTTTGGACCCTGAGTTGCAAAATAAAAACAAATGTGCACCTTTGGGTTTCACCTTTTTAGTTTACATACAAGGGAGTTGAATTTTGGGCAAACCGCATGGAATAAAACCCAGGTGCTATTGGGAACATCTTTGGGAATGCATTTGAGAACACTTTGAGAACCTGATGGGAACAAGGGAAAAAACAAAAAACCCATGTCCCCGCCCGCCAGCCCCCTTCAAAAAGGAAAAAATTGGACCATTCATGAGTGCAAGCTGAGCCTCCTCATTGGCTGCATGAAATTTCTCTTTCCGAAACTGCTGGTCACCATTTTTCGCCTTGGCTAATGAAAGGCCCAGAAATCTGGGGACTTAGTAGGAATACTTATCAGCAAAAGGTTCCACTGTGCAGGACCAAAATTCAATTTACTTGCTTTGAACATCGATAATAAGGTTGGGAAGTCAGAATCAAGAGGGGTGTTTTTAGCATACTACTCAAAAATGAGGAGTCATTGAGGACTAGTGGACTTAGAACGTGGAAATTTCTGATTGACAAATATGGAAAACAAGTTTTGATAAAAATTGCCAGATTCTACATCAGCTGCCAATAGGTAGCCAACAATGTAGAAGGATGATTAAATATTATCACTTTCATGTTTTGGTTTTATCCAAATTTGGCTGAATTGTCTTACATAGCCAACTCATGCAACATTACAAAACTCTGGATTTCAGTGACAAAATCTTGATGCCCAATTACTGAGGTCCACTAGCCAATTCATCTCTAAAGCGCCACATAGCATGTCAATCATGCTCAATGTCCATCCCTCTGGTTTCAGGTGCCAGAAATAATATCCAGCCCTTTAAAACTTGCACTATTTTGCCTCTTTAAAGATCAATTTGATTAAGTCTCTAATGAAATTCTTTGTGTATTCAAAAAGGATGCATCATCAACACAACTAACTAGATATGTACCAATCCATCCTCATGTAATTAGATACCTAATTATAGCCACCAAATGCGATACCTACATACCTAATTACATAGTAACCTATTACCTATAGATACTCAATGTCTATATGATACTTATCTATTTACATAGGTTGTTACCTAGGTAGTGTGAGGTGAATGTAGGGTTTATGATACGCTAGCAACTTGCATGAATAAGGTTTTTCCGTGGGTTGGGAGCAAGGAGAATTTCACCTCTTTGAACTTCAGCCTCTTGTCCCCCCACTGCAGACATGTGCACAATGTTTTTAATAATATCAAGAAAGTGAATCTAAACCCTAAACCTTAAAACATTCACATACTCAAGGTCTACAATATTAGTGGAGTTATAAAAATTTCCATAGTTGTTTGAAATATGGTGTGCATTTCCACAAATTATAGTGTAACATAATAGAGTTATCCCCACATGTATCACACCCCAGTTTTGGCAAAACTGGGGATGACATCAAAAGTCAAGATGAAATTTAGGTATGCAGGGAAAAAATAAAGAGGGGATCAAATTGTTCCTGGCAGGAGTTTCATCCCCATTTGTAAATTTGCCTTACCTGCACCTTCTTTGGAAACAGTACACAGGAAAAAGTAAAAGAGGGGACGAAACCTATAAATTTCTCATCTTTAAATTGGTCCTCACAGTCGTTTTAACCCCATCTTGGGATTTGCCTCAGCTGCACCTTCTTTGTTTTTGTATCATTCTTCAATCAATCAAGTCTTGTCAAAATAAAATCTTGAAAAGCCTGTGAATTAGATACCCAATTTCATTACACGGTACTGAGTTTGTTTCACTCACTTTATGGGTGCACTCAAGTTGGGGATGAAACAAGGATTACAGGGTCAAACGAGGGCCCCAGGAAAAGGTGACTTTAAGGGATAACTCTAAAGGTGTTTTAGAAGTATTGAACACTATATTACCTTTGTATCATCATCATAGTGTTTTTTCCTGGACAAATTTTTGTGGTTTTTTCTGACAAACTTGGAATTTGGAAAATTTTGGAAATTCTTTTTTTTAATGTTTAAACTCCACTACTCTTGCTAATTTTTTGGGAGAAAATCCCCAATTTTTCTATTTCATAAAATTGAGGAAAAAAGTAATGCAAGTCGTATATGGCATCACACATTAATAATTACTTTTAAATCCTTAAAAAAAACATCCAATTTTCTAGGAGAAGTTTATGAATCTTGTTTGCAAACTAGTTGGCCATGCAAAGGGTTTGCGCGTCCCTTTGCAAGACGGGCAACGTGTTCACAAACATGCAAGAAGACAGGCTTGCCGCCCGCATGCATGTGTTGCGAATTCAGGCAGCTGATCCCGATGATCAGAAGCTAGCGGATGGGAAATCTTCTCTTGAAAATGATGCGAAGTTTATGAATGAGAATATTGCAATCCGGAGTTAGGGTTTAGGGTTTAATTCAATTCTCAGTATTGAATTCCAGTACAGTGCCGATGACGAGGTTGATGATCATCGTCAGCTTTAAAATTTGATACAAAAGCTTGAGAGACTTCGTAATTACATGAGTTTTGCAGATTTGGGTTCGAGAAACTTGCTGGCAGAAATTTACAAACAGATATGGGACGTTGCGGGGCCTCCACAGAGAAGACTTCAGATCGTGACGATAAGAAGAAGGAATCCGATGTCGAGGAAGTGATGCCATTGCTCACACCTTATCAGCTCGGCCCTTTCCATTTATCCCACAGGTTTGTGTTTTTTCGCCTTTACAATTTTGACCCTAAACCCTAAACCCTACTTTGAGCTTTTCTTCCAGATCGCAGAAATATTGGTGAGATCCAAGCTGCTACAGCATCCTGCAACGGGTTTTCGATTCTTCCTTGATCTGGTTGGTTGTTTCTCTCGATCGATCAATGCCTAAAACTTACTCTAATTTGGCACGGATCTTTGCCATTTGGTAGGATTGTTTTGGCACCCTTGACAAGATGTCGCTCATACAACGGACTGGCACAGCACCATGCTGCAATCTACTATGCACAGCGGACGACACCTGGTGGTCTCCTGATTGCGGAAGCCACAGCAATCTCTGAGGGTGGCAATGGCTATCCCTGTACTCCTAGCATCTGGACCCGGGAGCAAGCTGAAGCTTGGAATCCTGTGGTGAAGGCAGTCCATGACAGGGCGGGTATTTCTTTTGTCAGATCTGGCATGTTGGTCGTGTATCCCATACCGGTAGATCCTACTTATGTGAAGCTCTAGAATCTGGTAGCTTCCTCAAGGGAAGTCTTACATGAACAAGAATGATCTCAACATCAGATTTAGGGTTTAGGGATTTAGGTTTAGAGGTTTAATGATCAGACTTGCCATGCTCTCAACCCCTTCAACCTCCTGTATCTGCATTGTGTGGAGCCAAGAGTGAAATGCACAGGTGAAGTGGACACAAAGGAAACTGTGTGGCCAATCAGGAAGGCATTCCATAACAGCTTTCTTGTGGGTGGAGGTTTCAATGTGGAATTTGGATATGAAGCCATTAGGTCTGGCAGAGCTGATGCTGTGGTCCTTGGCAGACTGTTTCTGACAAACCGGGACTTGGCGAAGAGGTTTGCTCTTCATGCTCCTCTCAACAAGTACAAACGAGAGTTCCATGTATCTGTTCATGCTACACTAAAGATCCTGTCCTTGGACGACACGAATGCTGCTGCTGATGTGAAGGCCACATGATAGCACACAATTTCAGCAGCACCCAAAATTCTTAACCCTAAAACTGTAATAAACCCTAAGTCCTAAACGTAAACCTGTAATAAATTGTAAACACCTAACCCTAGAACTTTAATGAACCCTAAGTGCTAAACCTTAAACGTGTAATAAATGCTAAGCCTAAACCCTATATCTTAATAAATCCTGAAACTAAACCTGAACCTGTAATAGGTCCTCAACCCTAAACCCTAAATCTTAATAAACACTGAACCTGAAACCCTAGAACTTGAATGAACTGTAAGTGCTGAACCTAAACGTGTAATAAAGCCTAAATCTTAATAAACCTTCAATCCTAAACCCAAGTTGACCCTAAAGATGGAATTAGTAGCACAAGTTGCTATACTTAGCAAATTTGTTGACTTGGTGAACTATGGATGACATGCATGAATTCGCAGTACATAAGTGAGAGCTTGAATACAGAAGTTTCAACATTTTTGCAACTCAACCTAGAGCATGTGCACTATACGAGTACAAGGGCCTGTACACTATCTTTGGATGAAGTATAGAAGTGAAATAGTGTGAAACTCAGTTTGTGCCTGTTAAATGTTCTTAATACAGTGCCCTCCAAGAGCGCCTGTAAAATAATATGACAGTTTTTATTTTGCTGACCACAATGATTGGCCAAGGCAGTGATATTTAAATATGTAGCCTGTTACTTTATACTGTCCACTTTATCGCATTTTATGGGTGAATTGCAGGGAAAGGATGAATAATTCACACTGCAAGTTGGATGTGATACACACTTTTAGAGGCCCCAATACTGGGTGTGTGTGGTCATCATCATCTAAACAAGGATGCAATGAGACTATACTTTGACTCTCTGGCAGATTCCACATGCTTCAGTTTTGGTTTATTGTCTAAGGAAGATACAAAGATCCTGTGGCTCTAGCCTGAAACCAGAGGGATCCACTTAACATGATGTTCACAAGCTATTTGCCAATTTAGAGTCCAATTGGAGATATATCAGACCTCAGAACTATTATACATGTTGTTTAGGGTTTGTAAATGTATGTTCCTGCACTCCCATACCCTTCTCCAATTGGTTATCAGGGTGCTTCTTTGATCTCATAACCACTGTTCTGAGAAAAACAGAGAACTGGTTTTAATATATAATATAACCTTACATTTTGGTTGTCATAAGCTATTTTTCAAAGTGGGTTTTCTTTTCATTCTGTTTCATTTTTCATTTGTGGACCTTAATGAAAAACCCCATGTTTTATAATATCTGAACCTATATGCTATTAATTATGAGTTTAGACTTTCATGTAACCTTTGAATTTTTATTTGGGACAATTTTTGAAAAGTTAGATTTTGGCTTGTTCTTTCATTGATGTGAATGAAATTGAATGTCCATCTCTTTCTTTCTTCATCACCGAAAAATATTTCGAAAAGAATTGGTTAAATGAGCTAAATTAATATATTATGACACATTCAATTAGTAAGTGGGAAAAATAAGTCAAAGCCATTTCTTTTTTCAAAATATTATTTTGAGTGTCTAAATCATGTCTTTCAATCTCCAATACTTATAAAATTAAAAATAATTGATAGGGTTCAAACTTTGAACCATATTATTGCTTTTCTGAGGTTTCATTCATTTTCTTTGAAAACAACTAATGAACAGCTAAAAACTTGTCATCTTAGCTCCCAATTGATGCTAAAAGTTACAAATATAATCAAACATGTAAATTATACAATCCTAATCATATGAATAAACAAATGAAAGATGGTACTGTCCATAGGGTACCCTTAAGCCACTTGTGATAAACAAAAAGATAATAAAAACAGAAAACATTGTTAGTATGGCCACTATGATTTGATGGGAACTTCATCAAAAGTCTGTTACTAATATAGATTGAAGAGCAAAATTTTAGACCTTCAAATATCTTGCCAGATAAAACATGAAGGCTTTTCTAATGGTTGTCTTCTTTCAATACAATGTAGCGTGAGTTTATGGTAGGTGTGATAATATCCTTATGTTGTTTGACTAGCTTCTTTCTGAATAATTCCCCTGAAAGTGCAATAACCTAAAGTTGTTTTACAATACAAAAAAGATACGTAAATGACAATTTGTCAATTATATCACTGATAATTTCCACTGATCTACCCCTAATTTTTAATTGTTGATGCAAACAAAGAAGACAATATTCTCCTACATTACTTATTCTAAAATGGAAGTATTACTGAACAAAGTTATGGAAAAGTAGTTTTTCGATTTTAAGATCAAGCTTTTTATCACAACCTACAATACATAACCTAGTAAGTTTCCATTTATTTATTAAACAAAATGCACAATTATGAACATATACCATAGTACCTTTACCATTCTGGCAATAACTTAATTATTTCAATAAATGCCAATTTTTCTCAAAATCAGCTACTCACAATGCCAAGAGTTTTAGAATTTTTTTGACACCTACCCTAAAGCTTGGTGGTGCAGTGTGCCTAAGTAGTGCAAGATTACTTGGTAATTTTTTTCAGCACATTAATTGTATGAATTTCAGGAAGTTCTTATTTATACTGCCAAAGTGAAAAGTAAAAAACCATGAAGAAGATGCCAGAATGGTAAAGGTACTATTGTATAATCAGTCAAATTTTGGTAATAGTTTCCTTTCATGCAAAAGCTGTTTCATTTTTATCACATAAGTGCACAAAGAGATTTGGGGCAAAACTTTCCAGTAAGGGATGTGCTTATACCAAGAGCAATCTGAAAGGTAGTGGTGGATCAACTGTCAGAACTTGTTTAGGACCACATACTAGGCATAGGGCCTGGTGACCAAACACTATGGGCGCTATATAACAGTTGGCTAATTGTAGGTTGGAGTATCTTGTTTTCAATTTGTTCATTTCACAAAAGCCTCAAATTTCTGCTCGAAACTATTTTACACTGGAAACCAAAAAAAAAAAGTTTTTTCTTCTTAAAAGTCACAAATTAGCAAAACATTATTTGCTAAAACATCGTCACAAAGTACAATACTGTCAGTATATTCAGGATCTTAATTTTTGGATTCAGGGTGCATGTGCCCCTTCATAATTTTAAGACTCTTCATGTAAGTTTGTCCTAGATGAAAATGTAAAAGTATGAGCTTGTTCTAGAAATATATTAACCCCTACAGGCTTGATAACCCAGAAAATAATTTGTTTAAGAATTTCAAACAGATGTGGGAGGTGGAAATTTAAATATTTTGCAATTTTATTTTTTAGGGTTACATGTGGCTCTTTGAGAGCTTTCAATTGATTAGGATTTTTCACATAGATTTGTGTGCAATTTTGATCAAATAAGTGCATGCATTGGGCCTATAGGCATAAGATGTATCTTACACCTACCTATACACATAAGATCATTCACGCTCTTTACAACTAGTCATAATAATATTTTTCCTATATTTTCTAGGAGGGATAAATTCATGAATTTATAGGTGCCTTCAAAGTACGCCAGTAAATTTGTCCAAGTGTTTTCTGGTGATAATAAACCCATTACTGATCTCTAGGAGTCAATGAACGTCAAGGTTGGTGAGCGGGACGGCCCTAGGTCAAGATGTCCCTAACATCCATAGGTAAAGGATGTTCCTAACGTCCCTCCTCATGTCCCTACCAGACTTACATTAATATGGACACATCTCAGCAGCAGCTGGCCTGTTACTGTTGTGTACAATGCCAAGGCAGAGTTTGCATTGATAGTTAGCCTCACAACCACCAGCGTAATTATGATGTTAATGACCCAACTACTCTCTCAAGTTGTTTACACCAGTTGCTCTGAGTACTTTCTATGTTGTCATAAACTAAGTGAGGAACCAACCTATCAAGAAAGAAAACAAAATGGGTGACTTAAATTATTCCAGAAAACTTTTAAACCTACATCACTTTGAAAGTACCCTTGCACTCACTGAAAGCATGCACACGAACTGAAGTACATCAATGGTGCACTCACTGGAAGCATGCACTACCTAAAAACATCACATGCCACGAAGCCTTGCACTGCTACAATGCAATGCAAATTGTGAGGTTCAGTAAGTGCTGCACCTAAAATATACAATTCGTTTATCTGTCAAGTTGTTTCCAAAGGACTGCTCTCCACACATATATGTCTTCACGCACTTTCAATACTGGTATTTTAGAACCTTTTTTACCAATTGGCAAATTGAATAGGCTTGAAGCAAAAGTTGATGGGGCCCAGTCAGTCTTTTTCAATTTTGTAAAGTAGCTGAAGTAGCAATCAACCATAAGGTGATTAATGCAAATTTGGCTACAAATAGAAACTGAGAACTGATGGGTGTTTTCCTGTTTCTAATAACCACCCAATACTGGAAAGTACCATACCTTCACTTATTATGCAAGTATTCTAGTCATCAAGTATGCACCAGAATTGGCAATGAGAATTGATTCTCTCATTGACTACTCTATAACAGCACCATTATTTCATTCCACACTACATGTCGTATTTTATGGCAAGGACTGTGCCTCGAGAATGTGGTCTCTGGGGTCCTTTCCTACTAGGTGGTTGCCTGCTAGCCTGTCAAAGGACGTTCACAAATGTAACACAACCACCATCCTGTCAGGGAAGGTTCACATTTACAAGTACCTGGGCGGACTAAAAGGTTTTTTTCTCAAACTTAGCTGGCCTGCATCTATGTGAGCAACTATAGATGAGCCCAATTTGTTCATTTTTTGGGAATTCTGGGATGTAGCAGTGATCATCTCTAGACAATTTAGCCAAATTTGGCTATTAAAAAATGAGAACAAAAAACTTAACCATCCTCCATTGTTGGGTACCTACTGGAATGTGATGTAGAATCTGACAATTTTCTAATTTTTTTTTTCCCAGAATTCGCCAAAAATTGCAGACTGGTGAGAATTCTCTGAAAAACAACACTGGCTGGGACCACATGTAGCTGCTGTATAGTTGCTCAGATGTGCACCATTTTGAAAAATCTGATATTGACCTAAACAAAAGTACAAATTTGGTAAATTTTGTACATGAAAACAATGGCATGAATGCATCAGATTTCCAAAAAAGCCAAAAAATCTGCTGATTTCTATAATTGGTTTCAATAGGCCACCAACAATATAGAAACATGCTTGAAATGTTTTTACAAGTTCATATCTTGTTTATATACCATAGCCAAATTTAGCTAAATCTTCAAGCCTGGATGTTCACCACCACTAAATGAGTACCACGGCTTCCTTCAAGGGTTAGGTCCAAAATTTAACTTGTACACATATTCAGTCTCACCAACCTGTGTGGGTACAATAGCAATGTGCATCATTGCCATATTTTTTCATCTTATGGTCCTCAAAGAAAAATAAAACATGCATATTTAATGTTAATTAACTCATGACACATATAGTCATGATATGATATAGCTGATGCTAATTTGCTAACGGATGCACAAAGAGCATGACAGCATTTTGCAAGTGCCTTAAGAAATGTTTCTGAATTTCACCAACAATACAAGTAAACAATATTCAAATCATTCCTTTGAAATTCCTTGTCAAGGTGGAGATGATCTCAATGATATCCATCAATTTCATGGTTCATTATGTTATAATCCATAGCACACTTATGCAAAACCTAAAGAAGGTGTGAAATTTTCATAAAAATTAAATGTTAAGACAATGGCTTTGCAAACTTATGCAGTTATTTTCAGAGCAAGCATGCTTGAAATAGGTTAAAAACGTATTCTTTGACATTATAATTTTATACATTTAAATATTAAAGAATAATTAAAAACCTTTTGAAATATCATTATGAAATCATGATACACTTTATTAGATTTATAATAAGTTACATATCAAGTTTCAAAAAAATTAGTGTAAAAAACAAAAGTATTAAATAATTTTTAAATTAACCTAACAAAGGTGCTAAAAAATACTCTTTAAGGTTACATAATTCCCCAAGGACTCGTAATGCACTTAGAGAAATTTCTTCTCATATTTGAATACCCTACATTCATTCAAATATCTTGAATCTTAAATGCCTATTTCCTTGAGTGGGAGGGATCTTGTGTGGTAGGTAAGGCCTGTGTAGTGGGGCCTTCTCAAAATAAGGTGCGGGCTAGAGGCATTAACCAAGGGTGGTGTCGAATTCTGGTAATGAGCCCATCTGAGGGCATCACTGTGTGTAATGACAACTCAAGGTCTCATGTTGAATGCATATCTGACGCACAAAGAAAAATGAGTGGGCCCTTAGAAAATGCAAGAGCCCAACCAGAAACCTAAGATGACCTCCTCTGTCACCTGAGGGAATCTTATGAATTCAAAGCACCCTCCTAATACACTTTGAAATCTTGGACAGGTCATAACGCAATAAGCCATGTAAGCCCAATTTTGGTAATGCCCTCGCCCCAGGGCTTTACCCAGCATAAAGACAGACCAAGTGAAGGAGAAAAACTTTTCAAATTGAAATTGTCCGCTCAGAAAACGAAATGTGCCTCCTCCCCTTTGACTAGAAATTTCCTTCAGTAATGTTACCTCCAAATATACTAAGCAATTTCTGGGATGTCTTTATGATCTATGGACGTGCTTAGGTTCATGATAATGTTTACCTCCTGCTTTATGATGAGTAGTGCCCACTAATGCAAGGGTGGACACGGCGCTACCATCTCCTTGTCCTAGGCTTCTTAATTCAGAAATGCCCTCATCTAGCTGGCCCAGGCCTTACCCTACACAAAAGGTGACCCCCTGCTAACCAGCAAACTTCTATAACCTACTTGCCTTGCCCACTGTTGTACAGTTTCACCTAATATGCCTGTTGTCATGAACTTGAGTGAATTGAACCCCAAACAACTTGTATAAATTTCTTAATTCAATTTTATAACCCATGAAGTAAGTTGTTAAACCCAAAACAAATTAATTGCTGACATATATAGAAGCTCTGAAATTATACAATCTCAAATTGTGAGTTCACACGATTAGCAAGCAGCAATTAATACTATGTAGAAATGCTGGATATGTACCAATAGCTAAAACCAACACTGAAAGCATGAACATGCAAGGACTTATTCTTAAAAGAACAATATGAATGTCAACATCTACGTCTTGGAATTGGAGAGGATGTACCTGACTAGTAGCCTGCACCTAGTGGAACAACTTGAGCTGTGCAGCTAATGACACTGCAGGTGTTGTGTAGCTCATGTATAAGAATGGCAGCAATTCACAGTTCAGAAACCATCACCAGCTGCACAAGTATTGTCTCACCTGCATACCAATAGGGTCTTGATTGTTCTCAAAAACTTAAGTCTTTCATAGTGATCTAGAGCTCTAGCTACCGATCATCCATGATTGTATGTAGATATAGAATGCAGACGGTTGGAGCTTTGGTTTGTAATAGATCACCATCGTCATCCCCTGGCTGCAGACACTCCTGCATGCTTGCTGTTGGCATTATGTCAAGTATTGGAACTTCTTCCAAGTTAGTCTTTCATAATGTATAAGTTGATAATAATATACCTGCAGTACTGATTTTTCCTTGGAGATGTAAACCTTTGCAGATTGCAGCCAATAAAGATTCCAAAGAAAGAAAGGCAGCTCAGATTCCCGCACCTGAATCCATTCGGGCATTCTAGCTGGTCTTGCAACGACGGGGTTGAAGATCATAGCCCCTTCGAAACATGTCCAGGACGTGATGCTGAAATGATCATCTTTTGGTATTCCGCCAGTCTGCAGTTTCTTCGGATTACAAGTAGTCGAACCTGGTTGTTGCCTTCAAGCAGTTCTTCTTTTGTGTGCAGAAGAAGATGCCACCGCATCATTCGACTTCAATCCTGGCGCCTACTGACAGCTCTTGTATACATGGCATCAGCATCTCGTCCGGGATGTGTTTCGGAGGAGCTACGATCAATACCCCAGAAGACAGACAGTGGAAAGGACCAGAGCTTCTAGAGATCCATACAGGTACTCAAGAAGAAACTGAAAAAAAACTACTTCCAAGTGTCTTCTAAACTGTCGCTGATTTAAGCGTCTGTCAAAGAGAAACTACACTTGTAACAGACTTGTAACGAACGCTGATCAGTTTTAGCTAGCTTTTGTCCAAGTCTCACAGCGAGCGAGCAGAGAGTTAGGTCTTCATAATAAGTCTAATGAGATTTTGCATCAGGGATAGCCAAATATGAGAGCTTGCAGGACCTAGAGGCCGAAGAGGAAGAAGAAGATGTCCAGAGCTCCAGACTACCGAGTTCTGACGGAGGAGAATTCGAGACTAACGAGTGCTTTCCTTAAAGAAGGAAGGCGCAAGAAGGGTGCTCAACTACCACCTCCTAATTGTGCACGGCTGCTGTTGCCCTTGACGCCATCATACGGATACCGTCGTGGAGCGGTGGCCACTGTAGGCAATTATCTTATTGGAGGCGAGACTGTGGTGGTCACTACGGTAGCCAATTATCAGACTATTGGTGGAGGCGAGACTCGTGCGTGGCGCACGGTAGTGGTGGCTACGGCACCAATGCAGACGCGATTTTGCGTGGGTGCATGACAATATTCTGGAACCCATGGGCCATGACCATACATAATATATATCCCTATTAAGCCTAATAACCAACACAAATAGCAGTGTGACTTGCTCTTAGACCTAGGATTTCATGCCTAGCGGTTTTGTTCCAATCTGTGTAAGAATTCAGTTTGTACATCCTTGAATCATGGGGAAGTGTAATGTGCATATTGTTGCAAGATCATGATGTCTTCCCCCTAATGACTTGGAAGCCGCTAGATCCAATTCCCTCAACCCCCACACTAATAATAATTTCAGACTATATGATCACAGACTTTGTACATTAGAATTTAGGGGGATTCTCTATTCTTATTAAAATTCCGGGTGGTTCTTAGTTTAGGTAACTCATATATTGTTGTAGGAATGCAGATGGACAACTAATAATCTTTGTCCATTCTGTGGCCCGGGCTTATTTTGTTTTTTGAAATTCTGGGCATCCTAGGTATGACAACTTAATGTTTAGAACTTGCAACTAACAGCACTTTAATATCAAGAAAGTGCCACAATATCACAATTTTTAACATTGCAAGTTATCATTTCTTAAACATTATTTTAACATATCCACACATGATGTTGATTAGTAAATAACATTTCTATGGTAGCCATGAGACTGACAAGAGTAATATTACAAGTCTATTCATTAGACTGTTTGTCGAGGTGAGTTTGAAAATGTAACTGAATCAGACTATATGGAGGTGTAATAACAATACACTTAGTGTGTAAGGTTGAGCATGGTGATTATTATACAAGTCCCCATCAGCCATGCCTCTAATCTGACAGTGACTCTGGTTTAGGTCACAAGAGAATGTGATTTTTTGGACACAAAAAGCCATGGCTCATGGCACACATGTGAAGTAAAGTTTGTGGTTTATGTAATGTTCAATTGATATGTGAGTTTATTGTGGCATATATTACATTAAAATGGCAATTTGACATTAGGTAATGGCACTTTTGACATTTTTTCAATTTTTTAGGAAAACTTCATCAATTCATGCTAAATAATACTTACTTATTTATTTATTTATTTGGCAAGGTTTTTGTCTTTGAACTATAATTCTGGAAAATTATGGTGAACTCCTAGTTTCTTCATTCAAATGGAATTTTTCGTCAATACTTTTCCAGTCTAGAAATGGTTGACCAATCATGTGCATTGCTTGTTGTATCCATGAGCTAAATTATTAACCAGATGTAACCTTCATCAAGTTTGGCATCGACCCAAGCCTGGAAATTTTTCCTTCAAATGGAATACCTTCTCCTGTCCCAGGAGTGACCTTAATGGCACTTAGAGCCCAATTAAAATTAGACAAATTGTATGGAAAACTAAGACCTTTTATTTGATGAGTCTAGGGAACTTGGCCTTCCCTGAGAACTCAAAATCTGTTAAGGTTCCTGGAACTACAAGAACTCAAAAGTGTTTCTTGAAACCAATTACAGGTTATTCTCAAGATTAAATAATCAATGCCCCATTTAATTCAAAATCACATGATACATTTTA